>Ga0256405_10000256_pt1 | contig 178387 bp, 167 predicted proteins | sample RumenRJG_02DNA_FD_189096 | JGI IMG/M metagenome (GOLD analysis project Ga0256405, IMG submission 189096) | Bovine rumen microbial communities from Lethbridge, Alberta, Canada - RJG_02 | ecosystem: Host-associated > Mammals > Digestive system > Stomach > Rumen | place: Canada: Alberta... | reverse complement strand
TTTTCTTTTTGACTGAGATACCCACACGATTATTTAGAGATGCCAACACACAAGAAAAATCGTGCAGGTTTTCACCAACACGATAATTTAGTGTCGCCCACATCAACACGATAATTTAGAGCGCCCATAAGAAAAGGAAGCCGTATGACTTCCTTATTCGGTCCATTCTTTCATCAGCTTACGGATATGATCCGCAAGTTCTCTGATCCCCGTACCGTCCTTGGCGCAGATCTCGAAGACTTCCGCTTTCGGATTGCGGAAACGGATATTCTCCCTGCACTTATTCAGATCGAAATCAAAGTAAGGCAGGACATCGGTCTTGTTGATGGCGACAAAGTCGGATACCTGGAACATCAGAGGATACTTCAGAGGCTTGTCGTCGCCTTCCGGGACAGACAGGATGCACATGTTGGCGGAAGAACCCGTATCGAACTCGGCAGGGCAGACCAGATTTCCGACGTTCTCGAGGATGATCAGATCGTAATGGGCATCACCCAGACCTTCGATCCCCTGTCTGGTCATATCCGCATCCAGATGGCACATGCCTCCGGTATGCAGCTGGATCGCATCGACTCCGGTCAGACGGCTCACCGTCTTCGCATCCACATCGGAATCGATATCCGCTTCCATCACACCGATCCTGTATTCTTCTTTCAGGAGGTTGATGACTCCGGTCAGTGTCGTCGTCTTTCCCGATCCGGGAGAGGACATGACGTTCAGCAGAAAAGTCTTGTCTTTTCTGAGTTCATTGCGCAATTCGTCTGCACGGTGTTCGTTCGCCGCAAAGACGGACTGTTTTACTTCTATGATCCTAACTTCGTTCATACTTCAATTATATTCTTTTTTGAGAGCTCGCGGAAAGATATGAACGCGATTCAGTGGTAAGATGGATACGTGAAGAAACTGTTCAGAAAAAAGAATATCCTCGTGTTTTTCCTGATATACGGGATCCTGACTCTGCTGGTATCCCTGTATCATCTCATCATAGGCAGGAATGCCGATCCTTTGGGCTACTGGCATGAGATCTACCGTTTCTTTTTCGTACTGATCCTGCTTCTTCTGTATGACCTGCTGCGGAACCTGAACCTGAAACGAAACTGGAAGTCCTTTCTGGAACAGCTTCTGCCTCTGCTTCTGGCTCTTGCGGGGCTGGGACTGGTCCTTTATCTGAAAGGGGACCTCGATCTAAGCAGGATCGTAACGATCCTGGGCTTCCTGATCGGAGCTCTGATCGGTCTGTTCTTCCTCAGAGCGATCGTCAAATCCCTGTACAACTGGCTGCGATCGATCTTCAGCGGAAGGAAGAAGATCTACTTCAGTTTCATCAGTCTTCTGCTTCTGGTCATCCTGTTTACACCGATCGTCATTTATCTTCTGATCAACAGGGGGATCGATCTGATGAAAGTCTTCCGGGACAGTGTCTGGTATCTGGCATCGGTGATCCTGTTCCTGCTGCTGATGATCGGACTGTTCCTGTCGGGGAACCAGACGGACGAATTCGATCCTCTGACCATCATCCTGATCCTTCTGTACTATGTATCCTGGTTCTTCATCGGCTATCAGGGGGCACTGTTCACACATGTCCTGGTGATGCAGATCCTGGGTTGCGGGGTGATACTGGCATACGAGAATCACAACGGATTCCACCATTGTATCCCGATGACGATGCTGCTGACATTATTGCTGAGCATCGCCTGTATCGCATAAGAAAAGCAGGTCACAGCCTGCTTTTTGCGTCTTCCAGACGTTTCAGTGTCTCTTCCTTTCCGAGGATCTCGGCGATCGCTGTCGCACCTCCCGGAGCAACGGAACGGCCGGACAGGGCGACCTGGAGCGGATACATCAGAGTGATGTTCTTGACACCCAGTTCCTGCGCCTTTGCCGCAAGAGACGTGAAGATCGTTTCATTGTTCCAGACGGACAGATCCTTGAGAGCATCTTCCGCTTTCGGAAGCAGATCCTTCGCCAGTTCCGGATTCGTCTTGGCTTTCTTGTTCGTGAAGATCTCGTTTTCATATGTATCTGCCTTGCAGAAGAAGGAGATCATGTCCTTGATCTCGGAGAGCTTGTTGATACGGTCGTGGATCGCATTTGCGATCAGACGGTAATCAAAGGTTCCTTCCCCGAGTTCGGATTCGATATAAGGTCTCACCAGCTCGTAGTACTTTTCCTGTTCCATGTTGCGGATATACATGCCGTTCATCCAGGTGAGCTTGTCGATATCGAAGATCGCACCGGTCGTGCCGATCCTCTTGACGTCGAAGGCTTTTGCCAGTTCTTCCAGGGAATAGATCTCTCTGTCTTCGGAAGGGGACCAGCCCAACAATGCGATATAGTTCAGGATCGCTTCCGGCAGATATCCTTTTTCCACCAGATCCTGGAAGGAGGCATCGCCGTTCCTCTTGGAGAGCTTCTGGTGTTCGTCCTTCATGACCGGCGGGCAGTGGATGTATCTCGGGATATCCCAGCCGAATGCTTCGTAGATGAGGTTGTATTTCGGTGCGGATGACAGGTATTCGTTGCCGCGTACGACATCGGTGATATCCATCAGATGGTCATCGATGACGTTGGCGAAGTTGTAGGTCGGGAAACCGTCGGACTTCAGAAGGACCATCTCATCGAGGGTCTTGTTTTCAACGGTGATCCTGCCGTAGACTTCATCGTCAAAGGAGGTCGTTCCTTCCGGTTCGACGTTCAGACGGATCGTATATTCTTCTTTGTCGGCCAGTTTCTTTTCGATCTCTTCCTTGCTCAGAAGCTTGCACGGATCGACGAAATAGAAGGAATCGCCGGCTTCCTCTCTCTGTTTCTCGATATCTTCTTCCTTGCAGAAGCAGTAGTGAGCTTTTCCCATCTTCACCAGTTCATGGGCATAATGGGAATAGATGCCTTCCTTCATGCGTTCCGACTGGACATACGGTCCGTAATTCCCGCCGACATCCGGTCCTTCATCGTGATTGAGACCGCACTGTTTCAGCGTATTGTAGATGATATCGACGGCGCCTTCGACCAGTCTTCCCTGATCGGTGTCTTCGATCCTGAGTATGAAATCACCGTCGTCCTTCTTTGCGATGAGATAGGCATAAAGGGCAGTCCTCAGATTGCCGATATGCATATAACCGGTAGGGCTCGGTGCAAATCTTGTTCTAATCTTTTCCATAGTTTTCTCCCTTGACTATTTTAGCAGATGAATATGTATTTAACTAGCAATGTCTTTATATTTAAGATAGAATTTATAAGTAAAGGTGGTTTATATGACATTTGAATACGATCCAAAAGGAGTCTGTTCCAGACATTATACATTCGATATCGATGACGGCGTCATCCGTTCTCTGAAGGTCGAAGGAGGCTGTGAAGGCAATCTTCGCGGTATCTCCCGCATCGTCGTCGGCATGAAAGTCGACGATGTCATCCGCGCATTCGAAGGCGTGGACTGTCATGGCAGGGGAACGAGCTGTCCCGATCAGATCTCCAGAGCTCTGAAGGCCTACAGGGAAGCCGTTCTGTAGATATGCGCTATCTCATTTATCTGATCGCGACTGTTCTGTTTGTCGGTCTCGATCAGTTCACGAAACATCTGGTCAACGTATCGATCGCTTTGGGTCAGAAGATCGTTCTGATCCCGGGCTTTTTCAATCTGACGCACGTCCACAATTACGGCGCCGGTTTTTCGATCCTGCAGAATGCGCGTTTCCTGCTGACATTCACGGCGATCGCAGCGATCCTGGTGCTCGGATATTTTCTGATCAAGGCGGACAGAAAGGATATCATTTCGATCATTTCCTACCTGTTCATCATTTCCGGTTCTGCCGGGAACCTGATCGACCGCGTCCGTCTGGGCTATGTGATCGATTTTCTCGATTTCATCATCTTCGGTTATGATTTTCCGGTCTTCAACGTGGCCGACAGTTTCATTACCGTTGGATGTTTCCTTCTGGTGATAGAGACTTTCAGGGAGGGCAGACATGCCGGACATTGAGTTATATGTAGATGAAGAGAACGCCGATCTGAGACTGGACGTCTTCCTTGCGGAGAATACGCCGTTATCCAGATCCGCCATCCAGAAGCTCATCAGCGATGAGAAGGTCTTTCTCAACGGCGCACTGCCGGTCAAGAAAGTAAAGACACAGCCGGGCGATCACGTCCGTTTTTCCTACGAAGAGAAGACTCTGACCGATGTCCTTCCGGAAGATATCCCTCTGGATGTCGTATACGAAGATGAAGATCTCATCGTCATAAACAAACCGAAAGACATGGTGGTCCATCCGGCCGTCGGAAACGAGAGCGGAACGGTCGTCAATGCCTTGCTGCACCACTGCAAGGAACTTTCGGATGTCAACGGATATTACCGTCCGGGTATCGTCCACCGTATCGACAAGGACACTTCCGGTCTTCTGGTCTGCGCCAAAAACAATAAAACACATTCACTTCTCTCCGAACAGCTCAAGGACAAGACCTGTTTCCGAAAATACTATGCCATCGTCAACGGCGTCATCCAGAACGATGAAGGGGAGATCGATGCCCCGATCGGACGCAGTGAGAAGAACCGCCAGATCATGGCCGTCACGCCGAAGAATTCCCGCAATGCGCTGACTCTGTTCCACGTGCTGGAACGCTATGACGACTCGACGCTGCTGGATGTGGAACTCAAGACGGGAAGGACCCATCAGATCCGCGTCCATATGCAGTTCATCCATCACAGCGTGGTCAACGACCGCAAATACGGAGGCAGGATCATCGATGAGACGGGTCAGTTCCTCCATGCCTATTATCTTTCTTTCATTCATCCTTCCACGGGAGAACGGATGGAATTCAGGACCGATATGCCGGAATACATGAAAACATATATCCGTGAGAAAGGCGGAAAATACCTTGGACAATCTCTATAAGGTCTTTCAGGTCTCTGAGATCTTTATCAGCAGATACGGATACAAACAGATCCTTCTGGAGTCCTTTTCGTCATACAATCGTCAGGAACACTGGCTGGTGAACGAGAACGATCCGAACTATCAGCTGATCCGGATCACGACGCTTCCGCCGACAGCGGTCACCTATGATAAGGAACGCATCGAAGCCTATCTGGGTTTTCTGACCCAGAGGTTCCAGAGAGAGATGACATTCCTCGATCTTCACATCAGCAGGGAACCTTATGTGCAGGAAGATGAAGAGTATCCGCACGGAAACATCGAAGAAGGGTATTACGACGGTGTCGACCTGAAACAGATCTATCCGGAGATCTATGAATGTATCCATGAAGTGAGCGACAAACAGAAGGAGATCATCGATCTGGTACACAGGATGAGCGGAGTCGCGAATACGAAGAAAGCCGCTCAGCCGTCCATGGTCCAGAGAAGACCGATCGCATCCTACATCATCATGGGACTGTGTGTCCTGAATTATCTTCTGTCTCTCTATCTGTCACGGAAATACGATATGTCGGTGGTCTATGTGCTGCTGGGTGCCGACTACAAGACATTTACTCTGGGATTAAGGGAATTCTACCGGTTTCTGACCTGCGGATTCGTCCACGGCGGTCTCCTGCATCTTCTTACCAACATGTATTCCCTGTACGTCCTCGGGAACTACATCGAACGCAGATACGGAAGCTTCCGTTTCCTGTGTATCCTGTTCCTGTCGGTCCTGTGCGGTTCTCTGTCACAGGCCATCCTTTCGGAGAATACGATCCTGGTCGGTCTTTCCGGCGGTCTCTACGGACTGATGATCTACTTTATCCTCGATCTCATCCGCAACCGCAACGTACCGTTCCAGACCTTTTTGCCGCTGATCGTCATCAATCTCGGCGTCAATTTCCTGTCGACGACCGCCTTCATCGCCCACATGGGCGGCATGATCTGCGGATATCTTCTCTATCTCATCTTCACCGGGGAAAACAAGGCCGGAATGAGCGTCCTGCTGCTGGTCTTCATCTTGTCCCTGTTCCTGAAATATGTGAAAATAGATACGATCGAACCGCTGTATCGGGGAACGGACCTTCAGGTCGTAGAAGCTCTGAAGGATCTCGGTCTGGAAGGATACAGCCGGAATATCATGGAGCGGCTGATACAGGCATATCAGCGTTACGGAGGTTAGTATGGCAATTTCCTGGGATGAATATTTCATGGGTCTCGCTCATCTTTCGGCCCTGCGTTCAAAAGATCCGAACACTCAGGTCGGCGCATGTATCGTCGATCAGGATCGGAAAGTCGTATCGATCGGCTATAACGGCATGCCGAGAGGCTGTGCCGACGAAGATTTCCCTTGGGACAGGGAAGGCGGTTTCCTGGATACGAAGTACGCCTATGTCGTACATGCGGAACTCAATGCGATCCTGAATTCACCGCGTCCGGTCAAGGACTGTACGCTTTATGTCTCTCTGTTTCCGTGCAATGAATGCGCCAAGGCGATCATTCAGTCCGGGATCAAAAAGGTCATCTATGAATCGGACAAGTATGACGGTACGGAAGGGAATACCGCATCAAAAAAGATGCTCAGAGAAGCAGGAGTCGAACTGATCCAGATCCCTTACAGCATCCAGGTGGAACTCAATCGTCTTTCCGATTGAAGTAATTCACGTCTTTATTCTGTCGATAGAGGCTCTTGTAGTAGGCGAGAGCCTTTTCTTCGCCGTTTTCCTTGAGATACAGAAGCAGATCGGCGATCTGTTTCGCAGTGAACGGATTCATGGCCTTGTATTCCCAGGAAGCCGTAAAGAAGTCATACGGAACGGCGTCGTTGTATTTCTCCTTGTTGTAGACCTTGGAAGCGGATATCTTGTCCAAGACCGATTCCAGCATGTAGCGGAACGGCATCGGCTGGGCATAGACTTCCGAAGACTGGTTCTTGCGGTCGATCCAGTATTCCCAGTGATGTTTGTTGCGTCCCTTGTGATGGAGCCAGAACTCGGAATATCCCTTGACCTGTTTCTCCTTGCTGATCGGGGAACGGTCGCCCTGGAAGTACTTTACGGAAGGCCAGAACTCGGCGAACGAGTATTTGGACAGATCGTGTTTCAGTCCCTGGGAGTACAGTCCGCACTGAAAGCACATCTTCATGACCAGGAAGCGGTGTGTGTTGACGGTATGCAGATGTCCGAAAAATCTTTGAAAGAAATTCATACCATTAAATTATAGCACCGATGAAGAGAAAGGGGATTTTTGTAGTATAATGTTTTTATGTTAACGCGTCATGAATATCGCGAAAGGATTATTTTCGTTCTTTATCAGCACCTGCTCCTTCACAAGGATCTCCGTCTTTGCTACGCGGATTCTTCTCTGGAAGAACCGGATGCTTTTTCCGATCAGATCATCGAAGATATCATTCTGAACAAACAGGCTTATATCGATGAGATCTCGCAATACCTGGTCAAGTGGACCTTTGACCGCCTGAACCTGGTGGAGCAGGCCATCCTTCTGGGAAGCGTGAGCGAAATGAAACTGAAACTCAATGACAGAGCCGTCATTATCAATGAAGCCGTCATCTTCAGCAAGGAATACTGCGATGACGAGGCATACCGATATATCAACGGAGTTCTGGATCATATATGCGTGAATTAAGTGTCAGTACTTTACTGCGCTATCTGAAAAACAAGCTCGATACCGATGAGAAACTGCAGAAGATCTCCGTTTCCGGAGAGATCTCCAATTTTCATCGGCATTTTTCAGGTCATCTGTACTTCACTCTGAAAGACGAATATGCGGCGATCAACTGTGTGATGTTCAAATCGTCCGCTTCGTCACTTTCCTTTGAGCCGAAAAACGGAGACAAGGTCCTGGTCTATGCGAACACGTCCATCTTCGAGACGAGCGGTGCACTGCAGCTGTACGTTCTGAAGATGGAACAGAAGGGGGCGGGAGATCTTTTTGCGCGTTATGAACAGCTTAAGAAGAGGCTGACGGAAGAAGGGAAGTTCGACCCGTCTCATAAAAAAACGTTATCTGTCCGCTTTCCGGAACGAATAGCCGTCCTGGTGGGAGAAAAGTCCGCAGCGATGTCCGATATCCGGATCACCTTTCAGAGAAGGTGGCCGATCGCGACCGTGGATTTCTATCCCGTACCGGTACAGGGGGAGAGTGCTCCCGCAGAGATCGTGAAGACCCTTCTGAAAGTGGATCCTATGGGATATGAAGCGATCATCCTGGCCAGAGGAGGCGGATCCTTCGAAGATCTGTTCTGTTTCAACGACGAGACACTGGTCAACACGATCTATGATCTGAAGACCTTCCTGATCACCGGGATCGGACATGAACAGGATTTCACCCTTTGTGATTTCGCGGCGGATCAAAGAGCGGCGACACCGACCGCTGCCGTCGAACTGATCACACCTAAGATCAATGACGTGAAAGAGGAAGTGGACGTCCTTGCGGACAGACTGTATCAGGGCCTCACGGAGAAACTGGATTACAGCCGGATGAACTACGACTACCTCCTGGAACGCCTGACACACTATCAGAAACAGCTTCACAGCATCACGATCGGGATCGATGCGGATATCCTCCGCATCCGGCAGGATATCCTGTTTAGGATCAGGGAATATCGGGAAAGAACGGATCATATGGTGTCCAGAATGCGTTCTAAGGCCGATTTCAGGCTGAATGAACAGTTTTATCTCTATAAACGGTTAAATACTTTACTCGAGGCATACAGTGCGGAAAACGTCCTGAAACGCGGATTCACGCTGGTACTTCAGGAAGGACATGTGGTCAAGGATAAGGCATCCCTGAAAAAACAGGGATTCGAGATACGCTTCGCCGACGGAACGATCGAAGCGGAAGAAAGGAGTACGGATGGAGAAGGAAATGAAATTTGAGGAACAGATGAAGAAACTTCAGGAGATCGTAGAAAAGCTGGAGAAGGAAGATGTGGATCTCGATGAATCCATCCAACTGTATGAAGAAGGTCTCAAGCTTTCGAAAGCGCTGAAGGAACAGCTCGAAGGATTCGAGAAGAAGATCGCGGAGCTCAACGGCAATGAATGAATCGTTTGAAAGACATATTCAGGATTATCTTTCCCGTCAGCGGGACTGTCTGATCACCGATGCGATGCGCTATGCCCTGGAAGGAGGCAAGCGTTTCCGTCCGAGAGTCATCTTTTCCATCCTGAAAGGGATGGGGATCCCGGAAGAGAAGGGATATGACGCCGCGACGGCACTGGAACTGATCCAGACCTATTCCCTGATCCACGATGACCTCCCGGCGATGGACAACGACGACATGAGAAGGGGGAAACCTTCGCTTCACCGCGCCTTCCGTGAAGATATCGCCATCCTGACAGGAGACGAACTTCTGACCGATGCCTTCCGCGTCATTTCCGGATCGGATTCCTATACGGATGACGTCAAGGTCAAACTGATCAGTGCGCTCAGCCGCTATGCCGGAAGTGACGGCATGATCTACGGACAGCTGCTGGATGTGACAAGTGACGACACCCATATCGACGAAGATAAACTGGTCGAGATCCAGGAAAACAAGACATCCGGTCTCTTCAAGGTCGCATGTCTCTTCCCGATGTATATCGCAGAGATCGATCGGGAAGACTACTTCCTCAGACTGGGTTCCCTGATCGGTCAGATCTTTCAGAACCAGGATGACCTCTTTGACCAGATCAAGAGTGAACAGGAGATGGGAAAGAACCTCTCCGACAAGAAGAACGGGAAGGGGACCGCACTTTCGGTCTATTCCCTCGAAGAACTCAGAAACAGAATAGAAAGGCAGTTTGAAGAACTCGGTCTTCTTCTGCAGGACGCCTGTTTCGATACGTCTTATCTGAATGAACTGTTGAAAAAACTGAAGGAAAGATAGAATGGCACGTTCTCCGGAAAGAAGGATCTTCGCATCGGACAAGGAATACGACCGTCTGCGGGAACAGATCCTTTCATACTGCGCCAAAAACGGAGGTCATCTGGCTTCCGACCTTTCTTCTGCGAGACTTCTGATCGAACTCTCGGAGATCCTCGGCGAACACGATATCCTGTATCTGTGCAGCAGATACAGCGATCTGGCCGAGATCTGGAATGCGGACCATCCGGAAAGGAAGATCGTATCCTGCAGCCTGGCTTATGCCTTCGGAAAAGCCCTGTTGAGAGACCGGAAACAGTCTCAGGAGAAGATCTTCATCTTTCTCGATTCCCGTGATCTGAAGGATTCGGATACAGAGATCCTCGAACTGATCGGCAGTCTTGAAGGACAGCTGGTCCTCATCGTCCATGAACATCAGAATCAGACACATCGCAACGATCTCCTGAAAAAGGGGATCTCCGCTTTGGGAAATACATCTGTCTACAGCGGTCTGAAGAAGGGGATCAAGGGATCCCTGTCTTCTCTGAAACACGGGGAACAGATCATCCAGGCCATCCACGAGACCAAGACGAGAGTCAAACGCACCGTCTGGAACGAAGGGATCTTCCGTCGGCTTTCCCTGGATTATTACGGCCCTTACGACGGCAACGATCCGAAAGAGATCGATCTGTCCCTGAACGGAGCCTGTCTCCAGGAACACCCCGTCGTCCTGCATTACCGCAGCGAGGAAAGGGATCTTGCGAAGAAGTATTCCGCTTTGATCGCAAAGGAATACGTCGAACCGTTCGATCTGAACACCGGAAAGCCGAAACTGGAAGAGACCGCTTCCTGGAAGAAGGCGTCTTCTTTAGTCGAAGAATGTCTGATCGAGAGGATGGAAGAAGAGAAAGACCGGCGTTTCTATGATCACGGAAAGGATCCTTTCCGCAGTCTTTCCGCCTCTTTTGCGGACAGGTATTCCCGTTATGAACTCAGTTTCAGGGACCTTCTGGAGCTGGCGATCGGATCTTCGGGTGAAGAAGACAGCACCGTCCTGAGAGGGGATAGCGAAGAACTGCTCGGATATGCCGATCTTCTGAGCGAAGAATTAGATAAGATCAGGGGACGTTTCCTGCTTTGTATCGAGGATTCGAAAGAATGCGATCTGAGCGAACTGTCCGTCCTGAAAGACGTTCCCGTATTCTACGCGGGCGATCATGCGGATATCCGCAGCTTCTTTGCACAGTTTTCGAAAAAAGAGGGTCTTTCCGTCCTGATCTATCCGGATCGCTACATGAACCGAAGCGAATCTGCCGATCTCAATGAGATCGTCTTAGGAAAATGGCCTGTCTTTGCGAATAATAAGACAGGAGGAAGGGCTCTGATCTGTGACAGCCCCGATTTCGTCCGTCTGAAGGAAACGGTCGCCGTCAACGATACGGACATCGATCTGTATCGCATCGATCTTCTTTTCCCGTTCAGCGAATCGCAACTCGACCGCATCCTGGATACCTATTCGCAGGTCACGGTCTACAGCTCCTCACTGGAGCGGCTGATCAAGGATCAGGTCGATTCACAGCGGAAGGCATCTGTTGTACAATATTTAGGAAAAGAAGAGTTCGATCTCATCTTCCGTAACGAAAAAGAATGCTGAAAAGTCTCTACATAAAAGATTACGCCATCATATCGGAACTGACTGTGGATTTCGACAGCGGTTTTAATGTGTTTACCGGTGAGACCGGTGCGGGAAAATCCATCATCGTCGGAGCGCTTTCCTACCTCATCAAAGGCAAGGCAGATCCTTCGGTGATCCGAAACGGTGCTTCCAAAGCCGTCATAGAAGGAGTCTTTTCCGTCGATGAATACATGAGACCGATCCTTGAGGATGCAGACATCGATTTTGACGATGAACTGATCATCCGCAGGACCATTTCTCATGACAACCGCAATTCCATCCGTATCAATCAGTGTTCGGTCACGCTCGCTTTCCTGAGCGATCTTTTCAGCGAACACATCGATATCCATTCGCAGAAGGATTCGCAGTATCTCCTCAACCACAGGAATCATCTGATCCTGCTGGACCGTTATGCGGAAAATGAGGATCTGTTGAAGGATTATTCGGAGAAATATACCGCCTACAGAAAGGCACAGAAAGAATACGATTCTCTGCTGAACGAGACCTATAACGAATCAGAGATCGAATTCCTCCGCTTCGATCTGGATGAACTGGAGAAAGCCTCCCTGAATATCGAAGAAGAAAATGAACTGGAAGCGAAGGAAAAACGCTATAAATCCGCAGAAAAATACTTGAATTCCCTGAATGCCGTACTGGAACTCTACGATGGGGAAGAGGGGATCAGTGAAAGGCTCTCGACACTCGTCCGGGAACTGAATCTGGATGATGAAGGGATCCGCCAGATCAGGGACGGGATCGAATCCCTGTCTTATGATCTGGGTGATCGGATCGATGAGATCCGGAAGATCCTCGACAGCTTCAACGACGAAGATCTCAATATCGACCGGATCGAAGAGAGACTGTATACCTATTCCCGTCTGAGACGCAAATACGGTCTGGATACGGAAGGACTGATCCGAAAGAAGGATGAACTGAAAGAACGTCTGCGTTTCTTTGAAGACAAGGATTTCGTCATCGCCGAGAAGAAGAAAGAAGTCGATTCCAAGCTGAAAGAAGCCCTGAAGATCGCCGATACACTTCATCAAAGAAGGACCGACAGCGCAAAGACACTGGAAGACAGGATCGTCCGTGAATGTCGGGATCTGATGCTGGAAAACGCCGCATATTCCGTCGAATTCGGGAAGGGCGATCTCGGAAACAGGGGATATGACGAGGTACAGTTCCTGGTCTCCATGAACAAGGGAGAATCACTGAAGCCGTTGCGCAACGTCGCTTCCGGCGGAGAGATCAGCCGCCTCATGCTGGCACTCAAGAGTATCTTTACTTCTTTAAGCGAGACTTCGCTCGTGATCTTTGACGAGATCGACAGCGGTGTATCCGGAAGGACAGCTCTGGCTGTAGGGCAGAAGATGGCCAGGATCGCAAAGCGGACCCAGGTCATGACGATCACACATCTCGCTGCCGTCGCTGCCTGTGCGGATGCTCATTACTACATCTTCAAATCCGATGAAACAGACAAGACAACGACCAAGATCCGCTGCCTGAACAGGGATGAAATCATTAGTGAACTAGCGTTCATTTCTAATGCAGACAACTCAGAAGCCTCCAGAAAAGCCGCAGAAAGGCTGTATTTACAGGCTCAGGAAAGTGTTCGGGAATGAAAGCGGAGAGGGCAGTCAAAGAGTATATCATCTCCATCAGTTCTGTCGACGGAAGGGCACAGAATACCGTAAAATCCTATACCCGTGATCTGAACAAATACCTCGATTACCTGAAAGAGAACGGGATCTCTGAGATCGAGGAGGTCAAAGATTCGCGTATCGAATCCTTTGTGAATGAACTGAATAAGAACTATTCATCTGCGACCGTTGCCCGGATCAAGACATCGGTACGGAATTTTCATCGCTTTTTGAATTTCAAATATGATATGAAGGATCCGACCGTCAATCTAACGGTCACCCGGGGAGCAAAAAGGCTCCCGATCTTCGCTACACACGATGAGATCGACCGGCTGATGTCCGTTTTTGATGACAGCAAGCCGGAAGAACTCTTTGAACACGCCATCCTGGAATGTCTGTATGGCCTTGGTGTCCGTGTCAGCGAGTGCTGCAACATGCGGGTCTCTCAGGTCGATCTGAACGAAAATATCGTAAAAGTACTGGGAAAAGGCAATAAGGAAAGGTTGATCCCGATCCCTGCAGGCACTTCCGACGTTATGAAACGCTATTTCATGAACGTCAGACCGCTTTGGCAGAAAAGGACCACGAATTACTTCTTTATCAACCGTTTCGGAAGAAAGATCTATTCAGAATATGTCGAAAAACTGATTAGAAATACCTGCATAAAGGCAAATATCGACAAACATCTGACACCGCACAAGCTCAGACACAGTTACGCAACGCATCTTCTGGAAGGGGATGCGGACCTCAGGGTGATCCAGGAGCTGCTGGGACACTCCGATATCTCAACAACGGAGATCTATACTCACGTTGAGATGCAGAGACTCAGAGATCTTTACAGCAGATCGAATCCGTTCGTAAACGCAAAACTCGAAAAGAAAAAGAAAGAGGAGGAATAATCATGAAGGAAGTATTGGATTATCTTAAGAAATGCCACGTTTATTACATCGCAACAGAAGAAGGGGATCAGCCGAGAGTCCGCCCTTTCGGTGTCGCAGAAGAATTTGAAGGGAAGATCTATATCCAGACCGGAAAAGTCAAAAACGTCTCAAAACAGATCCAGCTCAACAATAAGATCGAGATCTGTACAAGTGACGGTCCGACATGGATGAGACTGGAAGCAAAAGCCATCCGTGATGACAGAAGGGAAGTAAAAGAATACGTCCTCAACCAGCGCCCTGAACTGAAATCCATGTACTCTGCCGATGACGACAATACCGAAGTTTTATATCTCACAGACTGCAAAGCTACATTCTACAGCTTCACAGCAGCACCGAGAGTGGTGGAGTTCTGACCTCTTAACCTCCAAGAACATATATCCAAAAGTCGCATAACATACATTATGCGAAGTTATGCGATTATTGGATAAATATATAAAAACCTATTAAATAAAGCACTATCTCCATTGATCTAGTGCTTTTTGATTGATTTAGAATTCGTAATAAGTATTCTGTGCATTTCATTTCCTTTTGCACGATCCGGTTCTTTTCTATTCTCTGTGATCGTTCTGTTTTCTTTATTCGAATGATCGGTTACCTTATTACGTTTGATTCGCTTTCAATTCATCGATCTGTTATCACACAGCCATAGATCGTATTTAAATTGGACTTTATCTCGGTTTCCTGTTATTTCCAAATTTATGATGGATCGTATTAATCCGGCAAATCGAATTTCTAAATCATAAATGGATAATTCTTTTTATAGAATGCTCTGATTTTCTCAATTATCTCCTAAATATCATTTATGAAAATTTTTTCATTTTTACATCAAAAAAAAGATCCTCGGTTATCCGAGGATCTCGTTGATATACTTATTTTACGGATTCTTTTAATGCCTTTGCAGGTCTGAATGCCGGAGCCTTGCTGGCCTCGATTTCGATCTTTTCACCAGTAGCTGGGTTGATACCGACTCTGGCTTTTCTTGTCTTGACGACGAATTTACCGAAACCGGAGATGTCTGTCGTATCGCCGTTCACCAGGTTTGCAGCGATTTCATCGAACAGTGTCGTTACGACTTCGTTGGCTTCTTTCTTTGTGTAACCATATTTTTCTACTAATACTTCAGCAAGATCTTTCTTTGTTTTTTTAAGCATTTCTATAATACCTCCTACATATAATTATATCTAATATTAGATATATTTCAATTAAAAAACCCTTATTTTAAAGGGTTTTTCTTATTTTTTGGGATTCTTGGTTGATAGTTCAATCAATTCTTTTTTTAGCTCATTCAGCTGTTTCAAAGTGATCTGTTTGATGCCTGCAGCGTTGGCATGTCCCCCACCGCCGTACTTCTCACAGATCCGGTTGATGACATATCCCCTCTTGGATCGGATCGAGACATCGTATTTCGTTCCGACCTTGACCGCGAAGATCCAGATCTTCAGATCCAAGATCGTTCCGATCTCGGAAATATGGTTTTTCGCTTCAAACGGATCAAAACCGATCTCGTCAAGTTCCTTTTCGTTAAGTGTGATGTGACCGAACCTTTCCTTGATCTTAAGATAAGTCCTCATCTTGGTGATCTTCTGGTACTCTTCGATCGTATCGTCCATCAGGAATTCCACGATATCGGAGATCTGAAGCTCCCCTTTCTCGGCAAGTACGGAAGCGATGCGAAGCGTCTGAGCTGTCGTACTTGCGGTGCGGAAGTTCAGAGAATCCGTCACCATTCCGCTGTACAGATACTCACAGACCTTTTTAGACATCTTGAATCCCTTGAATGCATCCGACAGGAAGATCTCAGCCAGATATTCACAGCACGCGGCAGTCTCGTGTTTGACGAAATTCAGATCGCCAAAATTGTCGTTGACCGGATGGTGGTCGATCTTGATGATGTATTTCGCTTTGCGGAAGCGGTCATCATCCACTCTTGCGGCCGTAGAAGTATCGACGACGATCGCCAGTGAATCTTCTACGAAACGGTCGGAGACTTTCTGGATCTTGTTGACCTTGCTGTAGAGTTCGCTCCCGCACAGCATGACCTTCTTGTCCGGAAAGTTCTCTTTCAGGAAGGTCGACAGACCTAAAGCAGAGAAAACGGCATCACCGTCCGGTTTCTGATGACGAAAGACGGTGATCTTGTCATATTCTCTGATCTTATCCAACAGTTTTCCGTACATGACCTATAATCCGAGGATCCTGACGGTATCTTTGACGATTGCCAGCTCTTCGTTGGTCGGTACGACGAATACTCTGACCTTGGAATCCGGAGTAGAGAGTTCTTTCTCGCTGTGGCAGGTGCTGTTGAGTTCGTAGTCGACTTTCAGGCCGAGGCCTTCTTCCAGCTTTTTGCAGATCATCTCTCTGACCAGAGTCGCATGTTCGCCCAATCCGGCAGTGAATGTCAGTGCATCCACATGACCCAGCTGCATGACATAGCCGCCGACGACGTTGATGACACGGTTGACATAGAGGTCATAAGTCAGTTTTGCACGGTCGTTGCCCTGCTTGATCGCTGCTTCGACGTCACGGGAATCGGAAGAGATCCCGGAGATACCTGCCATACCGGACTTCTTGTTGAGATAGGTCTCCATCTCTTCCGGAGTGCAGTTGAGCTTCTTTGCCATGAAATATACGACAGTCGGGTCGATATCGCCGCATCTGGTGCCCATCATGATCCCGCCTAACGGAGAAAGGCCCATGGAAGTGTTGATACATTTTCCGCCCTTGATCGCGGTAATGGAAGCACCGGAACCCAGATGCAGAGTGATCAGATTGAGGTCTTTGAGATCCTTGCCCATGATCTCGGCCGTTCTTTCCGCAACGTACTTGTGTGAAGTACCGTGTGCGCCGTATCTTCTTACTTTATAGTCGGTATACCACTCATAAGGGACCGGGAACAGGTAGGAATCCGGTTCCATCGTCTGATGGAATGCGGTATCGAAGACGAAGACATGTTCGATGTTCGGTAAAGCGTGGCGGAACGCCTCGTAACAGGTAAGATGTGCCGCATTGTGTAACGGAGCGATATCGATCAGTTCTCTGACCTTGTCTACGACGTCCGCGTTGACTTTGACGGAATCCTTGAAGTACGGGCCGCCCTGGACGATACGATGTCCGGCTGCCTTGATCTCATCGAGATCCTTGACGATGCCGTATTCGACCAGTGCGTTCAGAAGCAGATCGACCGCCACCTGATGCGTCGGCACCGGTACATCCTTGGAGATCTTTTCACCGTTGACGTTGATCCCGAAGATCCCCATCGGTAAACCGATCCTTTCGATGTTTCCGCTCGTCAGGACTTTTCCTTCCGGCATTTCAAATAATTGGAATTTCAATGAAGAACTTCCCGAATTCACTGCCATGATTTTTGTCATTTTCATTCCCCCTTGAGTATACTCTCGATCTTTCTGGCATATTTTTGGAGAAGATCCTGATCGGATGCTTTCATCTCCTCTATCACCTCGGCAAGATCCTTTTCCTTTGCGATCGTTCCGAGTTTTTCTTCGTATTCATTCAGCTGTCTTTCACACCTGCGGATCAGATCCTGTACGGCACTCTTGGAGATGTCGTAGTTTTCCGCGATCTCATTCATGGAAAGATCCTCGTTACAGTACTCTTCCAGGATATTGCGCTGGTGTTCGGTAAGCAGCGGACCGTAATGGTCCAGGAGCTCCCATTCTCTGTTCCGGTCACGTTTCATCGATCAGTTCTCCGATGATGGAATCCAGATACAGGTCGAAATCGAACTCCTGCAGGTCTTCCATCCCCTCTCCTACCGTGATGTATCGGACAGGGATCCCCGTCATATTCTTGATGGCCAGGACGATACCGCCTTTGGACGTTCCGTCCATCTTCGTCAGGATGATCCCGTTGACATCGGTGATCTCGTGGAAGAGTTCCGCCTGAGACAGACCGTTCTGTCCGGTATTCGCATCCAGGACGAGCCAGGTGCTCTGCGGTGCTCCCGGGATCTCTTTTCCCAGGACCTTGTGCATCTTTTCGAGTTCCGCCATCAGGTTGATCTTGTTCTGAAGGCGTCCGGCCGTATCGCATAACAGGATATCGATCCCGTTTTCTTTCGCATAGCGGCATCCTTTGACCAGGACAGAGCTTGGATCTTCTCCGTCTTTGCCGCAGACGCATGGGATATCCAGACGGTCTGCCCACTGTTTCAGCTGTTCGGTCGCTCCTGCACGGAAAGTATCCGCCGCAACGAAAGCCACTTTCTTTCCTTCTTCCCGATACATGTATGCCAGTTTGGCACAGGTCGAAGTCTTTCCCGAGCCGTTGACACCTACCATCAGAATGACAGTCGGTCCGTCGGGATTTTCCTGTATCGGTGCATCCGATTCCGGATCGTAGATCTCCCGGAACGTATCTCCGAGATAAGTCATCACGTCTTTCGGTGTGACATAGAAATAATCGCTGCAGATCTCGAAGAACCGGTCACAGATCTTTTCGGATGTCTGATAGCCGATATCCGCTTCGATCAGGGTGACCATGAGCTGTTCCATGAAGTCTTCCTTGTTCTTCTTGCGGTTCTTAGAGATGATACGCAGTTTCTGTCCCAGGGAATGACTCGTTTTGGCGAAGCCGTGCAGGTATTTATCTTTGTTTTTTCTGAAGAAGAGACCCATTATGCCTGTTCTCCTGCTGTTTCTTCTTTTTCAGCCATTTCGATCGCATCGACCAGTTTGACCTTCAGCATCTGCGAGATCCCTCGTTTCTGCATCGTGACACCGTAGAGGACATCGCACTGTTCCATGGTTCCCGGACGGTGTGTGATGATCAGGAACTGGGAATGATCCGTGAATTCCCGGACGTATTTCGCAAAACGTTCGACGTTTGCGACGTCAAGGGATGATTCGATCTCATCGAATACGATCAGCGGTTCCGGACGGACTTTCAAGATCGTGAAGAGGACGCAGATGGCGATCAGTGCCTTTTCTCCGCCTGAGAAGAGTCTTATGGACTTGACCGACTTCCCCGGAGGCTGGACATCGATATCGATGCCGGTATTCAGGATATCGTTCGGATCTTCCAGGACGAGACGTGCCTTACCGCCGCCGAAGAGTTTCGCAAACGTATGAGGAAGTTCCTCATTGATCGCATTGAAGGTCTTCTCAAACTGGACCTTCATGATCTCATCCATCTCGTCGATCGCAGAAAGGATCTTGTCTCTGGAAGCGATCAGATCGTCGTAGTTCTTCTTCAGGAACTCGTAACGTTCATTGACTTCAGAGTATTCTTCCGGAGCAGACATATTGATATTGCCCAGCTCCTGGATCTCTCTGCGCAGGTTCATGACTTCTTCCTTGGCATTCTCATCGATCTCGATATCGTAGTTCTCGGATGCGTATTCAAACGTCATCTGGTATTCGGATGCGAGACGGGAAAGATCGTTCTCCAGTCTGGTATTGAGGACGGCCTTGTTGGTATTGATCTGAGACAGACCGTTCTTCGCTTCATCGAACTGTCTGCGGATCTGACGGATCTGCTGATCCTTGCGGTCGATATCGGCGGACAGTTTCATCCTCTCTTCTCTTCTGAGCTTGAGGGAAGTGGACAGTTCGTCCTTCTTTGCGTAGTGCTCCGAAAGCTGACTGACGACACTGTCCGAAAGGCTCTCTTCGAGATTCTCCGGAGAGATCAGTTCATAGTCAGCCTGAAGTTTTTCATATTTCGCCCGCTTGGTATCGACGATCGGCTCCAGCTGAGCCAGTGCGATCCTTTTCTCGGTGATCTGCGAATCGATCGTCTCTTTCTGGGAGACGAGAGAATTGTAGTTCTTCAAAGCCATTTCATTCTCGGCTTTATAGGAGATCAGATCGTTCTCGATCCGGTTCAGTTCGGACTGTGCCGTGATCAGGGAGATCTCGTTCTTGACCTTGCCGCCGGTCATGGAACCGCCCTTATGGACGACTTCCCCTTCCAGAGTGACGATCTTGTATCCGTATCTGAGAAGATATGCGAGATTGTTTGCGTTCTGCAAAGTATCTGTGACCAGGATATTGCCTAAAAGGCTCTCTCTGACCGGTTCGTATTCCGGATCGCAGTCGCAGAAATCGGCAGCGACTCCCAGGTAACCCTGTGTGTTGTTGCAGACGATCTCATCTTCATGACGTACATAGTGCGGTTTGCAGACGGTCAACGGAAGGAATGTCGCTCTGCCGGAACGGTTCCTCTTCAGGAATTCGATCGCTTTACGGGCGGAGGATTCGTCTCTGGTGACGATGTGATAGACACTTCCGGCCAAAGCCGTCGAGATCGCTTCTTCATATCCCTCTTCCGGATGGATCTCCTGGCCGATGACGCCCAGGATCCCGTAGAAGGAGTTCTTGTTTGCCATGATGGCTCTGACGCCCGCCTGGTTGACGGAAGAGAACGGATCGGCGATGACGTTCTTCAGGACTTCCAGACGGTTGGACATGCGGTTGACGATACTTCCGGTCTCATCCTTCTTTAAGGATGCGTCCGCCAGATCGGAAACGCAGTTCTCAAGATTCGTATTCAGAAGCTCGATCTCGGATCTTAAGCGGTTCAGACGTTCGACACGGTCTTCATATTCGAATTTCGCTTCACGGATGGATGTCTCCATCTCCTTGATCTTCTCTTCCGAAGATCCCATCTCGATCGCATATTTTCTCTTTTCATCGATCTCGATCCTTCTCGCTTCCAGGATCTGGATCTCATTGATCACCTGCATCAGCTGTTCCTGTATGCTGTTGATCTGTTTATCGAAGTCTCTGAGTTTCGCCTTGTTCTCGAAATTGGCGTTTTCATGGACCTGGATCGTCGTTTCGTACATCGAAAGAGACGTCTCAAGGTCAAACAGCGACTTCTCCATCTCCGCTTTCTGCGTATTCAGATTGCGGATGTCGTTGACCAGTACGGCAACTTCGATCTGTTCGAGACGGTTCTTCTTCTCACGGTAAAGCTCGGCTTTTCTGGCCTGACGCTTCAAAGGAGAGACCTGGCGTTCCAGTTCACTTAAAATATCGAAAGTACGGTCAAGGTTGTCCTTGGTCCTTTCGAGTTTATTCAGAGATTCGATCTTCCGTTTCTTGTATTTCGAGACACCTGCCGCATCCTCAAAGATCTCACGGCGGTCATACGGCTTCGCTTCCGCAAAGCTCATGACGTTGCCCTGAGAGATCATGGACAGAGAATTCTTGCCCAGGCCTGTATCCAGGACCAGATCGAGGATGTCCTTGTATCTGACGTTCTTGCGGTTGATCAGATATTCCGCTTCCTGATCGGTATTGTAGATCCTTCTGGTGAGTTCGATCTCATCCAGATCGGAGTTCAGCATCCTCGCGGAATTGTCGAAGACCAGTGTGACTTCCGCCATATTCATCGGTTTCCGGTCTTCGCTTCCCGCAAAGATGATATCGGTCATCTTCTCGCCGCGCAGCGATTTTACCGACTGTTCTCCCAGGACCCATCTGATCGCATCTGAAATGTTCGACTTGCCGCAGCCGTTCGGACCGACGATCCCGGTCACGGGTTCCTCGAAATTGATGGTTATATTATCGGCAAAGGATTTGAACCCCTGCATTTCGATCCGTTTTAAAAACATGTAAGCTCCTTTTTACCTGATTATTATAACAGATTTGTATCAGTTCATATCACGGATTCAGTCAATAATGACCAGTTCATTGCACAGCGGATCCGAGATCTCTCTTTCGCTGTCCTTTTCGACGATCTCGGTGATACCGTGACGGAAGCGGACGCTGTACTCGTTCGTACCGTCTTTCAGATAATACTTCTTCGACCGGTCTGAGAGATACTTCCCGAACGGGTCGCTTGCGATATACATGAGGACCCTGTTCCCCTTCTTCAGCAGGAAAGGACGGATATCAAAGTGATTCCTTTGTTCAAAGGCCTCGATCAGATCGCGGATCTCATTTTCTTTCAGTTCGCTGGACAGGATGACGTTTTCAAAACCCAGACGGTTCAGGAACTCGTAGGTATAGGAGTTGCAACAGTTGAGGCTGTAATAGGCGATCCTGTCTTTCCGGTCTGTCAGGATGCCGCCGAACTCGCTGACGATACAGTGTTCTTCTTCGGAATATGTTGAGGAAGGATTGACGACCGGATCCAGGATGTAGTCCTGACCGCCGATATTGACCGTATCCAGTTTCTGGACGGCATACCTTATTTCGCTTCCCCTGTCAGTGACTTCAGACAGAGCCTGTTCCATCGGAACAGCGGTCCTTTTCCTAAGCTCCAGACGGTATTCATCGAAAGAAGAGACGGATTCCCTTCTCAGGCGGTTGAGTTCGCTGACCGGCAGGAACGCATTCTGTGTCTCTGTTTCAAAACGGTCCAACTGATATTCCGTCTCATTCAGCTTTTCGAACTGTTTTCTGATGGAATCCTCATCCAAAGGACGTTTCTGTGCCTCAAGGACTGTGATATCGCTGTCGTATTCAAACGAGATATCCCCATGGCTCAGGATGACAGATGCGACCTCCCCCGGGATCAGGCGGACTTTCACGGATAGAGGAACTTTCTTTTCCGGTGCCTGCAGGATCGCATCTTCCAGAAGATGATCCTGGGTCTTCCAGACAGGACCTTTGAGCGGTTTTTCTGTTTTGATCGAAACGGTCTCCCCTTTCTTCCCTTCGTTTGTCAGCAGTCCGTTCCGGTACAGCATGTTTACGATACAGCCGAAGTCACCGATGCGGATGCCGTCGAACTGATGGAGGTCTTCTTCCAGAAGGATCTGACAGTAGCCGTTCTTCCATCCCTTGACCTCTCCGATGCGGATCCCGAGATGGTTTGGAGTCTTCTGACCGAAAAGATCCTTCCTTCCGTACAGGAGGTCGTCGGTAAATCCGCGATGAAACAGGACTTTCATGTTGCGAAGTTCTTCTTCACTCAAACGGAACTCTCTTCCCGCATAAAAGGCATCGATGGCCTTTCGGTACATCCTTGTGATATATCCTACATAGGCCGGTGATTTCATCCGGCCTTCGATCTTGAAACAGGAAACGCCCGCTTCGATGAGCTTCGGCAGGTCTTCGATCAGAAACATGTCTTTCGGAGACAGGAGATAGTCTGTATCGGTATCGATCTTGCGATGTTTCTCATCGAGAAGCTGATATCTCAGCCGGCAGCACTGGGCACACATCCCCTTGTTTGCGGAACGGTTCTTGGTGGCGGAAGACATCAGGCACTGTCCGGAATATGCTACACAGATGGCTCCGTGGACGAAGGTCTCGATCTCGATACCGCATCTGCAGGCTTCCTCGATGAGATCCAGGGTCGATTCTCTTGCGAGGACGACTCTTGAGAAGCCCAGTTTCTTTGCGTTCCTGACTCCTTCCAGATTGTGGATATGCATCTGGGTCGAACAGTGAAGGTCCAGATCAGGGTATCTCTGCTTCAGGAGATAGAAAAGTCCCAGATCCTGGATCAGTATTCCGTCAACATGGTTCTTATAGTAAAAATCAGCCATTTTAAGGGCATTTTCCAGCTCTTTTTCATTCAGTAAGGTATTGAGGGTCACATAGATCCTGACATCTCTTAAATGGGCATATCTGATCGCCTGAGTGAATTCTTCTTCCCCGAAGTTTCCCGCAAAGGCCCGGGCAGAGAAATTCTTGCCTCCGAGATAGACCGCATCGGCACCGTTATTGACGGCTGCCTTCAGACATTCCAGATCTCCCGCAGGAGAAAGCAGTTCGACCCGCTTCATTTTCGATACTCCAGGGAAAGGCCTCCCAGTGAGGTCTCCTTCAGTTCGATTGCAAGCTTGTTTCCGGTATAGTTCATCGCATGGACGACCGAATCAAAACTGATCAGGTTCCCCTTGATCTCATGCAGCTGAGAAGCCAGATAGGCACATTCTTCCGCTTTCAGGATACTGATCGCATTCCGTTCGATACAAGGGATGATCACATAGCCCATGACCGGATCACAGGTCAGTCCGAGAAAATGCTCGACACCCATTTCAGCGGCGTATTCGATCGTACCCAGGCCGGCTTTGTTGTGATATGCGACGGCTGCCGCAGCCATGGAACAGGCCGTTCCGACTTCCGCCTGACAGCCTCCGGTCGATCCCGCGATCGAAGCGTTCTGTTTGATGCAGTTGCCGAAGATCCCTGCGACCGTCAGAAGGTCGCAAAGATGATCTATGGATTCGTTCTTGTCGAAACGAAGATGATACATCAGAGACGTCAGGATCCCGCAGGCTCCCAGTGTCGGTGCAGTGCACATCATGCCTCCGCCCGCGTTCTCTTCGCATGTCGCATAGGAATAAGCCACGAGTCTGTCCCGGTCGTCTTTGGCTTTCCGATACAGCTTTCCGGCGACACGGTAGTATTTCAGGTCTTCGTTGAGAAGACCTTCCGTCTCCAGTCCCCGTTTCACCGTCTGAAACATGACTTCCAGGCACTCTTTGAGATACTCCTTCAGATCCGGTTCCTTTTCATAGGCATAATCTGTCAGATCGATCCCTCTTTCCTGTACGATGGCACGGATCTTCGAAAAACAGTTCTCCGGATAGACTTCCCGGTCATCACCGATATCGTATTCCCGGACCGATACGTCCCCTCCGCCCAGAGAGAGCCCGTGCCAGGTCTCGAATCTTTTGTCTCCCTGATAGCCCGTCAGATCCATGACGTTCTCTGTGATATCGTGTTCCAGAGAAAAAGAGACTTCTTCACATTCCAGAGCCTTCCGTATGATATCTATGGTGCCGTGTCCTTTTGCGGTCAGTGCCAGGGAACCGCCGAGGCTTACCTCGTAACGGTCGCAGTCAGGATGGTTCTCCCGATAGGCGCAGGCCATGCGATAAGGTGCGATGGTATGAGAACTGGAAGGACCGTATCCGATCTTGTAGAGCTGTTTAATCGATTTCATGTATCCCTTTCCTGACGAGTTCCATGATGAACAGTTCGAAACGCATATCTTCCGGAATGGAACTGTCACTTTTCAGTTTTACGTCGAGATCAGAGAGCTTTGCGAGGAGCTCGATGATCTGTTCCCGACGGATCTTGTTCAAAGTCTGTATCGCCATCTTCAGACGGTAATCCTTCACTCCCGTGATCTCCAGGATCTCGTTCCTGTTTTTGCCCTGTGACTGCAGCCAGGAGACGAAATAGAGGAAGCGCAGTTGAGAAGCCAGCTGATGGATCGAAGGTACGATACTGTCACTGTACTCATTCACCTTGCTGAAAAAGGAGATCGCATTCGACACATCCCCTGCCGTCAAAGCGTTCACCATATCGAAAGAATCGTTCTCATGGGACTGTGTGCACATCCGGTCGATCAGATCCGTATCGATCCGACCCGGATACAGTTTCAGGATCTCCAGATTCTGATGGAAGAGAGTCGCATTTCTCCGACAAACGTTGGTCAGATGGCTGACCGCATCCGGAGAGATCGAGATCTGTGCTTCCGAGATCTGCTGGCGGACATAGGAGGCAAAATTCTTGTAGTCATAGGAATTCAGAGTCAGGACCTGAGCGTTTTCCGTCACTTTCTTATAGGCTTTCAGCTTGCTGTTGAAATTGTTTTCAAGAGTATAGAAGATCAGATCCGTCTCATACAGGGGCTTTTCAAGGTAACGGTAAAGTCCTTCAAGAAGCTTGTCATCGGTCTTCCGCAGCAGAAAAAAAGGCTGATCGACCAGTACCGTCGTATGTGTCGAAAACAGTGAATTGCCGTCACATGCTTCCAGCATCTCTTCGATCGACCAGTTTTTGTCATTCCCCTGAAAACGGACGATCTCGCCTTTGGAAGGATCGGCCAGTTCGGCGATCTTCTTCCGGATAAAGTATTCTTCCTGTCCCTGAATCAGATAGATCATTTCCCCTTCATTATAACAAATTCACCCTCCCCTGTTCTGATGAAGCACAGCGATCGCAGAAAATAAAACGAGACGTTCCCGTCCTTTCGGGTACTGAATGTTTCGACCTTGTAACGATCCATCATATCTGTCACTGTCTCCTTGGGATGTCCGAACTTTCCCGAAGTGGAGAAGATCGCATATCTCGGAGAGATCGATGAGATGAACAGATCGCTCGAAGAAGTATCCGAACCGTGGTGGGCGACTTTCAGAACATCGAAGGTACAGGGACAGTAACGGCGAACGAAGACATCTTCCGCCTTGACGGAGATATCTCCCGTAAAGAGGAAGCGGATCCCGTCCGCATCGAGAGAATAGACCAGAGAGTTATCGTTGCCGTTCTCGAACGTTCCGAGATCATAATGATCCAGATAGAGGTCACCGTAATGAAGATCTTCCCCTTCTGTCACGATCCTTCCGACCGAAAAATCATTCTGAAGCCGTTCGACATTGCCGTTATGGTCTTCATCGTCGTGCGTCACGATCAATAGATCGATCCGATAGATCCCCTGAGAAAACAGATATCTCTTCAGTTTGGAGTAATTGAACCTGGATCCGGTATCGATCAGGATACAGCTGTAGCCGATCCCCTTACGGATCGCGATCGCATCTCCCTGTCCGACATCGACGAAGGTGACATTTGCGAAAGGATGATTCAGCGGACTGAGCAGCAGCGCGATCAGTGCAAGGGAAAACAGGATATCCTTCTTCATAAACTCGACACGGGGAAGAAAAAACAGGAGCAGTATAGTCCATGCAGAGGGACTGCCGCGGATCCTGAGATGGACGGAGAGGATCTTTTCCATCAGGGACAGAGCGATCAGATAGACCGGTTCCAGAAAAGGAAAGACCATTACAAGGATACTGAGACCGTACATGACGATCCGGAAGATCAGGACAGGTCGAAACAGGAGGCTCTGAAACAGATCGATCTCCCCGAAGAGGAAAGACTGCAACAGAAACAGAAGATTGCGGAAACTCAGGTCCACATCGAGGATCGAAAAGACGTTCAGGATCACGGGGATCAGGATCGATTCATTGAAAAACAGGAAACGATTCAGAAGACATACGGAAAGGATCTGTAAGGAAGTCCTGAAACTGCGCTCAAATCCGTTCCTCTCACAGATGATCTCGATCAGAAGGAACAGATACTTGAACTGCCAGGTGAAACAGACCGTAAGCAGGACGATCAGGACAAGACAGAGGTGACAGGAACGTTTCTTTATCTCTTTCAGGACATAATAGGACGCAAGACCGTAGCTGATCCCTTCCAGACCTCCCGAAGTGTACTGTCCGTAGAGAAAGCCGATCAGTGCGGAACGGATCGGATCCGGACGGGAATCGATCTTTTCGTACAAAAATCGGCGTACGGGAAAGGATGCGATCACCTGACAGGAGTCGTGAAGAAAACGGATATTCTTCTTCAGATCGCTTTTCTCTTCGATCAAAGAACCCCTCGTTTCGAAAAACAGGATGTCTCCGGGGTGCAGTTCCTTTTCCGTCTCGATCCTGACTTTGTAGAACAGTTTGTCTGCCAAATATGCCTTTCCTTTGGGGTGATCGACGATCCCGATGGGGATAAGGTCTGATCGGATCATACCGGTCGCAAGGATGATCGCTATCAGCAGAACATACAGAGGGATACTCTTCCTTTGTCGGACAAACAGAAAAACAAGCGTCGGCAGGACTGTCCACCAGCGCGGAAGGAAACAGAACAGCAGGACACACAGGGAGACCCTAAAGAGTGATGAATTCTCTGAGCCTGTCATATTTGATTTCTCCGATGCCCGAAACGTTCATCAGCTCTTCCAGAGCGCGGAAACCGCCGTATTCCGTACGGTATGTGATGATCCTGTCTGCCAGTGCCGCTCCGATCCCGGGAAGTGTCATAAGCTCTTCGGCAGAGGCCGAATTAATGGAGATCAGTCTGATCTCCCTGATCTCAGGGATGACGAGGATCTCGGTATGAAACAGTTCCTGCTGCAAAGGGATCTGTGACAGATCGGCATTCTCTTTCGGTACGGCCTGATCCAGGACATCTGCGATACAGGAGCCCTTCTCCACGTAAAAGACTCCCGGGTTCTCCACCTCCCCTTTGACTTCCACTTTCAGAAGTATCTCCTCCTTCAGATCCTCACTGCGCAGATCGACAGCTTCAAACAGTATCAGCACAAGTACGGAACAGATCACCAGGAACTTTTTCAGCATCTCAGTAAATCTCCACGTTCATACTGCAGCTGTGAACTTCCCCCAGAAAACAGATCGGATAGGTCCCTGTTACATTCGGATTGACCAGCGAATAATCGATCGTGACCGTCTCATTGGTATCGATGGCACTTCGTACCGTCGCTATGATCGTCGAGATCTCCGTTCCCGAAGGAAATGAATCCTTCGGCCTCAACAGTTTCAGATAAGGTTCGTGAGAGACGGGATTCGCTTCGATCGGTCTCTGTGCAGAGGAGACTTCCGGTCTTTCGATATAGACCGGGATTTCCTTGATAAGCACCGTTTCGTGTTCGACAACCTCTCTCTCCTTCACGGTGTAAGGAAAATGAAACTCTTTTCCGTTCAAAGTGATATCGATCGAATCTTCCTTCTTCTGATAATGAAGATCCGGATCCTTTGCGGAGAGGATCCCGAAGTATTCGAAAAAGCGGAATTCCTCGTCTTCTTCCAGACAAAGATCCTTCTTTTGATAAATAAACGCATGTTTATCTATAGAAACAGGATATGGAATACGCCCCTTCGAGGTCTGTTTCAGGATATTATAGGCAAACAGATCGAGAAACAGCAGGATCAGGATAAGAAACAGTAATCTAGACATAAAAAAATGAGTAGTCCTCCTACTCATTATTCGTTTGGATGTGTGCGATTCCTAACTGATCTTCAGGATCTTGACATCATACGGCGATTCGACATTGACCGTACAGACATCGTTGACTCTGTGGTCCAGGATCGCTTCTGCGAGCGGTGTCACGTTCGACAGCATTCCGTTGAGCGGGTCTGCTTCGACGGAACCGACGATCTTGTATACCAGCTTGTTGTTGGTATCGAGTTCCTGGATCTCGACCGTCGAACCGATACGGACGAAGCTCGTCTTTCTCTTTGAAGAAGTGATGACTTCCGCATTCTTGATCTGATGCTCCAGTTCCTTGATCCTGGCTTCGACTCTCGCCTGATGGTCTCTGGCAGCATCGTAATCCGCGTTTTCGGAAAGGTCGCCCTGAGCTCTGGCAGCCTTCAGTTCTTCGATGACTTCGTTTCTTGTAACATGTATCAGCGTTTCCAGTTCATTCTTAAGGTCATTCAGACCTTCTTCAGTGACATAGAATTTTTCTTCCATAGTTCCCTCCAAGTAACAGATTATAACATCTTTTCGTTGATAATACTATTGATTTTCGTCTTCAGGAGATCGATCGCGACTGCATTCTCTTTTCCCTGCGGGATGATGATATCTGCGTACTGTTTCGTCGGTTCGATGAACTGGTCGTGCATCGGCTTGACGGTATTCAGATACTGGCTGGTGATCGATTCGACCGTTCTGGCACGTTCCGCGACGTCTCTCTTCAGACGGCGGATAAATCTGACGTCCGCAGCGGTATCGACGAAGATCTTGATGTCTTCCAGTGCCCGGATCTCCGGATTGTACAGGGCGAAGAGGCCTTCGATGATCAGGACATCGCTCGGATGGACGATCTCGGTGTTCTCGGAACGGTTGTGGACCGTATAGTCATAGGTCGGTTTTTCGATCGTCTTGCCTTCGATCAGCTCATTGATGTGATGGATCATCAGATCGAAATCGAAAGCGAGCGGATGGTCGTAGTTGGTCTTGGCTCTCTCTTCCATCGGCAGATCGGACTGATCCTTGTAGTAATCGTCTTCCTTGATGATGTTGATGGAATTGGTGTAGCGGAATCCTTCGATCAGGATGTTGGCGATCGAAGATTTTCCGGAACAGGTACCTCCGGCGATTCCGATCACGACAGGTCGTTCAAGTCTCATATGATAGTCTCCTTTTAATCCATGCAGGCCAGGTAATAGTGTTCGATATTGTAGGCGTGTTCTTCCGCAGTGCGCGCAAAGACCGTTCCGCCGTTGCACAGATCGGCACAGAAGAAGAAGTACCCTTCTGTCGTATCCGGATGCAATGCGGCATAGATCGAGATCTTGCTCGGAGCACAGACCGGTCCGGGCGGAAGGCCCTGATTGGTGTAGGTATTGTACGGATGATCCTGCCAGGTATAATCCGTGGATTCACCGAAGGAGTAGCATTCTTCCGCAGTCAGCTCGAAAGCGTAACAGGAAGTGACGGAGGAAGCGAGGACTTCCGGTGCGTTGTAGCGGTCTACGAAGACGCCTGACACCAGAGTCGCATCGGAACTGTTTCCGGTCTCGCCCTGAACGATGGAAGCCAGGGTAAAGACTTCATTGACCGTAAACGGGGAAGAATCGAAGTCATCTTCATATTCGCTGTAGATCTCCATCGTCCGGTCCAGGAACTTGCGGGTGATCTCATCACAGGTCGAGAATTCGAAGAATTCGTAGGTATCCGGGAAGAGGTAGCCTTCCAGATAGTATCTGACATCCGGATCGAAGATCTCTTCGGTCAGGAACGGATATTCGTTCATGTAGGAACGGATGACGCTCTCATCGTTCCAGTAGGCGAAGATCTCTTCTTCACTGACTGTCGTGTTCTCGCCGATGATACGCGCATAATCCTTGATATAGCCGCCTTCGTCGAAAGACAGAGTCACGGTATCCTGATGGGCATTGGCCGGATCGGAAAGGAAAGCCATGATCTCTTCCAGTGTGATATCGCGGGTATTCCCGGAGGCATCCGTGACCTTGTGCGGGATCTCGAAGTAGCCTGCCACGAAGGAATAGCCGGTAAAGATACGGTTGTAGTAGTATGCGGCACCCGCATTGCGGATGATACCTTCTGCTTCCAGTTTATCCAGTGTCGATCTGCCATAGGCACCCTCATCAACGACGAATACAGTCGTCTCGCACGGAGACTTCCCTTCTTCACAGATTTCTCCGTTCAGGAAGGCCTTCGTCGGCTTGAGGGAATTCCGGACATACAGATAGGCTCCTCCGATCAGTCCGATGATCAGAAAAAGGATCACGAGGATCGCAATCAGGATCTTATTCTTCTTCTTCATAGGCGGATACGACCTCGTTGACCAGGTTCATCTCTTCTTCGTCTTCGACCGGATAGAGATTTCCTTCTTCGTCATAGATGAGAGGATACAGTTCATCCTCTTTCCCTTCTTCATAGACGATCACATAGTTCTTCCCGTTCATTTCGAAGGTCATATAGATCTTCATTTCGATCTCTTTTCCGTCGTCTGTGATATAAATCGTGTTTTCTTTCATAACGGTCTCTTTTCTATTCTTAACGAAATAGACTCTCCGTAAACGGAGAGTACTATTCTTTGATCATAAGTGCTTTACTGGATCATGAAAGGCATATCTACTTTGTCTCAAGATAGTATTTGACAAGTTCCTCGATGATTTCGTAGCGTTCTACCTGCTGGATGAGATTGCGGGCATTTTTGTGAGATGAGATATAGGCGGGATCATTGCTGATCAGATAACCGGAGATCTGATTGACGGGGTTGTATCCTCTGTCTTCCAATGCCTCGGAGACCTCCTTAAGAAGCTGTTTCATATTTTCTCTTTTGATCTCTTCCGAAGTAAACAGCATCGTTCTGGAAATATTATTTGCCATAAAACACCTCCTTACAATCAATTATACACTAAGTAGATATCTTATTTCAGAAGTTTTTCGACTTCCCTGAGGATCATGTCAGGATCGGCGTTACTGCCGCCTCCCTGAGCCAGATCCGGACGTCCGCCGCCCTTTCCGTTGGCCAGTGCACAGGCCTTGGAGATGATCGTTCCGCAGGCGATCCCGGCATCCTGAGCGGCCTTGCCGGCTGCTGCAGCCATGGACAGACGTTCGCCGTTGGAATTGACGACGAAGACGAAACCGCCGTTCAGTTTATTGCGGATACCGGAGACGTAGTCCTTGAGGTTTCCGGAATACTGATCGAGTTTCAGAAGCAGGTATTTATAGCTTCCGTTGTCTTTCGCATCGCGGATCAGGGAATTGGCTTCCTCGTTGAGGAGCTTTTCCTTGATGGCCTTGAGTTCCCTGTTCAGGGCTGCGTTCTCGTTCTTCATCTGAAGGATGCGGTCATCGATCATGTCGATGTTCTTGAGATTGAGGTTCTCCTTGATCCTCTCCAGACGGGTCTGATAGTCCTTGAAGCCCTCATAGGAACGCATCTGGGTCATGGATTCGATCCTGCGGATACCGGAACCGATGGATTCTTCGGATACGATCTTGAAGGAACCGAGTTCCGCAGTATTGTGGACATGCGTACCGCCGCAGAATTCCTTGGAGACATCGCCCATGGATACGACACGTACATTGTCACCGTATTTCTCGTCGAACAGAGCGATCGCACCCGATTTCTTCGCTTCTTCGATCGGCAGGACTTCCGTATTGACGCTCAGATGGGAATTGATATAGGTATTGACCAGGCGTTCGACTTCATCGAGCTGTTCTCTCGTGACTTTTTCGTAATGGGAGAAATCGAAACGGGCGTAGTCCTTGCAGACATAGGATCCGGCCTGTGCGATATGATCGCCAAGGACCTTGATCAGGGCAGCCTGAAGAAGATGGACGGACGAATGGTTGGCCATCGTCTTGAGACGGTCTTCAGTATTGATCATCAGAGAGACTTCGTCATTGAACTTCAGAGTGCCCTCTTTGACTTTGAAATGGTGCAGATACTGACCGTTTGGAGCTTTCTTGACATCGGTGACGACTGCTTCGAAGCGTTCGTTGCAGATCCTTCCGGTATCGGCGACCTGGCCGCCGGATTCCGCATAGAAGCAGGAATGATCGAAGGCGGCATCGCCTTCATCTTCGATCTCATCGACTCTCTTGCCGTCCTTGAACAGACCGGTCACGTTTGCGATATCGATCTGTTTCTCATATCCGGTAAAGGTGAACGGATCCTTGAAGTTCAGGAGGTCTTCCGACTGGTTGTGCATGGATTCTTCGACATCTCTGGCGTTTCTCGCCATCTCTCTCTGTCTTGCCATACACTTCTCGAATCCTTCCAGATCACACTTGAGTCCCTTGTCTTCCGCAGACTCGACAGTCATCTCTTTCGGGAATCCGTAGGTATCGTACAGTCTGAAGATCACTTCACCGCTCAGAACGCCGTTTGAGGCCTTTTTCAGCTCTTCTGCGAGGAGTTTCTCACCGTTTGATAATGTAAGCAGGAAAGATTCTTCTTCCTTTAAAATGAGCTTCTTTACGAATTCCTTCTTATCCTGCAGATACGGATAGTAATCCTTCATATTCTCGCATACGGTATCGACCAGTTCGTACAGGAACGGTTTCTCGATGCCGATATTGCGTCCGTAGCGCATCGCTCTGCGCAGGACTCTTCTCAGGACGTAGCCTCTTCCTTCGTTGGAGAAGGTCGCACCGTCAGACAGCGCAAAGACACAGGTACGGATATGGTCAGCGATGACACGGTATGCCATCTTGTCTTCCGCATAGGACTTCTTCGCATACTTTTCCGTCTCATGGATATAAGGCAGGAAGAGGTCGGTATCGAAGTTGGTCTCGCCGTCCTGGATCAGGGCCGTCAGACGTTCGAGTCCCATACCGGTATCGATATTCTTCTGCGGAAGTTCCTGATACTGGCTCCTCGGCAATTCGTCCGGCTTGCAGTTGTACTGGGAGAAGACGACGTTCCATACTTCGATGTAACGGTCGTTCTCGATATCTTCAAAGAAAAGTCTGTCGCCCAGTCCCTGCGGATCGTATTTCTCACCGCGGTCATAGAAGATCTCAGAGTCCGGTCCGCCCGGGCCTTCTCCGATCTCCCAGAAGTTGTCAGCTGTCTTGCGGATATGACTCGGATCGAGATCTGTCATCGTCGTCCAGATATGATATGCCTGGACATCGTCCGGATAGATCGTGACATACATCCGGGACTTGTCGAAACCGATCCATTCCGGAGAAGTCAGGAATTCCCACGCCCATTTGATGGCGTCTTCCTTGAAATAGTCACCGATCGAGAAGTTTCCGAGCATCTCAAAGAACGTATGATGTCTCGCCGTCTTTCCGACATTCTCGATATCGTTGGTACGGATACACTTCTGCGCATTGGTGATGCGTTTGCAGCGAGGCTTCTCGCTTCCGTCGAAATACTTCTTCAGTCCGGATACTCCCGCATTGATCCACAGCAAAGTCGGATCGTTCTTCGGAACCAGGGAGACCCCCGGTTCGATCATGTGTCCCTTTGACACGAAGAAGTCAAGGAACTTCTTTCTCACTTCATTTCCGCTCAGATAATTCATGTTTTCCTCCTGATCATAAAAGAAAACGTCCTGTCTAAGGACGTCAGTTAACGCGGTACCACCTTAGTTCACATCATGGATGTGCCCTTTCGTCTCCTTAACGCGGAGTGACGTCGGGGATCAGCCGAATGAAGCAGGCAGCTTTCATCTGTCCTTCCTGTATCCTTTCACCGGCCGGATACTCTCTGCAAGACAAGGTACAGATTACTTTTCCTACTAAAATATATTAACACAAAATCTTTTGAATACTACCTGTTGTTTTCACCGATATGGATGATCCTCAGGATGATCGGCGACAGGATGATGTTCGTGAGCAGTTCCGCCAGGAAGTTTCCTCCCACCAGTCCGACGATCATGTATCTGCCGACATTGTCAAAACCGAGGCCCGTTGCCCATTCCGTGATCGTAGGCATGAAGAACAGCAGACAGCCCAGAAGGAAGATCCCGGTATTGGTGACCGGACAGATCATCGATGATAATACAGTACCTAATGTCTGATTCTTTTTGAACAGGCGGTAGACGACACCGGCCAGAACGCCCGCAAGCGTTCCTTTCAATAAAACGGTAAGGATCGTTCCCGGGACATTGACCGCCAGGAAAGCAGCAGCGTCTCCGGAAAGAAGGACCACGAGTCCGAACATGAATCCCAGCAGTCCTCCGGCCAGAGGGCCGTACAGTGCGGCACCGACGACGATCGGGATCAGAACGAGCGAGATCGAGAACGGTCCGAAGCGGATAAAGGAACCGAGCAGCTGCAGGACGATGACGATCGCCATCAGGATCCCTACACCGGAAATGTTTTTCGTTTTTTCATGAGTCATAAGAAAATCTCCTCAGCAGGCCTGTCTTTCTCTTGCGCAGGGAACGTTTCAGTCCCTCTGCCATCAGGCCCCTGTCACCTATTATAACAAGTTTTTTCTTGGCGCGGGTAATTGCTGTATAGATCAGATTCCGGTTCAGCATATGGTAGTTGTTCCGATTGAAGACGAAGTAGACGATCGGATATTCCGAACCCTGGGATTTGTGGACGGAGAGCGCATAAGCCAGTGAGATATCGCTCAGATCGTCCAGGTCGTAGAAGACGTAGACGCCGCCGTAATTGACCATCATCTCCTTCTCTTTCAGATCGATATCTTCCATGATCCCGATATCACCGTTGTAGACGTCTTCGGTCGGACGGTTCTTCAGCTGAAGGATCTTGTCTCCTTCCCGGAAGATGTATTTACCGCTCTTGCGCTCTTTCTTGTCAAAAGAAGCGGGATTGAAGGTGTTCTGCAGCAGGAGATTGAGATTGTCGATCCCCCACTCTCCCTTGTACATCGGAGCCAGGATCTGGATATCGTCGAGCGTATACCCTTCCTTCATATCTTCCTTGATCAGGGAGATCAGATCGAAATCGTTCCGCATCGGTTCATAGAAGCAGACATCGTCCTGATACCGTTTCAGATCCACATCGCCGTCGATGATGTCGTTGGCCAGAGTGATGATCTCGTTCCCCTTGTTCTGACGGTAGTTCAGATCGAGCTTGATCACCGGAAAACGTTCCGAAGCGATCAGATCCTGCAGAAGATTTCCCGGACGGATAGACGGAAGCTGGTTGTCATCGCCGATGATACAGATCTTCTGTACCCTCTTGCAGGCTTTCAGAAGTGCCGCAAACAGACTGTTGTCAACCATCGAGAACTCATCGATGATGATCGCGTCGTAGAGGAGCGGATTGTCGATATCAAAGGCAAAGAGATTACTTTCCTTGTCCCAGCGCAACAATGAATGGATGGTCTTGGATTCCACATCGCAGATCTCGTTGATCCGCTTTGCCGCCCTTCCGGTCGGAGCGACCACCATCAGGTTATTGTAAGGAAAATAGGTCTTGAAGATATCCGCCATGGCTTTGACGATCGTCGTCTTGCCGGTACCGGGACCTCCGACGATGATGGAAAGATCGTTGCGGAAAAACGAAGAGATCGCCTCTTTCTGTTTTTCGTCATATTCGATGGAATTCTCGTGTTCGTTGTTTTCGATGCCTTCGGCGATATACTCCTCTTCCAGATGCATGTCTCTTTGATAGGAACCCATAAAATCCGCGATGAACTTCTCGTCCATATAGTCGCTGTACAGATAGACTCTGTCTTCATCGAGATAGAGATATCTCTTGTCGGCACAGCGTTCCAGGATCTCTTCCAGGTTGTCCATCCCGCCGATCCGGTCCAGATACAGTTTCAGATCCTTCTTCTCCACATACATATCGCCGCTGTTGAAGGTCATATCCGTCAGAAGATAGATCAGATATGCCTCACGGTACTTGTTCTGAGGATCGTCAAATTCGATCTTTTCCGCATATCTTTTTACTTTGTCGAACGATATCCCGTAGACTTCACTGTAAAAACGGAACGGATTGTCTTCTCCGACTTCCTTCGTCGCCAGCTTGAAACGGGCGAAGATCCTCTGCGCATCGTTGTTATTGAAACCGTTGGAGACCAGATGGAAAAGGATCTCGTTCTCTGGATCGTTCATCTTTTCGAAACCTTCCTGCAGGGAAGCCAGCTGTTTATTGGTGAGATCCAGTTCGAGGATCCGGGAAGGATCTTCTTTCAGGATGGAAAGCGTCTCGCTTCCGAAGTGTTCATAGATCTTCTCCGCTGCCTTCTTTCCGATCCCGGGAAAGGTCTTTCCTTTCAAGAAGGACAGGATCTCTTCCTTCTGCGACGGAAGGTACTTTTCGATCGTCAGCATCGAGAACTGGAAACCGTAACGGGGATGATCCACATAGCTTCCGGTCAGGACGTATTTCTGTCCCTTCTCATAATCAAAAGAAGGACCTGTGACAGTGATCAGTCCTTCCGCTGTCTGAAATCTGGATACCATATAGGAATCCGAGCGATAGATGGTATGAGTGAACTCACCCTCTATCATGTCGATGATCTGTTCAGCCATTCCTGACTCTCTGATCCAGCCATTCGGCTACGTTCCATTCGCCCAGGTAGGTGTTTTCGATCACGCCTCCGCCTAAAAGCATCCCATCCTTGTAGAAGACGGCCTGCTGTCCCGGTGTGACGGCCTTGATCATCTGCGGATATGTCAGTTCGGCCGTATCCTTTGAAGTCTTCTTCAGGTGGACCGGATTGTCTGCCTGACGGTATCTGAATTTGCATTCCAGATCCATCTCATCCGGGATCTCTTCGATCCAGTTGATGCCGCTGATGATGGCTTTGTCGGAATCGAGGTAGTGATCATTTTTTACGGACGTGAGATAAAGGAGGTTGTCCTTGACGTCCTTGCCGACACAGTAGTAAGGTCCGCGGTCTCCGCCGATCCCGAAGCCTTTTCTCTGGCCGATCGTATAGTAATAGACGCCCTGATGTTCGCCGACCGTCTCCAGAGTATCGATATCGATGATCTTCCCCGGACGCATCGGGATATAATTCTTCAGGAATTCACGGAAATTGCGTTCTCCGATGAAACAGATCCCCGTGGAATCCTTCTTGTCGGCGATCGTCAGATCCAGTTCATGGGCGATCCTTCGTACTTCGCTCTTGAGGATATCTCCCAACGGGAACAGCGTATAATCCAAAGCTTCCTTGGAGACCTGTGCCAGGAAGTAAGACTGATCCTTGGACAGATCGGCTGCCTTGTAGTAATGAGTCTCATTGCCCAAGGTCACACCTTTGAAGTAGTGGCCGGTGGCGATCTTCTCGAAGCCGTTCTGTTTTGCGAAGTTCAGAAAAGAATCGAACTTGATGTATTTGTTGCAGAGGATATCCGGATTCGGCGTCCTTCCCCTGCTGTATTCGTCGATGAAGTTGCGGAAGACCATATCCCAGTATTCTTCCACGTAGTCGGAACGAAGCAGTTCCAGTCCCAGCGCATCCGCGACGTCTTTGGCGTCGTTGTAGTCGCTCTCCTGCGGACAGACCGGATCGTCCAGGGTATTGTTTCCCAAAGTATCGTTATTTAAAAGGGAATCCCAGTTACGCATAAAACAGCAGGTTACTTCGTGACCTGCCTGTTTCAACAGATATGCAGCAACGGCGCTGTCAACGCCGCCGGATAAACCTACCAGGATCTTCAATCGCACTCACCCCGAGCATCACCGCAGACTTCGAAATGCGGACATTCCTTCTCGCATCCGGAGATCGTATGCAGCTTGTTGAAAAGAGCGATCTCCTCTTCGTCGTATCCGACCTGCAGATTGCGGTCGTCGATAATGATCGGGCGTTTCAGGATCGACGGATTCTCCACGATGAAATCGCAGAGTTCGTTGATCGACATAGACTCGATATCGACTTTGTTTTCCTGAATGATCTTGGATCGTTTGGAGATGATATCATCGGTGCCGTTGTCTGTCCGTGAGATCAGATATTTGATCTCGTTGCGGTTCAGAAGCGTATTAAAGATATTCTTCTCGATGAAATCAAGATGATTGTCTTTCAGATAGGTCTTCACTTTTCGACAGGATGAGCATCCCGGCGATGTATAGATAACGATCATAATTAATTATAATAACAGAATGCCTTATAAAATCAAATGAAACACGCCTTGAAGAATACAGTTTCTTTGCGTTATGATATACGCAGGAAATAGTAGTTTCTCATTCGACCGTCAAGAGAGGCTGTGGACGGTGAAAACAGCCCGGAGATGAGAGATGAATTGGGACCTGCCGATCAGGCGGCACAAGTCGTCTGCGTAGATCTGCGTTAAAGATGAGAGTTAGAAATTAAGGTGGTACCGCGCATGATGCGCCCTTGTCTATCGCCTTTTTTTATTTCAGGAGGACCTTATGAAGAGAATGTTGTCGGGCATCAAGCCTACCGGTCAGCTGACACTGGGAAACTATATCGGCGCATTGCGCAATTTCGTCAACTATCAGGACGATTATGAGATGATCGTATTCATCGCCAATCTGCACTGCATCACGGAATATCAGGAGCCGGCAGAACTCAGAAAGAACCTGACCGATGCGGTCGCACTGTATCTGGCCTGCGGACTCGATCCAAGCAAGGCGACGATCTTCCTTCAGACCGATGTCCATGCGCATGCGGAGCTGGGATATATCATGGCCTGCAATACCTACCTGGGGGAACTGAACCGTATGACCCAGTTCAAGGACAAGATGGCCAAGGGCGAAAAGAATATGACGGCCGGACTGTTCACCTATCCGTGTCTGATGGCAGCCGATATCCTTCTCTATGATGCGGACTACGTACCGGTCGGAGAAGATCAGAAGCAGCACGTCGAACTGACCAGAGACCTGGCACAGCGTTTCAATAATCGCTATGGTGAGACGTTCAACGTCCCGGAACCACTGATCGCAAAGGTCGGAGCCAGGATCATGTCTCTGTCCGATCCTTCCAAGAAGATGTCCAAATCCGATGAGACCAACAAGGGCTGTATCTACCTTCTCGATGACCTGAAGGTCGCCCGCAAGAAGATCATGTCGGCAGTTACGGACTCTGTCGGAAAAGTCCAGCTCGACAAACAGAACCAGCCGGGTCTCTACAACCTGATCGAGATCGCCTCTTCCCTTTCCGGAAGGACGATGGAAGACATCGTGAACGAATTTGCGGATCAGGGATACGGAAAACTGAAAGGCTATACCGCCGATGTCGTCTGCGACACTCTGGCTTCCATCCAGGAAAGATACCGTCAGATCATCGATTCCAGACAGATCGAATCCGTGCTGAAAGACGGCGCAGTCAAAGCCTCTGCGATCGCCGATCGCAAGATCGAAGAAGTCAAGAAAGCGATCGGACTCGAGATCAAGTATTAAAAAAGCGATCCTATGATCGCTTTTCTATTCTTCCGTATTGTCGAGATAATCCCGGATCAGCTGAAGACGGCTCTGTGAACGGTCGTCTTTTTCGTTACCGACCACGGATACGATGAAAAAGCGGAACGAGAGTCCCGTCATCAGGATCAGTGTCAGGATAGAAGCGTAATCAGAGAGATTCTTCAGCATTTTCTTTTCTTATCTTATTATACAGCTCTTCGGCGGTAGCCGCACTCAGAACGGTCTTCAGTTCTTCCAGAGAAAGTGTCCGGATATTGGAGATCGTCTTGAATTTGCGGAGCAGTTTCATGCGGCTCTTCGGTCCGAGACCTTTCACATCGTCCAGGACGGAACGGTAGACGGCCTTGGCGCGCAGTTTCTTGTGGTAGGTGATCGCAAAGCGGTGGACTTCGTCCTGCATGTTGCTGAGGAAGAAGAAGAGGTTGGAATCCTTCTCGATCCCGATGATGTTGTAGGAGGAATCCATCATATAGGACGTGTTGTGGTGTTCGTCTTTGCCCAGGCCGACGATGGTGATATCCATGTTCAGAGATGACAGGACCTCCTTGGCGATATCGATCTGGATCCTGGCACCGTCGACGATGATCAGATCCGGACGTTCCAGTCCGTCTTTCAATACCCGGAAATACCTTCTGTACAGCATCTCATGCATCGACTTCAGATCGTCCGCGCCTTCTTCGAGCTTGTACATGCGGTAGTCCTTCTTGGAAGGAAGATAGTCTTTGTATACCACCATGGCACCGACGGTATTCTGGCCACCCGTATGGGAGTTATCGAAGAGTTCGATCCGATGGATCGGTCTGGAGAAGATCCTTTGGAATTCCTTATCGAGGTCTTCGATGTAGGATTCCTTCCTGGTGATGACGGACTTGTTCTGACGAAGCAGTTCGGTACAGTTGGTCCTGGCCTGTTTCAGGAGCTGGTACTTGTATCCCTTGCTGACCGTCTGACATTCGAACGTATCCTTCAGATAATCGTTCAGTTCGGACGGGATGAACAGTTTCTTCGGTTTCTCGTTGATCTCATAGAACTGATAGATGTAGGATGAAACGAAGTTCTCAGGGTCACCGACCAGGTAGTCGATGAACTTGTCGGAAGACAAGAGTCTCCCCTTCTTGACAAAGAGTCCGGTGATGGCGATATAGCCGTCTTCGACCGCATAGTTGAACACATCGAAGGTCTCGCGGTTGTTTTTCTGGACGTCCTGCCTCTGCCCGGTGATCCGGATATCGGCGATCAGATCGCGGAAGTAGGCCGCGTTCTCATAGTCCAGTTTCTCGACCGCATCGTTCATCTTTTCCTTGAGTTCGGCGATGATCTTGGAGGTATCTCCGTTCAGGAAGGAGACGATATCTTCCTTGATCTGTTCGCATTCCTCTTCCGGGATATCTTTCTGACAGTATCCCCGGCACTGTCCCAGGTGATAGTAAAGGCACAGTTCTTTTCCCAGGTTCTTACATTTGCGGGTCGGATAGAGCTTGTTTATAAGTTCGACCATGTTCCGTGCTGCACCGACATCGGGAAAAGGCCCGTACAGTTTTCCTTTGAAACGGGACTTCTTCTTCATCCGGACGACAGAGATATACGGTTCCTTGCAGTCTTTCAGAAGGATATAGGGATAGGACTTGTCATCCTTGAAGACGATATTGTATTTCGGATCGTATTCCTTGATCAGATTGTATTCCAGGATCAGGGCTTCTTTCTCTGATTTGGTCACGATATAGTCGAAGTCGACGATATTGGAGACCAGTTTGGTTGTTTTATAGTCGTGTGCACCCCGGAAGTAGGAATTGACCCGGTTGTACAGATTGATGGCCTTTCCGACATAGATGACCGTTCCGTCCTTGTCTTTATGCAGATAGACGCCCGGTTTTTTCGGGAGTGTCAGCAGTTTCTCTTTCAGTTTCATTGCTTGAACTCCACGATCGTCACGGCCGATCCTCCGTCATAGTAGTCTCCGTCTTTAAAGGACTTCACATAGGACAGTTTCTTCAGTCGCTGCCTGAGTGCGGAACGAAGCGTTCCGGTCCCGATCCCGTGGATCACCTTTACAGTGCTCATGTGGGCCGCATTCGCCCGATCCAGGTATTCTTCCATCATGGCCAGTCCGTCTTCGACTCTCTGTCCGACCAGATTGATCTCGGATGCGATCCTCTTGTATTTCTCGGATACGACCTTCGTCTTCTTCTTTACCGTCTTAGGCATCAGAGTCAGGTCTGCCTTTTTCGTCCTGATGGTAAGACCTCTTATGCTTACGGTCACGGAATCGTTCTGGATCTGAGTGATGACACCGATCTGTTCGCTGTCCTTGATCCTGACGTTGTCGTTCACATGGAATTCGACCGGTTTCTCGACTTCCTTTTCTTCCGTACGCAGTTCTTCGATCTGTTTCACGACCTGCGCATCCTTCTTCTTATCCTGAATGGAATCGAGTTTCTCCAGAGCCTGAAGGCGGATCTCATCCAGTTCATCGTTCAGTCTGCGGACATAGTCCTCGCGCAGTTTCGCTTTCTCCGCATCGAAATCAGCGATCTTCTTCTCATAGTCCTGCTTCAGAAGTCGGTTCTCTTCCTCCAGCTTCTGCAGCTTTTCCTTTTCCGCATTGGTCTCTTCGATCTGACGGGACAGCCTATCCATCAGTTCTTCCTCTCTGGTCCGGTTCAGTTCCAGATAATGCCGCGCATTGTCGATGATCTCCTTCTCCTCGAAATAGCGGGAAGCGATCTCCAGCGCATTGGAAGAACCGACGGAATCTTCCAGATAATGGTAAGTCGGAGACAGGGTCTCCATATTGAATCCGACCGAAGACAGAAGGATCTCTTCGTCTTTGTAGGAATAGTTCTTGATCTCATCGAAATGAGTCGTGATGATGAATACGGACCGAAGTTCCTTGATCTTGTCTAAGATCGCCAGAGAGATGGCCTGTGCCTCTTTCGGATCGGTCCCGGAGATCAGTTCATCGATCAGGATCAGAGAACGTTCATCCGCTTTCTTCAGGATGTCATTGATATTGGTGATATGTGCCGAAAAGGTCGACAAAGAGTCCTGGATCGACTGATTGTCATCGATATCGATGAAGATGTTTCTGTATAAAGGTACCTTCCCTTTCGATGCGATGATCGGGATGCCCAGGTAAGTCATCAGGATGGACAGACCGATCGATTTCAGAGATACGGTCTTGCCTCCGGTGTTGGAACCGGAGATCACGATCCCGCGGTACGGTTCATAGAGACGGTAGGAATTGGTGACGACCTTCTTCGGATCGATCAGCGGATGCGCCAGATCCTGAAGATCGAAGTAGACGCCTTCGATGATCTCAGGAACGATACCGTCACGGTCCATTCCGTACTGTGCCTTCGCAAAGATGACACAGAGTTTCACCAGGGATTCGAAATTGTGATAGTAGAGATCAGAAACGGAAGAGACGAGATAGCTGAGTTCTCTCAGGATCCGTTCGATCTCATCTTCCCTGTCCTGGATGAGACGCAGTTTCTTGTTGTTCAGCTCGATAAAGGAAGCCGGTTCCACATAGGAAGCCAGTCCGCTGGCTGAAGTCCCGTAGGTATAGCCGTTGTATTTGTTTTTATCGGAATTCTTTACCAGGAATGTGATCCTTTCATTGCGCATATAGATGGAAGATTCCTGTAAAGAACTCTGATGCTTCTCGATGAAGTTCTGTGCCCTGCTGAGAAGCTCCTTCTCACATTGGGAAAGTTCCGAAAGGATGGCCTTCAGACGTTCCGAAGCGTTCTCCTTGATCTCCCCGGAATTGTCGATACAGTCTTCGACCCGATCAAAGACCTTTTCGGAAACGCTGATCGAATCGGAATAGTCGCGGATCGAAAGATCCGGATCGAACTTCTGGAACTGTTTTTTGATCCTCAGGGAATGATGATGAAAGACCAGGATATTCTTCAATTCGATGCCGTTCAAGGCGATATTGCGGTCTGCCTTCTCCAGAAGATCGTTGACATTGCGGATCCCGTCGAAGGAGATCACGTTTCCTTCCTTCAGGATCTTCAGGGCTTCTTTGGTCTCTTCACAGTTGTGGCGGATCTTCAGCGGGTTGAAATCCACCCTCTCTTCCATCAGAAAAGAAGCAGCTTCTTTGATCGCTGCCGCCTGGGCGATCTGCCCCTTTATGATGTTCAGATCCAGATTGTCGTAACTATTCATTGTCGGTCACCGAGACCAGCCACTCTCCGAATTCCTTGCGATAGGTATCGATGTCAAAATCCTCGGTCTTTTCCTGCAGATTGGATTCCGAGAGCCATTCCGCAACGTAATGGAAGGCTTCTGAAGAATAGCGGCTGATATATCTTAAGATCGTATTCTCCCGGACCTGTTTGCCATTCTTTACGATCGGCAGCGACAGTAGCATCGACAGACAAAGGACGATGATCGTTGCGTTCAGGACGCCGAAGACAGCTCCCAGGAACTTGTTGAAAGAGCCGATCACCGGAAGCTTGTTCAGGGACTTCAGAAGCAGCGAAATAAAGAAATACAGAAGCTTCAGGACCAGAAAGACGATCAGGAAATAAGCGATGATATTCACCATCCGGTTCAGGTCGAAAAGCTTGCTCAGAAGTTTCATCTCTTCGTTCAGATTTGCCAGGTCGATCATCGGAAACAGATCCGCGAGGACCGGGGAAACGAACCAGGCAATCGCAACGGAGATGGCCGTAAAGAAAAGACCTACAAGTTCATAGAGAAAGCCTCTCTTGTAGCCGACGATCATCATGACCAGATAGATCAGGACGATGAAGATCGAGATATACAGAAACCATTCCTGAGGGATCACCATACGAATTTATTTTATCTCAATTATGATTATTATCCAACTTTGTTATACTAGTGTTATGAGTACATTTTCCTTCAAACTGAGTGAAGACAAGATCGCAAAACTGAAAGAGACGTTCCGTGAATATATCAAAGAAAACAGGAATGAATACGTCGATACGTTCATCCAGAAAGACGATCTCACAGTCACGATCTACAAGAGCGGCAAAGTCGTATTCCAGGGCAACGATGCCTTCTTTTATGCGTCCGCCTACATCGATACGAAGAAATCCCGTCAGGCCGGATCGGATGAAGTCGGAACGGGAGATGTCTTCGGACCGGTCGTCGTCTGTGCGGCCATCGTCGAAGAAAAGGACTATGAACTCATAGAGAGACTGCACATCACCGATTCCAAGCAGCTGACTGACAGCTACATCCTTCAGATCGGTCCTCAGCTGATCGAGACCTTCAGGCATTCCCTGCTGATCCTGGATGATGCGACCTACAACCGCGTCCATGAGACCGACAATCTGAATGCGATCAAGGCCAAGATGCACAACAAGGCCTATCTGAACATGAAAGCCAAAGGCTACCAGATCCCGAAGGCGGCCTATGTGGACCAGTTCTGTCCCGAAGATGACTACTACCGCTATCTCGTCAGCGAGAAGGAAGTCTATCACGATCTGATCTTCGAGACCAAGGCGGAATCCAAATACCCTGCCGTGGCCGTCGGATCCATCATCAGCCGCTATGCATTCCTGCAGTACATGCAGAAACTGGAACAGCAGTATTCGATGACCTTCCATAAAGGCTCATCCGATCTCGAAGGGATCGACAGAGATATCCAGACGTTCATCTCCCGATACGGGAAAGAACGGCTGAAGAACGTCGCCAAACTGCATTTCAAGAATTTCGAGAAATACAGGTGATATAATATACAGGATTGAGAGGAACGAATATGAGATTAAAAGATTCTTATTTCTTTACATTGAGAGAAGATGCCAGAGACGAAGATTCGATCAGCGGCAATCTCCTGGTAAAGGCAGGTTATATCAAGAAGACTTCCGCGGGCGTCTATATGATGCTTCCGCTGGGTCTGAAAGTTGAAAACAAGATCGAAAACATCATCCGCAGACACATGAACGATACCGGCGCACAGGAAGTAAAGATGCCGGCTCTGATCGCTGCGGAATACTATGAAGATTCCGGAAGACTGAAAGGATTCGGCCCTTCCATCTTCAAACTGAAAGACCGTACGAACAAGGATATGGTACTGGGACCGACACATGAAGAACTGTTTGCCTATGCAGCAAAATCCATGATCCGTTCCTACAAGAATATGCCGTTCAATCTCTATCAGTTCCAGACAAAGTTCAGAGATGAACCGAGAGCCCGTTTCGGACTGGTCCGCGTCAAGGAATTTGTCATGAAAGACGCCTACTCCTTCGATATCGATGAAGCAGGACTCGACGTCTCCTATCAGAAGATGTTCAATGCCTACAAGAAATCCTTCGACGAGATGGGGATCGACTACCGCATCGTCAAGGCTGATACCGGCGTTATGGGCGGACTTCTTTCCGAAGAGTTCCAGGCGATCGCTCCGTTAGGTGAAGACACTGTCATCTACTGTGATGACTGCTCCTACTCTTCCAACCTCGAAGTATCCAATGTCATCGCCAGAGATCTGAACAAGGATGAAGAAGAAGAAGAACTTCAGGAAGTCGAGACACCTCATTGCGAATCCATCGAAAAGGTAGCAGAATTCCTCAACGTTCCGATGAGAAACACCGTAAAGGCTCTCATCATGAACGTCGACGGAAAGCTGACCGTCTTCTTCATCAACGGTGAACGCGAACTCAACGAAAGCAAGGCCCTGAAGCTTCTGAAAGCGACCGAGATCAACTTTGCGGACGACGAACTCCTCTCAGGTTCCAATGTCGTACCGGGATACTGCGGTCCGATCGGACTCAACTGCCGTGTCGTCATCGACAACGAAGTCCTCAATATGAAGAATTTCGTCTGCGGTGCAAACAAGAAAGGCTATCACTGCATCAACGCCAATCTGAAAGATATCCATTATGATCTGGTTGGTGATATCGTGAATGCGATGGAGGGTGATATCTGCCCTGTCTGCGGTAAACCGCTGAAATTCACGAAAGGTATCGAAGTCGGAAATACGTTCAAACTCGGAACGAAATACTCCAAAGCCATGAACCTGCAGTATGCGGATGTCAACAACAAGCTTCAGGATGTCTGGATGGGATCCTACGGTATCGGTATCGGCCGTACCATGGCTGCCATCGTCGAACAGAACCATGACGACAAAGGCATCATCTGGCCGGAAAACATCGCTCCGTACAAAGCTATCGTCCTTCTGATGAACAGTAAAGATGAGAATCAGGTCGCATTGGCTGAAAAAACCTATCAGACTTTACAGGACAACGGCATCGAAGTCATCCTGGATGACCGTGATGAAAGGCCCGGCGTCAAGTTCAACGATGCGGAACTGATCGGTATCCCATATAGAATCACCGTAGGCAAGAAGGCAGCTGACGGCATCATGGAGTTCAAACACAGAACATCCGATGAGATCACAGATCTGACACTGGATGAGATCGTAGAAAAACTGAAATAAGAAAATAGCCATATCTGATGAAGATATGGCTTTTTAATGATTTGACGATGTTTATTCTTTCTTCTATACTGAAATCGGTACTGTAGGTTGTGCCCGTTCTGAGGCCGAGTCCCGGTACCTTTTTTTAGGTCCTTTCCTTTTTTCTGAGTATAAATCCTAAGAAGATGAATTTATAAAATTATTCCATCGAATCTTTGTCCCAGAATAGTCTTTTAAAGTTTCTCTTTCTGACCGAAACAAACCTTTCAGAAAATACCGTTCTAATCAGTTTTTATGAGACAAAGATATACAGCAACCATATTCCATTTGACAGACTGGAAAACTTCTTTAAAGAAAATCTGAATTAGTTCGGATCCAGCATCAAAAACTCTGTTTCATCAGAGTTTTTTAATAAGCTATAATAGATACGGTTTAACTGTTCTGTATATGGAGGATATCATGTATCAATTTGCTGAAAAACATCCGATCATCTTCGAACTGATCCTGATCGTTGTCTCCTTTCTGCTAGCTGGCATATGTGTTTTTGCCGGAAACATCCTGTATCTACCTGCTGAATTTAGTTCTTCGATCGGAAGGATCTTAACAGGCTTGCTTCTTCTGTTTGTCTATCGCAAAGCATTCAGAACCGGAAGAGCTTTCCATAACCTGTTTCTTTTCCTTCCTGCCTTGGCATTCTGCTTATGGAATCTGTTCTACAATCTCAGTTCCGGAATGACAATCGGCGGATCTTCATATTTCATCGAAGGCTTTATTACTGCCATCGCTCCCGCCATCTTTGAAGAAGTGATCTTCCGGGGAATCTTTCTTTATAATCTGAAACAGAATGGCTGCAGCGATCTGAAGTGTATGTTTATTTCTGCGCTTGTCTTCTCTGCTGTCCATCTGACCAACATCGCCGGTCTCGATCTTGTTTCTTTGGCTTTGCAAGTCATCTATTCCTTTGTAATCGGTCTGGTCCTGGCGGCTGTCTATCTGTGCAACGGAAGTCTCCTGCAGGTCATCTTCGCTCACTTTCTGACTGATTTCAGCAATCGCATCTTTATCGAACAGGCATCATCCACCACGACTCTGCAGCTGATCCTTTTTGTTCTGCTGCTGCTTGCGGAAACGGTTTATGCGTTCCAGCTGATCCGTTCAAATAAGTCGGTATCCCATACAGAATCACCGTGGGCAAGAAAGCAGCCGACGGCATCATGGAGTTCAAACACAGAACATCCGACGAGATCATAGATCTGACACTGGATGAGATCGTAGAAAAACTGAAATAAGAAAAAGCCATATCCAAACAAGGATGTGGCTTTTTTTATATTTTTATTTGATGATTTGACCGTCTTTATCAAACTATTTTAAAATGTATTGTAGTACCGGATGTTGTGTGCTTGTCAGCACCATTCCCCGGTACGTTTTTTATTTCTAAATAAGCAGACTGTATTGCTGTGCTTTCCGATAAATTCATCGTATATCGTAGCATAGCATCAGAGAACCCTTCATTGACAAGCTCTGCTGAATCCTGTAGTGTTTCAGTAGAGGAAGCCGTCCGATCTGTTTCACTTGACCAGGTAAAAGCTTCCTTTTTCTTGCGTTTATTACAGATGGTTATTTTTGTTCTATTAGGTATAATGATTGTGGAAGTAATCTTATTTAGAAGGCCTTCGTCTGAAACGAGGACACCACGTAAATAAGCATTACTTCTTTTTTTTATTAGAACCTTGGCCTTTACCGTCTTTCAAGAGTTATATGTTTTGTATAAAAAACCATCTCATGATCGAGATGGTCGTTTTATTAAGATTATAACTTAGGACTATTTCCTGTCTTTGATCTCATCGCTGATCTTCCTGATGAAGTCGTTGAGATCCATGGATTCAGATCCTTCGACACCGAATCTTCTGACGTTGACAGATCCACTTTCGGCTTCCTTGTCACCCAATACGAGCTGATACGGAGTCTTATGCATCTGTGCTTCACGGATACGGTATCCCAGTTTTTCGTTTCTGTTGTCGATATGGACACGGACACCGTTTTCTCTTAATGCTTCACATACTTTCTGTGCGTATTCGATGTGCTTTTCCTGATGGACAGGGATGATGACGGCCTGTTTTGGTGAGAGCCATACCGGGAAGCATCCCTTGGTCTCTTCGATGAGGTACGCAGTGAAACGGTCGAAGGTTCCGAAGATCGCTCTGTGAAGGACGACCGGAGTCTTCTTTTCACCGTTGGAATCGACATAGGTCAGTTCGAATCTTCTCGGAAGCAGGAAATCGAGCTGGCAGGTCGAGAGAGTGATCTCAGGGCCGATGGCCGGTTTGACTTCGACGTCGAGTTTCGGACCGTAGAATGCTGCTTCCCCTACTGCTTCGAAGTATTCGACATTGAGGGAATTCAGGACTTCTCTCAGTTTGGCTTCTGCTTCGTTCCACATCTGATCGTCATCGAAGTACTTTTCCTTATCCTCAGGATCTCTTAAAGAAAGACGGAACTTGTAGTTCTTGATTCCGAAATCGCGGTAGACGTCAAGGATCAGAGTGACGACTTTCTTGAATTCATCGGCGATCTGGTCCGGTCTGACGAAGAGGTGGGCGTCGTTCTGGCACATGCATCTGACACGTTCCAGGCCTTTGACGGCTCCGGATGCTTCATAACGGAAATCGGTCGCAAACTCACCGATACGGACCGGGAGGTCACGGTAGGAATGGAGCTTGTTCTTGTAGATCAGCATGTGATGAGGACAGTTCATCGGACGAAGGACGAATTCTTCGTTGTCGACTTTCATCATCGGGAACATGTTGTCCTTGTAGTGATCCCAGTGACCGGAAGTCTTGTAGAGATCGACGGTTCCGACACACGGAGTATAGACGTGCTCGTATCCGAGCTTCTGTTCCTTTTCGTAGATGTAGTTTTCCAGCTGTTTACGGATGATTGCACCGTTCGGCAGCCACATCGGCATACCGGATCCGACCAGGACATGGTTCATGAAGAGTTCCTGTTCCTTGCCGATCTTGCGGTGGTCTCTCTGCTTGGCTTCTTCCAGTTCATTCAGATACTGATCCAGGTCTTCCTGATTGTAGAAGGCAACGCCGTAGATCCTCTGCAGCATCTTATTATTGGCGTCGTTCTTCCAGTAGGCACCGGAATACTTGATCAGCTTGAAATATTTGATCTCCTTGACGGATTCCACGTGCGGACCGCGGCAGAGATCGGTGAAATCGCCCTGGGTGTAGCAGCTGATGACAGTAGAATCGTCCATGTGGTTGATCAGGTCGATCTTGTATTCGTCATCCTTGAACATCTCCAGAGCTTCTTCTCTGGTCAGTTCGTGACGGACGATGCGCTTGCCGTCCTTAGCGATCTTCTTCATCTCTTTTTCGATGCGTTCGATATCCTCGTCCTTGATGGAATCATCTCCCAGGTCGATATCATAATAGAACCCGTCATCGATGACCGGTCCGACCCAGAATTTCGCATGCGGGTACAGATGGGAAACAGCCTGTGCCAGAAGATGGGCACAGGAATGGTTCAGTACATGCAGTTTTTCGTCTTCTCTGATATTAATCATCGTGATCTCCTTAAATGAAAAAGGTGCTACCCAAAGGTCGCTGTAAAGCGAGGTACCACCTTCATTTCTTTCTTAGACCCTTAACGCGGGAAACGTCAGCCCATTACGGTGAAACTCCTAAGTAGTAACATTGCGATTCCGCTGATCATTTGCACCGGCCATGATCTCTCTTCAAACTTGTGTCGCAAGTCGTGTCTTATTCGTCGTTACAAAAGTAATTATACGTTCATTCCCTGCCTGTTTCAATATTCAAAAGTGAAAATCAGAGACAGGAAGTGATGAATGTGTCGATGTTTTTGTAGTAGTCCGGATCGTTGCGTGCTTCGCAATGGCCTGCATCCTTGACCGGATAGTACTTCTTGGTCCCCTTGTTGTGGTTGTAGAGGATCTTGGCCATATCGAACGGAACGAAGTCGTCTTTCTCTCCGTGGACGAACAGGATCGGAACTTCGTTGTTTTCCAGACAGGTCTTCGGAGATGCATCATCGAAACTCATCTGCAGCTTTTCCTGCATCTTGCGTTCCAGGATCCCCAGGATCGGTCCGGTATACTTCAGTTTGAAGTCTTTTCGGATGACGTGGTCGATCTCTTCCTTCATGGAGGAGAAGCCGCAGTCTTCGACGATGCAACAGACGTTCTCCGGAAGTTCGTTGGCGGCAGCGGTCATGACCGTTGCGGCACCCATGGACACTCCGAAGAGGATGATCCTGCACTCCGGATCCTTCTTGCGGAGATAGTCGATCCACTGCATCAGGTCCAGAGATTCCTTCTGACCGTAGGTGTAGTATTCACCTTGCGAGTCTCCGGAAGCTCTCTGATCGACCAGGAGGATGTTGTAACCGAGCTGATCGAACTGCCAGGCAGAAGGATACAGGTAGGTCTTGTTTCCCCAGATCCCGTGGACCATGATCAGATAGCGGTGATCCTCATGATTGCGGATATTGTAGGCAGTCAGTTTCAGTCCGTCGAATGAGGTCAGATTGACCCGCAGGACATTCGAGGAACGGAGCCACTCCCGATACTTCGGGTCGACTTCGATCACGTTTTCTTTCTTGCAGAAGGCATTCTGAAACAGCTGATCGGCGATCTGCCGGTAAGTCAGATAGGAAACGCCTGCTGCTGTCCCGGCGATGGCCAGGGCTTTTGGGAATTTCATTGCTGGAGCTCCTTTTTCTTCTCTTTCAGCGTATCATAGGAATTCTGATAATTCACCAGTTTGTTCTTTTCTTCTTCGACCTTCTCTGCCGGAGCCTTGGCCAGGAACCGTTCGTTCTTCAGCATGCCGTTGGATCTGGCAATCTCTTTTTCCAGACGTTCCAGTTCCCTGTCGATCTTTTCAAGCTCGGCTTTGCGGTCGACGATCTCATCCATCAGATACAGGATCTTGCCGAAGGAAGTCGGACGTACGATGGTCTCTTCTTCGGTGTTGTCGATGATGCTGAGTTTGGTCATACGGGACAGGATGGATCTCAATGATTCATCCGGATCCATTCCTTCCAGGATCACATGGAGCTCCTTGGACGGCTTGATGTTGTTTTCCGTACGGATCTCTCTGGTCTTGTGGATGATCTCGATGACCATATCGATGGATTCCGCTTTCTTCTTATCCACATCTTCGCGGATGATCGGCCAGGTCTCTTTCATGATGGAATGCTCCTTGTCATGGATGTTCTGGTAGATCTCTTCGGTCACGAACGGAATGAACGGATGAAGCAGTTTCAGGATGGCTTCCAGGACATAGATCAGTGTATCGAGCGTCTGGTGTTTGACTTCGATTTCTTCACTGTTGAGAGCAGACTTCGTGAATTCGATATACATGGAACAGAAGTCGTTCCAGACGAAATCCATGATCTCGTTGCCGGCGATGGCCAGTTCGTATTTGTTCAGGTTCTCCGTTGCGGATGCGATCGTCTGGTTCAGCTTGTTGATGATCCAGTGGTCAGTCTCGGACAGGAGTTTCGGATCGTGATATTCATAGGAATCGTCCCGGTTCATCAGGACATAGCGGGATGCGTTCCACAGCTTGTTGATGAAGTTCCATCCTGCCTGCATCTTTTCCGTAGAGAAGTTCATGTCGAGACCCGGAGTGGAGTTCGTCGACAGGAACAGACGCAGAGAGTCTGCACCGTACTGATCGATCAGTTCGATCGGATCGATACCGTTTCCGAGGGATTTGGACATCTTACGGCCCTTTTCATCACGGATGAGACCGTGGATCAGACAGTCTCTGAACGGTACGTCATGCGTGAAATGACGGGCTGAGAACGCCATTCTGGCGACCCAGAAGAAGATGATATCGTATCCTGTCACCATGCAGGAAGTCGGATAGTAACGCTTGAGGTCTTCGGTCTGTTCCGGCCAGCCCAGGGTGCTGAACGGCCACAGAGCACTGGAGAACCAGGTATCCAGGACATCTTCATCCTGAACGTAGTTCTCGATATCTTTCGGCGGTTCGACTTCACAATAGATCTCACCGGTCTCCTTATGATACCAGACCGGGATCCTGTGTCCCCACCACAGCTGACGGGAGATACACCAGTCTTCGATGTTTTCCAGCCACTGTACGAAGGTCTTTTCGAAACGTTTCGGATAGAAGTGGATCTTTGTCTCTTCGTTCTCCTGAGCCTTGAGGACATCTTCTGCCAGAGGCTTCATGCGGACGAACCACTGTTTGGACAGATACGGTTCCACCATGGCACCGGTACGTTCGGAATGTCCGACGGAGTGGACGATCTCTTCCGCTTTCACGAAACAGCCGTCTTCCTTGTATTTCTCAAGCAGTTTCTCACGGCATTCAAAGCGGTCCAGACCGTTGAATTCTCCGCACAGTTCATTCATCGTTCCGTCTTCATTCATGCATACAGGCATATCCAGATGATGTCTCAAAGCGATCTGGTAGTCGTTCGGATCGTGTGCCGGTGTACATTTCATGATACCGGTACCGAAACCGATCTCAATGTATTCATCGCCGATGATCGGAAGTTCTTCTCCGTTTGCCGGATTGATGGCTTTCTTGCCGATGAGATGGTTCACCTTCTCATCGTTCGGGTTGACGACGATACAGACATCGCCGAACATCGTTTCCGGTCTGGTGGTCGCGACATCGAAGGTCTCATCGGAACCGACGATGTGGTAGCGGATGTAATACATGTATGCCTTGACATCCTTATGGATGACTTCGATATTGCTCAAAGCAGTCTTGGCCTGCGGATCCCAGTTGATAACTCTCTGTCCCTGGTAGATCAGACCTTCCTTGTAGTAGGTCACGAAGACTTTTGCGACGGCTTTGGAAAGACCTTCATCCAGAGTGAAGCGTTCCTTGCGGTAATCCGTGGAATTTCCCAGTTTTGCCCACTGAGAGCGGATGAAATCGGAGTATTCATGTTTCCATTCCCAGGCCTTCTCCAGGAACTTCTCTCTTCCCAGATCGTAACGGGAAAGACCCTGTTTCTTCAGCCTCTCATCGACTTTCGCCTGCGTTGCGATACCCGCATGGTCCATTCCCGGGACCCAGAGGACATCGTAACCCTTCAGACGGTTGTAACGGGAAAGAAGATCCTGGATCGTATTGTCCATCGCATGACCTAAATGCAGCTTTCCGGTGACATTTGGCGGCGGGATGACGATACAGTACGGCTTCTTGGACATGTCTCCGCATTCAAAATAATGATGGTCGAGCCATTCCTGATATTTCCCTTCTTCTACTTTTTTGGGATCGTATTTGTTTTCCAGCATATTCTTCCTCCTCGAAAAATAAAAAAGATGGCACAAGGGCGCTACTGCGCGGTACCACCTTATCTTTTCACTCTGGCTTTTAACGCAAGCGATACGTGTCTTACGACAGACTCCAGGACAACATTTTCATCATAACCAGTATAAGTTCCACCGACCCTTATATCTCTATGTTTCCGCTATGACTACTTTCTTCCTATCAGCGTCGATTCAATTATAAAGGAAAAGTCCTTCTATGGCAAACATCATCTGATCGCATCTTCGATGACTTTGACCAGATCTTCGATATTCGTCCTCTTTTCTGCAGAGAGAAAGACGATATTGTCGATCTCATTAAAAAACATACGTTTATTTTTAAAGAGCTGGTTGTTGGAAAGCTTGTCGATCTTGTTGGCAGCGACCACATAAGGGATCTTCTTCTCTTCCAGAAAGCTCTTCATGTCTTCATCGTCATCCGTCAGACCGATCCGGGAATCCACGATCATGACACATAAGGCGATCTTGTCCTGACGTGAGAAATAGTCGTCCATCATATTCGCGAATTCGACCGCTTCCTGTTTGGACCTCCTCGCATAGCCATATCCCGGAACGTCGACTGCCGTATATCTTCCGTCGATATCAAAGAAATTGATCAGTCGGGTCTTTCCCGGTGTCTTTCCGGTATAGGCCAGGTCCTTCTTGTACAGCGTGTTCAGCAAAGACGACTTACCGACATTGCTTCGACCAACGAAAACGACTTCCCTCTTCGTCTGAGGGAAGTCCTTTCCGCTTTTTGCGCTCTTGAGAAAGCTAGGCATTGACCAGTGCCTCGTGGATCACCTGATCCACCTTTTCGACCGGAATGTACTTCATATCGTTCTTGACGGTATCCGGGATATCATCGAGGTCCTTCAGGTTCCCCTTCGGGATGATGATGGTGTGGATGCCACTGCGGTGAGCTGCCAGAGATTTCTCCTTCAGTCCGCCGATCGGAAGTACGTTACCACGCAGTGTGACTTCACCGGTCATGGCCAGTTCCTTCTTGACGGCTTTATGCGTCAAAGCGGAGACGATCGCAGTCGTGATCGTAACACCGGCTGACGGACCGTCTTTCGGTACGGCACCTTCCGGTACGTGGATATGGATATCGTGCTTCTCGAAGAATTCGATCGGGATGTTGTATTTCTTGGCGTTTGCCTTGATGAAGTCAAGTGCGATCTTCGTAGATTCCACCATGACATCGCCCAGCTGGCCTGTCACGATCAGATTCCCCTTTCCTTCGAAATAGTTGACTTCGACCGGCAGGATATCGCCGCCGAAGGAAGTATAGGCCAGGCCGGTCACGACACCGATCTGATCGTGTTTCTCTTTCGTACCGTAATCAAAGATCTCATGGCCGAGCCAGGTATTGATCAGTTTCTTGGTGATCTTGACGGAACGCTTCTTTTCCTTCAGGATAGCCAGGACGCTCTTGCGGCAAAGCGTACCGATGACTCTCTCCAGCTGTCTGACACCCGCTTCTCTGGTGTAATGGCGGATCAGATACAGAAGCATATCGTCACCGATCGAGATCTGCGAGTTCTTCAGACCGTTGAGTTCGACCTGTTTGCGGATCAGATGGTTCTTGGCGATATTGAGTTTTTCGAATTCCGTGTAACTGGACAGTTCGATGATCTCGAGACGGTCCAGCAGTGCAGGCGGGATATTGTCTCTGTAGTTGGCAGTGCAGATGAACAGGACATCGGAAAGATCGTAAGGTTCTTCCAGATAGTGATCGGAGAACTGGGAATTCTGTTCCGGATCCAGCACTTCCAGCATCGCACTGGAAGGATCTCCCTTGTAGTCGGAAGCCATCTTGTCGATCTCATCGATCAGGAAGACCGGATTCAGTGTTCCTGCCCTCTTCATGCCCTGGATGATCCTGCCCGGTAAAGCGCCGAGGTAGGTCCTGCGGTGACCGCGGATCTCTGCTTCGTCACGGACGCCGCCCAAAGAGATCTTCACAAAGCGTCTGTCGAGTGCTCTTGCGACCGATTTTGCCAGGGAAGTCTTACCGACTCCCGGAGGACCGACCAGACAGATGATCGGTGATTTCAGGGACTTGGTCATCTGTTTGACAGCCAGATATTCCAGGATCCTTTCCTTGACCTTAGTCAGACCGTAATGGTCTTCATCCAGGACACGGGATGCATCTTCCAGGTTCTCGTTGTCTTCGGATTTCTGGTACCAAGGGACGTTCAGCAGCCATTCCAGATAGGTCCGGATGATACCGGTCTCACCGGTGGAAGGCGGAAGCATTTCGTATCTCTTGAATTCTTCACGGGCTTTTTCCTTGACGTTCTCCGGATACGGTTCTTTTTCGACCCGTTCTCTGAGATCGTCGATGTCGGAACCACCATCTGCTCCGCCGAGCTCATCCTTGATGGCCTTCAGCTTTTCTCTCAGATAGTAGTCTCTCTGGCCGTCTTCGATGCTTTCCTTGACCTTTTCGTTGATCTCCTGTTCGATCATGTCCATATTTCTCTCTTTTTCAATATGGTTCAGCACCATGTTCAGACGCTTGTTGACATTCTCTTCTTCCAGGAAGAGCTGTTTCTCTTCGATGTTCTGGATATAGATCTGGGCAAAGGTATCGACCAGCACGGAAGCCAGCGCCGCATCAAAATTCGTCAGCTGACGGATCGGGAAACCCGGTCTGTTGTATTTCTGGGCGATGACGTTGAATTCGGCCAGAGCCTTCTTTGTAAGAGTTTCGATCTCGGATTCATCTTCCACTTCATCCGGGAATTCTTCGACTTCAACGAAGTTCACGCCCTCTTTCAGGAAGTGCTTCGTGATACGGCATCTGCTGATACCGGAGAAGATGACTTTCAGATGATCGTCTCTTTCCCTCGAAGTCTTGATACGGCAGATCGTACCGATATTGTATACATCATCCGGTCCCGGTGCATCGACCGTAAGATCCTTCTGGGAAACGATCACGATATTCGTGACATAGGAATTTGCGTAGTTGACTGCGTCGATGGAGACCTGTCTGCCGACTTCGACAGCCAGATCCTGCATCGGGAAGATCACTGCGCCTCTGGTACATAACAGAGGATAGTAATAGGTGCTCATATGATTTACCTCCTGTTTATGAATAAGAGAGACTGCCGTCTCTCTTTTACTTATTTCTTAAGCAGATCCAGCGCTTTCTGAAGCCTGAGGTCATCTTTCAGGGTGCTGTCCGGAACGTACTTCTTTACTTCTTCGACATCCATTCCGTACATATCAGCCATCTTCTGATATTCCGCATTCAGATCTTCTTCCAGGACTTCGACGTTCTCTTTCTTCGCGATCTCATCCAGTGCCAGATTGATCTTGAGACGCTTGACTGCATCTTCCTTCATGGAAGCACGCAGGTCATCCATGGACTGCTTCGTGATGTCAAGGAACTGTTTCAGTGACAGGCCCTGCTGCATCATGCGCTGTTCATAGTTCTGGACCATCATATCGAGTTCGGAATTGATCATGACTTCCGGGATCTCGCTTTCGGTGATCTCGACCAGCTTGTCCATCAGGTCGTTCTCAGCCTTGTTCAGAGCTTCGTTTTCCTTGCGCTTTGAGAGATTCTCTTTTGTATAGTTTCTTAATTCTTCAACGGTATTGACGTTTGCGATCTTCTGTTCTGCGACGAACTCATCGTTGAGCTCCGGCAGGACCTTCTTCTTGATCTCATGGACCGTTACCTTAAAGACAGCTTCCTTGCCCTTGAGGTCTGATGCGTGGTAGTCTTCCGGGAAAGTGACGTTGATATCCTTCGTCTCTTCCGGCTTCATACCGATCAACTGTTCCTCAAATCCCGGAATGAAGGAATGAGAACCAATCACCAGGTCATAGTTCTCGCCTTTTCCGCCTTCAAATGCGACACCGTCGAGGAATCCTTCGAAGTCGATCACGGTCGTATCACCGTCTTCCACTTCTCCGTCTTCCTTGAGTTCCAGGTCAGCTTTTCTGTTGAGCAGGTCAGCGATCTGATCGTCGACTTCCTTGTCTTCGACCTTGACTTCTTCGACCTTGTATCCCAGGTTCTTGTAGTCGCCCAGTGTGACATCCGGATAGACCGGACATTCAAAGGTCAGGACACACTTTTCATCTGTTAGTTCGTCTACCTTGAGCGACGGTCTGTCGATCAGGGTGACATTGTGTTCTTCGACTGCCTTGTTCAGGGCATCCTGAGCGAGAGCTTCTGCTGCATCGAGCAGGACTTCGTTATGATTGACGTATTTTTCGGTCAGATGTCTCGGAGCCTGTCCCTTGCGGAAGCCCTTGATCTCGACCTTGGCAGCGAGCTTGCGGAAAGCTGTTTCCTGGGCCTTCTTCCAGTCGTCACCCTCCAGGGTGCAGGTCAGTTCAGCTTTTGCGTTTTCGATTTTTTTATATTCAGACATATTCATTACTCCTTCAAGTCCTAATCATTTTATCATTTATACTTTAATATTTCTATATAAAAGCCCTCTGCAAGCACATTTTTAGCACTGTTCAAAGGCTTTTTCGAGATACTCGGTGATCTTCGAAGCGAGGTATCTTCCCTCTTCGGCATCGATCAGATGCGGCAGATCCAGAAGCGTTTCCTTGTAAAGCAGTTCTTCCGCCAGTTTCAGCTTTGAAGGTTCCTTGAGGAAGCGTTCGCTCAGGATCTCATGGCAGGTCTGATATCCTTCACTGTCTTCCGGAGGGATCAGTTTCGAAGGATTGAATGGGATCAGTTCTTCATTTCGTTTCAATACAAGATCGGCATCCACCTCCTGAAGGATGAGAGACAGAAGCAGATAGGCTTTCGCATTGGGGTTCCCGTCACTTTTCAGATAGCGGCTGCAGAGTTCGATACAGTTCCTCAGGTTGCGGTCGGCCAGCTGGCTCACTGCCATCAGCTGATGGAGCTCGTCCTGAAAGAGATACTCCTCGATCTGTTCCGTCGATAAAGATGCGGGAAGACTGTTTTTCTGTACGAGATCGTGAAGAAGGACCTTCAGTTTTTCCTCAATGTCTCTCGGTACGTAAGGCATCGAAAGCTCATTGCGGATCAGATGTTCTGCTTCTCTGTCTTCCCCTTCTTCGATCAGTTTCTCGATCTCAGCGATCAGTTCATCATAGTAGTTCATATCTCTATTATCGCATGAAAAAAAGCCCCTTTCGGGGCTTTCAACAGATCAGTCGAATCTCTCGCGATTCTTGTTGTAAGTTGTATGCAACAGTTCGTGTGCGAGGTGGGAATTCGGTTCGCCGAGGAACTTGGAATACAGTTCCTGGATCTGTGTATTGTTGTGAGACTGACGGATGACCTGTCTCTCGTCTTCGGAGTACAGGGCATTCGCTCTCTTTGCCTTGTAGGTATCGAGGATGTCGTCATCTTCGTTCGGCAGGAAGACCGGCTTGACATATGGCTGGCCACCACCGTTGATGCATCCGCCCGGGCAGCCCATGATCTCGATGAAGTGATACTTGGACTTGCCTTCTCTGATCTCGTCCAGCAGGACCTTTGCGGATCTCATACCGGAAGCGATCGCGACGTTGACGACAGTACCGTTGATGTCGATGCTCGCCTCACGGATACCCGCATCATTGCCTCTGACTTCGGTGAATTCGATCTTGCCGTATTCGGAACCCGTCAGCTTGTAGTAGACAGTACGCAATGCAGCTTCCATGACACCGCCGGTGACACCGAAGATGACACCTGCACCGGAGTATTCACCCATGATATCCTGATCCCAGTCTTCATCCGGCAGCTTGTTGAAGTTGATACCGGATCTCTTGATCAGTTTCGCGAGTTCTCTCGTCGTCAGGACAGCATCGACGTCCTTGCCGTTTTCGTTGGCCATTTCCGGACGGTCTTTTTCGAACTTCTTGGCAGTACAAGGCATGACGGATACGACGAATACGTCTTTCGGATCATACCCTTTCTGTTTTGCCCAATAGGACTTGATGATGGCACCCTGCATCTGATGAGGAGACTTGCAGGATGAAAGATGATCCAGCAGATCTCCGTAGTAGTATTCTGCGTAGTTGACCCAGCCCGGTGAGCAGGATGTGATCATCGGCAGAACGCCGCCTTCCGTCAGTCTGTGGAGCAGTTCGGTTCCTTCTTCCATGATGGTCAGGTCAGCACCGAAGTTGACGTCGTAGCACTTTTCAAAGCCCAGACGTTTCAATGCGGCGATCATCTTGCCGGTGACCGGAGTACCGATCCTGCAGCCGAATTCTTCGCCTAAGGCAGCTCTGACAGCCGGAGCGACCTGAACGACGACGTGCTTGCCTGCTGCGAAAGCGGCATCCACTTTGTCGATCTCGGATACTTCCATGAGAGCGCCTGTCGGACAGACAGTCGTACACTGACCGCAGAGGATACACGGAGAATCCTTGAAGGATCTGTCCTCTGCCGGTGCGACGATCGTGTTGAATCCACGTCTTTCGAAGCCGAGGACGGAAAGTCCGTGAGCTTTTTCACATCTTGCGATACATCTTCCGCAAAGGACACACTTGGATGTATCACGCTTGATGGACGGAGTCAGCTGATCTACAGTCGTCGGCGTCTTGGCACCCGGATACATGTTCTCTCTGGCACCTGTCACCTTTGCGACATGCAGGAGTTCACACATACCGTTCTTGTCACATTCCTGACAGTTGCGGTTGTGATTGGAAAGCAGCAGTTCGACAGAAGTTCTTCTGGCAGCTGTTGCCTTCGGAGAGCTGATCGTGATGTTCATGCCTTCCGATACCGGATAGACACAGGATGCGACCAGTCTCTTAGGTCCTTTGCCTTCCTGCGCTTCTACCAGGCAGACACGACAGGAAGCAAGGGAACATTCACCGTGGTTGTATGTACATAAGGAAGGGATCTCGAAACCGCATTTTCTGGCTGCTTCCAGGATCGTAAGACCCTTTTCTACCTGAAATGCATGACCTTCGATATTGATGTTAAGCAATTCCATTCTTTCTCCCTCCTACTGTTTGGAAATCGCACCGAATTTACATGTAGCGATGCAGGCTCCGCACTTGACACACGCTTTGGTATCGATATACATAGCCGGAAGTTTCTTGCCCGGAGCGACATAGGTCGGTTCGATCGGATGGATCGCATCAGCCGGACAGCCCTTCTGACACATCTTGCAGCCGAAGCACTTGTCTTTGTCGATGACATAGGACATCAGGTTCTTGCAGACGTGAGCCGGACACTTCTTGTCACGGATATGTGCGACATATTCATCCATGAAGGAAGCCATCGTGGAAAGGATCGGGTTCGGAGCCGTCTGACCCAGACCGCAGAGGGAATTGGTCTTGACGTTGTTTGCGAGAGTCTGGAGAGCTTCCAGATCTTCCATCGTTCCGTTGCCTTCCGTGATCCTTGTGAGGATCTCGAGCATTCTCTTCGTACCGATACGGCATGGTGAGCACTTGCCGCAGGACTCATCGCAGATGAATTCCATATAGAACTTCGCGACGTCGACCATACAGTTGTCTTCATCCATGACGATCGCACCGCCGGAACCCATCATGGATCCTGCAGCGATCAGGTTATCGTAGTCGATCTGCGTATCGAGGTTCTTAGCCGTCAGACATCCGCCGGAAGGACCGCCGGTCTGGATAGCCTTGAATTCCTTACCGTTCGGAATACCGCCGCCGATATCGTAGATCAGTTCTCTTAAAGTCGTACCCATCGGAACTTCGACGAGACCGACGTTGTTGATCTTGCCGCCCAGAGCGAATACTTTCGTACCCTTGGACTTTTCCGTACCGATCGAAGCGAACTTGTCAGCGCCTTCTCTCATGATATACGGAACGCAAGCCAGTGTCTCGACGTTGTTGACACAGGTCGGGCAGCCCCAGAGACCCTTGACAGCCGGGAACGGCGGTCTCGGTCTAGGCATACCGCGCTTGCCTTCGATGGAGTTCAGCAGAGCTGTCTCTTCACCGCAGACGAATGCACCTGCACCCAGACGGATATGAACACGGAATGAGAAGTCAGTTCCCAGAATGTTGTCACCGAGCAGTCCGCAGTCTTCCATTGCCTTGATCGCAAGCTTCAGTCTGTTGACAGCGATCGGATATTCTGCTCTGACGTAGAAATAACCGTTCTGTGCGCCGATTGCATAACCGCCGATCATCATACCTTCGATGACAGCGAACGGATTTCCTTCGAGGATGGAACGATCCATGAATGCACCCGGGTCGCCCTCATCACCGTTGCATACGAGGTATTTCGGACCTTCGACATCCGGAACGAAAGACCATTTTCTGCCGGTCGGGAATCCCGCACCGCCACGGCCTCTCAGACCGGAATCCAGGACTTCCTTGATGACGTCCTTGCGATCCATCTTCAGAGCCTTGGACAGACCGACGAATGCGCCGGCACCCAAAGCTTCCTCGATGTTTTCCGGATCGATCGCACCACAGCCGTGCAGAGCGATACGGATCTGTTTCTTGTAGAATTCGATGTCATCCTGTTTCGTGACCTTCTGTTTGGTCCTAGGATCGACATAGAGCAGTCTGTCGACGATCTCGTGGTTCACAAGATCCTTCTCGATGATCTCTTCGACATCGTTGATGGAGACCATACGGTAAAGGGTGTCTTCCGGATAGATCTTGACGAACGGTCCCTGAGAACAGAAACCGAAACATCCGACCTGGTTGACAGTAACCTTGTCGTCCAGACCCTTTTCCTTTACGAGGGCAGCGAATTTTTCTCTGATCTCAGCGGAATGAGATGAAAGACATCCCGTACCTCCACAGAGAACGACATGACGCTTCCCGTCGTTTCCGGCAAATTTGTCATCCAGGCACTTCGTACATACGTCATGTCTGGCCTGCAGATCTTCAAATGATCTGATCATCTCGCTCATTAAGCAGCTCCTCCGTTTCTGTACTGTTCGATCAAAGGCGCGACCTTGTCTACAGACATCTTCGGATAGACTGTTCCGTTGATCTGTACAGCCGGAGCAATACCGCATGCACCGATGCAACGGAGTGCATCCAATGTGAACAGACCGTCCTCACTCGTCTCACCCGGCTTGATACCGAGGATCTCGGAGAACTTGTCGATCACCTGCTGAGCGCCTTTTACGTAGCAGGCTGTACCAAGACAGCAGCCGACTACATTCTTTCCTTTCGGTTTCAAAGAGAAGAATGAGTAGAATGTTACGACGCCGTAGATCTCAGCCACAGAGATACCGGTCTTTTCGGAGACCAGTTCCTGCACTTCCAGAGGAATATAGCCATATTCCTTCTGAATGTCACTCAAAATCATCATAAGCGGAGTTTCTTCGTCTTTATAACGTTCACAGATCTCGGTGATCTGCTTCACAGCCGCTTCCTGTAAATGAGCCATTACACTTTTTCCTCCATTCATTCCGTACGAAAATATATGAAATATAATTTCTGTAACATAAAAATTATAGCATGAGCCTATTACTGTTAGTAAAGGCTAACCGTGCCCCGTAAAGTCCTTTTAAATGAAATCATTTTCACATTCGGAAAACAGCGAAATTAGTATATAATCATAAAGTATGAAAAAGATCGGATTTGACAACAGCAAGTATATCGAAATGCAGTCGCAGAATATTGCCAAACGCGTCTCTGAATTCAACAAGCTCTATCTGGAATTCGGCGGAAAACTGTTTGATGACAACCACGCTTCCAGGGTCCTGCCGGGTTTTGAACCGGATTCCAAGATCAAGATGCTTCTGAACCTGAAGGAAAAGGTCGAGATGGTCCTGGTCATCAATGCCAACGACATTGAGAAGAACAAGATGCGTTCGGATCTGGGCATCACCTATTCCCAGGATCTGCTCCGTCTGATCGACTCTTTCGTCGCAGTCGACTTACAGATCGGCGGTGTCGTCATCACCCACTTCAACAAGCAGAGCGAAGCGATCAAACTGAGAAAGAACCTGGAAAAGACGAAGATCAAGGTAGCCTATCACTATGCGATCGAAAACTATCCGAACAATATCGATCTGATCCTGTCCGAGAACGGATTCGGACGTAATGAATATCTTGAAACCTCGAAAGAGATCATCGTCGTCACCGCTCCGGGACCGGGTTCCGGAAAGATGGCGACCTGCCTGTCACAGATGTACCACGACAACAAGCACGGGCTCAAATCCGGCTATGCCAAATTCGAAACATTCCCGATCTGGAACCTTCCGCTGAACCATCCGGTCAACCTCGCCTATGAGGCTGCGACCGTCGATCTCAGCGACGTCAATATGATCGACCCGTTCCATCTGGAAGCCTACAACAGTATCGCGATCAACTACAACCGCGATGTCGAGGTCTTCCCGGTCCTCAACGACCTTCTGAAACGGATCATGGGCCATCAGGTCTACAAGTCCCCTACCGATATGGGCGTCAATATGGTCGGCAACTGTATCTGTGACGATGAAGTCTGCCGTCAGGCAGCCAAGGATGAGATCATCCGCAGATTCTATCAGGTAGCCATCGATGTGAGAAGAGACATCCTGACCGAAGAAGAACTCAACAAGATGGAGACCATCATGACCAAGGCGGGTGTCTCCAAGGATGACCGACCGGTCGCAGTCAAAGCCAACGAACTGGCGCAGAAGACGAAGGAACCGGCTGTCGCTATCGAATATGAAGGACAGATCATCACCGGAAAGACATCCAAACTGATGGGTGCTTCCGCAGCCGCACTGCTGAATGCGGTGAAGATCGCTGCCGGCATCCCGGATATCCACATCCTGTCAAAACGCGTTCTGGAGCCGATCCAGGAACTCAAGACGAAATATCTGAAAGGACACAATCCTCGCTTGCATACCGATGAAGTCCTGATCGCGCTCGCGGTCGACTCCGTCACCTCCGACTACTGTTACGAAGCGCTCCAGGCACTGGAGAAGCTGAAAGGCTGTGAGGTCCACTCTTCCGTCCTTCTTTCCGAAGTCGACGTGAACGTATTTAAAAAGTTAGGCATGCACCTAACTCAGGATCCGGTCTATCAGACCAAGAAGCTCTATCACGCAAAGTGATCGCAGATCGACTGTAACGGACAGTCCGCACATTCCGGGCGGGCAGCCTTGCAGCGATAGCGGCCAAAGAAGATGAACTGATGATGCAGTTTCCCCCACTTCTCTTCGGGGAAATAATCCATCAGTTTTTTTTCGATCACTGTGACATCATCATCGGGATCGGCGATCTTCAGCCGTTTTGCGACTCTGGAGACATGGGTATCGACCGCAAATGTCGGTACATCGAAACAGTTGTTCAGAATGACGTTCGCCGTCTTTCTTCCCACTCCCGGCAGCGATTCGAGATCTTCCCTGGCTGACGGTACTTCCCCGTCGAATCGAAGACACAGGATATCGGCCAGGCGGATGATATTGACCGCCTTGCTGTGATACAGACCGATCGGACGGATGATCTCTTCGACATCCTCGAGCTTTGCTTTTGAGAGGCTCTTCGCATCGGGATAGCGGTCAAAAAGCTCCGGTGTCACGGAATTGACCCGTTTATCGGTCGTCTGCGCGGAAAGGACGACGGCGATCAGAAGCTGGAAATGGTTGCGATGATCCAGTTCACAGTGTGCATTAGGAAACAGATCATCCAGAGCCTTCATGATCAGCTCATCATTTTTCATTCCGCAGGACCCCTTCGACATAGGCCATCTTCAGTTTCCGGTTGGCTTCCGCGATCCGCAGCGCCTGCAAGAAACTGTCCTGTCCGTATTTTTCGATCAGATCGTTCATCTTCTGCATCTCGGTCGGAGACAGCGGTTTTCCGAAGACATCGGACACCAGTTCATAGATATCGTGATTGACGCTGATCTCATACTTCTCCGGATCGAATTCGAAGATCCCTTCGATGTCGAAGACGAGACCTCTGGTATTCGTCGACAGTTTCAGATAGTGACGGTTCACGAGCCCTGCGATCACATGGTCGATCTCTTTCATATTCTTGTGCAGCTTTTCTGTCAGATATTCATAGGTGATCGTCTTCTTGCTTTGTCTGCACAGCTCCACCAGAAGAAGCAGGACGGTCTCGTCCGCATTCAGATTCAGCTTATCGAAATTTTCCAGGATCCAGTTCTTTCGGTCGAAATAGGATTCCTTGTACCACTTTTTCATTTAGGACCTCTTTATCAGTTCTACACAGAGCTTCGCTGCATTGATGCAGGCGATCTCCAGATTGAAATCGAAGTTCCGGTAGTCTCCGTTGACTAACGTCTCATCCGTGATCGAACGGATGATCGAACATTCGACACCCAAAGCATAACAGGTATTGGCGATGGCGCAGCCTTCCATCTCACCGCACAGAGCTTCCGGGAAGAAACGGCGGATGACCTCGACCTGAGACGGTTCATAGATGAACTCATCGGCAGATACGATCGGTCCGCATTTCACATCGGGGAATTCTTCTCTGACGATCTGTGCGATCCTGGCACTGCAGTCAAAGGAAGTATTCGGCGCATTCATTCCTCTGTCCCAGTCCGGGACATCGAAACGCCAGTAGGCCGTACGGTCGGCGACTACGGTATCTCCGACGTGGATATCCTCATTCAGGGATCCGGCACAGCCCACGTTGAGGACCAGTTCCGGATGGAAACGGTCGACGGCGATCAGCGTTCCGATCGTCGCATAGGTATCTCCGACGCCGCTGAGGACCAGTACGACTTCCTTGCCGTGGATCTTTCCGACATGGTAGTCAAAACGGACTTCCTCTCCGTGATAGAAGAGCTTTCTGCCTTCTTCTATCCTTGGATCTTCCAGATATTTCAGGAACGCATCGCGCTCCTCTTTCATCGCACATATGATCAGGATCATTTTCTGTACCCCACTGTCAGTATCTTCTCTTCTTCCACAAAATCTTCGATCATCCTCACATCGAACCGTTCCGACATGATCTCTTTGACCTTTTCAGGATCGAACACGTTCTGCATGTGATGTTCCTGGATCATGCCTTCCGGCGTATAGAACGTGAAGTGTTCATAGATGGCCTGTTCCTCCTTATCGGACTGGATGGTCCACTGGTAAGGGATGTCTTTCACATAGCCTTCTTCGATGTACTGGTCCGCAAACTCGGCGATCCTGGCTTTGTGATGCATATCGAAGATCAGTCTGCCGCCTTCGTTCAGATGTTTCCAGGCACATTCAAAGAATCCTTTCAGTTCCTCTTCGTACAGGTAGTTGACCGAATCGCAGATGCACAGGATCAGGTCGTATTTCTTTCCCAGAGAATAATTCGCCATGTTCAGGATCAGATATTCCCCGTCGAAATTGACATGCGAGACTTCCCTCATCTCTTCGGAGATATCCGAAGCGGTCACGTCGTATCCCTTTCTTTTCAGGATACCGGCCATGACGCCGGATCCGGATGCGAGTTCCAGTACGGTATGGAACTTTTCTTCTTCGATATATCTGAGCCACAGCGAAAGAGCTTCTTCATCCTGAAGCAGCTCATCGTAATAATGACTCAGCATCTCGTAGTTGCTTACATTCTGACTGTTGGCAGATCTTTCCATAATCCTTCCAGATTGTAGAGTTCCCTTTCTCCGTCATAGAAGACGTGACATACGACCGTTCCCAGATCGATCAGAAGCCACTTGGTCGTCGCTTCCGCGTAGACATGACGCACTTCATAGCCTTTTTCCAGAGCCTTCTCTTCGACATTCTCGATGATGGATCTGGCCATACGGTAGTTTCTGGCGTCGGCGATGATGAAGTAGTCTACAAACGGAGACTGCTTTGTAAAATCGATGACTTTCAGGTCAATGGCCTGTTTCTCATCCATGGCGTCATATGCGGTCTTCAACAAATCGTTCATTCTTTACTTCTCTAATGTACCTTTCTACACTCAGATTGAGTTTCTTGTATGCCTGATAGAGATCCTTCTTTGCGATCTCCGTGATATCGTCGTCGATCTTTCGGGAAGGTTCCCTCTTGTCGGCGATATACAGGATCAGAGACAGCCTGTCTCTGCTGTTGCAGATCGTGTGATTGTAGATCGCATTCAGGATATCGCTGTCATGGAAACAGCAGTTTTCTCTCAGATAGTATTTCGCGGCCCAGCTGTGGTAGGCACCCGTAACACTCTCCAGTTTGGCCGGATCGTAGTATTCCAGGATCTGCCGGCAGCGGGAGATCTCCTCTTCCCCCGGGAACTTGCAGACATCGTGCAGCAGGCCCGCAAGATAAGCTTTTTTCGGATCCACCTTGTGAAAGGAAGCCAGTTCCTTACACAGATCCGCCACATTCAGGGAATGCTGATAGCGGGACGGTTTCAGATTCTTCTTCACCAGGATCTTCAGGAGATCCGGATCGTTCAGGATCTTCCTTCGCAAGGAGGAGGGATAACTCATGAAGTCTTCGAAACAGCAGTCTTCGATATTCATGGCAGAGTGATGATCCGCTCGCGGGAAGGCTTGTACAGGACCAGAGTCTTTCCGATCTTCTGTACCAGGTCTGCCCCGGTATTGGCACACAGTTCGATGATGATCTCATTCATTTCTGTCTCACAGGTCTTCAGGACAGAGATCTTGACCAGTTCCCTGGCCTTCAGAGCTTCCTTCACGGAAGTGTATAAATGATCGTTCAGACCGTCTTTTCCGATCTGAAAGATAGCCTTTTCATTGACTGCCAGGCTGCGCAGATAGCGTTTCTGTTTTCCTGTAAGCATCAGAACTTCACCTCACTTTGAAATAGTTTTACGTTCGCCAGGGAATAGACCGCCACATGGCAGCTTCCCTTGATCCGGAACATGCCGAGTCCCTTGAGAACGAACCCTTTTTCCTTCTCGACCGAGAATTCGGAAAGAGCCAGCGGTTTCACCCGAAGGATGAATTCACAATAGTGCTTCTGGTAGTAATCGTCCGCATTCTCGAATCTGGTCCGATGGATCCTGTTGCGATTGCTGATATGGAACGTGATCGAACAGTTCTCTTTCGGAATGATATCCACTCTCAGAAGTCCGTCATAGAAATAGGACTGCGGCTCCTTGACCTGGAAGACCTGCGGTCTGATCTGCGAATCGATCTTGGAAAGCTTGTATTTCTCGGTATTGAGATAGGTCGCATAGTTGTTCACATCGACCAGTCCCGGAGTATCGATAAAGGTGTAGTCGCGGTAATCGATCACAACTTCTTCCAGGGTCGTTCCCGGATAGATCGAAGTCGTCAGGGAATCCGAATGGATCAGCTTGTTGATCAGTGTGGACTTTCCGGCATTCGCCCTTCCCGCGAATACAGCGCTCTTGCATCCCAGTTCATCGAGGATCGCAAAGAACTGATCGTTGAAGCTGTGCTCGAACCGGTTGGTCATGATGGCTGCCTTGATGTTCGGATACTTGCGGTTGAGTTCGAACAGGAGACGGGAAAGCGTCTTTTCCAGCCGATGTTCGCTGATATTCTCCGGCAGGATATCCGTCTTGTTTATGACTAAGACGGTCTGATAGTCCCGGAAGATCGGAAGCAGGTCGTCTTCCTTCAGACAGAAGACATCCATGACATCGACGATCAGGACAAAGACGGACGTCTTGTATCTCGAATACATCTTCAGGATGTTCTCGTTGGTCACGTAATTGCTTTTGAGGTTGGTCGTATCGCCATAGTGGGACAGACGAAAACACCTCTGACAGTAGTCCTGTTCCAGATTGACCACATAGCCCAGGGCCAGTTTATCTTTTGTCTGCAGCGGAATGCCGCATCCTTTACACTTTCTCATGCAGTACATGCCTCCAGATGAATTTTTCGATCCCTCTGTTGATCGAAGTCAGGAAGGAATCCTTTTCCTGCAGCTGCCTGCAATAGATCCCGTAACAGCCCGAGAGGTTCGCTCCCAGGATATCGGTCAGAAGCTGATCGCCCATGACGATGACACGGGACGGGTCGATCCCCATCTTCCGACAGATCCTACGATAGGAGAATGGGAGAGGTTTCATGGCCAGATAGACGTATTCCACATCAAGGCCTCTGAGAAACATCCTTACCCTCTTCTCGTTGTTATTGGAGAAGATGATCACTCTCAGGCCGTTTTCCTGAAGTCTGCGGATGAATTGTTCCGCCTTCTCATCGCAGGATCCCGTATTGGGGATCGCGATCGTATTGTCGATATCCAGCAATACAGCCGAAAACCCACGGTCTTTCAGACCCTGGATATCCAGATCGGCATAGTTCTTGAGGATCTCACGCGGTCGAAACAGTGTCATTTCAATCAAACAGAGAGGTCTGTTCCTCTTCTTCTTCCGTGCTCTGATAGTAAGAGGACGGGATGTCTATGATCTTCACATCGGCGATATCAGTCATGTCCTTGCGGACGAAACTGTAATGTTCGGTCAGTTTTAACGGGGTCGAGAAGGACTGATCCACGTCCATGAACGGGATGTCGGATACAGGCAGCTCGGTGAGTTTCTCCTGGTCGGAGATATAGAGCGAATTGTAGCTGGATACCATCGTTGCCCTGTTCAGGACATGCGGATTGGATTTGATCTGCTTGAACAGACGGTATCCTTTCGCATTACGGGAAGTGAATTCCAGATTGTCGGTGTGGATCCGCTTGAATCCGCCTTTATTGGAACTTAACAGCAGTTCACTGTTGTCATGATGGTCACAGACGACAGCGACCAGTTCATCGTTCTTGATATTCATGCCGATGACGCCCTGTGCCTTCGGAGCCAGATCCGTCAGGATATCCAGAGAATACTTGTTGCAATAGCCGTCTGCGGATACCAGGATCAGATCATCGTTCTCATAGGCAACAGAGACCGAGATCAGTTCATCATTGGTCTTGAGTTTCATACAAGGAACGGCCTTGGATGTCCTTTCCAGTACCATACGCGGGATCGAAGTCTTCTTGATCATACCGTTTCTGGTAGCTGTGACGACAAAAGCGTAGGTCTCGAAGTTCTTGACGACGATCGCACCGATGATCTTCTCCATGCCTTCCATCTTGACGTAATGGGAGACGTGCTTGCCGATATCCCTGAACTTGCATTCCTCGATCCGGTAGACCGGCACATAGGCACAGTTTCCTTTGTTTGTAAACAGGAGCAGAGTATCCAGTGTATCGCAGGAACGGACACCGATCAGGACATCGTTCTCCTTGGTGGACGGGATCTGGTTCTCGTTCGCATTGAATGCCCTCTCGGAGAAGCGCTTCAGATATCCGTCACGGGAAACGGAGATGTAGCAGGATTCGTTCGGGATCATGGCCATCTTGTCGACGACGACTTCCTGAACTTCATCTTCGATCTTCGTCTTGCGCGGATAGACGTGTTCCGCATTGATCTTCTTCAGTTCACTGCATAAGAGCTGATCCAGTACTTCTCTGGAACGGATGATCGCATTCAGTTCGCTGATCTCGGTATTCAGGGTCTTCCCTTCCTCTCTGAGCGTCGTGATATCCGTCGAAGTCAGACGGTAGAGACGCAGGGAGACGATGGCTTCAGCCTGCTCCTCGGAGAACAGGAAGGCTTCCTTCAGTTTTTCCTTGGCTTCCTTCTTGTCTTTCGAGATACGGATCAGTGCGATGACGTCATCCAGGATCGAAACGGCCTTGATAAGACCTTCGACGATGTGTAAACGCGCAGCCTTCTTGTCGCGCAGATAGGTCGAACGGTTGAGGACGGTCAGCCTTCTGTGGGCGATGAACGCATCCAGAGCGGCAGACAGAGACATCAGGACCGGTTTATGATCGACGATGGCGACACAGTTATAGGAATAGTTGATCTGCAGGTCGGTATTCTTATACAGATAGTTCAGGATCTGTTCGGTATTGCTGTCTTTCTTGCAGTCGATGACGATACGAAGCCCGTTCCTTCCGGATTCATCACGAACATCGGTGATCCCTTCGATCTGCTTGGAGAGATAGATATCGGAGATCTTCTTGACCAGCTGGGATTTGATGACTTCATAAGGGATCTCGGTGATGATGATCTGTGATCCGGTCTTTCCTTCCTGGATCTCGCAGCAGCTGCGTACGACCACCTTCCCCTTTCCGGTCTCGAAGACTTCTTTGATCTGTTTCTTGCCCTGAACGATGGCTCCGGTCGGAAAATCCGGTCCCTTGACGAACTGCATCAGTTCATCCAGGGAACAGTCCGGATGGTTCAGGCGGTATACGGTCGCATCGACGATCTCATTGAGATTGTGCGGAGCGATATTGGTCGCATAGCCGGAGGCGATACCGGTCGAACCGTTGACCAGAAGCACCGGAAAAGATGCCGGCAGAACAGTCGGTTCCAGGTGGGTATCGTCATAGTTGTTGGTCATCGGTACGGATTCGTAGTCGATGTCTTCCAGAAGCAGTTCGGCCGCCTTGGCCAGTCTGGCCTCGGTATAACGCATCGCTGCCGGCGGGTCGTCATCGATCGAACCGTTGTTTCCGTGCATATCGATCAGCGGGACATTGATCTTCCAGTCCTGAGACATACGCACCATGGCTTCATAGATCGAAGAATCGCCGTGCGGATGGAAAGTACCCATAACGCTTCCTACGGTCTTTGCGGACTTCCTGTGCGGCTTTTCATAGACGTTCCCGTCGATATACATGGAATACAGGATACGCCTCTGTACGGGCTTCAGACCGTCTCTGGCATCCGGCAAAGCTCTCTCCTGGATGATGTATTTGGAGTAACTGCCAAAACGGTCCGACATGATGTCGTCCAGAGTCTCATTCAGAAAGTTCTCGATAAACTCTTCTTTTTTTCTCTTAGCCATTTCTCGTTACTCTGTAGTCTTCTTCCAAAGTGAAGTCGATATTGTCGTCGATCCACTTCCTTCTCACTTCCGCATTGTTTCCCATCAGGACCGAGATCCTTCTTTCACAGAGCGCCGCATCTTCGATCGACACCTGGATCAGAGTCCTCTTTTCCGGATCCATCGTGGTATCCCACAGCTGATCCGCATCCATCTCACCCAGACCTTTATAGCGCTGGATCTCCAGCTTCTCGCCCATCTCCCGACGGACCTGATCGAGTTCCTCATCGGAATAGAGATAGATGGTCTCTTTATTTCTCATGACGCCGTAAAGAGGCGGCATCGCGATATAGACATGTCCCGTTTCGATCAGTTCCCGCATGAAGCGGTAGAAGAAAGTCAGAAGCAGGACCTGGATATGGGCACCGTCGGTATCCGCATCGGTCATGATGATGACTTTCTCATAATGAATGTCGTTCACATTGAAATGCGGTCCGACACCGGCCCCGATACAGTGGATGATCGTATTCAGTTCTTCGTTCTTTTCGATCTCGCTGATCGAAGCGCGTTCCGTATTCAGGACCTTTCCGCGCAAAGGCAAGATGGCCTGGAACAGAGGATCCCGACATTTCTTGGCACTGCCGCCGGCGGAATCACCCTCGACCAGGAAGAGTTCCAGTCTCGAAGGATCCCTCGTCTGCGCCGGAGCGAGCTTGCCGCTGAGGATCTCCTTGGATCTCGTGGAAGCCTTCTTTCCCGAACGGGCCTCATCCTTGGCTTTTCTTGCGGCCTCTCTGGCGATCGCCGCCCTCTGGATCTTCTTGATCAGAGAGATGGCCGTTTCCTTATTCTCGTGAAGGAAATAGGAAAGCTGCTCGGAGACGATGGAATCGACAGCCGATTTGGCTTCCGGAGTGCCCAGTTTTCCCTTCGTCTGTCCTTCAAACTGCAGGATCGATTCCGGAATGGCACAGGAAATGATCGATGTGAGACCTTCTCGGACATCGCTTCCTTCAAAATTCTTGTCTTTTTCTTTCAGCATCCCGATCTCTCGGGCATATTCGTTGATGACCTTGGTGAAGGCCGTCTTGTATCCGACTTCATGTGTACCGCCGTCTCCCGTACGGACCAGGTTGACATAGGAGAAGGTATTCTCCTGATAGGAATCCGTATACTGGAAAGCGATATCGACGGAGATCCCGTCTTTCTGTCCGCTGAAGCAGACCGTATCATGCAATACGTCCCTGTCTTCATGGAGGTAATCCATGAAGGCTCTTAAACCGTCATTGTACAGGAACGAGACCTCTTCCCCATTCCTCGCATCCCGGACCGTCAGCTTCACGTTCTTCAGAAGGAAAGCTTCCTCCTGTGCCCGTTCCACGACCGTCTGATAGTTGAAGACCGTCGTCTGGAAGATCTTCTTGTCCGGCATGAACGTTACCTTGGAACCGGTACGGTTCGTATTGCCCAGTTCCTGCAACTTGGATACTTTCTTTCCGCCGTTTTCAAAACGCATCAGATAGCGTTTCCTGTCTCTGCAGACTTCGACTTCAAGCCATTCACTGAGGGCGTTGACGACAGATGCGCCGACACCGTGAAGACCTCCGGCCGTCTTGTATCCGCCCTGATCGGTGAACTTTCCGCCCGCATGCAGGACGGTAAAGATGACCTGAAGCGTATTCTTTCCCGATCTGTGCATGCCGACAGGCATCCCTCGACCGAAGTCCGTTACACTGCAGGAACCGTCTTTGTTGAGTTCGATGATGATCTCATCACCAAAACCATTGATGGCTTCATCAATGGCGTTGTCGACGATCTCCCAGACCAGATGATGCAGTCCCCTGCCATCGACTGATCCGATATACATACCCGGTCTCTTTCGGACCGCTTCCAAACCTTCCAGTATCTCGATACTGGAGTCATCATATTTCGTTGCCATAACTCCCTAAATTATACCATAAGAGACAGCCTGTGTTATAATCCTAGGTATGAAAAGTATCATACTTACAGCACTCTGGATCCTTGTCGGATACCTCTTCGGATCGATCTCCTGGGGGCTCCTCATCGGCAAGGTCTTCTATCATAAGGACATCCGCGAATACGGGTCCGGAAACCTCGGCGGGACCAACGCCGCAAGGGTCCTGGGACTCCCTGTCGGGATCACCGTCATTGCCCTGGACGCCCTGAAGGCTCTGATCGCAATGGCGATCTCACACGCCTTCTATCCCGGCATCGAACAGTATGTCGGACTGGCCGTCTGTATCGGACACTGTTTCCCGGTATTTGCGGGATTCCGCGGCGGAAAGGCTGTCGCCAGCAGCTATGGCTATCTCCTGGGACTCGCTTTATTCGTAACGAAGGAATACGTCTTTACCTTCCTTCTCCCGGTCCTGGTCTTCTTCGTGATCCTGCTGGCCTTCCGGATGGTCTCGCTGGGATCCATGTGCGGTGTGGCCTCTGCAGCCCTGTTCCTGCTGATCAAGGGATATACCGGAACGGGTCTTCTGGTCCTGGCTCTGGCGGCCTTCGTGATCTACCGTCATTCCGCCAACATCAAAAGGATCCTGAACCATCAGGAATCCAGGATCTTCTCAAAAAAGAAATAGGATACTCAGTATCCTATTTTTTAAACTGTTTCAGGAAGGAAGGGATATCGATGCCTTCCTTTTTCTTCAGGAGTTCCGTATCCCCCTGATAGACCTCGTGATCGTCGATCCCGGTCAGGAAGATCTCAGGCCTCTTTTCCTGTTTATTCGCATATTCCAGGATCTCATCTCCGAATCCTCCTTTGAGGATATCGGCTGTATAGACGTAGATCGGAAGATCGCGTTTCAGGATCTCGTCCATCATCGAACTGTCGATCGGCTTCAGGAAACGCGCGTTCACCAGATCACAGGAAAGTCCTTCTTTCAGGATCTCCTCCTTCAGTCTTGTCACATCCGGTCCGTAGGAAAGGATGACCGCATCCGCATTTTCCGTCCTGATCTGCCATTCCCAGGTCCCGATCGGGATCTCTTTGAAGGAATGATCCGTCTCATACGGAAGCGATCCTCTGCCGTAACGCAGGAAGAACGGATGTTTCTGCAGGAAGGCGGAATAAAGAAGATCTCTCATCTCTTTGGCGTCTTTCCCCTGTGCGATCACCGCATTGGGGAGCGGCCTCAGGAAGGAGATATCGTAGACTCCGTGATGGGTCTCTCCGTCTTCTCCGACAAGTCCCGAACGGTCCAGTCCGACGACGACCGGAAGATCCATACGGGAAAGTTCCTGGTTGAACTGGTCATAAGCCCTCTGTGAGAAGGAAGAATAGATGGACAGGAACGGTCTTTTTCCGTTCAGAGCCAGACCGGAAGCGAAACAGACAGAATGATCTTCCGCGATCCCACAGTCGAAGGTGCGCTGCGGATATTCCCGGAAGAGTTCCTTCATTCCGGAACCGACCTTCATGGCCGGCGTGATCGCGACGATGTCTTCGTTCTCCTTCATGAGATCGGACAGTGCCTCGGAGATGATCTTCGAACAGGATTCCGTCCCTTCCTTCTTCTGTTTCAGGAAACGGCCGGAAGTGATATCGAAACTGCCAACACCGTGCCAGACTCCGTCCTGATCGTTCTCGGTATAGGGATAGCCCTTTCCCTTCTTCGTGACGCAGTGGATGACACAGGAGTATTCCTTCTCCTTTGCGATCTTGAAGGCTTCGATCAGTTTTTCGATATCGTTGCCGTCGATCGGACCGAGATAGTAGATATCGAATTCATTGAAGATCCCGGAATCGACGATCCCGTTCTGGATCTTGTTTTTGATGTCATGGATGCTCTGAATCAGAGCCTGTCCGAAGTTCTGTTTGCGCAGGATGTCCTTGATCGAGACCTTGAGTTCGTTGTAGGTCTTGGAAGTCCTGAGCCTGGCGAATGCCTTGGTCAGAGAACCGACATTCCTGTCGATCGACATGTTGTTGTCGTTGAAGACGATGATGACCTTGTTCTTGCGGAAACCGATCTGATTCAAAGCTTCCAGAGACAGCCCCGACATCATGGAGGCATCGCCGACGACCGGAATGACCTGATAGTCTTCGTGATTCAGATCTCTGGCCACAGCCATGCCTAAAGCGGTAGAAAGAGCCGTAGAGGAATGTCCCGCTTCAAAACAGTCGTAGACGCTCTCTCTTCTCTTCTGGAAGCCGGAGAGGCCTTCAAACTGTCTCAGAGTATCCATTTTGTCCGCTCTTCCAGTCAGGATCTTATGGACATAGGACTGATGTCCCACATCGAACAGGATCCTGTCTTTCGGCGCATCGAATACATAATGCAAAGCAATGGTCAGTTCGACGACTCCGAGATTGGAGGACAGATGGCCGCCTGTCTTTGATACTGTTTCAAGTAAAAAACGGCGAATATCATTCGCCAGCTCTTTCAATTGTTCGGTATTCAGATCCTTCAGGAATGACGGATCTTTGATATCTTTAATATTCATATATCGGAAAGATCCGGATCAGTGAGAATTTGACTACTGACCCATTGATTTCATGATCGCGCGGATCTGTGACTCAGACGGCTTTCTGCCCATCTGTGCATACATCGCACGGATCATCTTTTCGTTGATCGGAGGATTTTCCTTCAGCTGTTTCTCGAAACTTCTTCTGGTGAGGAAGTAAGCTGCGACCGCACCGACGATCGCACCGATCACGAAGTACAGGATGGAATTCCAAAAGTTCATAACACACCTTCCTTAAACGATATGATATCGTATTTTAACAATTAAGACCTAACGGGTGAGAAATTTCCCTTTTCTCAAAAGGTGGGCCGTCTATCACTGACTTCAGGATCCCTTTTGCAGGTCTTCGACACCATCAATGAATCGCTGACAGTCCGTAAGTATAGTGTAGGAATTTCATTGTATCCCATTAGGTAATTTCATTATAGAAGGAAACATCCGTATTTACCAGTCTTGACAAACAGATAGAGTTTTGTTAAGACTAATCGTTTACGAACGGTTCCAGAAGAGACCGATAGACATCCTCCAGTTTGCGGATGTTGCGGTCCAGAGTGATATCACTGATGCCCAGATCGTCGAAACAGATCTGCGATCCGCTCAGTTCTCCGTTGATCACGACGATCAGATGCGGTGTCAGGACGACCTTCTTTCCTTCATCGTCCAGCCCCATGATCGGTTCGATATAGGATACCAGACGGTCATGCGGTTCTCTCGTGGAGAGATCGTTTTCCGGATCGAAGGCATCGATGTAGTAGACCGTGACATTCAGTTCGCTTGCGACCTCGGAAAGATATCTCGTGATGTTCTGGCAGCAGCCGCAACTCGTCGTCGCCAGATAGAAGACTCCCGAAGACTTCTCATCGATGGTCTTATAGAGTTCTTCGATACTGACCAGACGGAAATTGTGCTGGGTCGAAGAGATCCCGCTGTAGCCTGACATATCGATCTTTTCCGACCGGACTTCATACGGGAACTCCGGAGTCATCTTTTCCTTCTTCTGGCATCCTCCCAGGAGCACCAGCAGAAGCAATACGAAGATACTATACTTTTTCATAAGCCTCGATCCCGATCGTATCATAGAGCGCTTCAATCTTCTCCTTGGATCCAAGGTCGTTGGTCATACAGGTGGCCAGAGATGCTGCATTGGCATAACGGAAGGATTCCGAAGTATCGGCACCGCGGATGACACCGTAAAGGAAGCCCGCGACCATGGAGTCGGCCGTTCCGGTCACGTTGACCAGAGAACCGGCGAGGCTGTCACAGAGCCAGGATTCCTGTTCCGTAAAGATATAGGACCTTTCATGCGGAGCGCTGTACAGGACGTTCTTCACACCTCTGTCCAGCAGTTTCTGTGCCAGTTCAGAGATGTCGTCGTCCTGGATATTGCTGCGGTTCAGCTTGATCGCAAAGGGTTTCGCATCCACACATCGGTCCAGAATGTCCCGATCCGTATCCAGAACGACCTTGACACCATCGGCAGTCAGTTCATAGATCAGATCGATCATCCTGTCCTTGATCTCCTCTTCGATGTTTCCGGAGAGGACGAAGATGTCGTCGGCATAGATACTGTTCATGCGCCTGCGGAAGCGTTCGAACTCATTATCCGTGATGTGCGGACCTTTCGCATTGATCCCGGTCTCCGCATCCGGACCCATGAGTTTCAGATTGATACGGGTGTTGTCCGCAATGCTGGTAAACAGCGGCTGGATGTTCGGATACCTGGAGATGAACTGCAGATAGTAATCCTTCGTGAATCCGCCTAAGAAGCCCAAAGCGACAGTTGGGATACGGAAATTGTTCAGAACGATGGAAACGTTGACGCCTTTTCCGCCGGCGTCGAACATCTCCATATCCGAACGGTTGTTGACCCCCTTCACCAGAGCGGGGATCGTGATGTAATAGTCCAAAGAGGGATTGGTCGTACAGGTGTAGATCATGTGATCCTCCTTTTTTTATTTATCTCTGTGAACTCTCAAAACGGTCCATAAGTTCCTTGAGGACCTTCTCATGTACGGTATTGACATCATCGGAAGTCAGAGTACGGTCTTTGTCTTCATAGACGATGTTCAGGGAGACGGATTTGAATCCCTTTTCGATATGTTCGCCCTGATAGACATCGAAGACTTCGCAGTTCTTGACGATCTTTCCGCCGGCCTTCTTGGCGGTCGCGATCAGATCAGATGCCTTCACATCTTCCTTGAGAAGCAGAGAGATATCGCGGGATACGGACGGATAACGGTTCAGGACAGGTGCCTTGACCTTGCCCGGCTTCGCATTCGCCAGGACGTCCAGGATCATCTCCGCATAGTAGACATCGTTCAGTTTCAAAGACTTCATGAAGTTCGGGTGGAGCTTGCCGAAGATGCAGAGCAGTTTTCCGTCCATGTACAGCAGTGCGGACTGGTACGGATGGAAGTGCGTCGTATCGAGGTCGTTCTCCTTGATCGATACTCTTCCCATCTCATAGCCCAGTGTGTTCAGGATCTGTGTCAGGATACCCTTCAGGACGTAGAAATCGCTGTGTAATGAGAGGTGCTTGATCTTTTCATCAATCAGATCCCCTTCCATGATGATGCCCAGTCTTTCTTCTTCCAGATCCTTTCCGTAGACCTTGGAGATCTCATAGAGAAAGACGTTCTCGTTGTGATGGTCAAGGTTGTAGGACAAGGTCTCCAGCAGGGAGTTCATCAAAGAGGTGCGGATATAGCGTCTCGCATCGGAGAGGGGAGAAGACAGTTCTACGGCTTCCCCGGACGGGATGAGCGATTCCTTGATGTATCTGTCCGATACCAGGGTGTAGTTGACGGTATCGTAGAATCCGACGTTCCCCAGGATGTCACGGACGGTCCGGCGGATCTTCTGGATGTAGGTCAGCTTGCCGACAGTCTGAGGCATCAGAGGCAGAGTGGATCTCAGGTCGTCGAAGTCGGTCAGACGGACGATCTCTTCATCGATATCCTCAGGGATCTTCAGGTCGACGGCGCGGTAGGATGGGATCTTCGAAATGAAGTCATTTCCTTCCACGCGGTATTCGAAACCGAGACGGCGGATGACATCGGTCGCTTCCTCCATCGTATATTCCTTGCCGATGAGACTGTTGAGGTGTTTCAGGGATTCTCTGATCTCATACGGTTCATAGTCCGGTGTACCGTATTCTACAGTCTCTTCGAGATCTTCCGCATCGGCCAGTTCCAGCAGGAGCTGTACGGCACGGTCGACTGCCTTGTTCTGGGAGAGAGGTTCCAGTCCCTTCGCAAATCTTGCGGCAGCTTCCGTCTGCAGTCCCAGACGGTTGCTGGTACGGCGGATCTGCGCATGATCGAACAGTGCCGCTTCGATGATCAGAGAACTCGTATCGTCGAGGATCTTGGTGTTGTCACCGCCCATGATACCGGCAATACCGATCGGTCTTCCTTCCGAAGTGATCATGATATCGCCTTTTTCGATCTGATATTCGACACCGTCGAGCGCGGTGTACGGACCTTCATAATCATCTCTGACCGTGATCTCCTTGGCTGGGATGCTCCTCAGATCATAGAAATGCAGCGGCTGACCCGTTTCCAGCATGACGTAGTTGGAGATATCGACGAGGTTGTTGATACATTTGACGCCGTTGGCTCTCAGATGAGCCTTCAGCCATTCCGGTGATTCCTTGATCGTCACATGATTGACGACTTTCGCCAGGAAGTGCGGGCAGTTGGCGGACTTTGATTCCAGGATGAAATCGGAAGGTCTTCCGACATCTGCCTTTCCCTCAAAATCAGGAAGTTTCACTTCCCGATCGAGGATCGCACCCATCTCCTTGGCCATCGCATACATGGACAGACAATCCGGACGGTTGGCATAGATGGAGACATCCAGGATCGTATCGTCATATCCGAGTTTCTTCAGGACATCGGTCTCACCGACTTCAAAACGGTCATCGAGTTCTTCGATCCCGTTATGGCTCGCAGAATCTTCCGGGAGCAGATCTTCGGAAACGCCCAGTTCCTTCAGGGAACACAGCATTCCGTTGGATTCCACACCGCGGATGACGCTCTTCTTGATCTCGATCCCCGGCAGGACAGCTCCTTCACGGGCGACGATGACCTTCAGTCCTTCCCGGCAGTTCGGTGCACCGCAGACGATATCCAGGATCTCATTTCCGACATCGACTTTCGTGACATGCAGATGATCGGAATCCGGATGATCCTTGCATTCGATCACCTTTCCGACGACCAGGTTGGTACCGGAAGACATCTTTTCGATCCCTTCCACTTCAAAACCGCATTTGACCATCTTTTCGACGATCTCTTCTGTATTCAGGCCTTCCAGATCGATGAAATCTCTCAGCCAATTCAAACTCAGCAGCATATGCTCCTCCTATCTCTTGAATCCGTCAAGGAAACGGATATCGTTCGTATACAGGTCACGGATATCGGTGATACCGTATTTCAGCATCGCGATCCTTTCGATCCCGGCACCGAAGGCAAATCCGGTGTATTTACGGGAATCGATACCGGCCATCTCCAGTACGTTCGGATGGACCATACCGGATCCCAGGATCTCGATCCAGCCTGTGCCCTTGCAGGTCGGACAGCCCTTTCCGCCGCAGATATGACAGGTCATATCGACTTCGAAGGAAGGCTCTGTGAACGGGAAGTAAGACGGACGGAAACGGATCTTCGCATCCTTGGAGAACAGTTCCCGGATCATCAGTTCCAGAGTGCCCTTCAGGTCGGCGACCGTGATGTTTTCACCGATCACGAGGCCTTCGCACTGCATGAACTGGTGGGAATGGGTCGCATCATCATCGTCACGACGGTAGACCTTGCCCGGGCAGATGACCTTGATCGGCAGGTGATCGTGTTCCTGTTCCAGGACACGCATCTGGATGGCGGTCGTCTGGGAACGGAGCAGATGCGTCGGATCCACATAGAAAGTATCCTGCATATCTCTGGCAGGATGGCCTTCCGGTGTATTGGCACGGGTAAAGTTATACAGATCGGATTCCAGTTCCGGTCCTTCCGCGACGTTATAGCCCATTCCAATGAAGACATCTTCCAGTTCGTTCTGTACCAGAGTCAGAGGATGCAGAGTCCCTTTCTTCATCCTGTAGGCATCCAGGGTGATGTCGAGTTTCTCGCTCTGCAGCTTCATCTCCATGAGAGCTGCTTCGAGTTCCCTCTTCTTTTCATCCATCGCTGCACTGATGGAATTCTTCAGATCGTTGACCAGCTGACCGAACTTCGGTTTCTCCTCCGGGGAGAGATCTCTCATCTGAGCCATCAGGGACTGTACTTTTCCCTTCTTGGACAGATACTCGATCCTGAGTTCTTCCAGTGTCTTGCTGTCTGCTTCCGAAATAGCCTTTAAAGCCTCATTTTTGAGCGTTTCAAGGTCCAGCATATAAAATTACCTCCCAATTAAAAAGGTGGTCCAAAGGGCGCAAAAGCGCGTTACCACCTTAACTTATCACTCTCGATCCTTAACGCAGATCCTACGTGGAGTATTGGTCCAGCCAAGAAGTGAATTCACTGATTATCTTTCCAGAACCTTCCACCATGCGGTTCATTCTCTGGGGAAACAGCCTCAGTTACTGCTCTTCTTTAAGGCACGCTCCAATTATAACACAAGAAGAAAAAAAGAAAAGAGGCCGAAGCCTCTTGAATTCCTATGCGAGATCTACTTTGATACCCGGACCCATGTTGCTGGAAAGCGTGCAGGACAGGATGTAGTTGCCCTTGACAGCTGCCGGTCTGGCTCTCAGGATAACGCCGTATAAAGCGTTGAAGTTCTCGACCAGTTTGTCGGTATCGAAGGAAGCTCTGCCGAGTAAGCAGTTGATGTTGCCTTCCTTGTCGACACGGTACTGAACTTTACCTTTCTTGATCTCGTTGACCGCATTGGCGATGTTCGGAGTGACTGTACCGGTCTTAGGGTTTGGCATGAGACCTTTCGGACCCAGGAGCTTACCTAACTTACCGAGTTCACCCATCATGTCAGGTGTAGCGACGATGACATCGAAATCGAACCAGCCGCCCTTGATCTTTTCAAGGATCTCTTTGTCACCGACAAAGTCAGCGCCTGCATTCTTCGCAACTTCGATGTTCGCACCCTGAGTGACGACCAGGACTCTCTGCGTTCTGCCTGTACCGTTCGGTAAGACAGTCGCACCACGGATCTGCTGGTCAGCCTGACGCGGGTCGACATTGAGATTGAAGGATACTCTTACCTGAGCATCATATTTCAGTAAAGCCGTCTTCTTGACGAGTTCGCAAGCCTCTTTCGGAGCGTATTTCTTGCCTGCCTCGATCATGGACAGAGCGTTTCTGTAATTCTTGGAACGTTTCATTAGTCAGCCACCTCGATTCCCATGTTTCTGGCTGTACCTTCGATGATCCTCATTGCTGCTTCAACATCGTTGGCATTGAGATCCGGCATCTTGTATTCCGCGATCTCTCTGAGCTGATCTCTGGTGATCTTGCCGGCCTTGACCGTATTCGGTGTTCCGGAAGCCTTCGCGACACCTGCCGCCTTCTTCAGTAAGAATGCAGCCGGAGTAGTCTTCAATACGAATTCGAATGATTTGTCTTCGTAAGCTGTGATGACGACAGGAACGATGTCACCCATTCTGTCCTTCGTCTGATCATTGAACTGAGAACAGAACTGAGGCATGTTGATACCTGCGGATGCAAGCGCCGGACCCGGTTTAGCCTGGCCGGCCATGAAGTTCAGCTTACAGACCTTTGCAACTTTCTTTGCCATATTTTCCTCCTTATGGTTGTGGTATATCGGAGTAGTTGCACTCCTGCCACGCTAGAATATTCTACTATAAACAAAACGCTAAATCAAGCCTGTTTATCGGCTTTTTCCGCATTCTGAGTCTTCAGGAGATATGCGACATCGTTTACGGCTGCTTCCAGCTTTTCGAAGTCTTCCTTGCTGTCGGTCTTTGAGAGAGAATCGATCGCCTGACGCACATATTCAAACGTTAACATCAGTTTATTTTTTGATTCATTCAGTTCTTTTCGCTCTTCATCCTTGCTCTCGAGCCTGGAATACTCTTCCAGGATGCTTTTCAGCATCGGCAGATAGTGATCGAACAGCTTGCGCATTTTGTCACTAGAACCGTCCACCTCGATCCTCTTCTTTATTCCTTCAAGGCCTTCCCTTACCAGATCGATCTGTTCCAGGATCTGTTCGTCCTTGACAGATCGTTCAAGGATCTTCAGCTCCTGTGAGATACCGTCCGCATTCAGGATGAGTTCTTCTTTGGCGATATACGTATTCATATGCCAATAGAGCTTATCGGTATCATAGGAGGACAGGCTTTCCAGGAAGCGGCAGACTCGCAGATACTCTTCAGGTTCCGTCTGATTCAGTTCATTGAGCGTGATCTTCTTTCCGTTTCGAAGGACGCACAGATTGTTCAGATTGGACCTGTTTGCGCTGTCTTTCTTTACCAGTTCCATCCCATCGATGATCCGCATCTTTCCATAGCGGTCGAGATAGGCATCGATGTTTCTGATCGAAAAGGTGACTCTCTTCTTTCTTCCTTTCTCATCTCTGGTCTCATAGCGCAGGGTATTGTCCTTCAGAAGCATGCTTTGACCGCTTGAAGGAGTCGTCTGTACCCGAAAGACCGCCATGACCATGATGGCGAGGAACAGAAGCAGCAGTATGACCAGACTGATATAAAAGACCATCTTGAAATCTTTCCGGATCAAATCCCAGGAGAAGGCTCCCTCATTGAAGATCATGACCAGGGCACTCAGGGCGAACATCAGTCCGAGGATCACGAAGGCTCCCCTTACAAAGATGCCGACCATCGGCCATAAGGTATCTTTTTCTTTCATTTATGTTTGTAGAAGACGCGATTGTCCAGAGCGAAGATCTTCTGGGTGAATTCCCCTTCCTTGGTCTCCGCAAGGGCCTTGTCGATCGTATTGACGCGGGCGTCGATATTGTCGATCAGATTCAGCAGTTCCGCTTCCAGCGTCTCCGGACGGACCGGAGAACCGTATTCGTACTGTCCGTGATGAGACAGGATCATGTGTCTGAGCAGCAAGAGTTCTTCGGAATCTTCCAGACCGAGATCCTTTCCGATCTGCAGGAGACGGGCGTCCATGATGGAGATATGGCCCAGAAGCTTTCCGGCAGTCGTATATTCCGTTACGACCGGAGAAGTAAGTTCTTCGATCTTGCCCAGATCGTGAAGGAGGACTCCTGCGATCAGATAGTCCCGGTTCACGGACGGATAGATATTGCATAAAGCGAGCGCCACTTTCAGCATTCCCGCAGTATGTGTCGCCAGACCGCCGATGAAGTTGTGATGGATCCTGGCAGCTGCCGGATACTCATAGACATCGTTGGCGTAGTAGTTCAGCGCATCGGATACGATCCTGGCGATGTTCTCGTTATCGATCATACTGATGCCTTCCTGGAAGGCGCTGCGCAAAGAATCCTTGGATACCGGTGAACGGAAAACATAGTCTTCCATCTTGATATCCGCCTGCGGCAGCGGTAAAACCTTCAGGACCTTGGCCTGCAGGTTGTTTTTGTATTTGATAACTTCCAGTTCGAATTCATAGACTTTTCCGACTTCCAGCTGTTTCTCCAGTTCCGGTTTGACATCCCACAGTTTCGCATCGATCGCCTTGCTGGAATCCTGCAGGACCAGAGTCAGATATGGGGAACCCGAATTCGTCGTTCCTCTCTGTAAAGAGCTGATCAGAAGATCTGTATCTACTCTTTCACCTTCGTTAAAATCCTTAACCTGTTTTGCCATATGTCAATCCTCCGTCACTTTTCTGATGTCTTCCATCTGAAAACCTTTTGAATACAGTGCCGATACGATACGCTGTTTCAGTTCAAACCCGGAATACTTCTTCTCGTATTTCCGCAAGGCTTTCCCGTATTCCTTCTCCAGCAGTCCGAGATCCCCTTCTGCGTCCATTTCAAGGCTTTCTACAGCCGTTTTACTGATGTCGTAAGAGAATCCCGCACTTAATAATTTACTCAATACAGCCCGCTTCCGGCCGGGCAGCGGCTTGTTCCTGAGAGTCTCCGCATACCGGGCAGCGACTGCGGAAGCTTTCTGAGCTTCCCCTTCACTGTTAACTTTAACATATTTTTCGATCAGGTCTTCCCCGATCCCGTCTCTTTGAAGTTTCTGAGAGATCTGTTTCGCGGAAAGATCGTTCCGTTCGTATGTCTCGATCCTGCCCTGACAGTATCTTTCATCATCCAGGAGCCCGTAGGTCTCAAGCCGGGAAAGGATCTCTTCTTTTTCTTCCTTCTCAAGATCCAGGGTCCGCAGATGATCGGAGATCTGTTTCACAGTACGGTCTCTGACCGAGAGTTTTCGCAGACAGGAACGGTACGCTTTCGTGATCCTTTCATCCTTCTTCAGGGTCTCGTACAGCGATCCGTCCAGACCTTTGCGGTCCTTCAGCCCGTAGCGAAAATAGGCTTCGACCGAGACCGTGATCCTTTCTTCCGGAAGGACCAGAGTCACGTGATCCTCATGGATCCTGATCTTCTCGATCGGATAGAGGATCTCCGTCTCTTTGAACTCGTCTTTCTGTTTCAGAAAATCTTCCAGCTTCATACCTCTAGTATAACAAATCAGCCGAGCGCTACATCGAGGATCATCATGATCACGAAGCCGATCGCAAAGCCGATCGTTCCGATATTGGAGTGACTGCCGTTCTGTGATTCCGGGACCAGTTCCTCAACGACGACATAGAGCATCGCTCCTGCCGCAAAGGAAAGCAGATACGGAAGAAACGGAACGACCAGTCCGGTAAGCAGGATGGTCAGATAGGCAAACAGCGGTTCGACAGCTCCTGACAGCGTTCCCAGCAGGAAAGACCTGTTTTTACTCATCCCTTCTTCCTTCAGAGGCATCGAGATGATGGCTCCTTCCGGGAAGTTCTGGATGGCGATACCTACGGACAGAGCCAGTGCCGAAGCCAGGGTGATCCCCGATCCGAGCGACAAAGCACCCGCATAGGCGACACCGACAGCCATCCCTTCCGGGATATTGTGCAGAGTGACCGCCAGGACCATCATCGTCGTCTTTTTCAGACGGTCCGTTTTCAGACCTTCCGGTTCGCTTTCGTTCACATGAAGATGCGGAATGACCGTATCCAGGATCAGCAGGAAAAAGATGCCCAGCAGGAAACCCGCGGCCGCCGGAATGAAAGACAGTTTTCCCATATCCGCAGACATATCGATGGACGGGATCAGAAGTGACCATACCGAAGCGGCCACCATGACTCCGGACGCAAAACCCAGTAATACCTTTTCTACTTTATCGGAAAGACGGTCTTTCATCAGATAGACCATTCCGGAACCCAGCGTTGTCCCTAAGAACGGGATCATCAGACCGAGGAATACATTCATAAGGCACCTCCTGTTAGTTATTTCTAACACTATATTATAACCGCAATCCCGGAAATGTGCCGGATTTTGATCCAAAGAAAAAGCCGGATGTTTCCACCCGGCTTTCTTTCTTTTTGACTTGATTAGTCTTTCTTCAGTCTTGCCTGCAGGTTCGCAAATCTTCTCTTTGCGTCGTTCTTTGCTTTTTCGTAAAGAGCCTGAGCATGATCCGGATTGACTTTTACAAGGTTGTTGTATCTTGCTTCGTCCATCAGGAAGTCCTGGAACTTGTCGAAATCAGGAGTCTTGTAATCGATTGTCAGAGGAGACTCTTCGTTACGTGGGTCATATCTGTACAGAGCGACATAACCGCATTCGACTGCCTGCTTCTGGACGAGCTGCTGCTTGGACAGACCGCCCTTGATTCCGTGCAGTTCACATGGACAGTAAGCAATGATCAGAGACGGACCGTTGTAGCTTTCCGCTTCCTTCAGAGCCTTGATCGCCTGGATCCTGTTGGCACCCATACATACGGATGCAACGTAGACATGTCCGTAGCTCATTGCGATCTGACCGAGGTCTTTCTTCGCAACAGCCTTACCACCGGCTGCGAACTGAGCGATGGAAGCTGCCTGAGAGGACTTGGATGACTGACCGCCTGTGTTGGAGTATACTTCGGTATCCAGAACGAGGATATTGACGTTCAGGTTGTTGGCGATGACATGATCCAGTCCGCCGTAACCGATATCGTATGCCCATCCGTCACCGCCGACGATCCATACAGAGTTGGAGACGAGGTCTCTAGCTTCTTCAGCCAGTACATGGACTGCTTCACAGGATGATTTCGCAGCGAGTTCAGCGATCGGACCGCAGAGTTTCTTTTCTTCTACTCTGTTGCCGTTGATCTTGAGGTATTCTTCCAGCAGAGTCTTGAGTTCCGGCTCGACGTTTTCGAGGTTGTCTTCCATCGTCTTGAGCAGGATGGACTTCTTGTAGTTCTTTGCCAGAGCCATACCGTAGCCGTATTCAGCGTTGTCTTCGAACAGGGAGTTAGCCCATGCGACACCGTTGCCGTTCTTGTCCGTTACAAACGGAGTAGAAGGAGTGGAGCCACAGTAGATGGAAGAACAGCCGGTCGCATTGGCTACCAGCATATCCGGACCGAACAGCTGAGATACCAGTCTGTAGTACGGAGCTTCACCGCATCCTGGGCAGGAACCCGGAACTTCGAAGTAAGGCTTCAGGAACTGAGTGCCCTTCGGAGTATCGTTGACGAGTTCTGACTTGTATTCTGTTTCGTTGAACAGGTAGTCTGCTAACGGAGCCTCGTTCATCAGAGAGTGAACGTCGACCATTTCGAGTGCCTTGTTTCCACCCTTGCCCGGGCATTCTGCAGCACACAGACCGCAACCGACACAGTTATCCGGTGAGACCTGGATCCTGAACTTGTAGTTTTCAGCACCCTTGCCCATAGCCTGGATCGTTTCGAATTCCATCGGTGCGTTCTTGACTTCTTCTTCCGTCAGAGCGAACTGTCTGATCGTTGCATGCGGACATACGAAGGAACAGAAACCACACTGGATACAGTTGGCAGGATTCCATTTCGGAACATAAGAAGCGATATTTCTGTGTTCAGCATAGGAAACGTTGTTTCTCATCGTTCCATCCAGAACACCGTACTTCGTGAATGCAGATACAGGCATATCGTAGCCGCTCAGAGTATCGAAGCCTTGAACGAATTCATCGAAGTATGCATCACCTGTCTTTTCAACTTCGAACTTGGAAGGTAATTCAGCCCATTCAGGTTTGACAGGGATCTCAACGAGACCTGCCTTGCCGGCATCGATCGCTTTCCAGTTCATAGCGACGACATCGTCACCCTTCTTGCCGTAAGACTTCTTGGCAGCAGCCTTCATCAGGTCGAGAGCCTTGTCGTAAGGCATGATCTGTTCGTTCAGAGCGAAGAATGCGGACTGTAAAGTCGTGTTGGTTCTTCTGCCCATGCCGATCTCGTTACAGATCTTTGTAGCGTTGATCGTGTAGAACTTCGCATGCTTCTTGGCGAGCTGGACCTTCATACGGTTCGGCAGATAGTCTTCGATCTTTTCAGGATCGATCGTCGTGTTGAGCAGGAATGTACCGCCATCCTTCAGACCTGCCAGCAGATCATACTTGAGAACGTAAGAATCAAGTGAGCAGGATACGAAGTCAGCGTTGTTGACATAGTAAGTGGATGTGATTGGATCCGGACCGAATCTTAAGTGAGATCTCGTGACACCGCCGGCCTTTCTGGAGTCATACTGGAAGTAAGCCTGTGCATAAAGGTCTGTGTTATCGCCGATGATCTTGACGGAGTTCTTGTTGGCACCGACAGTACCGTCTGAGCCTAAGCCCCAGAACAGACATGAAGTGTAAGAACCGTTGATCTTGAAGTTCGGATCGACATCGAGTGACAGATGAGTGACATCATCGTTGATACCGATCGTGAATTCTTCTTTCGGTGCATCTTTCTTCAGTTCATCGTAGACAGCCTTGATCTGGTTCGGAGCAGTATCCTTGGAAGCGATACCGTAACGGCCGCCGATCAGCTTGATGCCGGTGTCCTTCAGGACGCTCAGGACATCGAGATACAGAGGCTCTCTCGTACCGATTTCCTTAGTTCTATCCAGAACTGCGACCTTCTTGACGGTCTTAGGCAGAACGTTGAACAGATATTTTGCAGAGAACGGTCTGTACAGATGTACGGAAACGACACCGACTTTTTCGCCTTTTGCGCAAAGAGCGTCGATGACTTCCTTGATCGTCTCGACAACGGAACCCATCGCGAAGATAACTCTTTCCGCTTCCGGATCACCGTAATATGTGAATGGTTTGTATTCTCTTCCAGTGTGTTCAGAGATCTTAGCCATGTAATCAGCTACGACATCAGGAACCTTTGCGAAATGCTCATTTTGAGCTTCTCTGGTCTGGAATACGACGTCATCGTTCTCAGCACCGCCTCTGGTGACCGCATTTCCGTGCGGATTCAGAGCGTTGTCCCTGAATCTCTTGACTGCGTCCATATCAAGGAGCGATCTGAGGTAGTCATAATCCATGACTTCCACTTTCTGGATCTCATGAGAAGTTCTGAAACCGTCGAAGAAATGAATGAACGGAACAGAAGCCTTGATCGCAGAAAGGTGTGCGACACCTGCCAGATCCATAGCTTCCTGAACGGAATTGGAGCACAGCATTGCGCAGCCTGTCTGTCTTGCGGCGTAGATATCTTCATGGTCACCGAAGATGGAAAGAGCGCTCGTTGCAAGAGCTCTCGCTGCGACATGTACGACACCCGGAAGAAGTTCTCCGGCCCACTTGTACATGTTCGGAATCATCAGCAATAAGCCCTGAGAGGCAGTGAAGGTCGTAGCTAGAGCACCACCCTGTAAAGTTCCATGGACAGCACCGGCTGCACCAGCTTCAGACTGCATTTCTGCAACTTTAACGATATTGCCAAAGATGTTCTTTCTCTTGGCAGTTGCCCATGCATCCACCACTTCAGCCATCGTTGATGACGGAGTGATAGGATAGATAGCAGCTACATCGGTAAAGGCATACGCGCAATGAGCGGCAGCGGTATTACCATCCATTGACTGGAATGTTTTTGCCATAATAAAAGTCTCCTCCTATGCGAATCTATTATATCTCAAAGGAAGAGACTTTTAAATATGATTTTAGGATCAAAAAGCTGAGCTCTTAACCGTTCTCGTACCCACTGCAAACCGTAACCACAATATGAGCATTTGATTTATAAGATGCAGCTCCGCTGTGCGGAATTCCATCCACGGTTATTGAAATAATAGTCCCCTTATCATAGTTTCTTGAAGTCGCAAATTCTACCTCGTAATTGGTGAATCCTTTGCCTTTCAGGAAGTCTTTTGCGTTCTGTGCAGCCTTATCCGCATCGTTAGTAACAGAGTATGTTGCTCTAAAATCCTTAAGCGGCATCAGCTGTATCGTTGTAGTAGGTTCCGCTCCTTTGGATACCACATAATTGACGGTATCCCCTTTCTTCTTCGATCCGGTGTCATTGGAGATGATCTTGCCGGAAGCGACGGTATCGGAATACTGTTCCGTCTTCTTTCCGACCAGTCCGTTCTGGCTCAGAAAGCTCGTCAGTTCGGATTCATTCTTCCCTGCATAATTTCCGACATTGATCGTCGTTATCTCCTGTTTTCCAAGAGAGACACCGTAGCGCATCCTCTCTCCGGCGCTATATGTACCGGAACCGTGCCATACGATATTGCCCTTCGCGACGCTGTCGGAATAGGCATCGGTGGAAGTATCATGGTACGGAGTCAGTTTCAAAGCCTTCATCTTGGACTCGAAATCGGAGACAGTATTCCCTACATACTGATTGGCTGTTACCTTGATCTCGTCGGTAGAAGTATCCCCTTTCTTGCCCAGGGAAAGACCGTAATTGAAATCTTCGTTCTTCTCGTAGGTGCCGTAACCGTGGGTCAGGACTTTTCCTTTTGCGACGGTATCGGAATAGTCGTCACGGTCGCTCAGATGTTTCGGATTCAGACCGAGTTCCTTCGCTTTCGCAATGAAATCGGATTCGGAAAGGCCTACATAGGCATCCTGTTTGACGATGATCTCAGTTGACGCTGAGGAACCGTCTTTCTTGCCCAGGGACAGACCGTAGTTGAAGTCCTCATTCGGTTCATAGGTCCCGTAGCCGTGGGTCAGGATATTTCCCTTCGCAACAGTATCGGAATAATCGTCTCTGTCGGCGATGTGGTTCGCTTTCAAGCCCAGATCTTTGGCCTTGGTGATGAAATCGGACTCGGAAAGGCCTACATAGGCATTCTGTTTGATGATGATCTCATTGATCACGGCGGAAGATCCGTCTTTCTTGCCCAGAGACAGCCCGTAGTTGAAATCCTCGTTCTTTTCGTAGGTACCGTAACCGTGGGTCAGGATATTGCCCTTCGCAACGGAATCGGAATAGTCGTCACGGTCGCTCAGGTGTTTCGGATTCAGACCGAGTTCCTTTGCTTTCTTGATGAATTCGGATTCGGTGTAGTCGACATACGCGTTCTGTTTGACGAGTATCTCATCCGTATCTGAGGATCCGTCTTTCTTGCCGAGAGACAGACCGTAGTTGAAGTCTTCGTTCTTCTCGTAAGTACCGAAACCGTGTGTCAGGACTTTTCCTTTGGCGATCGTATCGGAGTAATCGTCACGGTCGCTGATGTGTTTCGGATTCAGTCCGAGCTCCTTTGCTTTCGCGATAAAGTCATCTTCGCTGATATCTGTATAAGCACCCTGTTTGACGGTGATGTCTTCAGAAGACCCCTCTTTCTTTCCCAGAGAGACTCCGTAGGTGATGGCTTCGTCTTTCTCATAGGTACCGTTCCCGTGAGATACGATCTTTCCTTTTTCCACCGCATCGGAATAGGCGTCACGGTTCGTATTGTGCGTCGGTTTTAAGCCGCTGTTCCTGGTGATGGATTCGAAACGTTCCACGGTCTCACCGATGAACTGACCTGCCTTGATCTCGATCTCTCCCTTATCGTTCGGTTTGATGGTCGGATCGTTCTTGGAGATATAGACGGTGATCGGTGTATCCGCGTAGACATCCTGACTCGGTTCGATACGGATCACATATCCGTTTTCGACCTTGTCGTTCTCTTCTTCGACATAGGTGACATTGTCCATCCTGTTGTCGCTCGCCCAGGCTTTGACCTGATTCAGCGAGAGTGGATCGCTCAGGTCAGGCAGACTGACCTGCGGGATCAGACCGGAAGAGATATGAATGACGACTTTATCCACAAGTTTCGCTCCTGCGGTCGGTTCCTGAGAAATGAGACCGTTCTCTTTTACGGTACGGCTCTTTTCCATCTCGATCTCACAGGAATAAGAAGTGCTTAAAGATCCGCACCAGGCGTAGATCTCATCAACAGTCATCTTGGAGAGATCAGGGACCTGAACTGCCTTGTTTTCCTGATAGTAGCGATAACCGACAAATCCGGCCAGGCCGATACCGGCGATCAGCACCGGGATCAGTAAGATCCTGTATAGTTTTTCCAGTGTATTTTCCATAGACGTTTTCTCCGTTATTCTTCGATTTTCTTTACAGTCAGCGCCAAACGTTCTCTGATTCCGGAAACCGTAAATGAGTATTCCTTCTCAGATATCGTTCTTTGAGGAAGATCTATTCCAAAGCCTGGAGCTTCAGCAATTTGCATAAACTCTCCCTCCGCAGAGGAATTGGACATCTTCAGATAAACAGTATAGTTTCCGTCAAGATCAAGGATATTTCCGTTAGCCTTGAAGCAGATGTGATTCAGCTCATACTTGGAACCCAGCATACTCTTGTAATCAAATCCGTCATCATAAAGCTGCGTATCCAGTTTCACATAGTTTTCCTCATTGTCCACAAGCCAAACTTCATAGCTTATCTTTTCAGGGTCATCATAATCCAGATAGAACATATATGCATGTCCGGTCATCTCCAGATCGCCGCTTTCGGTCAAATCCACAGTGTCCACAGATACAACAGAAGGTCTTGCAGAAGGCTTGACGATAGAATCAAAATTCAGCGATTCAGGAACGGATAGAACATCCATCTCAAATCGATATCCAAAGTAGTCATTCATCTGAATGGAATAGGTTTCGGTATCGTTTGAAGCATTTAGGAGTCGGGTTTCTGCATCCGGTGTCATTAGATACGAAGTGACGCTCTTGCCGTTATTTTCCGTCGTCAGTTCCACATAGTAGGAACCCTTCGGAAGGTTTTCGTTCGGAAGCGGGATGCTGATCTGATAGCCGCTCCAGGAATAGTCATACTGATCGTTGAGATCGAATCCTTCGGAATCGACGTTCTCGGCTGTAAAGGAATATGCGACATCCTTGTTTTCAAGGCTGCGGAAAGTGACCGTATGCTTGATCGTCTTGTCGTCTTTCTTGAAATCCATGCCCTGGATCGCACCGACACCGCTGATCGTGAGATGATCGGAAGTCAGTTCCACGTTCCGGAGCGAATTCAGGATCTCATAGGTCGGTTCCGGTCTGTCATCGACCGGTTCTTCGACCTGTTTGACATTGAGGAGGACCAGATCCTTCTCATCGATGTATCCGACGGATTTCTTCCAGTCATAGGTCAGGACACCGTCATCGGTATTGAGTTCTCCGTTGACGATCGGATTCGCCGTCTGGATCTTGTACCGATTGCCGACCTTTTCCAGGACTGTGACGGTCAGATCCTTCTGATAATGGGAACCGAAACGTCCTGTATAGAGGACATCCTTGCCGTCTGCGGTCTTGTAGATGTTCGGATCCCAGGAGATCGAAGAGCTGTAAAGGATGTCATTGTAGTTATTTTTGACGAAACCCGTCTGGACCGTGTTGTGGTCGGAGAGAGAGCCGTTGCTGTTGTTGGCGAACTTGTCGATCGAATAGGCGATCGCAGCGATCTTGGCTCCCCAGTACGGGTCAGAGGCGTAGAGCACATTGAAACCGGAACCCTTGTTTCCTACACAGGTACCGAAATAACGGCGGTTGGTGTAGTCCATGAACCAGTTCAGATTGCGTCCCATATGTTCATTGACACAGACTTCCACGGATGAGAAGTAGGATGCATCGTTCGGTGAATCGTCATAGGCGGACCAGCCGAAGAGATTGTTTCGGTTCATCGCATAGCCGGAAGTTCCGTATGCGGATTCCAGACAGGCCATCGCGTAGATGATCAGGGCGTTGCATCCGTACTTGTTCTGGGCATTGATGAAGACCGAACCGCTTCCCTTCATGACCGTGTTGTTCCCCTTCTGGGAATACAGGAAACTGTCAAAGACGGAAGCCTTGATATTCGTCTTGGATCTGACCGAAAGGAACTGGTAATAGTTATAGACGGTCGCGACTTTCTTCGTCAATTTGGAATCGGAATAGAAGTTGATCCCGTCGTTGGAGAAGTACTTCGTATTGGCCGTCATGCCCGCATCCAGATAATTCTTGGCGTTATCGACGGAGATCGAAGAGCTCAGGGCTTCGTTTCCGTTGACTGCACCGGTCGGATAGGCACGGTAGAAGTGGAAGACGAGATCGTAATACTTTCCCTTCTTTTCGATCTGGTAGTAATTCTGACGGACGACCACCTTGAACGGATCTTCGTTATCGTAGACGTTGCGTCCGCCGAGCCAGATCGGGATCCCCTTTTCGATGAACTTGCTTGGGACGAGGTCGGTATACTCCAGGTCCGCAAATCCTTCGAAACCGTTCAGAACGACCTGAACATAGCCCTTTCCGTTGACGGAAACGTCATAGATGTCTTCGTTGCAGGTATCCACGTAGGTCATTTCGTAGTGGTTGGAGACGAATGTGGACTTGTAGCGGCTGTCATCCTTGGCTTGCGGGTTCTGATAGATATTCATCGTGGAAGAACCGCTTCTGCCCGGATAGGAGTAGACCAGGCCGGAATTCATGGCGACGATCCCGGTCGGAGAATAGGATTTCCCGTATCTCACGACATAGTCATCGTTCTTCTTCATCGCCTTCTTGGCTTCGGATAACGAATTATGGCAGGAGACCATGGTGAAGGTCCCGTCATTGTTGATATTGGATACTTCAAACTGTCCCGCCGGACATCCCATCGAATAGTAGGATGCTGCCTCGACCCCAAAACGTCCCATGAGAGGCATGAGACTGAGGCAGATCATACTGATGAGGATCGTCAGAAGGGACTTTTTCAGCATAGTTTACTCCAAAGAAGTTGGCACCTTGATCCAATCGGAACTGTTGGAAAGCATCAGCATCAGGAAGCCGTCAAAATCGGTATCTCCGCTCCTTCCGGATTCCACGAAGAACAGAGCGCCGTTCTCTCCCTGGACCAGGGCCCTGTTGAGACAGTTGGCGACCTTGACGGAAGCGTATTCGTTGTTCAGACAGTGAAGCTGTTCGTTATTGTTGTTGCGTACGAAGATCGCATCGACGATCCGGATATCGCCTTCGACCTTTTCGACGTAGATATTGAAGGTATAGTAGTTCAGACCGCTCGCATCGTATTCGTCGCCGTTGTGTGTCATCATCGTCGAGATATAGGACTTGGAGACCCGGATATTGGTCTCACCGACTACGATCTCGCTGTCCGTATCGAACTTCATCGTCGTGACGTACTTGTTGTTTTTGGTCAGATCGAATTCCAGCATGGACTTGTCTTCCGTGTTGAGGATACGCAGTGAAGGGCTGTCGGTCGTATACGGAACGAAGATCTTGCATGTGTAATCGTTTCCGTTGGTGACGATGGAGTTGACGATGCCCAGATCTGAGACGCGGTAAGACTTCTCTGCCAGAGAATTGACGTATTTGGATACGTTGTTCAGGTAGATGTGTTCCGAAGTCTGCAGGTTGCCCAGATCGAAGGAGATCGGCTGTTCTGCGGTGAAATGAAGCTCGGCAATGACAAAATTGAATCCCAGGGATTCCGTATCGTCGATATAGACATCATAGTCATTCAGTTCCACCTTTACGCCCTCGGAAGTCTTCACCGGTTCCGGATCGACCACGACGGGAACGACAGGATCCTTGCCGTTACTATTACCGTGTTTTCCCAAAAGAGAATCCAGGATCTTGTATACACCAAAACCCAATCCCAGTACCAGGATGGCAAGAATCAAAAACAAAATGATGACGCGGTCGGCCCGCATCTTTCTGTTGTTATTCATTGATTCTTCTCCTTCAGAAGCTCTTCGGCTTCGATCAGTTCAGAAAAACGGGAGATCGGAATGATCGCCGCCATCGGTTCATTGTTTTTCACGATGATCTTGATGTCGTCATGACCTAAAGAGCCGATGATCTTTGCGGCCTTCCCCTGATTCAATTGAGAGATCGGAACGAGTGAACTCAGCATCGTTCCGACTGCACTTTTCCCTGTCATGACTACATTATAAAATTTAATGATAAATTTGTCAATTTATATGACAATTAATTTATTCATTAGTTTATCGTTATATTTATCTATTTATTTATCGATATTCTCGAGATTCGCATAGAAACGGTAGGAATCTTCGCACATCCTGTCGATATCGTATTCCGCCTTGAATCCCAGCAGCTCTTCTGCTTTTTTCGTATCGGCATAACAGACGGCGATATCTCCCGGCCTTCTGTCGACGACTTTATAAGGCAATTCCTTTCCGCAGGCCTTTTCATAGGCCTTCAGGACCTGCATCACGGAATAGCCCTTCCCCGTACCGATATTGATGACTTCGGTCCCGGTGTGTTCTGCTGCATATTCGATCGCCTTCACATGCGCTCTGGCCAGATCGACCACATGGACGTAGTCTCTGACTCCCGTTCCGTCCGGTGTATCGTAGTCGTTGCCGAAGACACGGAGGTATTCTCTCTGTCCGGAAGCGACCTGAGCGACATACGGAAGCAGGTTGTTCGGGATGCCGTTCGGGATCTCGCCGATCAGTCCGGAAGAATGGGCGCCGATCGGATTGAAATAACGCAGAAGGACGCTCGATCTCTCCGGATCTGCGTTGTCCATATCGGTGATGATCATCTCGTTCATCTTTTTAGTGGTCCCGTAAGGATTGGTGGTCGTTCCGAGCCCGTATTCTTCCTTGAACGGAACTTTGAAATCGTCTCCGTAGACGGTCGCACTGGAAGAGAAGACCAGATTGCGGACATTGTATTTCTTCATCATCTGATAGAGATTGATGGAACCGGAGATGTTGTTTTCATAGTAGGTCAAAGGGATGGCGACCGATTCACCGACTGCCTTGTATCCCGCAAAATGGATGACCGCTTCAAAATCGTTCTCCTGAAAGACCTTTTCCAGTCCTTCCCTGTCCAGGATATCTGTACGGTAGAAAGCCGGTCTGACTCCCGTGATCTTCTCGATACGGTCGATCACGTCTTCCGAAGAGTTGTAAAGATTGTCCAGGATCACGACTTCATGTCCTGATCCGATGAGTTCTACGCAGGTATGGGAGCCGATATAGCCCGTGCCGCCGGTAACCAGAATTTTCATATTATCCTCCGATCAGTTTAAAGATATCGTTATATGTGACATACAGGAAAAGCAGAAGCAGGACAGCCATGGAAGCTGTCATGACCAGATTGACTGCCTTTTCCGATAAAGGCTTGCGGATGATGCTTTCGATGATGAGAAGGAGGACCCTTCCACCGTCAAAGATCGGAAGCGGAAGCGCATTGACGATCCCGACGTTGATCGAGATCATCGCGATCAGCTGGATATAGTAATCCAGACCCATGTTCGCAACTTCCGAAACGGTCGTGTAGATGCCGATCGGACCGGAAAGAGAATTCAGGTTCTTTCCCTGGAACAGGCTCAGGAAGGATGACCAGGTCATCTTCAGGATGAAGAAGGCGTACTGGAAACCGTAGACCCAGCAGTTCAGAAGGTTCACCTTCACGGTCTCGGTCGCCGCATTGGAGAATGTGATACCGATGACATAGCGGTCTTCTTCCGCGTAGTGTTCCGGAACAATCTCATAGGAGAGGCGTTCTCCCTCGCGGAGGACTTCCAGATGCCACGGACCGTTTCCGTCATAGGCGCCGGTGAAGGTCACCAGTTCCACATAGGTATCAGGATGGATGGAGATGCCGTTATCGAAACCGATCTCGGTGACGATATCCCCTTCCTTGAGTCCGGCGCTGAATGCCGGAGAATCCGCATTGACTGATGAAATGACCGGTTTGGTGCTGACGACATAGGAACCACTGGCCAGGATGACCAGGGAATAGATCAGGATCGCCAGGATCATGTTCATGAAGATCCCCGCCAGCATCACGATCACCCTCTTCCAGCGGGCAATGCCCGTAAGCGTCCTCTCAGGCGGGATATTCGTCGTATCGACGGATGTCTCCAGGGAGTTGTCGGTATCACCGGCCATGGCGACGAATCCGCCTAAAGGCAGTGCTCTCAGACAGTATTCCGTCTCCTTGCCCTGATAGGAAAAGATCTTCGGTCCCATACCGATCGAATATTCCTTGCAGTAGACTCCGAAGAGTTTTGCCGCAAGCAGATGACCGAACTCGTGGATCGAGACGATCACCGATAATAATAAAGCAAATAAGATAATATTACGTATAACCATCTTTCAAATTATATCACTCCAGAAAGAAAACTCCTATATCAGGAGTTTGCCCACAGATCATCTACGTATTCCTTTGCCCAGCGGTGGGATTCCGCGATCTGTGCGGGATCCGGTTCCCTGATGTAATGTGCCGCCTTCAGAGTACGCAGGATGTATTTCTCGATATCGATGAAACGGATGCGGCCTTTCAGGAAAAGGGAGACCGCTTCGTCATTGGCTCCGTTGAGGATCGCACCGTAATTCCCTTCATAGGTCCCGACGCGTTTCGCCAGTTTGACCAGCGGATAGCGTTCATAGTCCATCTTCCGGAAATTCAGGCTCGTCAGAGAATCCAGATCCAGATACTTCGTCGTATCGTCACAGAGATGCTTCGGATAAAGAAGCGCATACTTGATCATCAGATGCATATCCGGACAGCCCAGCTGAGCCATGATGGAACCGTCGTTGTATTCCACCATGGAATGGACGATCGACTGCGGATGGATGATCACATCGATCTTTTCATACGGGATATCGAAAAGATAATGCGCTTCGATCACTTCGAAGCCCTTGTTCATCATGGTGGCGGAATCGATCGTGATCTTTGCGCCCATGTTCCAGACAGGGTGTGCCAGTGCCTGCTCCAGAGTCACATCTACCAGCTGGGAGCGGTCCAGATCACGGAACGCACCTCCGGATGCGGTGACGATCAGTCTGCGGACATCCTCTTTCGGATGTCCCTGGAGACACTGCAGGATAGCCGCATGTTCCGAATCGATCGGGAACAGTTTGACCTGATTCTGTCTCAGCGCTTCATTGATCAGAGCACCTCCGGCGACCAGGGTCTCCTTGTTGGCGAGAGCGATATCCTTGTGATTGCGGATCGCCGTCAGCGTCGGCATGAAACCGGTGAAACCGACCAGTGCGTTCACCAGCATGTCATAATCCGGCAGTTCCGCCATCTCCTTAAGACCGTCATCGCCGAAGTAAAACTTCACATCCGGAAACTTCTCTTCCAGAACGGCGTTGCGCTCGATCGCATAGGCATAGCGGACAGGGAAACAGTTCAGGATCTCGACCAGAAAGTCGATATTCTTCCCGACAGAAACACCGACAAGCTCAAGCTCGTCGGGATGTTGTTTGATCACATCGATCGTCTGTGTTCCGATAGAACCGGAAGCACCCATTAATAATATTCTTTTCATATAAACAGATTAATCAAAGCTCCAAACAGTATGATACAGAAAATATGAGAATCCATGCGGTCCAGGATCCCGCCGTGACCCGGGATCAGGTTGGAAAAATCTTTCACTCCGTAATGTCTCTTGATCAGAGAGAAGGAAAGATCGCCGATCTGGGATACCAGAGGCAGGAATACCGATGCCAGAATGATGACCCGGCTATCGATGCCGAAAAAGTGAAAGAGAGCTGCCCAGGCCAAAGAGGCGATACAGCCGAAGAGCCAGCCGCCGATCGCTCCTTCGATCGTCTTCTTCGGAGAGACTCTTTCATTCAGTTTGTGCTTTCCGAAAGCCCGACCGACGAAATAGGCAAAGACGTCGGTGATATAGGAGATGATCAGGACATAGGCAAACATCCACTTATCGGTATGCTGGATATATCTCATGAAATAGATCGCATGTCCCAGAAGCGTGGACATCAGGAAGACGGAAGAGACATCGTCGAACGTCTCGTTCTCATCGAATACCGCCAGTCCGAGCAGGACGACGAGTTCCAGCAGCGTGACCGACAGACTGTAATCATGGAAAAAGAACAGCAGCAGGATCGTGATTGCCTGAATGATATACAGAGGCAGATTGAACCTCTCTTTCCGGATATGAATGAATTCGTAGGATCCGTACAGGCCGATAAACAGCAGGACCGCATCCAGAAGGATCCCGCCGAACCAGGCGACCAGGACCGTAATGACGGCGATCAGTGCACCGCTAATGACTCTCTGTTTCATCCCGACCTCCGAAATTGCGTTTTCTCTGCTGATACTCCGCGATACATTCATCCAGGACTTCGCTGGTGAAATCCGGCCACAAAGTGTCCGTCACTACGAATTCCGAATAGGCCAGCTGGTACAGCAGGAAGTTGGAAAGGCGCATCTGGGAACCGGTGCGGATCAGAAGATCCACTTCCGGAAGATCGCGGGTATACAGATAATCCGCAAACAGTTCCTCGCTCAGTTCACCGACCTTCCCTTCCTTATAATCCTGCGCATAATGCTGCGCCGCCCTGACGATCTCATCCCTGGCTCCGTAGTTGAAGGCGAAGTTCAGGATCAGACCGGTATTGTTTTTAGTGGTCTCGATGGCTTCGTCGATCACTTTCATCGTCTCCTTCGGGATCCGGTCCCGATCGCCGATGATCATGATCCTGACGTTGTTGTCCATCAGTTCCTTGATGTAGGAAGCGAAAAAGATCTTCGGCAGAGACATGATGTAGGATACTTCTTCCACCGATCTTTTCCAGTTTTCCGTTGAAAACGCATAAACGGTCAGGCATTTGATACCTAACCGGTTTGCGTATATCGTAATATTTCTTAAGACTTCAACACCCTTATAGTGTCCGGCCGTCCGGGGAAGCCTGTTGGCCTTGGCCCAGCGACCGTTTCCATCCATGATGATCGCAAGATGTTTCAGTGTGTTCATCAGATGGTCATGATCTCTTTTTGCTTGTTCTTAGCGCATTCCTCGATCTTTACGATCGCCTTGTCAGTTGCCTTCTGGATATCTTCGAGATAGGATTTGGAGACATCTTCCGGGATCGTCTTGTCCTTCTTGACATCTTCGTTGGCTTCTCTGCGGATATTGCGGATCTGGACTTTTGCTTCTTCGGACATCTTGTCTACATCCTTGCAGAAACCTTTTCTGGTCTCTTCGGTCAGAGCCGGAACGGTGATACGCAGGATCTCGCCGCCGTTCTGCACAGGAAGACCCAGATCGGACATATTGATCGCCCGTTCCACTTCCTTGACGACATTGCGGTCAAACGGCTTGATCGCGATCGTCTTGCCTTCCTGGACGGAGACGGAAGCCAGCTGATTGATCGGTGTCGGAGATCCGTAGTAGTCTACCATGATCCCATCCAGCATCGTCGGATTGGCTCTGCCTGTCCTGACCTTGGTCAAAGAACGCTCAAAAGCTTCTATGGCCTTGTCCATCTTTTCTTCTGCGATTTCCAAGAACAGATTTTCCATACAGTACTCCTTCTAGAACTTTATTCTGGTTCCTACAGTCTCATTGCGGACTGCCTTTACGATATTGTTTTCTTCCAGCATATTGAATACGAATGCCTCGATCTTCGCTTCTCTGCACAGTTCTGCTGCCTGAGAATCGATGACCTTCAGATTCAAATCAAGTATATCATCAAACGTCAGCTCATCAAAACGGCGGGCATCCGGATTGGTATCGGGATCGGAATCATAGACGCCGTCGACACCGGTCTTCGCCATCAGGATGACATCCGCATGGATATCCTTGGCTCTCTGAGCACTTCCGGTATCGGTGGAATGGTAAGGTTTCCCCACACCGCCGCCGAAGATCAGGACATATCCTTCTTCCAGAAGACGGTTGGCTTCCTCTTTTTCGAACATGTCGACGCTCTCGGCCTTCACTGCAGATAAAGCTTTCGCCTTGACACCCATCTGATTCAGTTTTGCGGAAAGGATCAGAGCATTGATGACCGTTCCCAGCATTCCCGCATAGTCGGACTGAACGCGGTCGAATCCCATCTCTTCGAAGAGTCTGCCTCTGCAGATATTGCCTCCGCCGATGACGACACCGATCTCTACGCCCATCTCATGGATCTGTTTGATCTGGGAAGCGACATCTTCGATGACTTCCTGTGAGAACGGAAAGTCCTTTGCGGAGATCGCTTCACCTGATAATTTCAGTAAGATTCTTTTATACATGTGATATACCTCTGTTTTCTATTCTATCAAATCCAAAGACATAAAAAAATGCTTCCCTGAGGAAGCATTTCTATTTTTAGGCGTTCATCTGCTTTGCGACTTCTTCCGCAAAGTTCTCTTCACGTTTCTCGATGCCTTCGCCGACAGCGTATCTGACGAAGCTTAAGACTTCTGCGCCGTTTTCCTTCAGGACTGCAGAGACTTTCTTCGCAGTATCCATGAAGTATTCCTGGTCGACCAGGCACATTTCCTTCAGAGCCTTGGAGACCTTGCCTTCGATCGCACCGTTGATGACCTGTTCCGGCTTGCCCGCAAACTTTTCATCGTTCCTGACGATCTCAGTCTGGACTTTTCTCTCGTGTTCTACGATGTCAGCCGGCATATCAGCTGCGCTGACATAAGACGGAGACATGGAAGCGACCTGCATAGCCATGTAGTGAGCCAGTTCGTCGTTTCCGCCCTTCATCAGGACTAAAGCAGTCTTGGCGCCGCCCATGTGGGTGTATTCGCCGAAGAGCTGGTCGTCTGTCTTTTCTACGACAGCGAATCTGCGCAGAACGATCTTTTCACCGATCGTAGCTGTTGCGTTGACGAATTCATCGTTCAGCGTACCGCCGTTGACCGGTAATGCGAGTGCTGCTTCGTTGTCTGCAGGGTTTCCTGCGAGGATCGTCTTGGCTGTAGTATCCAGCAGAGCCAGGAACTGTTCGTTCTTTGCGACGAAGTCCGTCTCGGAGTTGATCTCGACGATAACAGCCTTGTTTCCGTCTATCAGGACTTTGGAGAGACCTTCCGCTGCGATCCTGGAAGCCTTCTTGATGGACTTGGCGATACCTTTTTCTCTCAGCCAGTCGATCGCTTTTTCCATATCGCCGTCAGATGCTGCCAGTGCGTTCTTACAGTCCATCATTCCGGCGCCGGTCTTTTCTCTTAATTCCTTAACCTGTGCAGCAGTAACAGCCATTATTCACCCTCCTTGGCAACTGTTTCAACGACAGTTTCCGTCTTTTCTTCTGCCTTGGCTTCTGCAGCTTCTGCAGCAGCCGGAGCTTCCGCATTCTCTTCCTTACGGTTGATATATCTCTTTTCAGAGTTGTACTTTCTCGGATTGCGGTTATTGAAACGGTTGTTTCTTTCTTCGTATCTCGCTCTTCTTCTCTTTTCCTGTTCTTCAGCGTGCTTTTCAACGTTGATGATGACATCTTCCATCGTGATATCGTCTTCGACATCGCCTTCCTGGTAAGCATCCTGGAGGATACCGCCCTTGGCTTCAACGATAGCGTCTGCCAGTAAGGACATGAGAAGCTTGATGGACTTGATCGCGTCATCGTTTGCCGGAATCGCATAGTCCACTAAAGCCGGGTTGCAGTTGGTGTCCGCAAGTCCGAAGACAGGGATACCGAGCTTCTTTGCTTCTGCGACAGCGTTGTGGTCTTCCTTCGGGTCGACGACGACGATCGCATCCGGCAGTTTCTTCATTTCCTTGATACCGCCTAAGAAGTTCTCAAGACGGACAGCTTCCTTACGGATCAGGATCTGTTCCTTCTTCGGATAGACAGAGATCGTTCCGTCTGTTTCCATCTGTTCGATCTCGATCAGACGCTTGATCCTCTTCTGGATCGTACGGAAGTTGGTGAGCGTTCCGCCCAGCCATCTCTGGTTGATGTAGAAGCTTCCGGATCTGGTAGCTTCATCCAGGATGATCTGCTGAGCCTGCTTCTTCGTACCGACAAACAGGACTTTACCGCCGTTTTCAGAGATCTCTTTCATCTTCGCATAAGCGACATCCAGTGCTTCCTGTGTCTTGTTCAGGTCGATGATGTAGATACCGTTCTTTGCCGTGTAGATGAACGGTCTGCACTTAGGATCCCATCTTCTGGTCTGATGTCCGAAATGAGCACCGTTTTCCAGAAGTTTTCTCATTGTAACTAACTGCATTTAAAATTTTCCTCTCTTTCCGTTACCCCTCCACCATTTCCGACATCGCTAACTTTTTTAAGCACGGAGCGATGAATCCATGGTGTGTGTATGCATAAATGCTTAGTTATTTTAACATAATGAAATTAAAAAAGAAAGGTAAATCGCCTTTCTTTAAAGTTTTTTCGCGAGTTTCCGAGCGATGGCATCTTCGGCAGCCTTCTCATCGGACATCCATGGGACTCTCTTGCGGTCGACCAGGAAGAACCGGTCGCTTCCTTTCCCCAGAAGAAGGATCGTATCGCCCTTCTTTGCCATCCCGACCGCTTTGTCGATAGCTTCCTTGCGATCGAGGATGATCTGCGGCTTCACCCGTTTGAAATAAGTCTCCATCTCTTCCAGGATCCCCATCATATCTTCCGTGGAAGGATCGTCGAAGGTCAGGATCACATCGTCCGCTCTGGCATCCGCGATCTTTGCGGTACCGGGACGGCGCTTGTGGTCACGGTCTCCGGAAGCACCGAATACCGCGATGATCCTGCTTCCCTTTTCGGTGATCGATTCCGCAAAATCGAAGACCTTGTCGAAGGAATTCGGTGTAAAGGCAAAATCCACGACGACGTGGAAATCCTGTCCGCAGTCGATCATCTGACAGCGGCCCGGTGTCGGTTCACAGCGTTCCAGAAGCGGCAGGAAATCCTCCAGGGCATATCCGTTTTCATGCATGACGGCGATGACCGCCAGGAGATTGCAGATATTGAACCTGGCAGGCATATTCGTCGTGATCGGATAGGTCTTTCCCTGATGGATCAGATCGAATTCGCTGTGATCGTCGTAAAGGCGGATATTGACGGCACGATAATCCGCATCGGAATCGATCGCATAGGTGATCTTTTCATGGTCGACCATGTCGCAGAGACGTCTTCCGTAGGCATCGTCGATATTGATGATGGCTTTCCCGTCTGCACTTAGTTTTTCAAATAACAGACATTTCGCCTGGAAATAGCTTTCCATATCCCCGTGGATATCGAAATGGTCACCGGTAAGATTGTTGAAGACGGCTGTCGAGAATATGACTTCATCCAGCCGGTTGGTCAGAAGACCTTCCGAAGAGGCTTCCATGACCAGAGAAGTACAGCCGTGTTCCAGCATCTCCTTCCCGATCCGGAACAGTTCATCGGATTTCGGAGTCGTCAGATTGAGACTGGAATCCAGGATGCTTCCGTCATAGGTATATCCCATCGTGCCGATATAGCCGCAGCCGGTAAAGTGAGCGATCAGGGATCTGAGGATCCAGGCGATCGTCGTCTTTCCGTTGGTGCCGGTAATACCGATCACGTTCATCCGATCCAGAGGATGGCCATAGTAGGCATTGCAGAAGGAAACGTAGGCCTTCGTCGCATCTTCCACTCTGATGTATTCGATGCCTTCCTTCTTGTGTTCGATCTCATCGGTATAGACGATGCAGACAGCACCGTTTTCGATCGCCTGATCGATGAAACGGTGTCCGTCGTTGATCTTGCCTTTCATCGCAAAAAAGATCGAACCGGGACAGTTCTTGCGGGAATCATACATGATGGATCCGACATTCAGATCGGAGCCGTTTTCAAATACTTCACTGGTCTTCATAAACTTATTTTTTATACAGGATGACGTAGTTCACATCCAGACACGAGGATGTGACGTCATAGGCGTCGGTTGCTTCCGCAGCGGTAAAGTCACCGAAGGCGACATCGATGGAAGATCTGTTCAGAGCTTCCAGAAGCCCTTCCCGGTCCAGCATGTATACCTCAAGGCGGTAACCGAGAGAGTTCGCCAGATACTGAGCGAGCTGAACATCGTAACCGTTGCAGGTGATTTCTTCCTCTTCTTCCGTGTTCAGAACGAAGGAACCGAAGGAAGGATCCTCTTCATCGGTCCAGTTGAACGAAGATGTATTCTCGATCCCGACCCGGATCGTACCTTTTGTCTCCTCGGGAGGAACGACTTCGCTCACAAAATGATCCACAGGCTGTCCGTTGCGGACTCTGAGGACTTCTTTCATCAGCTGTAAACGGTCCTGTGCGGAAAACTCCGCCAGAAGTTCATCGATCCCGGCTGTCAGTGAACTGTTTTTCTTCAACAGTGCGACCCGGTCCGTCGTCAACGGATCGACTTTAAAACCGTTGCCGTTGTTTTTCAGTTCAAGATAGGACAGTTCCGGATCGATCGCACAGTAGGAAAGAGCGAGCGGTTCTTCCATCAGCGCACCGTCGATCGCTTCTGCCTTGACGACGGTCACTTCCATGTCTGCGGAATCGTAATAGAAGGTCTTGACCTCCCCTGCCTGTTTCAGGAGCTCTTCCTCCGCCTGTGTGCGGATGGCGATCTCGGCCTGATCCAGGCCCTTGATCGAAGTGACGGAAGAAAGATCTTTCCGTTCATAGACAGGAACGTCGTCCGTTTCCGTTTCAGGACCGGAACATCCCGCCAGTAAAAGGATGCATAATATCGATACAAATACTTTTTTCATTAAGTACTTCTCCCGGATTCAACTAAATCCATTATATAACGGATCAGATCAGCGGGGACTGCATATCCCGCGACGCTGTTCGAAATAGTTCTCATCGAAGATCAGATAGGACGTCTTGATGGTGTTCTGAACGGTGCTGTTGGTCGAACGGATGTAGGTGTCTTCCGGCATCGTTTCGTTCGGTGTGAACTCTTCGGTGGAAGCGTCATATACGCCCTTTTCATTGAGCCAGGATCCGTTGGCGAAAATGACGGTGTTATTTCCGCTAAAGGCATCCGTTCCCATGTAGAGACGCGGATCGTAGTTCAGATCGAAGAGATTGGCGATCGTCGGAACGTGGTCCATCGTGGAACAGTAGTTGTAGCAGACGGATCCTTCCGTCGCCTTGTTGTAGATGATGAACGGGGAACGGTAGATCCCGTATTCTCCCGAACGCGGATTGATCCAGGACGTATAGGACATGACGGTATCGTAATCCATCCAGTACGGACGGTGGTCCGGATAGATGCAGATGACGGTATTCTCGGCGATCCCCTTTTCATCCAGATAATCCAGAAGGTTCCGCAGACCGTGATCGAAGTCCATGCATTTGGACATGTAGCGCTGATAGTCGACCGACCAGTCCGGATGGACCTTGCGGACCTCGTCCAGATAGTAATCGCCCCAGTAGGACGAATCGTTATACGGGAAGTGCATGACTGAAGTGATGATGTTGCAGAAGAAGTTCCCGGAGGTCTCTTCCATGTGTTTGATCGCCTGATCGATCAGCATCTCGTCGGATTGCCAGCCGCCGGTGTGCACGACATCCGGATCTTCCCAGATATCGTCGATATCGTAGTAGGCGTCGAAGCCCAGGTTCGGCAAAAGGACTTTCCTCTCATAGAATTCATCCCGCCAGTTGTGCAGCGCAAAGGTCTCGTATCCTTCGTTCTTGAACAGATACGGAAGAGCTTCATAGTAATGATCCTCATATACCGCATTCGGTGTGCAGGTATTCGCATACGGGAACAGAGATGTATAGGAGACGAATTCCGATTCTCCGGTCGCACAGGAATATAACGGCGTGTAGTGATTGTAGAAGGTCAGGCCTTCGTTATACATCTGATACAGGGTCGGAGTCAGTTCCGGATCGATCGAAAGATAGTCCAGAGCTTCCACCATGAAATAGATGAAATTGTATCCTTCAAAGGCCCCTGTCATGTCATTGGGCCGGCTCAGAGTTCTCGACATCAGATAGCGGTCGATACCGGCGATATTGCTGTTTTCCTCTTTCTCCATCAGCTGTTTCCAATAGCTGTCGTCGATCGTCCGCATCTTCCCGGGTTCGACATCCGGAGGGGACATCGGCTGTGCCTCTTCCGCGAATTCGATGGTATCCGGTACTTTATAGTACATTGCGCTGAGATCGCGGAACAGGAAATGGGTGATCCCCATGCGGTCGATGATCAGATCCTTGTTGGAGAAGGTCCCGTAGACTTTCAGGATCGAATTCACTCCGCTTCCCAGATCCATGATCGGGATCAGGATGAGGAAGGATACGATGCACAGGATCATAGGCAGCTGGAACGGCCCTTCGCTGTTGAATCTCACGAAACGGTGCAGAAGCAGATAGATCAGGATCGGCACCAGGCACAGATAGTAGGAAGGCCGGGCGTTGGAGAGGAAGATGAGGGCGTACTGAGCGATCCTGGCGGCGCCGTCCGAGACGGTCCCGAAGGAGTAGAAATCGCCCATGAAATTCTTGAAGATCAGTTCTGCGAAACTGTAGGCGCTCAGAAAGACGATGAAGATCAGCCCGACGATGAAATACGTCTTCTTTCCCTTGAAGACCTTGGTAAAAACAAGGCTGATCAAAGCAGAAAGGAAGGCAGAAAACAGGACGATCCGCGCAACAGTATAGAGATCGATCCCTGTGAACTGAATGAGATGAAAAACTCCTTCCAGAAACAGGAGAGGAAGGAACAGATACAGGAATCTGAGGTCAAATTTCAGTGTTTTCATTTGGAATGCGGATGGGAATCGTTGACTGCTTTCTTCAGTCGGTCGTAGGTCAGATGGGTGTAAAGCTGGGTCGTAGACAGGTTCTGGTGTCCCAGGAGTTCCTGTACGCTGCGAAGGTCGGCTCCGTTATCCAGCAGATGCGTCGCAAAGGAGTGTCTCAGCATGTGAGGATGCAGGTCGACTTCCAGCCCGGCGGAGATCTTTACCTTCTCCAGAAGCAGCTGTACGCTTCTGGGAGAGATCTTTCCGTGTCTTCCGGATACGAACAGATACGGAAATCCGTCCGGCGCATATTCGTTCCGATACATCCGGATGTAGAGATCGATCAGTTCATTGAGACGCGGATAGTACGGCACCATGCGTTCCTTGTTTCCCTTGCCGATGACCCGCAGGATCCGGTTCTTGCGGTCGATATCGCTGAGTCTCAGGTCGCAGCACTCCGAGATACGAAGGCCGCAGGCATAGATCGTCTCCAGGATACAGCGGTTGCGCACATCCAGAGGATCGTCGAGATCGAAGACATCGAAGATCCGTTCCAATTGTTCGACACTGAGGACATCGGGAAGATGTTTCTCGGTATGGACCTTGCGGAACTGCAGGAACGGGTTCTCTTCGCAGATGTGGCGTTCGCACAGATAACGGTAGAAGGAACGTAAAGCGCTCAGATTGCGCGCATAGGTCGCATTGGAGATCTTTCCCCTGGTGATCGTTCCGGAACGCAGTTCCTGGATGAAATCGAAAACGACCGTCTTGTCGACGGCAGAGAGATCGTCGATCCCCTGTTCTTCCAGAAACATCAGAAAGCGGGAGATATCCCGCCGATAAGAATCCGCAGTGGCGGAAGAGCCGCTGCGCTTGTCATCGATGTATAAGAGGAACTCATTCAGCGTTTCGTACAGATCTGCCATAGTCCCTCACTTCCTTCAGAGAATGTTCCGCATAGAACTTCTTTTTGTCTGCTTTCGGTCCGTCATAGGCACAGCGGAAAATGCCGAAATTGGCGTTCATCGGCTGCAGTTCCCGGATATTCTCATCCGAGATGTAATGAGCCATCGCCCCCATCATCGTATCGCTGCCCAGTTCCCTGACCGTTTCCCCTTTCAGGTACTGCGCCATACACAGTGCGGCATACAGACCGGATGCGGCCGATTCCACGTAGCCTTCCACACCGGAGATCTGTCCTGCGACGAAGAGGTTCGGATAGCGAATGAACTGATAGCGGCTGTTGAGGACGCCGGGAGAATTGATATATGTGTTCCGATGCATGACGCCGTAGCGCACGATGGAGACATGGGCCAGTGCCGGGACCTTCTGTAAGACCTCCTTCTGGGAGGCAAAGGTCAGATGGGTCTGAAAACCGACGATATTATACAAGGTATCGATCGCGTTGTCTTTCCTGAGCTGGACGACCGCGTAGGGACGGACACCGTCATGTTCCAGGCCGACAGGCTTCATCGGTCCGAACAGAAGAGTCTTGTATCCCCGGGAAGCCATCTCTTCAAACGGCATGCATCCTTCGAAGTACTTCTCGTCGTCGATCTCCCGGACATCGATCCTTTTCGCATGGAGGATCGCTTCGTAGAACTCCGCAAACTCCTCCTTTGTCAGAGGACAGTTGATATAGTCACCGCTGTTTTCTTCATCGTAGCGGGATTTGTAGTAGGCGTGATCGAAATCGATCGAATCCTTCTCTACGATCGGAGCGACCGCATCGTAGAAATGCAGGAAATCCTTCCCGCAGAGCTTTCCGATCTCTTCCGCAAACTTTCCTTCACAGAGCGGACCGGCGGCGATGATCGTCGGAACATCGGGATCGATCTCGGTCACCTCTTCACGGATGACTCTGATGTTCGGATCCTGAAGGATCTGATCGGTGATGTATTGAGAAAAGCCCAGCCGGTCGACAGCCAGGGACTTTCCTGCGGGAACACGATAAAGATCCCCTGCCTTCATGACCAGGGAATCCAGGATTCGCATCTCTTCTTTCAATAAGCCGACTGCATTGAGAAGATCGTCACTGCGAAGGGAGTTGGAACAGATCAGTTCCGCAAAGTCATCCGTCTTGAAGGCAGGATGGCGTTTGACGCTCTTCTGTTCGTAGAGGTCCACTTCAAATCCCTGACGGGAAAGCTGATATGCAGCCTCACTTCCGGCCAGACCGGCTCCGATGACCTTGACTCTCATCAGGCCTTCTTCCGGCGGCGAAAGCGCCTCTTTTCCCCTTCGATGGCCTCGAGATAGTCACACTCCGGATATCCGGAACAGCCGATGAAGTAACTTCCGTAACGGGATTTCCGCTTGAGCAGCGGCTTGCCGCAGCGCGGACAGGTCCTTCCGGTATCTTCCGGATCTTCCTTCTTGGTGAGAGATTCATGCCAGCGGCAGGTCGGGAAGTTCACACAGGATTTGAATTTACCGAAGCGTCCGTTGCGGATGACGACGTCTCCGCCGCAGTTCGGACATTTCTCTCCGGTCGCTTCCGGCTTGACCTTCTCCATCTGTTCGTAGGCAGAATCCACCAGAGGCTGGAAGGCATCGTAGAACCTTCTGAGTTCCTTGATGTTGTCGAGTTTATCTTCGGCGATCTGGTCCAGTCTGGACTCCATATCCGCCGTATATTTCGTATTGATCACGGAGAGGAAGTACTCTCTGAGCTTCTCGTCTGTCAGGATGCCCTGTTCGGTCGGATAGAAGAACTTCGTCTTTCCGGAATCGCTCGCCTTCTTCAGTTCGACATAGTTACGTTTCTGAATGGTATCGATGATCGTCGCATAGGTCGAAGGACGGCCGACGCCTTCCTCTTCCAGTGCCTTGATCAGTCTGGCTTCGGTATATCTCGAAGGAGCTTCCGTGAAGTGCTGGAGTTTTTCTACCTTCTGAGCCTTCAGTACGGTCCCTTCCTCCAGTTTCGGCAGGATGGTATCCTTGGAGGAATCGTAATCGCCGTATGCCTTCAGGAATCCGTCGAACTTCATCTTGGATCCGCTGATCGTAAACTTGTAGCCGTTGTTGTCGAAGGTATAGACGGCACTGTCAAAGACGGCGGAAGCCATCAGGGATGCGATCGCCCTGGCATAGATCATCTTGTATAAACGGTACTGATCGTTGGTCAGATACTGCTTGATCTCTTCCGGAACGTTCTGAATGCTGGTCGGACGGATCGCCTCATGCGCATCCTGTGAGTTCTCATCGTTCTTGACCCGGTAGAATCCTTTGTATTCCTTGCCGTACCGTGATTCGATCGCCGCATAGGCGCTGTCGATGAATTCCCTGGACAGACGCGTGGAATCGGTACGCATATAGGTGATGAGGCCCTGAGCACCGGAAGGCAGCTGTACGCCTTCGTAGAGGCTCTGGGCGATCATCATCGTCTTCTTGGAACCGAAACCGAGCTTCGTGGATGCTTCCTGCTGAAGCGTAGAAGTGATGAAAGGAAGGAAAGGAGCTCTTTTCTTGCTCTTTTCCGTGATGTTTTCCAGTAAATAATCTTCCTTTAATTCACTGAGGATACGGTCTGCTTCTGCTTCGTTCGGGATGGAGATCTTCTCATCCTGATAACGGCTGAGTTCACATACCAGTTTCTTCCCCAGATCGGCCGTGATCGTCCAGTATTCTTCCGGAACGAAGGCATTGATCTCCTTCTCCCGGTCACAGATCATGCGCAAAGCGATGGACTGGACACGTCCTGCGGACTTGGATCCGATCTTCTTCTGCAGCAGCTTGGACAGTTTGAAACCGATGATACGGTCCAGGATCCTTCTGGTCTCCTGTGAACGGACCAGAGCCATATCGATCTGATGCGGCTGTTCCAAGGCCTTCAGTACGGCATCCTTGGTGATCTCGTTGAATACGATACGGTTGTTCTGGGAGAGATCCAGACCCAGCTCCCTTGCCAGATGCCAGGAGATGGCCTCTCCTTCGCGGTCCGGGTCGGTCGCAAGGTAGACGAAATCGGCCTTCTTGACCTGTTTCTTCAGATCTTCTACGACGTCTTTCTTGTCATCGGAAATGACATAGGTCGGCTTGAAATCGTTGTCGATATCGACACCCAGGCCTTCCTTGCCTTTTGTCGCCAGATCACAGATGTGTCCTTTGGAAGAAGTGACTTTATAATTATTCCCGAGATACTTCTCGATCGTTTTTGATTTTGACGGCGATTCTACGATAACCAGATTTTTCATACGTACCTCTTTTTACAATTTCTAATAATTACATAAAAGTTCCTAAATTGCAATTTCCGTCCTCTCGATGGGCGTTGCACCTTCAAAAATGAGCCTGTTGTTGCCGATCCCGTGTTCATCCAGGAGCGAATACGGAAGCACCCTCACCTCTTTTCCCATCTCCAGGGCTTCGTTGACCGTGGTCATCGTACCGGACCGTTCGCTCGACTGCATGATATAGACCGTGTCTGCCAGACAGGCGATCAGACGGTTGCGGAAAGGGAAATGGTAGTTCAAGGGCGGTGTCAGACCGGGATACTCCGACAGGATCAGGCCTTTCTCGGCGATCTGTTTAATCAGATCTCTGTTTTCATAAGGATAGGCCCGATCGATCCCGCAGCCCAGGATACCGATGGTCATCCGCGCATTCCGGTGGGCGATCGCATCGACCCCTTTCGCCAGGCCTGAGACGACCACCCGGTCGGAATATCGCTTCACGAGCCGTTTTGTCGCTTCCGCCGCATAGGGACAGCAGTCTCTGGAACCGACGACTGCGATCTTCTTCTGTTTCAGGAGCCGAAGATCTCCCTTGTAATAAAGGACATAGGGCGGGAAACGGAGATCGAAGAATTCCCTCGGATACGCTTCGTCAAGGATCGTGATCGCTTCTCTGTGAAAGGAAAAAGGCACGGATCTTCCTTCCGTGACTGCTTTCCGTATCTGTTTATACTCTCCCTGATAATACAGGGAATAGGAGATCAGAAGTTCCCGGTCCATCTGCTTATAATTCACCGGAAACTGTCTTTTTCCTAAAAAATCATCAGAATAATTTCAGCTGACGCTCCCTGCAGGGATGAAACGACATGCGGTAGAGCGGATTGAGACCGTATCTGTCCATCATCTCCAGATGTTTCTTCGTTCCGTAGCCCTTGTGTGCCGCATATCCGTATTGCGGATACAGAATATCATATCCTTTCATGATGTGATCTCTGAGCACTTTCGCCAGGATGGAAGCGGCGGCGATGGAGACGGACTTCGCATCCCCCTTCACCATATCGATGACATCGCTTCTGCCCAAAGGCATCGCATCGGTCAGAGTGATCGAATGGATCGAAGAACTCAGACTGAGCTCATCCATCGCCTTCTTCGTCGCATGATAGATGTCCAGCCGGTCGATCTCGGAAGGAGGGACGATCCGGAATTCATAGTGATGCGCATCATGGATGATCTGAGAGAAGAGCTTTTCCCGCTTCTTTTCGGTCAGCTGTTTGGAGTCGTTGATCTCATCGTTACTGTAGTTGATTGGCAGGATACAGCAGGCCACCACCAAAGGACCGCAGAGAGGTCCCCTGCCGGCTTCATCGATCCCCATGACATATTTGTCCTGTTCCCAGAACTCTTTCTCGTATCTATTCTCCAGCATCCTGCCAGCTGATCCTTCCTATGCGGTTGTTTCGGATATCCTTCAGGATCAGATCGACCGCTTTCTCCGTATTGATCCGATCTTCACTCATCAGCCAGAGCTTCTTCCTGGCGATCGCTTCGAGAAGATCGTCTTCTTCTTCGCTGATCCCGTACTTGTTTTTCAGCATCCCCGGGTACCGATCACGGATGTATTCCAGTCCGTGGATCACGAGATCCTGTTTGTCCAGGACATCGTCGTTGATGGAACCCAGAAGCGCAAGAAGCCTCGCATCTTCCTGATTGTCGAACTTCGGCCATAAGACGCCCGGCGTATCCAGCAGTTCCACATCTTCGTTGATCCGGATCCACTGCAAAGACTTCGTGACACCGGGACGGTTCTCCGTCCGGGTCACTTTCTTTTTGACGATATTGTTGATAAAGGTCGATTTCCCGACGTTCGGGATCCCTACCACCATGGCTCTGAGGACCTTCTTGCGGATCCCTCTTGCCTTGGCCCGTTCCAGTTTGGCGGCCAGGATGGTCTGTATCTCCTTCACGACTCTCTTGGTGAGGTTTTCGGATACACTGTCGGTCAGAAGGCAGTGTTCATATCTTTTCTGCCACTTTTCGCTGATCAAAGGGTCCGCATAGTCGGCTTTGTTCAAAATAATAAGCACTGGTTTATTTTTTGAAAGTTCCGCCAGAAGAGGATTTGCGGATGCTTCCGGGATACGGGCATCTCTCAGTTCCACGATGATATCGACCAGCTTCAGCTGTTCTTCCATCTGTCTCCGGGCTTTGGCCATATGGCCGGGATACCAGTTGATATTGACAGTCTTTTCACTCATGACAGCTATCCTAATTCTTGTATCCGAAGCTGGAGAACGGGAAGATCACGAACATATGTGTCGAAATGAGGTTCTTCTTTCCGAACGGTCCGTAGAAACGGGAATCTCTTGAAACCGTACGGTTGTCACCCAGACAGAAGTATTCGTCTTCTCCCAGCTCGACACTGAAATCTTCGGTGACGGCGAGTTCGCCCAGAAACGGCTCTTCGATGTATTCTCCGTTGATATAGAGGTGATTGTGCCGATACTCCACCTTCTCTCCAGGCAGACCGATCACTCTCTTGACCAGGAGTTTTGAATCCCTGTTGCCGTCCAAAGAGATCACGACCGTATCAAAACGCTCGATCCCGAGATTCCTGGTCACGACGAAAGAGTAGCCGAAATCGTTGCTTTGAAGGATCGGATTCATACTGGAACCTTCGACGACACACGGGATCAGCACGAACTTCATCAGCAGGAAGGCCAATACCGCGGCTGTGAAAAGGATCTTCAGGACCTCTGTCAATGTATTGCTTTTCTTCATATTATTTCCCATTATACAACAAAAAAGCCGTTGGACGGCTTTTCGGGAATTATCTGACCTCCTTGATCTTGGCGGACTTGCCGGAACGATCGCGCAGATAGTACAGTCTTGCTCTTCTGACTTTACCTTTTCTCACGACGGTGATCTTGTCGATGACCGGTGAGTGTACCGGGAATGTTCTTTCGACACCGACACCGGAAGAGATCTTCCTGACTGTGAATGTCTTGCCGATACCGGAACCCTGGACCTTGATCACGATTCCTTCGTAAGCCTGGATACGGGATTTGTCACCTTCCTTGATCTTGACATCGACACGGACAGTCTGTCCCGGACGAAGATCAGGAATGTCATTTTTCATCTGTTCCTTAGTGATTTCGTTTACTAATTCTAAATTCATTTCTTTCTCCTTTTTTGACAATATGTAGACATCTGTTCATAATCGATGACGAAAAGCGGAACAGCGCTTAATTACTTTATCATAAAAAGCCGATTAAATCAAACCATTTCGTTCCAGAAAATCATATACGCCCTTTTCCGTCACGGCCGAAGTATGCAAAGGGATCTGTGACTGCAGCTGCTCAGAGGCATTGCCCATCAGAACACCGGTCGTCGCCTTCAGCATCGTCAGATCGTTGTCGTTGTCTCCGAAGCTGAGGATCTGATCCATGCGGCAGCCGATCAGCTGCGCCAGCTTCTGACAGGACAGGGCCTTGTCCACTCCCTTGGCAACGATCTCGAAACAGATGTCGGAAGAGAATGACGTATTGAACATCGAAAGATCGATCGAAGACATATAACGGGCGACATCCTGTTTTCTGGACGGATCTGCGATCGCCAGGATCTTGGAACGTTCGGCCGTATCCTTTGTGAAGTCGAACAGGACCGGTCTCAGATCGCGGGCGGCGATCCACTCCTTCAGAGAAGGTTCCGTGACTTCCCTGCTTACCAGGAAGGTATCCTTCTCATAGATCCCGAGGACGGAGTGTCCAAAGCGGACGGTCTTTCCGATATAGCGGACTTCTTCACCGGTGAGCGGATACAGGATCTCCAGACGGTCCTTCTTCATATCCATCAGTTCCGCTCCGTTGCTTCCGAAGATGTAATCCAGCGGATAATCGCCGAAGGCTTTCCGGAAGGCTTTTATCGCGATATGACAGGGTCTGCCGCTGGAAAGACAGATCCGATAGGGAGAATCCTTCAGCCTCGCCAGAGCTTCCCTGGTATAGGAAGTCGTCTGATATCTGTAATCAATCAGTGTTCCGTCGAAATCGAAGACGATCGCCCGGATCTCTTCCTTAAAGTTCACTGACGACCTCCGCAAGCAGTTCTTTCTCCTCTTTATTCAGTTCCCTTTTTTCCAGCAGTTCGGGACGGTTCAGCAGGGTCTCCTTCAGGGACATCTTCAGATTGTATCTGCGGATCTCCTTATGATTCCCGTTCTGTAATACTTCCGGCACTCTGTCCCCGTTGTATTCGGGAGGACGGGTGTACTGCGGATATTCCAGAAGGCCGTCATTGAAGGATTCTTCCTTCAGAGATTCAGCGGAGATCCCTTCATCGAGAAGTCTCAGGATCCCGTCGATCATCACCATGGAAGGAAGTTCTCCTCCCGTCAGGACGTAATCGCCGATCGATACCTTCTCATCGATGTAGCGTTCGATACGGCAGTCGATCCCTTCATAGTGACCGCAGATGATGACCAGTTCATCCAGAGTCGAAAAACGTTCCAGGTCGCTTTGGGTCAAAGGCCTGCGGCCGGGAGCGGTCAGAACGGTATAGACGTGATCGTTGGAGATATTGTCGAGCAGGGCACGGTGAACGACGTCCACCTTCATCAGCATCCCGGCACCTCCGCCATAGGGAGTGTCGTCCACGTGACGGTGCTTGTCGTTGGAATAGTCACGGATGTCGACGACTCTGATCTCGGCCAGCCCTTTCTCCAGGATCCGGTGGATGATCGAGGCATTCAGAAAGCCCTCATACATCTCCGGAAACAGGGTCAGGACGGTGATCTTCACAGAAGTCCCTCCATCCGGACGATGTCGATCCTGCCGTTTTCCGTATCCACTTTCTCCACAAAGACCGGAAGGAACGGCACGAGATACTCCTTGCCGTCTTCTTCCTTGCGGATACGCATGTTGTTATGGGTGGTCCCTTCTTCCATATCCAGGACCTTTCCGACATGTTCTCCGTCCACATAGACTTCCAGTCCCCGGATATCCGAGAAGTAGTATTCCCCTTCCGGAAGCGGTCTGATGTCTTCCCTGCTCTTGTAGAGGAAACGGTTCTTGTATTTCTCTACGAGATTGATGTCCTCATGATCCTTGAGCTGAAGCAGCAGGAAACCTTTGTGAAAACGGAAGGACTGGACGGTAAAAGGAAGATGATCTTCTCCGATATAGATCCTGGATCCTTTCGCAAAGCGCTCTGTTTCAAAATCGGTATAGGAGTCGACTTTCAGTTCTCCTTTGATACCGAAGGTGTTTATGATCTTCCCGATCAGTACGAATTCCATGTCTCCATTATATTAAAAAAGAGATGAATAATCATCTCTTAGAGAGCCTCAAATTTGATCGAGATCCTTTTTTTCTCGATCTTCGAAGCAACCTGCAACATTTGACGAATCGAATTTGCCATCATGCCTTTTTTGCCGATCAGTCTGGCGATGTCCTCGCTCGGTGCATAGACATGCAGGAGCAGTTCATTCTCGTCCAGGCTGTCCATCTTCCTGACCATGACGGAATCAGGATCGGAACAAAGCGGCTTAACGAGATTCAGAAGTACTTTTTCCAGGTCGATCATTACTTGCTTTTCTTGGAATCGAGATACTTCTTCATCGTGCCGTTCTTCGCAAGCAGACTGCGGACAGTATCTGTCGGGGTAGCGCCCTTATCCAGCCACTCCATTACTTTCTCTTCGTCGATGTTTACGATTGCCGGGTTCTTTGTCGGGTCATACGTGCCCAGTGTAGCGATATCTCTGCCATCTCTGCGAGCTCTCGCGTCTGCAGCGACGATACGGTAGAAAGGAACCTTCTTGGCGCCCATTCTCTTTAATCTAAGTTTAACCATAATATGCCTCCTAATGTACTCCACTATCATGGCACAAAGAAGGATAAGAGTCAAGTATTTTTACTTGACTGTATGTCGATCGAACCAGGAAGTGATCTCTTCCAGTCTGCGTATGCGGTGCAGCGGCTTCCCGGAACGGGATAACTCGTGATTCTCGCCGTGGAACACCACCATCCGGGTCTTTATCCCACGGTCGGTGATCGCACTGTAATACTGCAGTCCCTGTTCCAGAGGACAGCGGTAGTCTTCGTCGGAATGGATGAACAGGATCGGTGTCTTCACATGATCGACGTATTTCAGCGGAGAGCGTTTCCAGAGCTTTTCCGGATCTTTCAGATCGGCGGCACACTGATCCCTGGTGAAGTCCAGACCGATATCGGAAGTCCCGATGAAGGAGATCCAGTTGGAGATACTGCGCTGGGTCGCTGCGGCGACGAAACGGTCGGTATGGGAAACGATCCAGTTGGTCATGAAACCGCCGTAGGATCCTCCGGTCACGCAGACTCGCTTCGGATCGATGCTCGGATACCGTTTCAGTACTTCATCCGTAAAATCCATGATGTTCCTGTAGTCCGTCGTTCCGTATCTGCCGCGCATATCCGCAAAGGCGCTTCCCCTTCCGTCGGAACCGAACGGATTGCAGAAGAAGACGAAATAGCCCTTTCCTGCCCATACCTGCATCTCATGATAGAAGGTCTCACCGTAGACCGTCTTCGGTCCGCCGTGGATATCCAGTACAGCCGGATACTTCTTCTTCGGATCGTAGTCTTTCGGTCTCAGGATCCATCCGTCGATGTCGTAACGTCCGCTGTGCACGGTGGTCTTCTCCGGTAAAGCGATGTAACGGTTCTTCAGGACAGGCTGATTGAATTCACTGATCCGTTTCACCTCTCCTTCTTCCAGAAGATAGAGTTCCTGCGGCGAGGAAGCGGTGATCCTGTTGAGGATGATCCGATCGCCGATGATGTCGAAATCATCGATGGAGCCTTCCCCCTGATAGACGAGATGTTCCTTGCCGTTTCGATCGAAACAAGAGAGGATCGTCTGATATCCGGAAGTCGTAAGGAAGTAGAGGCGGTCTTTCGTCGCCTTGAAGCTCCTGGTGTGGCCGTACCGGCAGTCGCTTCCGCTGGAATTGCCGTACGTACGGTCTTTCATACAGTATTCCTTCAATGTCCTCTCCTTCGGATCCAGAGAGAACAGGACCGCATTCTCATTGAGGCCGTGTTTCAGATGACGGTTGGCCAATACGATGAGTTTCCCCGCAAATGTGATCAGGGAATAGACCGAATACTTTGCCGGGAAGACTTTCCTCGTCTTTCCGGTCTTCAGGTCGTAGGAACGGATCTCGTCGTACCGGGAACGCTTCCTGGAGAAGGAATTGCCCGAATAGTAGACCTTTCCCTCCAGAAGATCGAAGGTCCCGACATCGAAGAGGTCTTCCGTGATCTTTTCCAGTTCTCCCGATCCCATATGATACAGGAAGAGGCTGTTTCGCATGTTTCGGGTATAGCCCATCCCGTTGTAATAGAACGGGACTTCATCGAAAGTCTCGTAGTCTCTGTCGTTCTGATAGTTCTGATCGATCGCCGATCTCTTCTTTTCGCTCAGCAGATGATAATCCGGATAAAGCTTGTCGGTCAAGGCACTGATCAGAAGGAGGTCCTCATCGATCTTCCTGACGCGGGACATGCGGATCGGCAGTTCAAAGGATTTGATGGCTTCACCACCGTTCAGATCCATCCGGTAGACAGGGGTGAACTGCTGACGTGCTTCCGCTCTGGCGGCCTCATCCTTGCTTCGGGAAGTGAAGATCCACAGTTCGTCGTTTCCGTTGAACATATAGGACGATTCTTTTCCCAGAGATGTGAGCTGAGTGATCTTTCCGTCACGATAAAGGTAAAGAAAACTATGATAGCTGTTTTCTTTCGGATCGGCATTCGATACGACAAAGACACAGTTCCTGCCGTCGTCAGAAGTCTCCAAATGGCTCAGGAAGCGATATTGGAGAAGATCTTCGATCTCGATACGTTTCATACGTTTCTCCTCTCAGAACAAGCGCAGATCATCTTCCGGCTTGAATTCCAGTTCTTTTTTCCCGGTCAGGATATCCCGATGATGGATGAAGGCGATCATCTCTTTCTGATCCAGGATCAGCGGCATGCGTTCATGGATCTTTGCGAACTCTTCATCTGCCGCCTGGGTCAGGACGAGAAGCTCGTTGTCCTGATTGAAGATACATCCCAGATAGAAGACTTCATCACCGGTCGTGACCAGGTATTTCCTCTTGTCTTTATCCCACTCGTAAAAGCCGCTGCATACGACGGCACAGCGCCTGTCTTTCATATCGGTATAGGTCGGACGGTCCCGAAGGGATTCCATCCTGGCATTGATCTGAAATCCGTGTTTCGCGATCCCCCACTTCATGACCGAAAGATCGATCTTCGATTCCATCGGAATGATACATAAGACGGGGTCATTAGGAAAAATCTCGCCTTCTTTATAGACGAGATCCAATTTTTCCGCCCGTTCCAGGATCTGTTTTCCTTTTCCCGAACGGTCCAGTTTCAGCAGATATCTTCCGCACATATCAAAGTTTGAACATGGACCCCAGAGAAGAGACGTTCTTGAACATCTTCTTCATCCTGTCGTACTGGTTGCAGAGCTTGTTTACGGCATCTACACTCGTACCGGAACCGGCTGCGATCCTCCTCTTGTGAGAAGAACGCATGATCGAAGGATCTTCCCGTTCCGCAGGGGTCATGGACTGGATGATGGCCTTTACTTTCTTCAGTTCATCATCCGCTGCCTGATCGTTGACCGAACCGGCCATCTCGGACATGCCCGGAAGCATGCGCAACAGCGATGAGATCGGTCCCATCCTGCGGGACTGTTCGATGGAATTGAGCAGGTCATCCATTGTGAATTTGCCTGCCATGAGGCGGTTGGCGGTCTCTTCCGCCTTCTTCATGTCGATCTCTTCCTGTGCCTTTTCGACAAAGGAGACGACATCGCCCATTCCCAGGATCCTCTGTGCCAGACGGTCCGGGTGGAACGTTTCCAGATCGGAGATCTTTTCACCGACACCGGCGAACTTGATCGGAACTCCGGTCACGGCCTTGACGGACAGAGCGGAACCGCCCTTGGAGTCACCGTCGAATTTGGTGAGGATGAGTCCGGTCAGATCCAGCAGTTCATGGAATGCGGATGCGACATTGACGATATCCTGACCGGTCATGGCATCGACCGTCAGAAGGATCTCTTCCGGATGGACGGCATTCTGGATGTCCTTGAGTTCCTGCATCAGGACTTCATCGATCTGCAGACGGCCTGCGGTATCGATCAGGACGGTATCATAGCCCTTCTTTCCGGCATATTCCATACCGGAAACGACCTGTTTCACGACAGGGACGTCCGTTCCTTCCGAATAGACTTCCACATCGATCTGTTTGCCTAAGGTCTGCAGCTGTTCGATGGCGGCCGGACGGATGATATCTCCGGCGATCAGCATCGGCTTCCTGCCCTGTTTCTTCAGCAGAGCGGCGAGCTTGGCGGCCTGTGTCGTCTTACCTGTACCCTGAAGACCTACCAGCATGATGGCGGTGATCCCCTCTTCTTTGAAATGTAAAGAAGTATCTTCCGCTCCGAGGAGTTCGACGATCTCGTCGTGTACGATCTTGACCAGGAGCTGTCCCGGTTCTACGGAATTCAGAACGTCCTGACCGATCGATTCCTGGCGGACCTTCTCCAGGAAGTTCTTGACGACCGTATAGTTCACATCGGATTCCAGAAGTGCGATCCGGATCTCCTTCAGTGTTTCTTCCATATTGCGTTCGGACAGTTTTCCCTTGCCCTGAACGTTTCTCAGCGTTTTTGTGAGTTTTTCCTGTAATGAATCAAACATACCTGTATTATACAATAAAGATCCCTGTATCAGGGACCTTTTTGCGCCTGATCAGGCGCCGATGAAGGACACGGAATTGCCTACCAGCCTGGTGCTGTAGTACATGTTTCCGTCCTTTTCCAGATTGTTGGCCTGCAGCTTGCCGGCAATGCCGACACATTGACCGATCGCGTAGTTCTCTTCGGCCAGATTGCGGAACAGTGCGACTTCATAGAGATCGTAGCTGTCTCCGGGATCCTTGGAATTCTTTTCGACGGACACCCTGAGGCGACAGACCTTGACACCGTTGGCTGACTCGAATTTCTCCGGTTCTTCCGCTACCCTGCCAACAAGATAGAATGAGTTCATATACCTCCTTTCTATTGCTTGCAGTTACACTGTAGCACGCAAGAAAGGACCATGATTCTCATATTCTTATCATATTCTTATCAAAAAAAGCACTTGCGTGCTTTTTTATTCTTCTTCGTCTTCCGGCTTCAGATAGACTTCCCTCGGTTTGGCTCCGTTTGCCGGTCCGATGACTCCTCTGTCTTCCAGAGTATCGATCAGACGGGCAGCCCGGTTGTAGCCGATACCGAAGCGCCTCTGCAGCAGTGAAGTCGATGCCTTCTGCTGTCCTCTGACGAATTCGACGACCTCATCGTAGAGGGAATCCATATCGTTGGCGTTGGCTGCGTTTCCGGACATGACAGTCGTACCGTTCATATTCGTGAGGAACTCATAGTAGGAATCCTCGTATTCCGGTTTTGCCTGGGATTTGACGTAATCGGTGATCTTTCCGATCTCCTTGTCGGTGACATAGACGCCCTGCAGACGGATTGGAGCGGTCTCTCCCTGCGGATAGTACAGCATATCGCCGTTTCCGAGCAGTCTCTCTGCACCGGTCTGATCCAGGATCGTACGGGAGTCGATCGAAGAAGCGACCGCAAAGGAGATACGGGACGGGATATTGGACTTGATCAGTCCGGTAACGACGTCCGTAGAAGGCCTCTGTGTCGCAACGATCAGGTGGATACCGGAAGCTCTGGCCAGCTGAGTGATCCTCTGGATGGAGAGCTCGACATCCTTCCTGGCGATAGCCATCAGGTCAGCCAACTCATCGATGATGACGACCATATAAGGCAGTCTGTTCATCCTGGAGGCTTCATCGGTCGCTTTGGCGTTGTTTTCTTCGACGAATTCATTGAAGGAAGCGATGTTCCTCACGCCGACGGCCGCAAAGGCTTCGTAACGTTCTTCCATCATGACGACGACTTTTTTCAGCATGTTCGCAGCCATCTGGGCATCATCGATGATCGGCCAGATGAGGTGCGGGATATCGTGATAAGGTGTAAATTCGACTTTCTTCGGGTCGACGAGGACCAGTTTGACATCTTCCGGATCCGTCCTGAGTAAGAGCGATGTAATGATCGCGTTGATACAGACAGACTTACCGGAACCGGTCGCACCGGCGATGAGAAGGTGCGGCATCTTGCTGAGATCGCAGTAGACCGGCTTGCCCATCAGGTCTTTGCCCAAAGAGAACAGGAGCTGGACTTTGCGTTTCTCTGGCGGGATCGCCTTCATCAGATCCAGCATCCTGACCGGGATCGGTTCCACGTTCGGGATCTCGATACCGACGGCACTCCTTCCCGGGATCGGCGCTTCGATACGGATATCTCTGGCTGCCAGTTCCATCTTGATGTTGTCCGAGATGTTCATGATACGGTTGATCTTGACGGAAGAATCCGGCTTGATCTCGAACTTTGTGACGGAAGGTCCGATGTAGGTGTTGACCAGTTCGGCTTCGATGCCGAAATTGCGGAGGATCTCGATGACTTTCTCGCCCTTGACGGCGGCAGAAGTCTTATTGACACTGGAAGATGCCGATGAGGCGACATCCAGGAAGTCTTCATAACGTTTCGGGATATGATAGGTCCCTTTCTTGCGGGTGAGTACCTTCTGCGCAGGCACAGTCGGCTGCGGTTCCTTCACTTCCTTGACCAGAGGGATCTCCTGGGCCGGCTGAGCTTCTTCGCTCTTCTTCTTCCGTTTCTTTCCGTAGATCTCTTCTTCGTTCAGGTTGATGAAAGTCGGAGATTTCGAAAGGATGGCTTCTCTCTTCTTCCTCTCTTCTTCCTCTTTCTTGCGGATCGCTTCTTCCTGTTTGCGGATCTCCGCCTCTTTGGCTTCCTGTTCCGCTCTGATCCGTCTTTCTTCCTCTTCTCTGGCCTTTCTGATCTCTTCTTCCTGACGGCGTTTCTCTTCCTCTTCCGCCAGTCTGGCCATCTCTTCCGCCTGTCTGGCTCTGCGTTCTTCCTCCGCCTTCTGGGCAGCGATCTTCTCCGCTTCCCTCTTCTTCTGATGTTCCCTGCGGGTGGTATCGATCTGCTTCCTCGTATCCGTAAACAGCTGTTTATAGATGTCGGCAGGAACGATCAGGATGCAGGAGATGATGAACATCACGATCAGAACGATCAGAACGCCTGCACGTGAGACCAGTGCGAGGAGCAGAGAATACAGGAGGTTGCCGATGATGCCTCCGGTATACGGAAGGATATGTTCCGTATCCAGCAGCATCCCCGAAGTATCCGAAAGGTATTTCAGATAGTTTCCGATGGTCACTTCATCCTTGATGAAGGCACACAGAAGCATGGCAAACAGGTTCAGTAATACCAGTCCCCAGATCAGTTTGTCGGAAGCGTGCTTCCCGTCGGAGAAGAAAAGAAAATGGACTCCGTAGAAGAAGAACGTCAGAATCGGGATGATATAGAGCGCGGAGAAGACAAAGCTCAGGAGGTTATTGAAAAAGACACCGAACTTTCCCATCTTGCTGACGGTAAAAAAGATCAGTACCGCCAGCAGGATACAGATGATCAGCCAGCTCAGACGTGAGTTGTTTTTCTTTTTGCTAGTTCTCTTTGCCACTGTTATCTCCGAGATTGATCTCAACGATCGCAGGAAGGATCATCGGGGTCTTTCCTGTCGACTTGAGGACGTAGCGTGAGATCAGCTCTCTCGCTTCCATACGGACCTTCATATTGTCGTAGGTCCCGTTTTCGACACTCTTTTCGATCGTGGAAGTGAGGATATTTCCGATCTCTGCCAGGATATGATCGGCATCTTTGAGGTAGATGACACCTCTGGACTGGATGTCCGGTCCGCCGATGACTCTCTTGGTGTTGAAATCAAGCACAACACCACATATTATAGCACCGTCCGTGGACAGTTTTTCGCGGTCTTTCAGGACCATACCGGAAACGTCACGCATATCGGAGGAATCGATCGCGGTCTCCGTCAGTTCGATCTGATCGCCGGTCGAAGACAGACGTCCGTTCTCAAAGGAAGCGAACTGACCGTTGTCCAGAAGGATGATACGGTCCGGTGTATAGCCCATCTCTACGGCGATATCCGCATTGCTGACGAGGTCGGAGTATTCTCCCTTGATCGGCAGATAGTAGCGCGGACGGATCAGATAGAGCATCATCTTGAGGTCTTCCGTCGATGCATGCATGGAAAGGATCTGTTTCGCATTGAGCTTGACGATCGATACGCCCGCCTTGTACAGGTCGTTCTCCATCGCCGTCGCATCCTTTTCTGTACCCGGTACGACCGGAGAAGCGATGATGACGGTATCATGTTCGCGCAGTTCGATGGTCTGATCTTCACCGATCGCGATATTGTGCATCAGCTTGAATACTTCGTTTCCGGATCCGGATACGATGCAGATGACATCGAGAAGATCGTTGTTGAATTCCTTCGGGGAAAGGATGACGTTCTTCGGAATGCGGTAGTATCCCAGTTCATCGACGATGTTCAGCATGCGGATGTGTTCATCGTCATAGAAGTAGACTTTCTTGTGGTATTTGTTCGCCAGTTCCAGGATCTCCATGATCCGGAACAGGTTCTGGCGGTACAGAGTCACGATGAGACGCTTTTCCGTCTCTTCGAAATAGTGTTCGATGTGTTCCGTGATCCTGTGTTTCGGAGCGGTGTAGCCGCTGCGGGTCGATCCGGTCGATTCGGACATCAGGACCAGGACGTTGTCCTTCCCCATCTCGGAAAGGGCGTTGATATCCATGGAGAAGGATTTGTTCAGGATATCGTAGTCAAAGATGAATTCCGAAGTATAGACGATCAGTCCGGAATCCGTCTCGAAAGCAAAGCCTACACCGTCGGCGATCGACTGCATGACCGGGAAGGTACGGATGACATGGCCTGCGACCTTGATCGTATCGTTCCGTTTCAGGATATTGATCCGTTTGTTGCGGATCTTGTGCTTCTGAAACTCCATCTCCAGCAGTTTCGCCGTCAGAGCGGTCGCGTAGACATCAAAATCCGCCTGTGTCAGCAGATGACCCAGAGCGCTCATCACATCGTCATGACCGTGAGAGATGAAGATCCCCTTCACTCTCTCCTTGTGTTCCAACAGATATGTAAAATCAGGGATGATATATTCGATCCCCAGCTGTTCGGTCTCGCTCGGATACTTCAGACCGGCATCTACCACAAAAATATCGCCATCGATCTCCACCAGGTACATATTCTTGCCATCTTCGTCAAGACCGCCAAGTGCCATTAAACGTATCTTCTGCACAAATGATATCCTCCAGAATTCTTAAATAATTATAACATACTTTACAGCCCGAAAAGGCTAATCAAGAAGAACGAGGTACCCGTCCTTCAGCTCGTAGATCCTGTTTGCGACTTCCTCGATGAATTTCCGGTCGTGAGAGACCGCGATGATCGCTCCTCCGAAATCGTTCAGGATCTCGCGGACGCGGGGATTGGAGAGCGGTGAGAGGTTTCTCGTCGGCTCATCCATCAGGAGCACATCGCATTTATCCAGGATCAGTTTCAGAAGCAGGATCTTGCATTTCTGACCTTCCGAAAGCTCTTCGATCCGATGTTCCATCTCTTCACTGGTGAACCGCAAAGCACCCAGACAGCTGCGGACACGGGTGCGCTCTTCCGCCTTTCCTTCCTTCATCAGGAAATCGACCGGTGTCTTCTTCGGATCGAGGGATTCCCCGTAATCCTGAGGCAGATAGCCGACCTTGATGTCGCTTCGCTCCGCAAGAGACTCCCGGATCTTTCGGATCAGAGTCGTCTTTCCTGCACCGTTTTCTCCGATGATACAGACCCTGTCTTTTCCCAATACTTTCAAACACAGATCTTTTCCGACCGTCTTCTCCCCTGCCTTCAGGACAGGCAGATCAAGGTCAAGAATGACCTTGTTGGGATCGATGCGGATCTCGTCGAAAAAGATATCGATGGCCTCTTCCGGTTCATAGGTCTGCCTCAGTTCTTCCTTCTTGCGTTCCAGGTTCTTCTGCTGGGCTTTCACCGCGTGCATCTTCTTCTTGAGGAGCTGTCCTCCGTGAGGATCCTGGCGGGTGATGGTCCTTTGCTGATGATCGACGGTCTGATAGATCTTGCGCCAGCGTTCGAGCTGCTTGCGATACTGGGCCTTCTCCTTGGATGCGATCATGTTGTTGCGCGAGATATAGGCATCTCTTCTGTCCAGATATTCCCGATAGGAGACTCTCTGGAAGTTCAGATGCGCTTCGCTTTTTCGTTTGAGCTGTTCCAGATGCAGGATGCCGTCGGCACAGTTCTCCAGCAGAGTCTCATCGTGAGACACAAATATTACAGGCAGGTCCGTCCCTTTCAGAAATTCTTCCAGCCAGATCAGGGTCTGCAGGTCCAGATCGTTGCTCGGTTCATCCAGCAGCAGAACATCCGGATCTTCATAGAGGATCTTCAGAAGACCGATCCTGACCTTTTCTCCGCCGGAAAGAGTCTTCATCTGTCTCATCGAGAGAAGATCCGTATCGATCCCGATGCGGGCACACAGGGTGTAGAGCCGGTTGTAGTCGGGTTCCTCATCGATGTAATAAGGAACGTAGAGTTCCAGAAGATCCTTCTGAATGCTCTGGGGCAGATAGGCGATCCTTCCGTCACAGAAGATATCGCCCGTAACGTTTGCATAGGCAGAGAGATCGATCCCGGCGATCGCTTTCAGTATCGTCGATTTTCCGTTTCCCTCTTCGCCGATCAGAGCGATCCTGTCTCCCTGATTCAATACGAAAGAAAAGTCCTTCAGAAGTACTCTGCCCTTGTGGGTAGTGATGGTAAGATGATTTATTTTCAGCATGAAAAAATGATTCCCTTCTTCGCCTGAGAGTCAGTCCAACCTATTCGGCGATCAATAAGTCTTCAGGAATCACCTCTTCATGCTTTCACCTCATTCCTTTACGAGTTCTCCGTTCAGGGAGAAAGACATCACTTCCGTGATCTTCACCCTGACGAGATCTCCCACATGGATATCCTCTCCGGTAAAGTTGACGAGCTTGTTTTCCGGAGTATAGCCCGAATAGACATTGGAATTGCGCTTGCTGAGACCGTCGACGAGGACTTCGACGACCTGATCCCGGAAACGCTGATTGTTCAGATTGGCGTAATGCGCCACTTTTTCATTGAGTGCCTGCAGTCTTCTCTCCTTCTCTTCACGAGGGATCGGATCTTCAAAAGAAGCGGCTGGAGTCCCGCTGCGCGGAGAATAGATGAACGTGAAGGCATTGTCGAACTGACAGTGATCGACTGCGCTCAGTGTATCTTCAAAGGCTTCCTTCGATTCGTTCGGAAAGCCAACGATGATGTCGGTGGTGAATGCGAAGCCGGGCAGTTCGGTTTTCAATTTATCGAAGAGTTCGAGATAGGCTTCTCTGGTATATCTTCGGTTCATCTTCTTCAGGATGCCGGTATTTCCGGACTGCAGCGGAAGATGGATGTACGGCATGATGTTCGGATTCTCTTTGATCGCTTCGATCATACGGTCGTTGAAATCCCATGGATGGGAGGTCATGAAACGGATCCGCGGGATCTTTGTCGCTGTGACATCTCTCAGCAGTTCCGCAAAGCCGTATTCGGAAGAGACGTCTTTTCCGTACGCATTGACGTTCTGTCCCAGGAGACAGACTTCCTTATATCCCTGTTTCACCAGTTCTTCGACTTCAAAAAGGATGTCTTCCTTGCTGCGGGAACGTTCCTTTCCCCTGGTATAAGGGACGATACAGTAGGTACAGAACTTGTCGCATCCGTACATGATGTTGACCCAGGCCTTGTGTGACATGAAACGGGTCGCCGGTACGGATTCGATGATCTCGCCCATGCCGGAAAGGACTTCGACCTTTCTTTCCCTGGTCTGATAGACTTCATAAAGCAGCTTCGGAAGCGAAGTGATGTTGTGAGTCCCGAAGATGATATCGACCTGACGGTATTTCTCCATGATGAGCTTTACCGTTTCTTCTTCCTGAGCCATGCATCCGCCGATACCGATGATCAGATCGGGATCGTTCTTTTTTAGGCGCTTCAAAGCTCCGATCTCACCGAGCACCTTCTCTTCCGCTCCCTGACGGACTGCACAGGTATTGATCAGGATCACATCGGCCTTCTTGGGATCGTCACTGTTGCGGTATCCCATCTCTTCCAGAAGTCCGGCCATCGTCTCGGAATCGCGCTGATTCGCCTGACAGCCGTGCGTGATGATGTGATAGGCCTTGTCTTTACCGATCTCACGGTATCTTTCGTCTAATGAAAAGACGACTCTCTGAGAAGCTTCTTTATCTCTTTTTCTGGCACTGTCCAGTGAGGGCAGGATATAGTCTTTCTTCATATATACTTATTCTATTAAAAAAGGCATAAAAAAACCAAGTTTTCACTTGGCTTTTTATTCTTCGGTAGATAATGCTTCGACCGGGCAAGTCGCGACGCAGGCTCCGCAGTCGATGCAGGTTTCTTCGTTACAGACTGATTTGCCTTCTGCATCTAATTCCAAAGAAGCAGTTGGACATACGCCTGTACATGCACCACAGCCGATACACAGATCACGATCAACTTTTACTGGCATATACAACCCTCCTTCCACAGAATTATTTTAACATGCCTATCCTATGGTTAGTAAACACTAACATTTATCTATTCACGAATGGACAGAGAAAGGAAATCCAGCTGGTCCTGGTCGACGGTCGACGGAGCGTCGGACATCAGGCAGTATGCGCTGGCCGTCTTCGGGAAGGCGACGACATCCTTGATGTTGTCGGTACCGGACAGGATCATGACCAGACGTTCGAGACCGATGCCGACACCGCAGTGCGGAGGTGCACCGTAATCGAAGGCTTCGATGAAGAATCCGAACTTGTTTCTGATCTGTTCCTTGGTCAGGCCTAAGGCATCGAAGACCTTTGCCTGCATCTCGGAATTGTGGATACGGACGGAACCGGAAAGCAGTTCATAGCCGTTGAGTACGAGGTCATAGGCTCTGGAGTAGCAGTTGGCCTGATCGCTCGTCAGCTTGTCGACATCTTCATCTCTCGGTGCCGTGAACGGATGATGGGCAGATACCCAGCGTCCTTCTTCTTCGGAGTATTCATACATCGGGAACTCCGTGATCCAGGCAAATGCGTACCTGTCTTTGTCGATGAGTCCGAGTTCTTCTCCCATCTTCTTCCTGAGGGCTCCCAGAGCCGTCTCTGCGACGTTTTTTACGTCTGCGACCAGAAAGACGACATCACCGTTTTCCATTCCCAGACGGGCTTTTAAGGCCTCTTTCTCTTCGATCGGAAGCGCATTGTTCAGAGAACCGGCGAATTCATCGTTGTCATACTTGAGATATGCGAGGCCCTTGGCCTTGTAGATCTTGACGAACTCGTTGAGCTCATCGAATTTCTTTCTTGAGATGTGTCCTGCCGCGTTCTTGAATACGACTGCCTTGATGATGCCGCCGTTATTCAATACGTTGCGGAAGACCTGGAACTGGCTGTTCTCGAATACGGAAGATACCGTCACCATCTCGTTTCCGAAACGGATATCCGGCTTGTCCGAACCGTAGCGGTCCATCGCATCCACGTAGCGGATACGCGGGAAGCTGAGATCATTCACTCCCTTGATCTGAGAGAAGATCGCTCTCATGACCTTTTCGACTTCGGCGAAGATATCTTCTTCATCCGCAAAGGACATCTCCATGTCGATCTGGGTGAATTCCGGCTGACGGTCCGCTCTGAGGTCTTCATCACGGAAGCATCTCGCGATCTGGAAGTAACGGTCCATTCCGCCGATCATCAGCAGCTGTTTGTACTGCTGAGGAGACTGCGGCAGCGCATAGAACCTTCCCTTGTACAGACGGGACGGGACCAGATAGTCTCTGGCTCCTTCCGGAGTCGACTTGGAAAGGATCGGCGTCTCGACTTCCACGAAATCGTCCTTATGGAGCACATCGCGTACGATGGTCGTTACCTTGTCTCTGAGCAGCAGTTTCTCCTTGATCGGATTCCTGCGGATATCCAGATAGCGGTATTTCAGTCGCAGATCTTCCAGGGCGTCTGTCTCATCGGCGATGATCATCGGTGTCGTCTTGGCAGTCGAAAGCACCTTGCATTCTTCCGCAAGCACTTCGATCTCCCCTGTCTCCAGTTTCGGATTCGGTGTGGCCTTCAGAGCGACCGTTCCTCTGACTTCAATGACGTATTCGTTACGAACGTCCTTCACCAGATCCGCATGGGATTCATCGAATGTGATCTGGGTGATGCCGTAGCGGTCTCTCAGGTCGATAAAGACGATGGAACCGAGGTTCCTTCTCTTGGCGACCCATCCCGCCAGTCTGACTTTCTTTCCTTCGTCAGTCCTTCTTAATTCTCCGCATGTATGGTCTCTATTCATAATAATCCTCCAGCAGCTGGTCCAGACGTTCCACCAGCTCTTCTTTCTTTACGGTCTCCTGTGCCTTCGTCAGGGTATCCTTGATGGTCACGGTATTCTCTTTTTCTTCATCTTCTCCCAGGATCAGGACGAAACGCGCCTTCTTGCGTTCCGAAGAACGGAACTGTGCCTTCAGGGAACGTCCGTAATAGTCCATCTCCGTCGTGAAACTGTTGTTTCGGACTTCTTCCGCGATCTGTAATGCGTAATCCGGTGTCTTGTTCAGATTGATGACGTAGCATTCCAGTTCCGGTTCGTATTCTTCGAAGATCCCTTCGGCTTCCGCCAGGATCATCAGTCGTTCCACGCCGATCGCAAAGCCGATACCGCTCATCTGCGGGCCGCCCATCTCCTTCACCAGGTCGTCATAGCGTCCGCCGGCGAAGATGGTCGACTGGGAACCGGATGCCTCATTGGTCGAAACGACTTCGAATACGGTATCCGTATAGTAATCCAGTCCTCTCACCAGCTTGTCGTCCACTTCGTACGGGATCTCCAGGACATCCAGATAATGTCTGAGATCGTCGAAGTACTTCTGGGATTCCGGGGTCAGTTCCATCTTCGGAGCTTCCGCGATCACCTTGGATCCGTGGTCGACCTTGCAGTCGAGGATACGCAGCGGATTCTTGTTCAGACGGTTCTGACAGTCCGGACATAACTCATCCTTGTGCGGTGTGAAGTATTCGATCAGCTTCTCCTTGTATCTGAGTCTCGATTTGCTGTCACCCAGGGAATTGATCAGTACTTTCACCGACTGAAGTCCCAGGGTCCGGATAAAGGTATATCCCAGAGCGATCACTTCCGCATCGATCAGAGGATCTTTCTGTCCCAGACATTCGATCCCCATCTGGGTGAACTGCCTCTGCCTGCCCTTCTGCGGTCTCTCGTGGCGGAACATCTCTTCGATATAGGCCAGCTTGACCGGCAGTTCCGGTCTTGCGTACATCTTGTTTTCGACGAAGGAGCGGATGACTCCTGCCGTCCCTTCCGGACGCAGAGTCAGAGAATCCTTTCCGTTCGGGGAGAAGGAATACATCTCCTTTGTCACCATGTCGGAAGTATCGTTCTCCTTCTGGAAGACGCCCGTGTATTCAAAGACCGGTGTCTTGATCTCGGAATATCCGTACAGGCTCAGGAAATGCCGGAACAGGTCCGCGACCGTATTGAAACGGGCCATATCCTTTTCCAGCAGATCATAGGTTCCTTTTACAGTCTGATACATATCTTATTTCCTTTCCTTTCGCAGGTTGTAGTAATCCAGTTCTTCCTTCATCTTTTCCGGGATCTCACGTTCGACCGGGAAGGCCACGCTGCTTGCCATCTGTTCTGCGAAACTTTCGATATATCCGCAGGTGCGGTAGTAGTTCTCCTTTGACAGATGATCCGTCACGTCTTTCCGTGAATGGATCTGGGCACCGCCTCTCGGTGCGATGCGCGCAAAGGACAGTGACGGGATCCCCTGATCCGCAAACGGTGTCGAATCCGAGGAATAGACTCCCTGTCTGGCTTCCAGCGGGAATCCCTTGATCAGAGAGTCATAACGCAGATAGTTCACGAGGGACTCGTTCGCCGTAACGACGGCGATATCCTTGCCGATCGTGACTCCCACCATATCCACGTTGATATTGAGAAGGATCTTTTCGATCTCCTTCTTATGTTTCTTCAGGTAGGCCTTCGATCCCAGAAGTCCTTCCTCTTCCGAACCGCACCACAGGAAGCGTACGGTCCTCTTCGGTCTGTGTTCCGCGAAGTAGCCGAGCAGTTCAAGGATGCAGGCACTTCCGGTCGCATTGTCGTAGGCTCCCTTTGAATAGGAAACGGAATCGTAATGGGCGGAGAAGACGATGATCTCGTCCGGTTTTTCCGTCCCTTTGATCTCGGCGATCACGTTGTGGGAATCGGTCTTGTCTTCATCCTGCTGCAGACATACGAAGGCTCTCTTCGGTGCCTTTTCCAGGATCATCTCCGCATCCTTCATGCGGATACAGACGGCCGGGATCTTTGCCAGAGAATAGTGTCTTTCCCTGTATTTGTACGGATCGAGGTCGACATCTTCCTCATCCAGGTACACATCTCCCGTACACAGGATCAAAGCGGCAGGCTTTTTTTCCGCAAGGATCTTGAAGGTCTTGTGATCCACCATCTTGGCTGCGATCATACAGATCTTCCCCTTGAGATCGGTGATCTTCGCATCGGTCGGGGATGTCACATAGACGAATTCCCCTTCCACGCCTTCTTTCGGCGTATTTCCGGACATTCCGACACCGACGAAGTCGACATCGATATCCGGATCGCAGAAGTGAAGCTCCGCCTTCCTGATATGACAGACATCGACCGGGAAAGCTTCGAGTTTTCCTTTGACCCCGAACTTCCCGCATTCGGATGCGATCGTCTTTGCGGCTTTTGTCTCTTCTTTTGAACCGGATGTGCGGACATATGAGATCTTTTCGATCAGTGAGAAACTGTCATACATGGCGAATCTCCTTTCAGAATAAAATAAAACGTCCTGTCTAAGGACGTTCTTCACGCGGTACCACCTTAGTTCACATTCCTGTGCACTCGATACTTTAACGCAGTAACTACGACCTGCTTTCACAGGTATCAAGGAAGTGTCACTCGTATCCTTACCCGAAGCCTTTCACCGTTCGCTTCTCGCTCTGGAGTCCGGAATACGATCAGTTTCCTTATAGACACACAAATTCTAACATTATTTCACGGCTCTTTCAACCGAGATCACGGAGTTGACCTTGCGCAGGTTCGCCATGATGGTCTCCAGATGTTCCAGATCGCTGACCATGAAGGACAGACTGGTCGTAGCCGTCAGATCTTCGTTGTTTACGGCACTGTTGACTGCCGTCAGGTTCGCCTTGTACTGGGCGACGACCGTCACCAGATCGGTAAGCAGATAGGAACGGTCCTTGGAGAAGATCTTGATGGAGGTCTCATACTTGATGTCCGGCTTGTTTTCATCCCACTCGACATCGATCAGACGCTTCATATCCTTGATATTCGGGCAGTCGCGGCGATGGACCTTGATGCCCTGTCCTTTCGAGACGAAACCGACGATCTCGTCACCGTAGACCGGGGAACAGCACGGAGACAGAGCCAGTTTCATGGAACTGATGCCCTTGACGACGATCCCCGTCTTGGAGATCATCTGGCTCTTTTCCGCATTCCGCTTCGTGATCTTTTCGATGTAGTCGAGATCGACTTCCCGCTTGCCGAACTTCGTCAGCTTTTCAATGACCGCCAGCGGCGTCATCGACTTGCAGCCGATCGCATAGAACAGATCGTTCGCATTGGAAAGTTGGAAGGATCCTGCGACCTTGTCCAGTTTCTTGGTATCGAAGAATTCATCCACATCCAGATCGTGCTTGCGCAGTTCTTCCTTCAGGAGGTTCTCGCCTGTCTTGATGGATTCTTCCTTGTCTTCCAGTTCCTTTCTCTGGAAGAAGGCCTTGATCTTGTTGCGCGCATGATTGGTCTTGACGAACTTCAGCCAGTCTTCCGACGGTGTCGAGTTCTTGTTGGTACGCAGTTCTACGACATCGCCCGTCTTCAAAGGCGTGTTCAAAGGGACCAGAACGCCGTTGACGAGAGCTCCGACGGTCTGATTGCCGACTTCCGTATGGATGCGGTAGGCAAAGTCGATCGGTGTGGCTCCCGCAGCCAGGTCGACGATACGTCCCCTTGGGGTCATACAGTAGATGTTCGCATTGAAGATATCATGCGTGATATCACTCATGTATTTCTTGGCATCGGTATCCGAATTGTCTTCAAATGCCTTCAGCCAGCGCAGTTCATTCACCAGTTCCTTCTGGGAACGGGTCTTCCCTTCCTTGTAGGACCAGTGTGCCGCAACGCCTCGTTCAGCGATCTCATCCATCTCTTCCGTACGGATCTGGACCTCATAGATCCTTCCGTCCGGTCCGACGATCGTCGTATGCAGAGACTGATAGAGGTTCATCTTCGGCATCGCGATGTAGTCCTTCAGACGTCCCGGGATCGGCCGGTAGACCGCATGGATATAGCCCAGGATCTCGTAACAGTTGGTCTCGGTCTGCGTGATGATACGGATGGCCAGAAGGTCCAGGATCTCGTCGAAGCGCTTGTTCTTGGTGACCATCTTCTTGTTGATGGAATACAGGTGCTTGGATCTGCCGAAGATGCGGAACGGAATGTTGTGCATCTTCAGGATGATCGAAATATCTTCGATCATGATCTCGATCTGATTGTCACGTTCGGATTTCTTGGATTCGACCAGTTTGGCGATCTCATGATACTTCTCGTTATCAAGGTAATAGAAAGAGAGATCTTCCAGTTCGTTCTTGATCTCGGCGATACCGAGACGGTGTGCGATCGGCGCATAGACATCCAGCGTCTCTCTGGCGATCCTCTTCTGTTTGTGTTCCGGGAGATACTGAAGGGTCCGCATGTTGTGCAGACGGTCGACCAGTTTCACCAGGATGACTCTGACATCCTTGGCCATCGCGATCAGGATCTTGCGGTGGTTGACGGCCTGATATTCCTTCTCATCCGTGAACTTCAGATTGGAGATCTTGGTGACAGCTTCGACGATCTCATAGATCTCTTCGTTGAAATTCTCCAGAAACTCTTCCTTGGAGACGTTGCAGTCTTCCAGGACATCGTGAAGGAGCCCGGCACAGATGGTATTGGGATCCACCTTGAGTTTCGCCAGTTCATAGGCGACGTTCAGGCAATGCACAAAATACGGCTCGCCTGACGAGCGTTTCTGGTCCTTATGTTTCTCCTGTGCATACGCATAGGCCTTTTCGATCAGTTCGACCGATTCCGGATTGGTGATGTAGGAATCGATCTGATCGAAGAGTTCTTTTTTCGTCGAGATCGTCTTGACCATAATAATTTAAAACCGAAGCAGAGCTTCGATTTATCTCAGTATTTGAGCAGTGTGAAGACGTCGTAACCTGACAGTCTTTCCCTTCCGCCCAGTGCTTCCAGTTCGATCAGGAAACCGCAGCCGACGACTTCACCGCCGAGCTGTTCGACCATCTTGATGGTGGCTTCTACCGTTCCTCCGGTCGCAAGAAGGTCATCGATGATCAGGACCTTCTGTCCCGGCTTGATCGCATCCGCATGAATATGAAGCTCGTTGGAGCCGTATTCCAGGTCGTATTTGTAGGAGATCGTCTTTCTCGGGAGCTTGCCCGGCTTTCTGACCGGTACGAAACCGATCTTCAGTTCGTGAGCGACAGGACAGCCGAAGATAAAACCTCTCGATTCCGGTCCGGCGACAAGTTCCGCACCGATCTTCTTTGCATAGGTGATCAGTTCTTCGCAGGCAGCGTGGAAAGCTTCTCCGTCAGCCATGAGCGGCGTGATATCGCGGAACAGGATACCCTCACTTGGGAAATCAGGAATCGATGCAATGTAATCCTTGAAGTTCATATCTTCCTCCTTAAATACATTCTTCATTATATTAAAACTCTACTAAATCTTCAATTATCAGCGAGAAGTTGCCTTTTCGGTAATCATCCTTCTTCAGCCTTCCCAGCATCATATTGAATCCGACGTCTTTCATGGAAGGATCGAAGCTGATCGCATCCAGATGATCCTCCAGAAGGAATTTCGGATAGTTTCCGGAAAGAAGGAAACGTTTCCTGATCTCAGGATCTTCGATCCCGATCAGAGGCTCTTCAAAGCCCGGACCGAAGGGCCTGAGTTCTTCCAGTTCTTCATACAGTTTCGGACCGATCTGATCCTGAGGAAGGACCAGGACGTTCTGTACGGCATCTTCATAGACAAACGGATGGGCATTGATGTATTCGATCAGCTGCGGAAGGTTTTCCTGTTTCAGGGTCACGCCGATCGCCTGCGCATGTCCGCCATAGGCTTCGAAGAGCTTTTCCGTTTCTTTCAGATAGGTATAGAGATCGGATCCTTTCGGCGATCTTCCGGATCCTTTCAGGAGCCCCTCGTCTTCACTGAGGACGATCACCGGTTTCCCGAAGCGATACATCAGCCGGTTGGCGACGAGACCGCACAGGCCTTCAAAGAACGTCTCCGAGTGGATCAGGATCACATCGGAATCGATATAGGAGAGGCGTTCCGCAACGGATGCCATCTCTTTGGTGAGTTGTTTGCGGCTGCGGTTGATCTCCTCGATCACCGGCAGGTATTTCCGGGATTCCTCCGGTTCCAGAAGATATCTCACCACATGGTTGACGTTGAGCCTCGACTCCATCCGCGAGACCGCATTGATCTTGGGGATGACCTGGAACGAAAGGTTCTCAAAGGAGACTTCGCTCCTGCCCAATAGATTCGAGACCGTCGGAAAATGACCGGTCTGCAGTTTCTTCAGCATCTGTTTCAGCAGATAGCGATTGTATCCGAAAACGGACACCATATCCGCCAGAGTCGCCAGTCCGCCTAAAACGGTATAGAGATCGTCTTCTTCGATCGAATTCGCGAGAAGTGCGCAAAGTCCTGCGGCGCACATGTCTTCATAGGTATGCGGAAACAGGTCGGGATGAAGGAAGAGGTCGACCTGAGGTGCTTCCTGATACTCGTGGTGGTCGATCACGATCGTCATGATCCCCGCTTCTTTGGCTTTCTTCAGTGCATCGATGGCCTTGACACCGTTGTCGACACATAAGAGGACGTCGAAACAGTTGTCGATCGCCGTCTGGACGATCTTTTCATTGAGTCCGTAGCCTTCCTTGCTGCGGGACGGGATATAGTAGTTGACGCTGATGCCAAGCTTTTCCAGCATCCGTTTCATGATGGCGGTCGCGCAGATCCCGTCACAGTCGTAGTCTCCGACAATAAAAAAATGTCTGTCTCTGACAGACAGGATCCTGTCCCGGAACTGTCCGATCAAAGAGAGACCTGTATCGACACGAAATCCCGAGACATCCAGTCCGGAACGGTCGATATGATTCATTTCACAGATCGCTTCCTTCACATCGGAAGAACAGCGATGGTACTGATACTTCATAGCGTATGGATCCCGATCAGGAATCCGATGATCGAGAGGACACACTGAAGCAGGTAGAAGGCATAGACGATCTTCGTCTCCTTGAATCCCTTGATCACGAAAGCGTAATGGATCGGCGTGTAGGTAAAGACGCGCTTATGGAAGAGACGGACAGAGACCTGCTGGACGACGACACAGAACATCTCCGCAACAAAGACACCGCCGATCACAAACAGCGCGATCGTCTTGTCCATGACCAGCGCAAGAGATGAGAAAAGCGCACCCAGAGCCAAAGATCCGGAATCGCCCATGAAGATCTTTGCGGGATGATGGTTGAATACGAGATAGCCGATCAGTCCGGCAGTGATGCAGATCAGAAGCAGAGACAGGTCGGTATCGTGATAGATCAGTGTAAACAGGATGAATGGGATCAGTGCGATCAGAGAGACTCCGGCACACAGTCCGTCCATACCGTCCGTGAAGTTCACCGCATTGGCTTCCGCCATGTATAAGAGGATCATGAACGGAAGGAAGATAAACCACGGAAGCTGGATCCCGATATTCGTGAACGGGATCGTCACATGCTGAGGAACGACGTTCCTGAACAGCAGGAAAAGGATGAGCGTATAGCCGAATTCCATGATCAGCCTGGTCTTCGGAGACAGTCCGTCGTTGGAATGGCTGCGGATGATCAGAGAATCATCGATAAAGCCCACGGAACAGTAGAGAAGATAGGAAAGGATCACGAACAGGACTCTGCTGTTTCTTAAGACAGGGAAATGGATCAGTACCGTGATGATGACCGGAATGATGACAAAAAGAAGTCCGCCCATGATCGGGGTCTTCTCTTTCTTCTTGAATTCTTCCAGAGCATAGTCGGAAGTGACCTGTGAGATGTTGCGGTTTTTCAGATACCGGATGAAGACCGGCATGACCAGGATCATGGCCGCCAGCGTAAAGAGGAATCCGGCTGTAAAAAGTAAATAGATGGAATTCATACTAGACTATTATACATCATTCGGGATCTTCTGCATCCGTTTCCGAAGCTTCTTCCGGGACTTCTTCCGGGACCGGTTCCGTATAATTGATCTCACGCAGACGGACGATGACCTCTTCCGATCCGTCGACGATACTGTTCGGTGAGACCGACTGTTCGTAGGCGACACCGTAACCGTCCATCGTGATCGGCAGTTTGGACATGTTCCAGTAATGGATGATGTCCTTTCGGGTCCAGCCGGTGAAATCCGGTAAAGAGATGTTTCTGCCTTCAGTCAGAAGGAAGATGTTCTCACCGGTATAGATATCTTCTTTTTCTTCCGGATACTGATCGACGATCTCGTTTCCGTCACCGATGATCACGACGTTCATATCGATGTCTTCGAGCGTCTCTTTCGCATCCGAAACGGACATGGAACGAAGGTTCGGCATGTCGTAATGATGGATATACTTTTCCGCCTTTCCCATGTCTTCCTCGTTGATCACGAGATTCTCCAGCAAGGCGATACGGTCGATCAGATCGGGGATCGGCTTGATGTCGTAGTTGTAGTAAAGGGTCATCGGCGAGACATAGGCAAAATACACCATGTATTCCGGATCGCCGTACGGGAATCCCAGCATGCAGGAGATGATGTTTTCATTCTCGGAATAACCGCCGTCCAGAGGGATCTCACCGGTACCGGTCTTGCCCATGACTTCCACGGTCTTTGCCGCATAGTGACGGCAGGTGCCTTCCGGATCGGCTACGACTCTTCTCAGCAGGTCCTGCATCTGAGAAGCAGTGGACTTGCTGATCGGTGTCGAAACGACCTTCCGGTTGCCCTGATAGACGACCGTATTCGTGTTCGGATCGACGATGCGGTCGATGAAGTACGGTTTTACCATCTCACCGTTGCCGAAGATCGCCGTATAGGCCTGAAGCAGCTGTAGCATCGTAGTGGATGAACCCTGCCCGTAGGATGCGGTGATGTTGTCGACCGGAGAGAGTCCGTAGTTGGTGTAGCCCGGGATCTCATCGATCCCGTCCGTATTCACGTTCTCATAGAGATGATAACGGTGGATATAGTCTTCAAAGCGGCTGACGCCGACATACTGGGACAGCAGTGTCGCTGTCGCAACGTTACTGGAATAGATCAGACCGTAATCCAGAGGGATATTTCCCCAGTCCAGGTCGGATACGTTGTGGATACAGCCGAATCCGTCTCCGCTATAGGTGCGGTCTCCCGTTCCCGTGTAACAGTAAGGAGAGGAATCGAAAGTGGCCTCACCGTCATAGACGCCCAGATCCATCGCAGCAGAATAGATGATCGACTTCATGACAGAACCCGGTTCATAGGCCAGCTGGGAACCGAAATTGACCTGTACGTCATCGGAAGTGAGCTGATTCGGATTGAAGGAAGGCGTCTGGCCCCAGGCCAGGATCCTGCCGGTCTTGACTTCCACGACGGCACCCCAGGCACGGCTTGCGGCCTTGAACTCCATCGTCGTATTGAGCGCGGTATTCAGCGCTTCCTGAATGGAGACATCCAGGGTCAGATAGACATCATAGCCGTTGACCGCATCCTTCGTCTCATCAAACATGCCCGGAAGGATATATCCGTATTTGTCTCTCTGATAGGAATGGTAACCGTCCGTACCGGAGAGTTCATCGTTCAGATAGGATTCGATGCCCAGTTTCCCGACGAGTTTGCCGGTATTGTCAGACTGGGCAAAACCGACCAGCTGCGGGCAGACGGTCTCACCGTAAGGATAGTAGCGTTTATAGGAATTGCGGAATCCGATCCCGTGCAGACCTTCGATCGCTTCGATCGCGTTCTTCTGTTCCTCGGAGATATTCCTTCCGGCAGCACCCAGCTCGATCTGATAGAGTCCCGTATTGGATGTCAGGATGTCATAGATATCCGCTTCTTCCATTTCCAGGATCGGTGCCAGTGCTCTGGCGGTGAATGCAGGATTGTCGACATAGGCGACTTCATTCCCGCTGGAGAGACGGTCCGGATCCAGGTAACAGATGATATCGTAGGTCTTCACATCCTGTGCCAGGATCTCCCCTTCTTCATCGTAGATGTTTCCTCTGGAGGCGAAGATCCTCTCTTCCACATTGGAAACAGAGGAGATATACCCCTCTAATGACGTGTTGGAACGGATGTGGACTTTGAATACGGTCACAAGAAAAACATTGACGATAACCAAAAAAGTGACCGCCAACATCAGACCATATAAAAAACGAAGTTGTCTGTTACTTCGTTTCATCCTAGTCTCCTACGGAGATGATATTATCGGTAAGCTGATCAAGATCAGCCGCCTGAGCGACTTCAAAAACCCTGTCCTTATTTTCAAGAGACTGGATCTCGTAAGTCAGAGTCTGGTTTGCTGCCTGAAGCTGTGCCAGTTCTTCGTTCATCGTTTGGATCTTCATCGTGAGTGATGTGTTCACGGTGTTGACCAGAAGGCTCGTGAACAGCCAGCTGATCAAAGCAATACTGAACATAACGAAAGCAACGCCGTTAAAGCTCAATCTTCTTCTTTTTTTCGTAACGATCTTTGCCATTTGTCTTTCTCACTCCTCTGATGATCGCGCTCTTGGCACGATGATTGTTCTCTATTTCCGCTTCGTCTGCCTTTTCCCCTTTGTTCAGCAGACAGTAGTTCGCTTTTCTGATCTGTTCCGGTCGAAGTGCGATCCTCTTGTCGTCTTCCACGGTACTGAGCCTGCGGAAGCACTGCTTGACCATGCGATCTTCCAGGGAATGGAAGCTGATGATCACGACGGTCCCGCCTTCATTCAGGATCGGATCGAAGCCGTCCAGGAATTCCTTCAGGGAATCCAGTTCATGGTTCACTTCGATGCGGATCGCCTGGAACGTCTGTTTCGCGGGATGACCCTTGCTGTGAAGGACCTTTGCCGGCAGAGCACTTTTGATGACATCCACCAGCTGCATCGTCGTTTCGATCGGACGGTTCTCCAGGATCTTTTGGGCGATCCTGTGCGAGAATCTCTCTTCCCCGTATTCCCAGAGCACTTTTTCCAGTTTCTCCCCGGAATAGCCGTTTACGACGTCGTAGGCGCTTAAGGAATCTCCCTGGTCCATCCGCATATCGAGCGGTCCGTCATAGCGGTAGGAGAATCCCCGTTCCGCATCGTCGAACTGTGGAGAGGAAACTCCCAGATCCAGCAGGATCCCGTCAGCGTGTTCGACGTAGCGAAACATGTTTTTGTAATTGTCGTGGATGAATTCCACATTCGGGAAATCCTTGAGGTTCTCTCTGGATTCCCGTATGGCTTCCTCATCCAGATCGAAACAGTAGAGTCTTCCGGTCGTCAGTCTTTCCAGGATGAGTCGGGAATGTCCTCCTCTGCCCAGAGTCCCATCGATATAGATGCCGTCTTCCTTGATATCGAGCAGCTCGATCGCCTTTTCAGGCATCACGCTCAGATGTCTATTCATTGCTGATCAGTTCGTTCAGATTCTCAGCGATCTCTTCGAAACTGTTGGAAGCATCGACATAGTAGTTCTCCCATGTCTGCCTGTCCCAGATCTCGATATGATCGTTGGCACCGATGACCACGCATTCCTTGACGATATTGACCGGTTTGGAAAGGAAAGATGGGATCTGGATCCGTCCCTGAGAGTCCAGCGTACATTCCGTCGCCGTACTCGTCAGCATCCTGACATACTGTCTGGCTGCCTTCTTGGTGGTCGGAAGCTTGTTGACCTCTTCGAACATCTTTTCCCACTGTTTCAGAGAATAGATCGTCAGACAGCCGTCGAGACCTCTGGTCAGAATAAAGGTGGTATGAAGCTCTTCACGGAATTTTCCAGGGATGACGATACGTCCCTTGGTGTCAAGATTGTGTTGATATTCCCCGATAAACATCTACCACTTTCCCCCACAACGATCCACTTTCTACCACCATTATTACATTTAGGACTGTAAAAGTAAAGAAAAAATGCAGGAAACCCTGCATTTTTCGCTGTTTTTAAAGATCAGAACGATCCCTTTACCGTTTCATGACCGGAGAAATAAAAAAAGAGGTCTCCCTCTTATTTTGCACCGCAGTTCGGGCATGCACGATGAGCCAGTTTGTATTCACCGCATGATGGGCACTTGACCATAGCCGGCGCCATCAGTTTATAATGAGTCCTTCTCTTGGCTTTGCGTGTCTTGGAATTCCTTCTTTGCTGAACAGCCATCCTAATCTTCCTCCTCGAATTTGTATTCTCTAAGCTTTTGCAGACGCGGATCTATTTCATCTTTTCGGGAAGATTCATAGTCCTCCTCGGATACAAAAGACCAACCATCCCCTCTAGAATACTCTATTTTTTTATTTTTGACAACTTTTATCGGCGCTTCCGGCAAAATGATATGTACCGCAAGCTCTTCCGCCTCCGTCGACTCATTGAACAGGAAGCCGTCTTCCTCTTCTTTGTGCACGACCGGTTCGTCTTCCTTCAGGTCGAACGGCACTTCGACATCTTCCAGTGTCACCGCATCCGGACAGATCATCGTACCGCTCAGCTGATAGGAGATGCGCAGTTCATCATTAGCTCCGTAGTAGAAACTAATATCCCCTTCCACATCTTCCAGACGGCGCAGGAAAAGGTCGTTGACCTCGTGTGTTTCGATACGGATCGGATAGGTACGGACATCCATGATGTTCATCAGATCTTTCAGATAGATTTTCATATGCCTATTATATAATATTCTTGTGAATATCAGCGGAATAATAGTCGAATACAATCCGTTTCATAACGGCCATCTCTATCATATCGAACAGACCAGGGCTTTGACATGTCCCGATGTGCTGATCGCCGTCTGTACCGGCAACTACAACCAGCGCGGAGATGTCTCGATCATCGACAAGTTCCAGAAGGCGGAAGCCGCTTTGAGACACGGCGTCGACCTGGTCGTTGAACTGCCTTACATCTACACGGTGCAGAACGCCTACGTCTTCGGATCCAACGCTGTCCGGATCCTGAAGGAACTGAAATGCGATCACCTCGTCTTCGGTTCCGAGACCAACAATCTCGAAGAGCTGAAGAAATACGCCGAGCTTCAGGTCGACGTGACCAAGCTGAAACAGCTCATGCGGGACGGCAATTCCTACCCGAAGTCCTACGGCCTTTTAAGCGGTTCCCTGTATCCGAACGATATGCTGGCGGTGACTTACCTGAAGGCTCTGAAAGATACGGACATCGTCCCCGTATCGATCCAGAGGACCAATGACTATCATTCCGAAGAGATGGATATCATCAGTTCTGCGACCGCACTTCGCAAAGCGCTGAAAGAAGGAAGAGATATCTCGATGGCCACACCGATGAAGATCGAGGATCCGGTCTTCACATCCGATCTGTATCCTTATCTGAGGAGACTTCTGATGACGATGGACCGGCAGGATCTGGAAAAGATCTTCTTAGTCTCCGAAGGGATCGAAGGGATGCTGAAAGAGAATGCGGAGAGATACGACAACTATGAGGATTTCATCTCTCACTGCATCTCACGGCACTATACGCGTTCCCGCATCCAGAGGATCCTCCTTCATATCGCCAACCAGATCAAAAAGGAAGATGTGGAACGCCTTGCGGAACCAAACTACATCCGCGTCCTGGGTTTCAATCAGACCGGTCAGAACTATCTGAGACAGATCAAGGAAGAAGTCCGGACGATCACCCAGTTCAAGAACCTTCCTGAGACTTATAAAAAGATCGAATGGAAGACGAGCCTTCTGTACTCCACATTAAAAAAGGACCCAAACGCCTATCTCAAGAGAGAACTGCAGGGTCCGGTCATCCTGAAATAACAATAAAAAACGATGTTCAGATGAACATCGTTTTTTCTTACATCAGTACGTTGTGATAGACTTCCTGAACATCGTCGACATCGTCGAGGTTGTCCAGCAGTCTCTGCCACATCTCCTTGTCGTGTTCGTCAGTGAGAGTGACATATTCCTGCGGAAGCATCTTGATGGCGCAGACGGAATACTCGCAATCCGGGATCAGGGCATCGATCGCTTCCTGAGCCTTGTGCAGGTCACCCGGTGCGACGTAGACCGTCATTTCACCGTCTTCCACTTCCAGGTCGTTGACATCGACATCTGCTTCGATCAGCGTTTCCAGCATCGTGTCTTCATCTTCGTATTTGAAGCTGAGAACGCCGAGGTTGTCGTAGTTGAAGGATACGGAACCCTTGACACCCATCTTGCAGTGGGACTTGTTGAAACAGGAGTTCATCGCAGCCACGGTACGGTTGGAATTGTCGGTCAGACAGTCGATGATGATCGTTGCGCTTCCCGGACCGAAACCCTCATATCTGAGAGAATCGTAGGATTCCGAAGATCCGCCCTTTGCCTTTTCGATGGCTCTTTTTATGACGTCTGCAGGGACCTGGTTGGCTTTCGCTTCCTTGATCTTGGAACGTAATGCCAGGTTCATATCCGGATCTGCGACGCCGGATTTTGCGGCAATGTAGATCTCCTTGCCGTATCTGGAGTATACCTTTGATTTCATTGCGGCAGTCTTGGCCATTGCCGCAGCTCTTACTTCATGTGCTCTTCCCATAGTGTACCTCTGATTTTTTCTTTTTCTATTTTAATACGAAAAGCGTCTGATTTCTACCTGTAGAGAAAGAAAAAGGGATGCCGAGGCATCCCTTTCATAATGTTTAATCCTTCAATACGCTGTTGACGAGTTCCATGACCTCTGATTCGGTATGGCATTTCAGTGCCTTTCCTGCCAGATCTTCCATCTCCTTCTTGTTTAAGGAGGTGATGATCTTTCTGGTCGGAAGGATACGGGATGCGGACATGGAGAATTCATCCAGCCCGAGTCCCAGAAGGACCGGAGCGGCTTTCGGATCTCCGCCCATCTCACCGCACATACCGCACCATCTGCCCTGCGAATGAGCACCGTCGATCGTCATCTTGACCAGTCTGAGGATCGAAGGGTTCAGAGGCTGATAAAGGTAAGCGACCTTTTCGGACATTCTGTCCGCAGCCATGGAGTACTGGATCAGGTCATTGGTTCCAATGGAGAAGAAGTCCGCATATTTTGCGAATTCATCTGCCAGGACAGCGGATGCCGGGATCTCGACCATCATACCGATCTCGATCTCATCGGATACGGCAACGCCTTCTGCCTTCAGTTCTTCCTTGGTCTCCAGGACAAAGTCCTTTGCAGCCTTGAATTCATCGATCGTGGCGATCATCGGGAACATGATGGCCAGTTTTCCGTAGACGGAAGCTCTTAAGAGCGCTCTGACCTGTGTCTTGAAGATATCTTTTCTGTCCAGGCAAAGACGGATCGCACGGTAGCCTAAGAACGGGTTCATCTCCGGATCGAATTCGAAGTAAGGCAGTTTCTTGTCTCCGCCGATATCCAGCGTTCTGACGACGACACGCTTTCCTTCCGCTCTCTCCAGAACGACCTTGTAGGCATTGAACTGATCTTCCTCACTCGGGAAATCATCCGTGGATTCCATATACAGGAATTCCGTACGGTAGAGTCCGACACCTTCCGCACCGTTGGCGATCACATTGTCCATATCCTTCGGTGAACCGATGTTTGCGACCAGTTCGACCTGATGACCGTCTGTGGTGATGGATGGCTTGTTGAGAAGGACCTGCAAAGCTTCTTTTTCCTTCAGGAAGGCTTCCCTTCTCTGAGCGTACTCCTTCAGTTCCTCTTCGGTAGGATTGACGATGACAGTTCCCTCTTTCGCATCCAGGATCAGCATATCTCCGTGCTTGCAGGAAGACATGATGCCTGTGCAGCCGACGACTGCCGGTAAGCCTAATGCTACCGCCATGATCGCCGCATGGGACGTCTTTCCGCCGATCTCCGTTACGAAACCGAGGGCATATTTCTTGTTCAGCTGAGCCGTATCAGACGGCGTCATCTCTTCTGCGACGATGATGACTTCCTCATCGATCGTCGTCAGATCCGGAATAGTGAGTCCAAGGATATTGCACAGAAGGCGGAAGGAGACATCCTTGATATCTGCGGCTCTCTCCTTGAAATAAGCGTCTTCCATCGACTCGAACATGCCTACCATCGTATCCGAAACGGTCTTGGTGGCCTTGTCGGCAGAAGAACCGTCCTTGATCATGTTTTCGATCTGATCCTTGTACTCAGGATCCTGTGCCATCATCAGATGGGCATCGAAGATCGCCAGTTCTTCCGGTGCCAGCGTTGCACTGGCTCTTTCCTTGATCTGTTCGATATCGGCGATCGTCTTGTTCAGCGCATTGCCGAAGATCTCCAGTTCAGTTTCCACACCCTTTCCCGTCTCGTTGATCACGATCTTGGGCTGTTCAAGCTTATAGACTTTGCCGATCGCTATACCGCTTGAAGTAGCTATTCCTTTTAACATAGATTAACTCCCCTTTACTAAAGACAATTATGCTTTTTTTTAATACTACAGACAACGCAGAAATTCACTGTAGGCCTTCCGTCTGAGACGGTAATAGGACGGCATCGAGAAGTATTCCAGATACCAGTTTCCCGTCTTTCCTTCCAGCACTTCCTTTTCGAGGATGAAGCGTTCTCTCTCATCGAGAGACTCGATCACGTTCTCGATATGCATGACGATGCGCTGATGATCGTTCATCCGCATCCGATCCAGATGGAACAGCTGAGCTTCGACTTCCTTCAGGATCCTCTTGCTGTTGCGGTAGCTCTTTGATAACAGTTCTATTTCAAATCTATCCTTATTCAATCTGCCTTGCGCCTCTTTTCATCTGCTTATGAAACGCCTTATTCTCCTACTTCGATAAGTCCGTAGCCGCCGTCATTTCTCTTGTATACGACGGCGATCTTCTCACTGTCCGCATCCTTGTAGATAAAGAATGAATGTGACAGCATCTCCATATGCATGATCGCATCATCAAGGACCATCTCTTCCGCATATACGGTCTTGGTCCTGACCGGAGTCTCATCCTCGTCATCCGTATTGGCAGCGATGAAGTTCTCCGCAAGGGAATCCTTGTGTCTTCTTGACAGCCTTCCCTTCTGTCTTCTGATCTGATCTTCCAGTTTATCGATCGCCAGATCTACAGCCGTAGAGAAGTCTTCATGGACGACTTCCGATCTCATCAACCCCACTTTCGTAGGGACATTGACCTCTACTTTGAGTCCGCCTCCATAGATCTTGACCGTTACTCTCGCACTCTGGGCTTCGTCGATGACGACATACTTGTTGAGTTCGGAGAGCCGTTCCTCGATCTTCTCCCTCATCGTGTCATTGACGGTAACGTTTTCACCATAAATCGCGAATTTCATAAGTCTTCCTCCTTCTGTTTATTCGACTCTAACATGAGTTTGATCAACCAGCGGTAGACTAAGAAGAGCCCGTAGGCATCCAAAGAACAGTACTCTTTGAGATCGTCCAGGATCTTCTGTTCGTCCGCGCCGTTGTCTTTTCCGATATCGCGCCAGCTGTAGACGGCTTCCATGCCGTCGTAGATATCCAGATCCGTATAGGAATATTCCGAACAGATATCTACCAGTTTCTTCAGTGTGAAGTTTCCTTCCATATTCACATCGTAGATCAGACCTTCGTTGAACGGAGTCGCCAGATCCACGAAACGGTTTATCAGATCGTCAAGTTTCTCCCTGTATTCCGGAAACATCTCTCCGAGTTCCTTCAGTCTCAGACATTCTGCCCCGTAGGCGTTGTAGGCCAGGATCGGACCGGAAGAGGGAAGATACATCAGCAGGCCTTCGATGAAGTCTTTGCGGCAGTCCCCTGTCGCGACGAAGGTCCGATGTTCCATATGTCCCTCTTCGTCGATGTAGTATAAAGCGAATTCGAAGCACAGCGGATCCATCGGCCGCATGTTTTCATAGGCGGGAACGAGATAGCGGTCCCATTCGAAATCGATGAAGGAGATCGGCCTTTCGTCCAGCTTTTCCAGCCACTTTCCAAGTGCGTTCGCGTCAAGGAAGACGCCTCCGTTGCGGGAAGCCATGATCTGTGCGTACTGGACGCGATTTCCTTCGATCAGGGAAGGATCCACATCTTTCAGGAGTTTCCGTCCGTCGTTATACATCTGTTTCTTAAAACGGCTGGAAACGAGCGTCAGGATACTGTCGGCGACAGTCTTTTCCTCTTCCGGGAAACAGCGGTCGTAGTATTCACACAGGCCGTTCTGCCGACAGGCCCGGCTCTTGACCGGAGCGTTTTCATCGATCTCGTATCTGTCCATCCTGCGGATCAGGGAATCGTAATCGAAGTCCCCTTCCTCAACGACGGAGATGATCGGCTTATCCCGGAAACGGTCCGTAACAGCAAACAGTTTCTGAACATCGAGTTTCTCATGATAGGTATACTCTCCGTTGAAATAGATCAGGAGGATCCGGTTCACCGGAACGTTGAGACGTTCCATGACCCTGTTTGTAGCTCTCAGGGTGACGGTATCCAGTTCCCGGACCTGCATCCCGTAATATAAAAAATAGAGATCATATCCTTCCGGGACTCTGTGCATCAGCGGAACGTTCAGTCTCAGCGATCCGTCCACGAAACGGGGACGGATGAACCATTCATAATCATTCCTGGAGGAAAAGAACCGGTCGTTCTCGTCATTTCTGATACCGGTAAAACATTCCCCGATCCCGAAGTATTCTTTCAGAAGGTCGATGATATTTTCGTCGGAATGCAGAAATGGCCGGAAGACGTTCTCTTCTCCTTTACTGTAACAGTAAAGGCGGTCGCAACGCAGGAACTTTTTGATATCGCTCAGATGGTACATATCTGCCTCTAATAATATTATATCCCAATTGGACGGAAGCTTCCCTAAAAACTTCCGGATCCTGATAAAAAGCGAGCCTCTGTTCAGAGACTCGCTCAATGGTTCTGTTTTCTAATCTTCCCAGCAGGCGTAGAGTTTTACGGATCCCGTGATCTCCTGATCCTCTTCCCAGTAGACCTTGCAGTCCTCATCGACTGCCCAGCCGAGGAATCGGGAGCCTTCCCGTTGAGAGACTTTCCAGTCGATCTTCTCACCGTAGAGATGTTTCTGGGTCTCGACCGGTGTTCCCCCGCGGGGATCGAATTCGACCGTGAATCCCTGGTTGGAGATCGCATAGATCACGACAACTGCGAGTACCAGGATCAGACCGACGATGATCCTGTCGAGGGTCTTTACTGAGATCTTCACATGACTGTAAAGATTGTGAAGGCTCAAAGGAGCTGTTTTCTGAAATTCCTTCGGGTCCTTCAGATCCGGTCTTTCGCTCATTACTTCTTGGTCAGATACTTGCGCATATCGATCGCGCAGGCGATCAGGATGATCAGACCCTTGATGATATACAGCATGTTCGCGGATACGGACAGGAAGTTCAGGCCCGTGAAGATGACCTGCAGCAGCAATACGCCGACCAGGACGCCGGAGATCTTGCCGGTACCGCCGACGAAGGAAACGCCGCCGATGACACAGGCAGAGATCGCATCGGATTCATAGTTCTGTCCGGTCGCAGCCGTTGCGGAACCGATACGTGCCGCATCGAAGAAACCGGTGATGGCGTACATGACGCCTGCCATCATGAAGACCATGATGATCGTCTTCTTGACGTTGACACCGGAAACTTCCGCTGCCGTCTGGTTGGAACCGACTGCAAACATATTCTTTCCGAAGACCGTCTTGTTCCAGATGAACCACATGACGACCGTGAAGATCAATGCATACAGGACATATCTAGGAACGGAGACCGTACCGATACGGAACAGCGTACCGGTGATCAGTTCCTTGTAAGGTTCGATCATACCGGAAAGGGACATACCGTTATTCGTACCGCCCTGCATGTATAACAGGATGATACCGTAGGTGATCAGCTGTGTCGAAAGAGTGACGATGTAAGGATGCAAAGAGAATTCCGCGACGGAGAAACCGTTCACGAAACCGATCAGAGCACCGATCGCGATGACGATCAGCAGGACGACCGGGATCGGAAGTGCGTCCGTCAGCTGCGGCCAGATCTTGGAAGTGGTCGTCAGCAGGGATGCGGTAACGACAGATGACAGACCGACGATCCTGCCGGCGGAGATATCCGTTCCGGCAAGCACGATACATCCGGCGATACCCAGAGCGATCGGAAGTTTCGCTGCCGTCAGAGACAGGATGTTGATGATCGAAGCGATACCGAGGAATTTCGGACGTTTGATCGCAACATAGATGACGACAAGAGCGATGATGATATACATCGCATTGTTCAGTAACAGATCCAGGATCTTTTTCTTATCAAATTTTTTCTCGTTCATAAAGCCCCCAAATTATACATATTTCGCCGCAAGTGTCATGATCTCTTCCTGAGATGTGTTGCGTGCGTCCACTTCTCCGGCCAGTCTTCCTCCGGACATGACCAGGATCCTGTCACAGATCCCGAGCAGTTCCGGCATTTCCGAAGATACCATGATGACCAGCTTGCCTTCCTTGGCCAGCTTGAGGATCAGTTCATAGATCTCGTACTTCGCACCGACATCGATACCTCTGGTCGGTTCATCCAGAAGGAGGATCTGCGGATCCGTCAGCAGCCATCTGGTGATGATGACCTTCTGCTGATTTCCTCCGGACAGAGAACGGATCTGCGTCTTCTGGCTCGGTGTCTTCGTCTTCAGTGTATCGATGCCCCACTGTGTGGCGTCGTACATCTTCTTGTCATCGAGGAAGATCCCGTTCACGTATTTCTTCAAAGAAGAGACCGTGGAGTTGGCCTGGATGTCACGGACACCGAAGATACCTGTCGCACGTCTTTCCTCCGTCAGCATCGCAAATCCGTTCTTGATGGATTCACGGGAGTTGCGGTTGAGGACGCGCTTTCCGTTCACATAGATCTCTCCGGATCTTCTGGTGGCGATACCGAAGATGTTTTCCAGCAGTTCGGTACGTCCCGCACCGTCGAGTCCGGCGACGCCGAGCACTTCGCCCTTATAGGCATCGAAGGAGACATCGTGGAGCTTGGAGTACTCTGCGGTGAGACCTCTGACTTCCAGCAGTTTTTCGCCGATCACGTTGTCTTTCGGCGGATATACATTCGTCAGTTCACGGCCGACCATCAGTTTGATGATCTCACCCATCGTGACGTTCTTGGAATCTCTCGTAGCGATATATTTTCCGTCTCGCATGATCGTGACCTCATCGGAGATGCGCAGGATCTCATCCATCTTGTGTGAGATGTAGATGATACCGCATCCTCTGCTTCGCAGGTCGTTGATGATACGGAACAGGTGTTCGACTTCCACTTCCGTCAAAGAAGAGGTCGGTTCATCGAACACGATCACTTTCGAGTTATATGATACAGCCTTGGCGATCTCGACCATCTGGCGCTGAGATACCGGCATTTCTGACATAATCGTTTTCGGATCTACTTCAATACCGAGATCCTTGAAGACTTCCATCGTCTTCTCATACATTTTCTTTTCCGATACGATCGGAAGCTTGTCCATCATCGGGAAACGTCCAAGCCACATGTTGTCCATGACATTTCTCTTAAGGGCCTGATTCAGTTCCTGGTGGACCATGGCGACTCCGTGTTCCAAAGCATCCTTGGAATCCTTGAAGTTCACTTCTTCGCCGTTCAGATAGATATGACCTTCATCTTTGTGATAGATACCGAAAAGACACTTCATAAGCGTCGATTTTCCGGCACCGTTCTCTCCCATCAAAGCGTGGACCGTGCCCGCCTTGACTTCAAGCTGAACATCATCCAGAGCCTTAACACCAGGGAAAGACTTGGATATATGTTCCATTTTCAATAAAACATCGTTTTGAGACATTTCGATCCCCCGTCAATAAAACAAAAATAAGTAGCCACGGTCATCCCATGGCTACTTATCAGCTAGCAATTCTTATCCCTGATATGCAGAATAAGGAATGTTGATTCTCCAAGAACCGACAACTTCGTAAGCAGAGTTGATTCCGGTGAACGGATCAGCGCCGCCAACCAGGTTCTTAGCGATCGTTGTAACTGCGTCAGCCATACCGACAGCATCCTGTTTGACTGTACCAGTCATGGAGCCTTCAGCGATAGCAGCCTGAGCAGCTTCAGTAGCGTCGACACCGAAGACAGGGATGACTGTTTCGCCTTCCTTGTTGTAACCGTGGTTCTTTAAGGACTCGATTGCACCAAGAGCCATATCATCGTTGTTGGCGATGACCAGTTCGATCATGTTTCCGTTGTCAGCATTGTACTGAGACAGAACTGTTTCCATATGTTCGTTTGCAGCAGCTGCAGACCAGGTTCCGTTTGCATCAAGCAGATACTTCGTCGTAGCGTTTGCATCATAGTACTGTAAAGCAGGTTTGCCGGCTGCAGTCAGAACTGCATCAGCGTCTTCCTGACCATACTGAGTTCTGCAGATTGCTTCCGGGTTAGCTTCATCACCCTTGAACATAACGTAGGAGATGACACCGTCAGCGTTGAGGTCAACTGCATCGTAGTTGGCAACGAGGAAGTCACCGACCATCTTGCCTTCCATATGTCCGGCCTGTTCATAGTCAGTACCGACAAAGGTAGCACCGGCAGCCGTCAGGATCTCTTCGGAGACACCACGGTTGAAGAATACGACCTTAGCACCGGCAGCTTCTGCCTTTTCCAGGATCGTCTTCGTAACATCGTCAGAACCTGTGTCGACCTGGTTGACGACCAGCACCTTTGCGCCGGCAGCCAGAGCAGTGTCGATCTGGTTTGTCTGGTCAGCCTGAGAACCGTTTGCATCGTAGTCCTTGTAGTTCAGGCCTGCAGCAGTCATAGCGTCATTCATTGCAGCACGAACGCTGGAAAGATAGACATCAGAGTAAGTGTACCAGAATACAGCTACATCTTCACCGGTAGCAGCTGGCTCGCCGCCTTCATTATTCTGCTGCTTGTTGCAACCAACAAGAGCGAATACCATGAGGACAGCAAGCAGGATACTTAAAAGTTTTTTCATTTGTTTCCTCCTTGGACATGCGTCCATTTACTATTGTATCACTTATGAAAACGATTTCAATCATTTCGCACTGCTTTAAACGTATACTAACATTTCACTCATAAAAACCAATAAAAAAGGGACTAACCATCGTTTTATAAAGGTAAGTCCCGTTTCTTGTTAATGAAGATATTCGTTGATATTGTTCCGGTTGTAGGCCAGATACGGCACGGAAACGATCCTCTGCTCGGGAGAGATCCCCTGCAGCATTCCGACCAGTTCGTCACAGGCCAGAGATGCTTCCGTATCGACATCCGGAACGATGATGGCTGATGTCTCTCTGTTCGGCAAGGCATCGATGGAATCGCGATTCATGTCGCTGACAAACAGGTAGGAGTCCCGTGACGGACGGATCCCGTGATCCTTGAGATACTGGCGGATCATCCCGGTCTCCCTGAGGTCACATAAGATCACTTCCGCTTCTGCGGTCCCATCCGGCAGAGATCCCGTCTGATCCGTGATCTGTTTCCAGACCTCCGCATCCATGAACAGGAGGTCCGTTACCTCTTCCCTTTCTTCCAGAAGAGCGCGGAAATGTTCGAGCGTCTTCTGACGGAACGGATCGTCCGTATCCGTGAGATACAGGATCTTCGTAACGCCGTCTTCGTTGAGATCGGCGTGGTTCTTCCGTTTCATCGTGTAGGTGAGGGAACGGGCTGCCAGTTCAGACGGATCGTGACCGACGGTCGCTTCCTTCTCGTTCATTTCCCGATCGATGTTCTGGGCATCGAGATAGACGGTCGGAACATTCGCGTTCTCGGGGAGCGTATCCACCGGGATGACGATCATTCCGGCGATCCCCTCTTCCGCTGCCTTCTCGATCTGTCTTTTCTGAAGGAGCGCATCGTTTTCCGCATCCGCATAGGTCAGTTCATAGCGGGACCCGGTGCGGGCGTTGAGATCGTCAAAATACTTCCATACTTCCTGTGAGAGGATGTCGTCGTAACGGTCCTGCCCGTTTCGCAGGAAGACTCCGATACGGACAGTCTCCTGAGGCTGCGCGTCCTGCCCCCTGCTGCAGGCGGATACGGTCAGGATCAGACAGACCAGAAAGACGATCCAAAGAGATCTCTTTTTCATCGCCTAAATGACCGTTGCCGTACCGAACGGACGGATCCTTACTTCCAGGATGCAGTCATCGCCGAAGACCGCCTTCATCTGCCGCTCGAACAGATCCAGCTTTTCTTTCGGAACGACTGCCTGGATAGTGCCTTCGAAGCCTCCTCCGTGAACGCGGTAGGTCCCCTCTTGTTTCAGGATCATATCCGCCAGGGAAAGACCGATGGCCAGGGACTGGCTTTCCGGACGGGATGCCGGATAGACGTTCTGCAGGTATTCAAAGGAGGAACGTCCCGATTCCTTCATCAGTCTCAGGATCTCGTTCAGATCCTTCTTTGCGATGGCTTCCTTGAGAAGGACGGCGCGTTCGTCTTCGTTGTAGAAATGGATCGCTCTCAGGACGGCCCTGTCATTCCTGACTTCCTTCCGGATCTCCGGAAGCCGCTTCAGCAGTTCTTCGAGGCTGCTGTCAGCCAGGTATTCCACGCCGAGGAGATGAGATACTTTTCGGATCTCATTCGGGACGGCCGCATATTCATGAGAAAGATCGGAATGGTCACCTTTGGTGTTCACCAGGACCAGTTCATATCCGCAATTGGAGAAGGAGAAATCGTAGTTCTCGATCTTCGGATCGGAAGGATCGCGGAAATCGATCGCGACGAAACCGCCGACCGAGATCGCCATCTGATCCAGGAGGCCGCTCGGTTTTCCGAAATAGCGGTTCTCCGCATACTGGCCGATCTGTGCCCTGAGGACAGGATCGACTTTTCCCTGATTGAACAGGGAGTTGAAGATCTCGACGACCATCATCTCGAAACAGGCGGATGAGGAGATCCCCGATCCGACGAGGACTTTCGATTCACATAAGGCATCGAATCCGCCGATCTCATATCCCAGTTCCTTCAGACGGGCCGCGATGCCGCGGATCAGGGAATGGGAGGTGTTGTATTCCTTCTCGTTGATACTCAGATCGTTCAGGTCCACTTTCATCGGACGGAAGGCACGGTCCTTGTACTGCACGGTCATATCGCCGCTTGCTTTGACGATCGCCAGGTTGTCGATGTTCAGCCCGGCAGCAACGACGTGTCCGTGCTGGTGGTCGGTGTGGTTTCCGCCGATCTCGCTGCGTCCCGGAGAGGATACGAAATGGTAGTCTCCGTCACCGTAGAGTCCATATGCTTCTTCCAGCAGGGAGAGATAGCGTTTCTTTTCTTCTTCGACGTCTTCCCTGCAGACGATCTTCTTCAGCATCTCGTCCAGCTGTCCGGAGAGGATATATTCTTTCAGTTCTTTGCAGTTCATATTAACCCAGATGTGACCTTCCTAACATAGCAGCACCGATCATTCCCGGTTCTTCCAGGGAGGCTTTCAGGATCGGTACGTCCTGCATCCCTTCATGGACCATGGAACGGTAGTAGTTTTTCAGTTTATCGAAATACAGGACGGAGGAATGTGTGCATCCGCCGCCGATGACGAAGCAGTCCGGAGCACAGATAGCTGCGATCGCAGACATACAGGTCGCCAGGTTCTTGGCCATGCGGTCGACGATCGCCATGGCGGTCTCATCGCCTTCCGATGCCAGGATGAAGACCTTTCTTGCGCTGTCGGCCTCTTCTCCGATCAGTTCACGGCCGATCAGACCCAGAGCGGTCCCGGAAGCGACTGCTTCGACAGCACCGCGATTGAGCTGACGGTAGACAGGATACTGTTTTGCGTCCGGATCGACGATGACGTTCGCCACTTCACCCGCATAGCCTCTGTGACCGGAAATGACTTTTCCGTCGATGATCAGAGCTCCGCCGATCCCGGTGGAATGCGTCAGATAATAGACCACGTTGTAGCCTTTTCCCGAACCCAGGAGTGCTTCCGAAAGTCCTGCCGCATTTGCGTCATTGTCCAGGTAGACCGGGATACCGGTCGCTTTCTCCATATTCTCCGCAAACGGATAGCCTTCGCATCCGGGGATATTCGTCGCCAGGGTGATGACGTTCTTCTCTCCGTCGACCGGTCCCGGGATCGCGAGTCCGATACTCTTGACATCTCCCAGGTCAAACTGGCTCAAAAGTTCCAGGATATTCTCTTCGATCGCTTCCGGTCCTTCCTTTCCGCGGGAAGGCGCGATCACGTCCTGTACGATCTTTCCTTCTTCATCGACTTTGGCGACTCGGACATTCGTTCCGCCCAGATCGATCCCGACATAGTAATTCATTCTGATAACCTCTCTTTTTATTATTGATTTATGATCCCCAGCAGGTCATAGTCTCTATGGCCTGTGATCTTCGTTTCGTAGAAATCCCCGATCTTGAGTGCTTCCTCGCTCCGGATGTAGACGACGCCGTCGATCCCATCCGGTGCCGACATCCAGGTCCTGCCGATATAGCGGTCGAACAGAGACTCGTAGCGTTCGATCAGGACGGTATAGATCTTTCCGACCTGAGCTTCGTTATTCTCATCGACGATCTGTTTCTGAGCCTCCATGAGCTCTCCGTAGCGTTCTTCCTTGACTTCTTCCTCGACCTGTCCGTCCATCGCAAAAGCCTTCGTATCCTCCTCCGGAGAGTAGGTAAAAGCACCTAAGGAATCGAAACGGATCTCTTTGACCAGATCGAGCGTTTCCGCAAAGGTCTCTTCGGTCTCGTGCGGGAAGCCGACGATCAGAGTCGTACGGATGACCGCATCCGGAAAATAGCGGCGGATCAGAGCGATCTTCTCTCTGATCAGTTCAACGGTCCCTCTGCGGTTCATGAGTTTCAGGATCCTGTCGTTTCCGTACTGGATCGGGATATCGAAATAAGGAAGGACTCTCTCGCATTCCTTCATCGCGATCAGAAGATCTTCTTCGATCTCGTCCGGATACATGTAGAGGATACGGATCCATCTGAAATCCAGCTGATCCAGTTCCCGGATCAGATCCTTCAGGCGGAATTCCCCGTAGAGGTCATGACCGTAATAGGTCGTATCCTGAGCGACGACGTTGAGTTCTTTCACGCCCAGTTCCAGAAGCCGTTTGGCTTCTTCGACGTTTTCTTCGATCGGTGTGGAGCGGCAGTTCCCCCGGATCAGAGGGATGGCGCAGTAGGCACAGCGGTTGTCGCATCCGTCGGAGATCCTGAGATAAGCAGTATAGGAATTGTTTACGAGCTTGCGGTTCTTTCCGTAGGAATTCGTAAAGGTATGACCGAACAGTTCCGACAGCATCGAAGGAAGCTTCGGATAGTCTTCGATCTTCACGAAAAGATCCACTTCCGGGAACTCCTTCAGACAGTCTTCGAAATATCTTTGAACGAAACAGCCGGTCACGATCAGTTTCTTCAGATTCTCTTTCTTGTATTCGGCGATCTCCAGGATCGTATCGATCGCCTCTTCCTTTGCGCTGAGGATAAAGCCGCAGGTATTGATCACGATCGCATCGCATTCTCTCAGATCGGAACAGTATTCAAAAAACGGATCATCGAAGAGACCGATGATATGTTCCGAATCGACAAGATTCTTTGCGCAGCCCAATGATATAAAACCGACTTTCATATCTCTCCTTCTATCATATCATTTCAAAAGAAACAAGGCTATGATTCCTTGTTTCTGGCATTCATTCGATATCTTTCTTTTCTTTCTTCCTTGATCTTGGCCTGGATGAACTCTCTGCGTTTCTTCCGCTTGATCTTCTCGACTTCCTGATTCTTTTTCTTCTTGTAGTTCGGCTTGACCTTCTCATTCTTGCGGGTCAGGGTCTTGACGATCTGTTTTTCATCGACATCGGTCTTGATCTGTCTCTTGCGCATCGGATTGGAAGCTTCTTTCCACTGGCCCTTCTTGAATTCTCTGGCCGTGAAATTGATGCCCTTCTTATTCAGAAGACGGATCGAAGGGAGATCTTCTTCCTTGTACAGGAGGAAACAGGTCCCGTCCTTCTCGTTCCTTCCGGTCCTTCCGGCTCTGTGCATATAGAACTGCAGCTGTTTCGGCAGACCCATGGATACGACATGGGACACCCCTTCCAGATCGATCCCTCGGGATGCGACATCGGAAGCGATGACATAGGTGTATTTGCGGGACTGCAGGTCCTTGATGGCTTTCTGACGGGTCCGGGAATCCAGTCCGCCATGGATCAGAAGAGCCTTGATCCCCTTCTCGTTCAGATATTCATATGTCCGGTCCGCTTCGTCCTTGCTGTTGGCGAAGATGAGACAGATGTACGGCTTGAAACCGCCCAGGATGTCGTAGAGGACCTCGTGATATTCCTTGTGCTTGCAGTTGACCAGGACATGGCTGATACGCGGATCTCTCTTGCGGTCGGAGACCTGGACGATATTCGGATGGTCCAGATACCTGCTGACGAAATGGCTCAGTTCTTCCGGGAAAGTCGCAGAGAAACACAGGACTTCCGGATCCTTCACCATATGCGAGAAGACGGTATCGATGTCCTCCAGGAAGCCGAATTCCAGGGTCATATCCGCTTCATCGATGACGAACATCTGTACGAAATCGACTCTCAGCGCATTGGATGTGAACAGATCGCGGATCCTTCCCGGGGTCCCGATGACGATGTGCGGAGCCTTCTCCAGCTTTGAGAGGGACTTCTTCTTGTCTGTACCTCCGGCCAGAAGCTGGATGCGCAGATCCGGGAAGACTTCCTTCATCGGCTGACAGTTCTGATAGACCTGATATGCCAGTTCCCTCGTCGGAAGGGAGATCAGCACCTGTGTCTTGTCGGACTGCGGATTGATCATCTCCATGATCGGGATCAGATAGGCGTGTGTCTTTCCGGTACCGGTCTTGGACAGAGCGATCACGTCCTTCTGTTTGGAGGTGTATTTCAAAACCTCGTTCTGGACTGCCGTAAGCTCTTCAAAACCGTTCAGTTCGATAAAACGCAGTGTGGTTTCCTTCAGTGTCTTGTTCATACGCATCTATTTTAACATACTGATATAATTTAATTATGGAAATCAGAAAAGTGATCCCCAGCGGCTACTGCAAGGGCGTCGTGAATGCGATCCGCCTTGCGAAACAGACCCGCACCGAGAACCCCGGTGTTCCGATCTACGTCCTGGGCATGCTGGTACATAATTCATTCGTATCCAAAGAGCTCGCCGATCTCGGGATCGTCACTCTGGACGATACGCAGAAGACGAAGGATGAGCTGGTCGATGAGATCGAAAGCGGTATCGTCATCTTTACGGCGCACGGGATCTCGGATCGGATCCGGGAGAAAGTCAGAAACAAGGGTCTCAGTTACGTCGATGCCAGCTGTGTCGATGTCTTAAAGACACAGGAGATCATCCGCACATATCTGAAAGACGGCTATGATGTCATCTATTTCGGGAAGAAGAACCATCCGGAGGCGGAAGCAGTCCTTTCGATCAGCGACAGGATCCATCTGGTCTGTAACGAAGAAGATCTGAGAAAACTCGAACTGAAGGATACGAAGCTGTTTCTGACCAATCAGACGACGATGTCCTGTCTGGAACTGAAAGACCTCATCGAGATGGCCAGGACCCTGTATCCGCAGATCGTCATCCAGCAGGAGATCTGTAACGCCACGGGAGCCAGACAGGAAGCGATCATGAAACTGCAGGATTGCGACCTCCTCTATGTCGTCGGCGACAGCCGTTCCAACAATACCCGGAAACTGGCGGACATTGCCATGAGAAAAGGCATCAAAAAAGTCCGGATGATCCAGACTTCAGACGAGATCGATGAAGACGATCTTCGGGATGTAAATAAGGTCTATGTGACCGCGGGAGCTTCCACTCCTCCGTATCTGATCGATGCGGTCATGGACCGTCTAAGAACGAAGGCGGGCCAGTAACTTGCGGATCGAGATGTCTTCGACGTCGAAGATCTTCTGCGGCAGTCCCAGATGGACGGTCACGAAATAGTAGACCAGGACCATAATGATGCCCAGGACCCCCATCACCAGGAGGCAGATGAGACGGCTGTCGTAGACAAACGGAAGCAGTCCGTGGATCGCAACGGCCGGTACGGCCATGAAGACGGAGGCGATGACGATCCTGAGGATCCGCATCCCCGCTCCCCTGACATTGAGATTGAAATTCCTTTTCAGATACACATAGTAGAAGACGATCTGAGCCAGATAATAGAGGCCGGAAGAATAGATCATTCCGTAGGTCCCGAACAGGCGGACCATCGGGAAGAAACTGATCAGTTTGACCAGGAAACTGATCACCAGCGCCAGGATCGATTCCTTGCGCAGTTTCAGAGACATCATGATGGATGACAGGATCGGCGCAAACGTGCCTAAGAAGATCTGGATATTGCTGACGGCGAAGAGTCTGGCGCCCAGGTCCAGATTGAGATCTCCGTACATGATGTAGTAGATATCTCTGGCAAAGAAGATGAAGATCACAATCATCGGGATCAGGATGAAGGACACGGTGTCCAGGATCTGATTGACCTGAGAAGTGATCTTTTTATAATCCCGCTGTTCCAGTGATTCCGCAAGATACGGTACCATTCCGGAGCCGAAGCCCAGGGCGAGAACGGATGGGATATTGGATATCTTGGCGATGTTTGCCTGCAGGATACCTGCCGCCAGCTTGCTGGATTCATAGACCTGCGGTCCGTTGACCTTGCACATGTAATCCAGGAAGAAGGTCGTATTGACCAGAGGTCCGGCAGTTCCCAGGAAAGAGATGATCAGATACGGGATGCCCAGAGTCAGGATCTCCCTGACGATCTCTTTTTCCGTCGACGAAGCGTCTTCCGTCTGATTTGCCGCGAGTTCCTCGATATGCTTCTCATCGTCCCTGCTGTGGGAACGGATGAAGAAATAAGCCGCTCCTGCACCAAGAGATGCGGCAGCGATCGCAACGAAGATCGCCCAGATATTGTCCAGATGCAGAATACGCACAAAGAGGTATCCGAACAGGATGATCGAGAAGACTCTCACGAACTGTTCCAGTACCTGGGAAGAGGCGTAGAGATCCAGACGTTTCATTCCCTGAACATATCCCCTAAAGGAACTCAGTAAAGGTACCAGGATCACGGCGATCGTCAGGATATGGAACGTGATCCGCAGATTGGCGATATCTTTTGCCGGTGCGGAGATGCCCAGCGACTGTCTGGCCAGAGGACCTGCCGCAAACAGCAGGACAAGTCCTACCACGGCAGAAAGTCCCAGTACGATCGAAGTGCCGAGTTTCTTTACCAGCAGGATCGTCTTGTAGTCGTTCTTGGAAGCGTATTTTGCGACCAGGACGGCGATCGCGAACGGGATGCCGGCCTGAGAGATCTGAAGTAAAAGATCGTAATAGGTATAGGCGATCGAATAGAAGGCCATATTCTCTTCACCGGCAATGGAAGACAGCGGAGAATAGTACAGAAGACCAAGGAGCTTGGAAACAAAAATACCAAAAGAACTCGTAAGAGCTCCGATCAGCAATGATTGTTTCATGTTCTCCTTATTCACTTCTATTCTCCCTGATAGCTGACATCGAAACGGAAGTATTCGGAATGAACGGCGGAATAATCTGCGTTCTTGAACTGGACGAAGATATAGAGAGTCGTCTCCGGCCTGGATGTTACGGCAGAAGCGACGACACCTTTCATATAGTTCTGTTTCGGATTGGACTGGTTCGGGACGAGGTGATATTCTCTCTCTTCGAAGATGCCGACATTGGCGGCCATAGTGTTCATATAGTCGACACCGTCTTCGATCGCCAGCAGTTCCACGTCGTACATGGCGATCCTCGGATTGTCCAATGTGATGTAATAACGGTATCCGTCGTCGATCTTGGCCATCTCGACGGCAATATCAAAATAATCCGAGCGATCGGAAAAGACTTCCTGGCCCCGGATCAGATCGATAATAAAAGCGTAACGTTCATTCGGATCGGCAGTCTGTCTTCCGGCGTTGCTGCATCCGCACAGAGCGATCAGAAGAAACAGGACCGACAGGAACCGAAGGAACCTAGAACTGTACTGCATAATAGAATTTCTTGCCTTTTTTCAGGATCGTCAGTGAGCCGTTGAACGCATCCGAAGCATTCAGTACGTAATTCAGATCTGTCACCTTTTCTCCGTTGACCGAGATGGAAGATCCCTTGATCAGATCTCTGGCTTCCCGGTTGGACTTGCAGGCACCGACAGCGATCAGAGCGGAGATCAGCGACGTACCGTCTTCGATCTTCACCTTTTCCAGATCGGCAGTTCCCTGACGCAGTTCTTCGTAAGACAGATCCTTCAGATTGCCCTTGAAGAAAGTCTGAGCGATCCTGACGGCAGACTCGTAGGCCTCTTCTCCGTGCACGAAACTGATCACGGACTTCGCGAGAGCCTTGTGTGCCTCTCTCATTTCCGGATGTTCGCGGTTGGAGACTTCCAGAGCCTCGATCTCTTCCTTTGAAAGGAAAGTCAGGAACTTCAGATAGTCGATGACCTTGTCATCTTCCGAATTGATGAAGAACTGATACATCTCATATGCAGATGTCTTGTTGATATCGAGCCAGATGGCCTTTCCGTTGGTTTTGCCGAACTTCTGTCCGTCAGACTTCGTCAGTAAAGGCATCGTGAAACCGTAGACTTCCTTGCCCAGCTTCTTGCGGACCAGTTCGATCCCGGCTGTGATATTTCCCCACTGATCCTGACCGGCGACCTGAAGTGTGACGCCTTTGTCCTGATACAGATGGAGGAAATCGTATGCCTGCATCGTCATGTAGGAGAATTCCGTATAGGTGATCCCCTCGTCCAGTCTTCTGCGGACGATGTCCTTGTTCAGCATATAGCCGATATTGAAATACTTGCCGACATCTCTGAGCCAGTCGATATAGGTGAAATCCTTCAGCCAGTCATAGTTGTTGACGACTTCAAAACCGAACAGGGTCTCCGCCTGCTTCTTGAGACATTCGAAGTTGTGATTGACTTCTTCCACCGAGATCATCGGGCGTTCCGCATCCGGTTTCGGGTCACCGATCAGACCGGTGCCTCCGCCGACCAGCAGGATCGGATGATGTCCCGCATCCTTGAGTCTCTTGGAGATCAGGAATGAGGAAAAATGACCGATGTGCAGGGAATCCCCTGTCGGATCGGTCCCGATATAGAAAGTCATTCCTCCCTTGTTCAGCAGTTCTTTCAGTTCCGGAGAAGACTCATCCTTGATGAGCCCGCGCCATACCAGTTCTTCATAAATACCCATATACTAATCCTTTGTCGTCTGTTTCGGCGAATAGAGCACGTCCAGACATTTCTCCTTTTCTTCCACGTTTTCTTCTTTCAGCATCTTTGTCATCAGACGCATGGAGATCGCACCGAGGTCATACTGCGGGACCACGAAGGAACTGATCTCCGGACGTACGGAAGAAGTATACTTGCTTTCGTTCATACAGATCAGTTCCATATCGTCCGGAACAATTATACCCTGACCGGAAGCTGCATTCAATGCAGCCATCGCCTGGGAGTCACGGTTGGCGATAAAGACCTGATGCCTGTGTGTCTTGAAGTAGGATTTCAGGAATTTGTATGTGGAACGGTTGTCATTGCTGACTTCGATATAGCCGTTGTATTCGAGTCCGTGTTCCTTGAACGCTGCGATCGCACCGCTTCTGAACTGCTGGGAGACCACGTCATTGCGGTGATCCTGCAGGATGGCGATATCTTCGATCCCCTTGTCCAGATAGGAATTGCACAGTTCATAAACGGCACGGTAATAGTCCACGTAGACCGAACAGATGGTGTCGGAGGAGACCTTGTTACCCATGACGACCATCGGGATATTGTAGTCTTCCAGAAGCTTGACCGAATCGTCCAGATCCTTGTCCGCATAGATGATCACGCCGTCGACTCTCGATTTGATGACTTCGTCGATGATCTCCTTGACATTCATCACACCTTCGGTGATCGTATGGATGAAAACGGAATAATCGTAGATCTTGGCGACATCGCACAGACCGTTGATGATCCTTCCCGAGAAAGAAACGGATGTGGACGGAATGATAAGTCCTACGGTCGTGGTACGGGAAAGAGCCAGGCCCTGGGCGATCGCATTCGGGCGATAGCCGAGCTTGCTGATGGCGTCTTCGACGCGTTTGCGTGTCTCTTCCTTGACGATGCTCGATCCATTGATGACACGGGATACTGTCGCCAGAGATACGTTCGCTTCCTTTGCTACTTCATAGATCGTTACTTTTTTCATTTGTCTTCACCTTCCGGCAGAAACCAGTCTTCCAGGATCTCATGTGCCTTGAGAGTCACTTCATCCGGGATCTCTTCTGCCTCTTCTGTCTCTGTTTCCGGGATAGTTTCCGGTTCCGGAACTTCTTCTTCCTGCGGGACTTCTTCCGTTTCCCGGAAAAGCGGGAACGCCTCCGGACTTTCCTGTCCGTCGATGCCCTTGATCTCCCTGATCTGTTCCATCGTCTGATCGTAGAGGTCCTGAGAACGGTTCAATGCGACCTTCAGACCTTCCAGGATCTGTTTTGGATCTTCCCAATCCATCGATGCGGCACGGATCGCCTCGGAAGCCTTCGCAAGGATCCTGAGAGCTCCGTCACCTGCTTCCTGCAGCTGTTCCCGGACGGAAATGTCCGGCGTCTCTGTCGCCTCTTTGATCTGGCTGCTCTTGTTCTCGAGGTCTTCGATGACTTCTCTGACCAGACTGTCTATATTCCTTCGATCCATGATCAACCTCCGATGATATCTTCCGGACTCGGTTCTTTCAGTTCGTCCGTCTCTTTCTTGGATCCTTCGCTTACGAAAGCCATGACTTTCTCCTTGATGTCACCGGCGTTCTTCACGACGAATTCCTTGGCGTCTTTCACCGCCAGGACCGTCGCGTCATGTGCCTTGTCTACTGTACCCGAGACTTTGGCGACCGTATCGAGCGGAGCCTGAACTTTTTCGATCGACTGATCGACCAGATCGATCGTCGTATGTGTCTTCAGCAGAGTACTGTCAACGTTACCGATCATCTTGATGAGCTTGATCAGCAGGATGATGAGGCAGACAAGACAGACGGCGCCCAGAGTCGGCAGCAGGTCGCTGCAGAGGTTTTTCAAAGCCATGATAAAAGCGTCCATAATCTTCACCTTCCTTGTCTCTATTCTAAACAATTATGAAAATATTTTCAATTATCTGTATGCCTTTACAAATAAAAAAGATCAAAGATACTCTTTGACCTTCTCTGCGATATTGTAGATATCCTTGCTGGACATGAAGACCAGACAAGCACCGCGGTACTGTGCCAGGAGTCTGGCTCCCTCATCGTCTTCGGACAGGATGTGGCTTCCCGGGATCCGTTCCGCAAGATAAGTGATATCGATATCCGTTCCGTCCTGCTTGTCATCGATGGATGTGAAATCCAGGAGATAGACTTCGTCTGCCAGCAGGAGCGCATCTTTGAACTGGTCCGCGAAATACTTGACTCTCGATGCCCGGTGCGGCTTGAAGATCGCGACGATCTTCCGGTCGGGATAGCGTCTTCTCGAAGCCTCGATCGTCACCTTCACTTCCGTCGGGTGGTGAGCGTAGTCATCTACGAAGATCGTATCCTTGTATTCTTCGATCACATAGCGGCGTTTCGGACCTCTGTAGGAATGAAACGCTTCTTCGACTCCGTCTTGATCGAGATGCAGGTAATGTGACAGGGAGAGGACTCCCAGGATGTCGATCAGGAGATGATCACCGACAAACGGAACGTGGTAATGGTGAATTTTCTCCCCTCTGTACATCAGATCGAAAGAAGAAGATGTACTGTCGGTCTCCAGATTCTCCGGATAGTAGTCGTTCCCTTTTGTGAGGCCGAAAGAGAACGCCGGAGTGGAGAACTGCAGTTTCCGGCACCATTCATCGTCTCCGTAATAGAAGACGACGTCTTTGACGTTATGCACGAATTCCTGATAGGAATCGAAGTAATCCTGTTCGTCTTTGAAGTAGTCGACATGGTCGATCTCGATATTGTTGATGATGGCGTATTCCGGATGATAGGAAAGGAAGTGACGGCGGAACTCATCCGCTTCGACACAGAGATACTCACAGTCCCGATCCAGATACCCTTCTCCGTCTCCGATCAGATAGCCGGTCTTCGCGAAGTGGCTGAGGACCGTCTTGACCAGAGTGGTCGTGGTCGTCTTCCCGTGGGAACCGGAGACGGTCACGGTGCGGTAATCCTTCATCAGTTCACCGAGGAATTCATGGTAGCGGAAGCACCTGCACAGTTTTCTGGCACGGACGACTTCCGGGAAATCCTCCAGGAAGGCATTGCCGATGATGACTGTATAGGACTCCTTGATATTATCCTCGTTGAAAGGATAGATTTGGATCCCCCGCTTCACCAGTTCATCTTCCGTAAAGAAATGTTTTTCCTGGTCGGAACCGCATACCTCGTAGCCGAGGTCGTGCAGCATGATGGCCAGGGAAGCCATTCCCGTCCCTTTGATACCGATAAAGTAATACATTATTTATCCTCTCCGTAAAGGTCGAAAAGAGTGATGTCTTCGTTTTCTTCTTCCGGATAGTCCGGATATTCGATCTCTTCCGTTTCCGGGCTGGAAAGACGGACATAGGAGCTCTGCGTATCGCCGTCGAGGAGACGGTGCAGTTCCTCTTCATCATCCGCATATCCGTTGTCGATCCCCAGCGACTTGATGTCGTGATCGTCTTTGGAACCGTATCCGTAGATCGGAGAAGTGATGATCTCCAAATGGGAATCGTCCGGCTTGTTGATGAGAGCCTCGTCATGATCAGGCTCCGGTTTCCGGATCGTCTGCTTGTTTTCCTTGATCAGGCCGAAGATCGGTGAGATCTGCGAGGACAGTTCGTATTCTTCTTCCGCAGGCTTGCTCTGTTTCACGGTCTTGATCGTCTCTTCCAGATCGATAAAGGCCGATTTGTCTGACTTGCGGTAAAGGACGTCCTTGGCGTTATATGATGTTTCCTCTGTTTTGACCGGTTCCTTCTTTACAGGCTCTTTGACGGGCTCTACCGCAGGAACGACTTCTTCTTCATCTTCGTCGTCAGTCTCAAACAGGATATCGATAAATCTTTTCTTAATGTCTTTCATAGCCACCTCACTAATAAAATTCTACAACATTCCCCGAACGAGAGGATCTCAATTCTCATCGCTCGGTGTATTATTCTCTCCGATCAGGAAATCGTTGATCTGGCCGTTTACCGGCATGATCGTCTCAAACAGATCCACCTGCTGTTTCTCGTAGTCGATCACTTCTTTCGAAGAATAGGCAGAGATGATCCCTTCCGAACGGACCGAGGCGGACCTCGCCATCAGAAGCATCCGGGAGCTTAACGGGATCAGGTCTTCCGCATCCGCATAGCCGTACAGGATCAGTTCGCGCGTGATCAGGCAGATCAGGTATTCCCGGTCATAGTCGTAAACCCGGAACAGGAACTCCTCATTGCGGTTGCTGTTGCTCAGAAAGACGGAATTCCGGGAATAGACGAGCTTATCACCGTCGAAGAAGCCCTCTTCGGAGAGCTTCATATCCGGGTAATAGCGCCGGTTGATGATCCCCGAGATATTGACGTCCATGATGATCCGGGAATGGTTGTACTGGAAGACATGGGAAAGCTCACGGGAACTCAACTCCGAAGTATCGGCCGGAAGATAGTAATCGACATAGTCCGTGTAGTTGTTGTGGCGGACGGTGATGACTTCGCTTTCGGAAAGAAAGACATCGTCCAGAGCGGAGACGTTTCCTTTCGAGACCGTGCAGGCACACAGGATCAGACACAACAAAAACAGCAGTATTTTTCTCATACCCTCATTTTAGCATACTCTGATTGCGAAAACTGAAGTAAGAAGTCTTGCCGATGATGATGTGATCCAGCAAGGGGATCCCCAGCATCCGTGCACTCTGATACAGCTTTTCGGTCAGATCGATATCCGCATCGGAAGGTTCCGCGCGGTCGCTCGGGTGATTGTGTGCCACCAGAAGATAGGAAGCCTTGTACAGGATGGCTTTCCGCATGATCGTATCAACGCCGACGCTGGAGCTCGTGCGGTTCCCCTGATACAGTTTCTCGAAGCGCAGGACTCCCCCTCTTCCGTTGAGAAAGACGGCGATGAACTCCTCTTCGGTCGAATATCCCAGATGCATCCTGAGCCAGTCCACGACCTTTGCGGGCGCATTCAGATCCGCTTCGGAGATCTTTTCGATCTTCACCAGACGCTTGGAGAACTCCAGGACAGCCATGATCTCCAGAGCCTTGGCTTTCTTGACTCCTTTGATCTGGGTCAGCTCCTCATAGGTCATGGAAGGAAGGTTATGGAAGCCGTTGGCCCGGTCGATGATCTCCTGTGCCAGTTCCAGGACGTTCTTTTCCCGGTAGGCCGATTTCAGGATCAGAGCCAGCAGTTCGTCGTTCTCCAGAGAACCGATGCCGTATTCCAGAGCCTTCTCCCTGGGAAGGAGCGTTTCATTCACAGACATAGTTCTCGCTTTTCAGCCGTTCCAGAGTCTTCTCCAGGCTGAAGGTTTCGATCGGCGATATCAGACAGCTGCAGAACAGATCGTTCCCTTCCCGGAAACAATTCTCATCCAGCTGAGTATCAAACGTTTCAAGAAATCCTTCTTCCTTCAGCAGTTCATACGGCAGACGGTAACGTTCCGTGATCTGTACAGAGGAAAGGACGTCCCCTTCTGCGGAAAGATCGACGCGGATCTCGTCTTTTCCCAGATCCCTGACACACGCAAAACTGCGCTGTCTGCCGCATCCGCACAGGAGGATGCAGAGAAGGATCAGTTTCTTTTTTTCCATTTCTGAAAGATGAGATGACAAAGAAAGACGCCGAAAAACGCACCGGAACTGTCGATCAGCATGTCTCCGATCGAACAGAAACGGTTCGCTACGAACAGCTGATGGATCTCATCGAGGATCGCATAGACGATCGATCCTGTCAGACCATAGAGAAAAGCTCTCTTGTGATCACTGAGATTGACGTAGAACAGGATGCCCAGGATCATGAATTCCGTGAAATGGGCGAGTTTGCGGATCGGCTGAGCGAACCTTGCCATGAATTCCGTTGCGGAAGGAGCGTTTTCCCTAAACAGGAAATGAAGGATCTCGTACAGGAAAAGAGCGGCCGTATTGGATGTTTCCGTCGACTCTGCGGCAGGCTGGGCAGACAGACAGAAGATCAGTCCCATCCAGGCCAGAAGTGCGATCAGGCGTATCAGTCGTTTCATAGGACCATCATACCATCATTCCGGGAAAGGATATACCACACAGTCGAGATTGAGCTTGCTCCGCGTTCCGGTCTGATAGGGATCGGAAGAAGGCAGGATCGTGATCTCTCCCATATGCAGGGCAGTATTAAAGACCGTCACATCCCCTTTCTCCAGAGCGACCGACAGGATCTGGATGCGGCTCTCCCGGTCGTAAGGCAGGATCTGTTTCCCGCTTCCGTCATATATCCCGATGATCCGGCAGTTGCGGATCAGTACATCGCTGAGGGGCTTCTGCCGGTCATCGACCGTCAGATAGACGTCCGCATACATCCCGCACTGAAGCGAACCGGCATTGATCCTGACCTCGTTCACGTAGATATCGTAACTGACCTGATCCTTCATCAGAAGTGTTCCCGCAAGATCCGGGATCTCACTTTCCAGGGCACCCTTATAGAAGAAGGAACCCTTCGGGATCTGACAGGACAGCTTCACGTACTTTCCGATCAGATCCTCCTTGTCGGAAAGGATGTCTTCGTTCACCATCCTTTTCGGGACACTTATTTCTTCAAGGTCTTCCTCCCTGATCAGTGTCCTTTGAGCCAGCTGATGAGATGCGACGCAGACCTTCACATAGCGGTCCGTATACCTTTCCTTCATCACGCACGCAAAGATCCCGGAAACCAGGATACACAGGGCGGGAACGAGCCAAATGACTTTCTTTTTCATCTTTTACCTCCTGCCTATAATTCACCTGAAATCCCGTGATTCCTAATAATAAACACATGTTTTCTTTTATGTATATTATAATGGAGCCATGATCCAGGATATCCAGCCCTTGCATCTTGAGAATACCTACCGTCATCTGAGACCGCGGAAGAACGACCTTGTCTTCTGTTTTCGCAGGGACGATGTCCTCTGTACTTACGATGAGAAGGCACAGGATCTCTGTCTGCCGAAGGTATCTCAGACAGGGACCGAAGATCTGATCTACCTGTTTTCGATCGCTGAGGTCCGTTATTTTCTGTCTGAGAAGACGATAAATGAACGCGACCCGTTCTCCTATCAGCCGGTGAGGAGCCTCAGCGGACTCGCTTTGAAGGACAACGTCTCGATCTTCTCCTTCTACAGCGCTTATCACCTCTGGAAATGGTACAGCCGGAACCGCTACTGCGGAAGCTGCGGAAAGCCGATGGAACATGACAGAAAGGAACGGGCGATGAGATGTCCGCACTGCGGGAACCTGGTCTATCCGCGCATCAATCCCGCCGTCATCGTCGGTGTGACGGACGGTGACAGGATCATCCTGACGCGCTACCGGAAAGGTTTCGGACACAATGCGCTGGTCGCGGGATTCACGGAATTCGGTGAGACGCTGGAAGAGACCGTGCAGAGAGAAGTCATGGAAGAAGTCGGACTGAAGGTAAAGAATATCCGATACTACCGTTCCCAGCCCTGGGGGATCGCCGCCGATATCCTGGCGGGATTCTACTGCGAGGTCGACGGAGACAGCACGATCACCCTTGACACCGGCGAACTCAAATATGCGGAATGGGTCAAAAGAGAAGATATCATCCTGCAGCCGAAGAACTACAGTCTCACCAATGAGATGATGAGACGGTTCAAAGACAACGACATGGATTTTTAGGAGATCAGATCACTGATCTCTTTTTATCCCGAAATCTGATAGAATGAAACTGTAAAGATGAACAGACAATTATTGAAAGACGCCCTGATCAAATTCATTGCAGGCATTCTTCTTGTCGGCTGCCTGCTTTTCCTGCCGGCAGGAACTATCAAGTGGAGGAACGGACAGATCTTCATGATCGTGCTGTTCGTGCCGATGTTCCTGGCGGGGATCGTGATGTATCTGAAGGCTCCCGATCTTCTGAAAAGCAGACTGAATGCCAAGGAGAAGCAGTCCGAACAGAAGGATGTCATCCGCTACAGCGGCCTTATGTTTCTGACGGCATTCATCCTTGCGGGACTGAATCACCGTTTCGGATGGATGGAGTTCCCAAACGGGACCGTCATGGCAGGATGCGTCCTGTTCCTGCTGTCCTATCTCCTGTTTGCGGAAGTCCTCAGGGAGAATTCCTATCTGTCTAGGACGATCGAAGTGAAAGAGGATCAGAAGGTCGTCGATACCGGTCTCTACGGGATCGTCAGACATCCGATGTATGCGGTGACGCTGTTCCTGTTCCTCAGTATGCCGCTGATCCTGAACTCCCCGATCTCCTTTGTGATCATGCTGGGATACATCCCGATCATCGTCAAACGGATCCTCAACGAAGAAGAGTTCCTGGAGAAGGAACTGAAAGGCTATACGGAATACAAAAAGAAGGTCAGATACCGTCTGATCCCATATCTATGGTAAGAAAAAAGACCTCAGCCGATCGACTGAGGTCTTGTTTTTTATTCCGGTTTTCCCAGCAGTTTGAACATCTTCTTCTTGTAGACTTCGACACCCGGTTGGTTGAACGGGTTGATGTCCAGCAGGTAACAGGTCATGCCGCAGGCCAGGAAGAAGAAATAGATCATGTATCCGAAGCTGTAGGCGCTGTTGTCCTTCAGATGGATGACGATGTTCGGATTTCCGCCGTCTTCGCTGTGGGCGCTCAGTGTGCCTTCAAAGGCCATCTGTGATACCCAGGAAAGCTTCTTTCCGGCGAGATAGTTCATATGGTCGAGATCGTCCCTGTCTTCCGGGAAGACGAGGTCTTTCTCCATCTCATCGATATAGAGGATCGTCTCGAATTCCGTCTTCTTTCCTTCCTGGATGAACTGGCCCAGGGAGTGAAGGTCTGTCGTGAAGCAGGCGCTTGTCGGCAGGATGCCCTTTCCGTCTTTTCCTTCGGATTCGCCGAAGAGCTGTTTCCACCATTCGGCGATCATCGTCAGCTGCAGGTGGTAGGTCACGAAGTATTCCGCAGTGTAGCCCTGTTTGTCCAGGATACGGCGGGCAACGGCGTAGCGGTAAGCCGGGTTCTCTTCCAGGGAATCCGTATTCAGCTCATGATATGCATCGGCAGAGCCCTTCATCAGCGCTTCGATATCGACGTTGGCCAGAGCCAGCGGAAGCAGTCCGACTGCGGTGAAGACAGAATATCTTCCACCGATATCGTCAGGAATGACGAACTGTTCGTATCCTTCTTTGTCAGCGAGCTCCTTCAGGGTACCTCTCGCCTTGTCGGTCGTCGCATAGATCCTGTCTTTCGCTTCTGCGCCGTACTTTTCTTCCATGAAGTGCTTGAAGATACGGAAGGAAACGGAAGTCTCGGTCGTCGTACCGGATTTGGATATGACATTGAGGACGACCTCTCTGTTGCGGATGTGCTCCAGCACCTGTGAGATATAGGTATGGGAGAAGGTATTGCCCACAAAGATCACTTCGATCCCGTCATCCGGGTAAAGTCCCTTGATCATCTCGATCGCCGCTCTGGCGCCCAGATAGGAGCCTCCTATGCCACATACCAGTACGGTGTCATATTTGCCTTCCATGCGCTTTTTCAGCTGCAGGATGCGCTCAAATTCGTCCTTATCGTAATCCAGAGGCCATTTGACCCATCCGACGAAGTCGTTACCGACTCCCGTCTTCTCATGCAGGTCCTTATGTGCCTTGCTGACCTTTTCCTGCCATAAGGAAAGGTCTTCATTCAGTTTTGCGTCTTTCAGATCCAGTTTAATCATCGTATTCTCCTTTGATCCATTTTGACATATTGTCACGGATGGTCCCGAATCCCTTGATACTCTCGGGCATCCCCTGAAACTTCACTCTCTTGGTATAGCGTCTCGTATTGGAAGACAGCGCCTTGAAGGAGAGCCTCAGCTGCTTATGTTCCCTGTCGATATCGATCACCTTGGCCATGACGTATTCGTCCTGCTTGATGAAACTGTCGATATTCCGGACAAAGCCGTTCGAGATCTCCGAGATGTGAATGAGACCGGAGACACCGTCGTCGAACTTCACGAATGCGCCGTAAGGCTTGATCCCGGTGATCTTTCCGTATACTGTCATGCCGACTTTATAATCGTCTATCGTACTCATACTTCCCTATTATAGCATGTTATAATAATGGCGTATGTCAATGAATTATTACCCGCTGACGGCCTTCCTGGTCGCCCTGGTCATCGCTCAGGCAGTCAAGCCCTTCATCATGCTGGTGAAGACCGGAGAATTCCGTCTTTCCTATCTGATCGCATCCGGAGGATATCCGAGTTCCCATTCCTCCAGTGTCGTAGCACTTTGTCTTTCGACCGGTCTCAAGGAAGGTTTCGATTCCACTTTCTTTGCGATCACCTTCGCTATCATGGTCATCGTCCTCTTCGATTCCGTGAACGTCCGCTACTACTCCGGGAGAAACATCTCTCTGACCAAACAGCTCGTCGAAGACCTGAAATACATCATCGAGATGAAGGATCCGATCTACGATGAGAAGTTCAAGGAAGTCCTCGGACATACGAAACTGGAACTGATCGCAGGCGTTTTACTGGGAATTTTCATCAGTGCGGTGTTATATTTTATGTGGAGATAAGGAATTATGGATAGAGAAGAGAAGATTGAACAGATCAAAAAGACGATCGAAAAAGTCAGACCGTATATCCAGAACGACGGCGGTGATGTCCAGTTCGTCCGTCTGGAAGACGATATCGTATATGTCAGTGTACACGGTGCCTGCGTCGGATGCATGGCACTCGACTATACTTTGAAAGAAGGCGTGGAAGCCCTGCTGCTGGATGAAGTGGAAGGGATCCGCGAGGTCCGACTGGTAGATTAAAAGATGCCCGAAGACAGTGGACCCCATTTAGTTCACTAGATAAAAAAGGACTTTTATAGGAAACTATCTCTGAAAGGAGATAGTTTTTATATGGCAAGTAAAGGGCAGGAGTTCAAAAAGTATTCAGACGAGTTCAAGA
>Ga0256405_10000255_pt1 | contig 178453 bp, 132 predicted proteins | sample RumenRJG_02DNA_FD_189096 | JGI IMG/M metagenome (GOLD analysis project Ga0256405, IMG submission 189096) | Bovine rumen microbial communities from Lethbridge, Alberta, Canada - RJG_02 | ecosystem: Host-associated > Mammals > Digestive system > Stomach > Rumen | place: Canada: Alberta... | reverse complement strand
GAGCACCAATATATGTGAACATGAATGCTTCTTTATGCATTCCATCTTGCATAAGTAATTCACATAATGAAGGAATACAAGCAAGATGTCCCTTTTGTATAGCTAAAGACAGATAATAATAAGTTAAGCCGAATACGTCATATTTTTCTTTGGAGGTACTATTCCGAAGATTTAAGGCACAGCCAAGACACCATAGGGCATTTAAATTGCCATCTTCAGCAGCTTCTCTATAGGTACGGACAACTCTTCGATATGACTCTTCATCAATGTCGGAATAATAATCACAATTGCCATCTATGTGATTTTCAGCATAATCTAATTCAACTCCAATTGGTTCCAAATAATCTTCATCTGAAGATGGCTTGATAATGTGGTCTGTATATAATAGATGTTCGTACTTTGATCCTTTAAGTTTCATGAATGAATCACATCGCATAAAACTATTCACAGGAGCAATAGATTCATCTTCACCAAAGATAAATCCTGTAGGTCCAGACAACCACTCCATTTCTCCTTCTTCGAATCGAAATGATTTGCTGTTGAAGATTTCTTTGTATGGATTAAGTGTTTCTGAAATACAATCGTCTACACAATGGAATATGAATTCCATTTTCAAAGATTCACTTGCTTCTTCTCCTAAGCAGTCCAATCCAAATATCTCATATGATGTAGGAAACTTGTTCATATCATACCTTTTATTGGCAAAGGTACTCATAATTCCTCCATTATCGCAACTTTTAGTGTTATATAGGTATGATTTTAGATAAAATTTATTGCAGCTATTATTTTCAAAATAGTTTCTGGGTGACAATGATAGGTAACTACTCAGATCCCCTATACATGAAATAGGAGCATGAAGCCTTGCACACCATTAATTATACATGGCGAGTATGGCATCGAACTTGGAGTTACCGTTCTTTTTCCACCTTATTTTGAAAAGGCATTCCCCACATTTCAAAAAACTATCCCGCACACCCTGATACTCACAAGGCACTTGAGGAAAACTACATTTGAGATATTTCAAAACGTCTCAAATGTAATTTTGGCCTTTCTGGGACACTGAAAATCATATAGTTGCAAAGGGTCAAAATTCGCCTCTACATCGTCAGAAACCTCCCTGGGAGGCATCGCGAGTGCGGGCGAGGCGATCGTTGAGTGTGGGAAAGTTCCCCACTTATCAAAGTCCTCATCCTACGGCACCACTGATATAACTTCGCAATCCGAAACAACTACGCTTTTCCCATTTATTTGAAAAGGCATTCCCCACACATCAAAAAACCTTCCGCAAATCTCAAAAACTACATAGGACCTGAGGAAAAACACATTTGAGATAATTTAAAACATCTCAAATGTAGTTTTGGTCTTCCGGAGACACTGATTTTTAGGTAGTTGCAAAGGGTCAAAAACTGCCCTTTGCAGCGCAGCGAGCGCGGACGAGGAGATATTATTGCAGTCAGGGGAAGAGCGTTTAAATCATGTGTCTTGCACTATTGCGGCCCGGGGGACCGCAGTTGAAAAGATGGATGAGGGTAATGTCTTTAAATTCGAGTGGAGAGTGCCGAAGCAGGTGTTATGAAGAGACTCAGGAAGGTTCAGCCGCACAGAAAAAGGCGACGACGCTATTCCAGAAGGGAATACACGTCGTCGCACGACACAGAAATATTACGATAGAGTAATCGCCTTAGTAGGGTGCAGCCGCACAATGGGCTGCGGGGGAATGATTAGCGGATGAAGAGGAGCTCGCGGTACTTCGGGAGCTGCCACATCTGGTCGCTAACCATCAGTTCGAGCTTGTCGATATGGTAACGTATCTCGTCGAACATCGGAGCCACGGTGTCGTGGTAAGCTATGGCACGGGCGCGGTTGCCCTCGATGTGGTTGGCCACCTTGCGGGCCTCTATCATGTCATGTACTCTCTCCTCGATGTAGGAGATATGACCGGAGATCTTGTCGATTATCTCGAGATCCTTCTTAGCCGATTCGTTGAACTTATCAGCGGGAAGCAGCTGCTTGAGCTTGTAGACATTGTCCACGAGCTTAGTCTGATACTGCTTGGCAGTGGGCACGATCATGCTCATGCTGAGGTCGCCGAGCACACGGCTCTCGATCTGCACCTTCTTGGTGTAGGTCTCCCACTTCACCTCGTTGCGGGCCTCAAGCTCCTTCTTGGTCATGACGCCCATGTCCTCATACATCTTGATGGAGTCGGGCTGCAGGTAGGAGTCGTACATCAAAGGCACGGAGCTCTCGCAGTCGAGACCGCGGCGCTTAGCCTCAGCTACCCACTCGTCGCTGTAACCATTGCCCTCGAAGTGGATGGGCTTGGAGTCCTTGATCTCATCGCGCAGCACCTCAAGAATGGCGGCAGTCTTCTCAGTGCCGGCGGCAATCTTCTCGTCGACAGCCTTCTTGAACTTGGTGAGCTGCTCTGCCACAGCCGTGTTGAGCACGATCATAGCCGAAGCGCAGTTGGCCTGCGAGCCGACAGCACGGAACTCGAAGCGGTTGCCCGTGAAGGCAAAGGGAGAGGTACGGTTGCGGTCGGTATTGTCGATCAGCAGTTCAGGAATGTTGGGGATATCCATCTTCATGCCATGCTTCTTGGAGAAGGAGGCGAGGTCATCGTTGTTGCTGTTCTCGATGTGGTCGAGCACCTTAGAGAGCTGAGCACCGATGAACGAGGAGATGATAGCAGGAGGTGCCTCATTTGCACCAAGACGGTGAGCATTGGAAGCGCTCGCGATGCTGGCCTTCAGCAGACCGTTGTGATGATATACAGCCTCGAGAGTGTTGACGATGAAGGTCACAAAGCGGAGGTTGTCATTGTCCGTCTTGCCCGGGGAATAGAGGCCGATGCCGGTATCAGTGCCGAGCGACCAGTTGTTGTGCTTGCCGCTGCCGTTGATACCCTTGAAGGGCTTCTCGTGCAGGAGCACGCGGAATCCGTGACGGCGGGCTATCTTGCGCATCAGGGCCATGATAAGCATGTTGTGGTCGTTGGCCAGATTGCACTCCTCGAATACGGGAGCCAGCTCAAACTGGTTGGGGGCTACCTCATTGTGACGCGTCTTGACGGGGATGCCGAGCTTGAAGGCTTCGATCTCGAGATCCTTCATAAACTGCTGCACGCGGGGAGGAATAGCGCCGAAGTAGTGGTCCTCAAGCTGCTGGTTCTTGGAGCTCTCGTGGCCCATAAGTGTGCGGCCGGTGAGCAACAGGTCAGGACGCGCGGCGTAAAGGCCTTCGTCTACGAGGAAATACTCCTGCTCCCATCCCAGATAAGAGTAAACCTTCTTCACATCGGGATTGAAGTAGTGGCACACATCTGTAGCGGCCTTGTTGACAGCGCGGAGGGCCTTGAGAAGCGGAGCCTTGTAGTCGAGAGCCTCGCCCGTGTAGGCTACGAATATGGTAGGAATATAGAGAGTATCGTCTACGATGAACGCAGGTGAGGAAGGATCCCATGCAGAATAGCCGCGGGCCTCAAATGTGTTGCGGATACCGCCGCTGGGGAATGAGGAAGCATCCGGCTCCTGCTGTACAAGGAGCTTGCCGGTGAATTCCTCTATCACACCGCCGCGTCCGTTGGGCTCGATAAAGGCATCGTGCTTCTCGGCAGTGCCTTCGGTAAGCGGGGAGAACCAGTGGGTATAGTGTGTGGCCTTCATCTCAATAGCCCAACGCTTCATTCCTTCAGCCACGGCATCAGCAATGCTGCGATCGAGCACGCCGCCGTTCTCTATGGTGTCAGTCAGTTTGCGGTAAACGTCACCAGGCAAATAGCGGAGCATCTTCTCATTATTGAAGACCATCTCGCCGAAATACTCCGACGGGCGCTTCGAGGGCTGAGGTACTTCGAGCGACTTTTTACAAAAAGCCTCTTCTACTACTTTGAATCTAAGTGTTGACATATTTCCTTTATTGTTAAGGGGTTATTATTTATTCTTTAAGTATTCGTCTATCTTGTACGCCGTCTCGCGGCCGGAAGCCATAGCTCTCACCACAAGCGATGCGCCGGACTTGGCGTCGCCTGCCAGGAACACGTTCTCCGGATATTCACGCTCGGGATTACGCAGGAAGCCCATTGCGAGCAGTACGAAATCGGTCTTGAAGGTCTCCTTCTTGCCGGTGAGCTGCATCTTGGGGCGCTGTCCCTTGCCCTGCGGCACCCACTCCACCTCTTCGAGCTCGGCAGCTACGACGTGGCCGTCTTTGCCGGTGAACGAGTTGGTGTTGAGCAGCCAGCGGCGTGTGCAGCCCTCCTCGTGAGAGGAAGTTGTCTTGAGGATGCGGGGCCATTCGGGCCACGGCGTGGCGGGGTTGTAACCCACAGGGGGCTTGGGCATGATCTCTATCTGTGTGACGCTCTTGGCGCCCTGACGGATACAGGTACCGATGCAGTCGGAGCCCGTGTCGCCGCCGCCGATGACGAGCACATCACGGCCCTTGGCGTTGACGAGCGTGTCGCCTTCAAACTTCTCGCCGGCCAGCACACGATTCTGCTGCGAGAGGAGCTCAAGGGCGAAGTAGATGCCCTTCAGGTCGCGGCCGGGCACCTTGAGGTCGCGCGGCGTAGGCGTACCGGTGCAGAGGCAGTAGGCGTCAAAGCCTTCGGGCAGGCGGTCGGGCGAGATCTCTGCGTTCATCACAAAGTTGATGCCCTCGGCCTCGAGGATCTTCATTCTGCGGTCGATAACGGCCTTGTCGAGCTTGAAGTTGGGTATTCCGAAGCGGAGCAGTCCGCCCGGGGCCTCGTTCTTGTCAAAGAGCGTGACGCTGTAGCCCAGCTTGTTGAGCCTGTTGGCGCAGACCAGTCCCGAGGGGCCGCTGCCGACAACGGCCACGCTCTTGCCATTGCGCTCTATCTTCTTGGGCTCGATATAGTTCTCGCGAAATGCAGCCTCGATGATGGCGGCTTCGTTCTCGCGTATTGTCACCGGTTCGCCCATCGAGAGGTTGAGCACACAGCTCTTCTCGCAGAGGGCGGGACATACGCGGCCGGTAAACTCGGGGAAGTCGCACGTCTCAGATAGTATCTCGTAAGCGTCGCGCCAGCGGCCTTTATATAATGCGTCCTGCCATTCCGGCTGACGGTTGCCCAGCGGGCAAGCCCAGTGGCAGAACGGTACACCGCAGGCCATGCACCGCGAAGCCTGAAGCCTGCGGTCGTGGGTATTGAGGGTCTGCTCTACCTGGCTGAAGTCGTATATCCTCTCGTGTACAGGACGATAACCGGCTTCTTTTCTATGTATTGTCAAAAATGCTTTTGGATCTCCCATGATTCTTCTTTGTTTTGCGCGTCTTCAGAGGGACGCTGATAATAGAAATTCCTTGTGCGGCCGACTTTAAAACTCTGTCTGTTGTGCCGCTACTCTCTCCTGCAGCTTCTTCATCTTCTCTTCCTGCAGCACCTTGATATATTCGATAGGCACTACCTGAATGAACTGCTCCACATATTTGTCCCAATTGTTGAGCATCTTATGCGCCAGTTCGCTGCGCGTATAGAGATAATGCTGTCTGACGAGTTCGTGCAGCTCCCTGTTGGACACTGCGTCCTCTATGAGTGACAGCTCTACGGAATCCATATTGCAGAAATAGTCGAATTTATCGTCCTTGTTCCACACATAAGCAATACCGCCGCTCATACCGGCTGCGAAGTTGCGTCCCGTAGGTCCGAGGACCACTACGCGACCGCCGGTCATATATTCGCAGCAGTGATCGCCCACACCTTCTACCACGACCGTGGCGCCGGAGTTTCTCACGGCGAAGCGCTCGCCGGCCCTTCCGGCTATGTACACCTCGCCCGAGGTAGCGCCGTAGAGCAACGTATTGCCCACAATCGTATTCTCTGAGGCGTCGAATGTGCTGCGAAGCGAAGGCATCACGGAGATGCGGCCGCCCGAAAGGCCCTTGCCCAGATAATCGTTGGCCTCTCCCTCTAGGGTAAAGTCGATACCCTTGGCAAGGAATGCGCCAAAGCTCTGGCCGGCAGAACCGCGGAACTTGACATTGATCGTGTGCTCCGGCAGTCCTTCTTCGCCCCATTTCTTGGCGACAACACCCGAGAGCATTGCGCCCACGGCGCGGTCGGTATTCTTGATCACCCTGTCGAGCGACATCTCGGTCTTGTTGTCGATGGCATCCTTCAACTTGTCTATCAGTTCGAGGTCCATGACATTGTCGATGTTGTGCCTCTGCGGGATGACATGGTGGATGGCAGCGTTGTTGACCTTGGAGGGCATGTATACCAGCTTGCTGAAGTCGAGCAGTTTGCCCTTCTCGGAGTCGACGTCGCGGCGCACGATAAGGTCAGCCCTGCCGACGATATCATCGAGCTTCGTGAAGCCCATCTCAGCCAGATATTCGCGCACTTCCTGAGCGAGCATCTTAAAATAGTTTACCACATATTCGCTCTTGCCGCGGAAGCGCTTGCGCAGCTCCTCGTTCTGAGTGGTGACGCCCATCGGGCAAGTATTGGAGTGGCACTTACGCATCATGACGCAACCCAGAGTGATGAGCACAGCCGTACCGAAGCCGAACTCCTCGGCGCCGAGCAGAGCCATGAGGATAACATCGCGGCCTGTCTTCATCTGACCGTCCACCTGGAGGCGTACCTGTCCGCGCAGGCCGTTGCGCACAAGCGTCTGCTGTGTGTCGCTGAGGCCGAGCTCAGGAGCTATGCCCGCATAGTAGATAGAGGAACCGGGAGAAGCGCCCGTACCGCCATCAGCACCCGAGATGGTGATGAGGTCAGCCTTTGCCTTGGTCACACCGGCAGCAATCGTACCGACACCGCCCTCTGCTACGAGTTTCACACTGATGGCAGCCTGCGGGTTGACATTCTTGAGGTCGAAGATGAGCTGTGCCAGATCCTCGATCGAGTATATATCGTGATGAGGCGGGGGCGAGATGAGCGTGATGCCCGGGATGGAGTGACGCACCTTGGCGATGATCTTGTCCACCTTGTAACCGGGAAGCTGACCGCCCTCTCCGGGCTTTGCGCCCTGGGCTATCTTGATCTGTATCTCGTCTGCATTAACCAGATATTCCGTCGTCACACCGAAGCGGCCCGAAGCCACCTGCTTGATGGCGCTGCGCGTGGATGTGCCGTCGGGCAGCGGTTTGTAGCGGTCCGAATCCTCGCCGCCCTCTCCGGTGTTGCTGCGTGTGTGGAGGGAGTTCATGGCGATGGCAATGGCCTCGTGAGCCTCCTTGCTGAGAGCGCCGAAACTCATAGCGCCCGTCACGAAATGCTTGATGATGCTCTCCACGGGCTCCACTTTCTCAATGGGAATGGGGTTGCGCTTGAAGTCGAAGAAGTCGCGTATGAATATCGGCTTCGGCTTATTGTCCGAGAGTGCGGTAAACTCCTTGAACTTCTCATAGTTGCCCGTGCGCGTAGCCAGCTGCAGCGTGCGTATCGTGTCAGGATTCCAGGCGTGGAGATTACCATATTTGCGATAGCAGAACTCGCCAACAAAGTCGAGACGCTCATCGGGCTTGCTGAAGCCTGCGTCGTGCATCTTCTTGTAGTCGGCAGCTATCTCCTTAAGCCCTACGCCGTCGATAGGCGAAGGCATTCCGCCGAAGTAAGCGTCGCTCAGTTTCTTGCTCAGGCCCACAGCCTCGAATATCTGTGCGCCGCGATAGGAGCGAATGGTGCTGATGCCCATCTTGCTCATCACCTTGAGCAGGCCCTTGCGTACGGCCTTGATATAATTGGCCTCGGCGGTGGCGTAGTTGAGCTGTATCTCTTTCTGCTTCACAAGGTCATCGATAATGGCGAAGGCCATATAAGGATTGAGGGCGCTGGCTCCGAAGCCCAGGAGAAGGGCTGCGTGCTCTGTCTCTCTCACCTCGCCGGTCTCGACGATGATAGCCGTCTGTACACGCTTGCCTACTGAGATGAGGTAATGGTGAACGGCCGACACAGCCAGAAGTGCAGGCACAGGTGCATGCGTCTCGTCGATGTCGCGGTCGGAGAGCACAATATAGTTCACACCGTTGTCCACCGACTGCTCGGCTTCGTGGCACAGGCGGTCGATGGCCTTCTTTAGGCCGGCCTCTCCCTCGTTGACATCAAAGAGCATACGGAGCTTCTCTGTCTTGAATCCCTTGTAGCGGATATTCATCAGCAGGTCGAGCTGCGTATTGGTAAGTATAGGATACGGCAGGCGCACCATCTTGCAGTGCTGGTCGCTGGGCACGAGGATATTCATACCCACGGCGCCGATATATTCGGTTAGGCTCATCACCAGCTCCTCACGAATAGGATCGATGGCGGGATTGGTGACCTGAGCGAATTGCTGACGGAAGTAATTGAACAGCAGCTGGGGCTTGTCGGAGATGGCGGCCAGCGGCTGATCGTTGCCCATAGACATCGTGGGCTCCTTGCCATCCTTGGCGTAGGCGGCGATAAGTGTGTCGATATCCTCCTGAGTGTAGCCGAAGACACGCTCCTTCTCCTTGAGGTGATCCACCTTGCTGTCGATATGGCGGCCGCTCTTGAGTTTATCGAGCTCTACCCTGTTCTCGTGCAGCCATGTGCGGTAGGGGAATTCGTCGGCCAGATTCTTCTTGAGCTCCTCGTCCCTTATCACACGGCCTTCCTCGGTGTCGACGATAATCATCTTACCGGGCTGCAGACGGCCTTTCTCCTTGATATCCTGAGGCGGCACGTCGAGCACACCCACCTCGGAGGACACTACCATCATGCCGTCCTTGGTAATGGCATAGCGCGCAGGGCGCAGACCGTTGCGGTCGAGCATACCGCCCGCGTAGCGGCCGTCGCTGAACAGCAGAGCGGCAGGGCCGTCCCACGGTTCCATAAGGATGGAGTGATATTCATAGAATGCCTTGAGGTCCTCGCTAATAGGGTTCTTTGCGTTGAACGACTCCGGGATAAGCATTGCCATAGCGTGCGGCAGGCTCAGACCCGAGGCCACGAGAAACTCGAGGACGTTATCGAGCGAAGCGGAGTCGCTCATGTTCTCCTGTACGATAGGACAGAGGCTCTTGATGTCGCCGAGGGCAGGTGTGGAGAGCACACTTTCGCGCGCCTTCATCCAGTTGCGGTTGCCGCGGATAGTGTTGATCTCGCCGTTGTGGCAGAGCATCCTGAACGGCTGCGCCAGGCCCCATGTGGGGAATGTGTTGGTACTGAAGCGCGAGTGCACCACAGCCAGAGCCGTTGTGAAGTAGGGGCTCTCGAGATCAGGATAGAATTTCCTGAGCTGAGAGGACGTGAGCATTCCTTTATATATAATTGTACGCGTCGAGAGAGAGACGAAGTAGAAGTCCTTCTTGCCATCGATCTTTGACGCATTCACTTTGTTCTCAATATGCTTTCTTACTATGTAAAGCTGGCGGTCGGCGGTGGTCACATCCTTGAAACCGGTGACGAATATCTGCTTTATCACAGGTTTCACAGCCAGAGCGTCAGGCCCGAGAACATCGTCGTTGGTAGGCACGAGGCGCACATGCACCAGTTTCAGATCCTGGCTCTCCACCTCTTCCTTTACGATGTCCATTATCTGCTCGCCCGACTTCTCGTCCTGCGGCAGGAAAATCATACCCGTGCCATAGCGTCCGCGCTCCGGCACAGCTATACCCTGCAGAAGAATAAACTCGTGAGGGATTTGCACCAAAATGCCGGCACCATCGCCGGTCTTGTTGTCAGCGCCCTCTGCACCACGATGCTGCAGATGCTCCAACACCTTCAATGCGTTATCGACGATGGTATGCGACTTCTCGCCGCCTATATTTGCCACCATGCCGACACCACAGGCATCATGCTCATTGGCGGGATTGTACAATCCCCCTTCCTGCACATTCTGCCGGATTTGATTCTGTGTCATTACTTTTCCCGATTTACTCATATTGTAATATTATCGTGTTTGATTCTTGTTGCAAATATAAGAATATGGATTGTAATAACGAAAGAATATCACGATAAAAATATACAAAACGTCCGTTATTTCCGATTTTTGTTTCTTTTTGCAAGGAAAAACGGCCCATCCGGCAAAATTCAGAAACAAGATGCTATGCCCGCTTTGCATTTAGTATTATTTACATTCCCATGCACCCTCCCGTGAAGTAGTTCCTTATTATATATATGTATATCCGGCGCGCCTTAATCAAGATTAATAAGTATCGCCTCCCTTTCCACAGCTTCCCGGTGGTCGCATGCAGCAGAAAGCCACCGCGAAAGGAGCAGAATGGTATGATGTGCTGTGCGTCGCTCTGTCTGTGGTGAACCCTTTGCATCGCAAATTACTTCGCGCGTTACTTTTTGGGGCATGCGGTCGCGATGCAGCGGCCTTCACAGCTATTTCCCCGCGTATAAGATTCTTCCCGTCCGCATTCGCGGTGTCCTCAAGGGCAGTTTTGACCCCTTGTAACTATATGATTTTCAGAGTTCCCAGAGGGCCAAAACTACATTTGAGACGTTTTAAAACATCTCAAATGTAGTTTTCCTCAGGTCCTATGTGAGTATTAAGAAATGCGGAAGGTTTTTTGTGATGTGTGGAAGTGCCTTTTCAAATATAGGGGAAAAACGCTATTGTTTCGGATGGCGAATATATAATAGCCGTACGGTGGAGTGCGGACTTATATACGAGGAAATATTTTCCCGCGCACGACATTCTCCCCGCCCGCACTCACAGCGCCGCAAAGGGCAGTTTTCGATCCTTTCTAACTATATGATTTTCAGAGTTCCCAGAGAGCCCAAACTACATTTGAGACGTTTTGGATTATCTCAAATGTAGTTTTCCTCAAGTCCTATGTGAGTATCCCAGCATACGGGACGGTTTTTGGAGTGTGCGGAAAAGTGTGCTCCGGAGACGGGAATATTCATCGTGTACGCGTTCTGAGCTTCCCTCTCCCCTACACTCAGGTGTCCGTATGCGGAAGGAAGCCGCCGGGGAAGCAAATCTCTGTCTTTATGACACATTTTAAGGCGTCCAGAAAGCACATGCAAGACGAAGTCAGTAAGACGGGGACAAAAACAAGAGACCCGCACGGGCCCTCCTACGGGAGAGACGCCCGCGCTCACAGGATCTGCTTTATCTCGCTCAGCTCGTTCACTACATATTTCGGTTTCTTCACGAGGGTGTGCGGGTCTGTATGCCAGCGGTTGAAGAGGATGGAGTCGAGGCCGGCATTGGCAGCGCCCACGATGTCCGTGTCGTAATAATCGCCTATCATGATGGTGCTCTCGCGCTGCGCGTCGGTCCGGGCAAAGGCGTAGTCGAAAAACTCCTTGCGGGGCTTGTTGGCGCCGGCGTCCTCGCTGAGAATGATGGTCCGGAAATAGCCATCCAGCCCCGCAGACCGCAGTTTGCGCGTCTGCACCTCATGGAATCCGTTGCTGCAGATATGCATTCTGTAGCCCCTGTCCCGGAGATAGTCGAGCAGATCCTTCGCTCCCGGTACCACACCGGGCAGGCTGGAGATAATGTCGCCATAGCGCTCACTGGTCCTGACGCACCATTCCGGCGTTACCCAGGACGTATCGCCGCCGCAGCGCTCCACCATCTCAGTCACTGGCCTGCGATAGCGCTCCACGGTGAGCGTGTCGCGGTCCATCTCGCCGTGAGCATACTTGTCCCAGACGTCAACATTGGTAGTCAGATAAGCGTCCCGGAAGTCCCCGAACGAAGGCATGATCTTGTCCCAGCCACGCTCGTCATAGAGCTGGCGGAGCGCTATCAGGCTGTTGCCGTAGGTGTCGTAAATGGTGTCGTCGAGGTCTATAAACAGGTCTTTGTAGTATATTTCTTTCATTTGATTATTTGACATTATTATTCTGGGGCAGCAGGGCGCAGACAGGATCGTCCCTCAGGATCTGAGGCGCGGCCCTGCCTTTGAGCACAAGCACCTTCCGGCCATTGCGATAGATGTGCAACTGGCGCGAGCGTACCACTGCCGTCAGCTGCGGGTCATCATTTATCGCCTGCCAGATGCTGTGGTATACGCCGTCGGCATCCGTCAGTTGCGCCTCAGGTGCGAGCACATATTTGCCGTGTCCGGACAGTCCCTATTCATTTTCCTTGTTATACTTCGCCCTCAGCCGTGCGGGCAAGCGGCTCAGAACCAGCTGATACGACTGTGTGATTAGGCTCTTTACCATATTGTCGTCCATTTCATCGAGAAGCACGTCGTTCCAATGCACCTTGTTGAGATGATACGCAGGCCGGACGCCTTCGTAATGCTCCCGGAGCGTCTGCCCCAGTTCCGGCGGAAGCTTCAGCGCGCAGCATGGCTCCGGCGCATAGAGCCAGATGTGCAGGAATATCTTGCCCTCGATGCGAAACAGCACCCAGTCCTCGCCATACGCCTGATCCTCGGTCGTCCCCGGCAGGGAGAGCGCAAACTCACGTACCTCTTCGATGTTCATCGCGTATATCCGATGTCTTTCCTCAATCTTGCGCCGGTGTCATGAGCGATCGCCCGTCAGGACATTCCAGAAACTTTTCGGAAGATGAATATTGTCCACGCCGACCGCATCCCGGAACAGCGGCGCTATCTCTTCGGGCGAAAATCCTGCGATGCCGCAGCCGATAGGTGTGACGAGGAAGGTCTGCTCCGGGTGAGCCTTGGCATAAGCGATAAACTTGTCGACGTAGGGACGTATTGTCTCCACGCCGCCCTGCATCGTAGGGATGGCGTAGCTCTGTCCCTGCGGCCCGTCGCCGTTGCCCAGCACCGCGCCGAAGTACAGACGAGCCGCGCGTGCCGCTCCGCCGCCGTGCATTCCCGCAAGGTTGCTGCCGAATACAAAGATCTCGCCCTCCCTGAGCGAGCTGATGCGAGGAGGAGTGATTCGCTTGGAAATATCTCTGTTCATATTGGATAGTTTTTGCTTTATAAATGACAATAAAGGCGGTGCCGTCTCCTCCATCTTCGGGGCCTGCTCGTCGAGGGCACAGAGCGGAGCTTCGGTAAAGGCCGGGGCGACATAATAGCGTTTGAAATAGGGAATAACAACGTCCTCCATGAGTTTGTGATACTTCTGTGTAACGGCAGAGGGACTGATGCCGAGCTGCGCCGCCACTTCCCTGCCCTTGAAGCCGTCGATAAACATCATCTGGAGAATGATGGACGAACGGCTGTCGCGACCGAGAACATATTGGCAAATCTCCCGGATTGTGGCACGCAGGTCCTCGGAAAAGTTGTCGTCGGGAATATCGAAACTGACGTGTGCATTCTCCATTCGCTCCTCGAAGCTCTGCATGCGCCGGTTCTGCTGGTATTCCTTCAGGCGGTCGAGCACCACGAAGCGGAAGCCGTTGATCATCCACGTCCTGAGCGAAGCGCCGGGCTTCCTGTCCTCCAGCTGCCGGAAGTCATTCTTGTCGAGAGCGAGATAATACTCGTGGGCGATGCTGTAGAAGTCCATCCCCTCCTTCGCCTCCAGGGCGTAACGCATATTATATATATGGTACGCGATGCGGCAGAAGCCGTAGAAGTAGTCGCGCGTTATCAGCGGGTCGCGGTTTCTGAGTCCATCTACTATCTCCTTATCTGACAGGCCGAAGGCATGTGTCTTATCTCGTTCTTTCGTCATGGCACGACAATATTAGTAAAAAATACGTTTGCTACCGCCATTCCCGCCGCTATTTTTATGCAAGGCGCAAGAGAACTCATGATAAATCTTACGCGCCGGCCACAGATCATCATCAGGCAATGAGCAGCGACCGCCTATGAGCGTGCCCCCTCTTCAAAACACGAATTCTTATGAAGCCACATTCGCTCAAATATCTGAACTAATTGAATATCTGTTTTAAAATACGCACGACAATAACAATACTTTTCCATGTGGTGCGTAATTAAGAAATAATTTGTAATTTCGCAGCTTTGAATAAAAAGAGTAATCGCATGCTAAACTTTACGGTTGGTCCCGTAATGCTATCACAAGAGGTGATGGAGACAGGGGCTCAGCAAGTACCATATTTTCGCACGTCAGAGTTTTCCGCCGTCATGAAAGGGAACGAGCGGTTGGTTAAGAAATTTGCTCACTTGGATGACAAAGGAAAGGTTGTCTTCCTCACGGCATCCGGCACCGGCGCTATGGAGGCGACGGTGATGAATGTCCTCTCCCATCAGGACAAGGTGCTGGTCATCAACGGCGGCAGTTTCGGTCACCGCTTCGTCCAGCTCTGCCAGATACATCATGTGCCCTGCACAGAGATTCTGCCGGAGTGGGGCCACGACATTACCGATGAGCAACTCGCAGCCTATGACGGGCAGGGCTATACGGCCTTGCTGGTCAACATAGACGAGACGTCGACGGGCGTGCTCTATAACATCGACCGCCTGACACGTTTCTGCCAGGCCAACCACGCTCTGCTGATAGTAGATGCCATCAGCTCGTTTCTGGCCGACCCCCTGGACATGACGCGCTCGCATATCGACGTGATGATTGCGGGATCGCAGAAGGCTCTGGCCTGTCCTCCGGGGATCTCTCTTGTCGCTCTCTCAGAAAGGGCACTGCGCCGGGTGGAGAACAACGATGTGGAGTCGATGTATTTCGACCTGAAAGATGCGCTCCGGAATGCAGAGCGCGGCCAGACGCCCTTCACGCCCGCCGTGGGCATACTGCTGCAAATTAACGCCCGGCTGAGAAAAATCGACGAGGATGGAGGCGACGCAGCCCTTGTGAGGAAGACATCAGAACTGGCGGCCAACTTCAGAAACAGCATCCAGGACATGCCGTTCGAGATAGTCTCCCACTCTCTGAGCAACGCCGTCACCCCACTTCATCCCACAACGGCCAAGGCCTACGACATCTTTACAACCCTCAAAGACGAATACAACATCTGGGTATGCCCCAATGGCGGCGACCTTAAGGACAAGGTGTTCCGCGTGGGTCATCTGGGCGCTCTGACCATCGAAGATAACCAAACTCTAATCAGAGCGCTAAAAGACATGCAAAAGAGAGGACTGCTATGAAGAAAGTGCTTACCTACGGTACCTTCGACTTGCTGCATCACGGACACATCAGACTGTTGGAACGTGCCAAGGCTTTAGGCGACTACCTTGTGGTGGGTGTCACCTCAGACACGTTCGACCGGGCAAGAGGGAAACTCAATGTGCAGCAATCTCTCATGGAACGCATCAACAATGTGAAGCGGACCGGACTGGCCGATCAGATAATCGTCGAGGAATATGAGGGTCAGAAAATAGACGACATCAAGCGGCTGGGCATCGATATCTTTACTGTCGGTTCCGACTGGAAAGGTCATTTCGATTATCTGAAAGAATATTGCCAGGTGGTCTATCTCGATCGTACCGCGGGCATCTCAAGCACAGAATTAAGATGCGAACGGCAGGAAATCTCCATAGGTCTGGTAGGCGAAGCGAGCTCCCTGAACAAGTTTGAACGCGAAAGCCATTATGTTAACGGCGCCAATATTGTCGGCGTCTACGCGCAGCACACCACACAGTTCAACGAAGCAGTCATGCATTTGCCCATACAGGCACATTCGCTGGACGAGCTGCTTGACCATGTGGATGCCGTATATATCATCTCCAATCCTATCTATCATTACGAGCAGATCAGGCAGGCTTTGTCCAGGCACAAGCATGTGCTCTGCGAGTCGCCCGTCGCACTCAGCGTAAAGCAGATGCACGAATTATTCCAGATGGCCAAGGACAATCATTGCGTCCTTATGGATGCCCTGCGTACAGCCCACTCCACAGCCTTCCATCGCATGCTGTTGCTGGTAAAAAGCGGAATCATAGGAGACGTGGTGACAATGGATGCCGTATGCACGAGTTTGCTGGATATAGAAGAAGACAAAAAAAGTGATACTGCAAAGAACTGGAACAGCATCTGCTCCTGGGGGCCGACAGCCATGCTGCCTATTTTCCAGTTGCTCGGCACAGACTACAGGGAGAAGAAAATCGTCTCGCGCATCGTCAACGAGAAAACGCTGTTTGACAGCTTCACAAAGATATCGTTCATTTATCCGCATGCCGTAGCGTCGATAAAAGTGGGCGTAGGCGCCAAGTCGGAGGGACAAATGGTAATCTCGGGCACAAAAGCCTATATTTGGGTACCTGCCCCATGGTGGAAGATGGACTATTTTGAGGTAAAATATGAGGACCCCAACGAAAACCACAGATTCTTCTACCAGCTCGACGGAGAGGGAATTCGTGCTGAGATATTGCATTTCATCAAAATGGTCCAGAACGAGAATACGCTGCCCACTATAGACTATCAGATTTCCGAGGGCATCGTAAAAGTAATAGAAGATTATTATCAGCAGAAAGACTGCGTAAAGATATAGTAAAACGACATGAAAATTGTGTTGTTCTGCGAGAATAAGTATGCCATCGACATACTTAATCCGCTGCAAGAGTATGTGAATGACAACAAGCAGGGCCATCAGGTGCTCTGGTATATTCAGCGGCCTAAAATAGATCACTTCCCCTACAAGGACAGCGTAGATTGGACCTCATCCATACAAGAGATATATGATTTTCATCCCGATGCCATATTTGTGCCGGGCAACATAGTGCCCTACTATTTGCCTGGGGTGAAGATACAGATATTCCATGGCTATGCAGCCGAGAAGAAAGACCACTGGGTCATCCGCCATTACTTCGACACCTATTTCACACAGGGGCCCTACTTTACGTCGCATTTTAAGAAGCTCTCTGAGAAATATGGCGATTTCGAAGTGCTGGAGACGGGATGGCCCAAGCAAGACTGGATTAAGGCCCATCTCCACCAGTACGACGGCGAGCGCAGGCAACTGCTTGACAGATACGGGAAGCAGACCATCATCCTCTACGCTCCTACCTTCTCGCCAAAGCTCACTTCCCTGCCCTACCTGAAGGAAGCTCTGGGACAATTGGCCGAAAAGCACAATGCTCTGCTCATAATGAAATTTCACCCTCTCACAGATGAAAAATGGGTGGAAGAATATCGTGAATGGGCCGGCAAACGACAGGACGTATTATTTGTCGACAAAGGTGAGAATGTGACGAAATATCAGCTCATGGCCGACAGCCTCATCAGTGACACATCGTCCACCATCTACGAGTTCCTGCTTCTCTCGCGCCCCGTCGTCACCTTTAATACGTTGTCGAAGAATATCTACTGGGAGAACGTCACCGATGTCAGTCAGCTCGACAGCGCTTATGACCGGGCGTTAAATGACCCGGAAGCCATCAGGAAGCGGCAGTGGATAATAGACAATTATGATCCTTATTTCGACGGCAAGGTATGCCAGCGCATGCTGGAGGGAGCGCAGGACTATATCAATCGGCATGGTGTGCCGGAGCGGCGGCACCTGAATCTCTGGAGGAAATATACCAGCATCAAAACCTTCGGGAGAATCAGAAGACACTAAATAATAAGAGGAACTTCAGAAACTGTAATTACTGTGGACAAAACAATGATGACAAATAGCAATCCCGGACAATATCAGCAGGACGAGGTGACGCGTGAGGTGCAGCAACGCCTGCTGGAGATGTTGCTGGTAATAGACGATGTTTGCAAAAAGCATGGACTGAGATACTATCTCATAGCCGGCACCATGTTGGGCGCCGTGCGCCACCATGGGTTCGTACCATGGGATGATGACGCCGACGTGGCCCTGCCCCGCCCCGATTATGAGAAGCTGCTGGAGCATGCCGACGAATGGTTCCCTGAGCAATACGAACTGGTCAATGAGAAGAAAGACATCATGTATCCCTATCTATTCTCACGCCTCCAGGATGCCCGGACCACATATATACTTCGACGGAATTTCAATTTTGTAGGCGGCCTGCCCATCGATATCTTCCCCATTGACGGCATGACGGACAATAAATGGGCAAGGGCTATTCATTATGCCAAATACAATTTCATAAAGAAGTTACTTTACTTCTCCACGGTCAATCCATACAAACATGGCCATGGCGTGAGGGCTGCATTCCCTTTGCTCATGCATCGCCTTGTATCCCAAAGTTGGGCTCACCGCAAAGGCAGCGCCATTCAGAAGGAATACGATTACGACACTTCAGAATACATCGCTGATCACGACAACAAACCCGAAAGAGGCATTTATCTCAAGGATGTTTTCGGGCAACCTGCGCCCGTCGACTTTGAAGGTCACCAGCTGATGGGAGTGGCGAAACCGGACGATTATCTGAGATGCTGTTATGGCGATTACATGCAGATGCCAAAGAGTCTGCCACCACAAAATTACAGGTTTCTCGATCTATCCCTCCCTTATAGGGTATATCTGCAAAAGGAGCACACTAGGTGACGGGGATGCCCCGGCTCCATGCAGGGCGTTTTGGCTCCCTTTGTAACTATATGATTTTCAGCCTCCCCAAAAGGGCAAAATTACATTTGAGATGAGTGAAAACGTCTCAAATGTGTTTTTCCTCATGTCCTATGTAGTTTTCGGCGCATGAGGAAGGGTTTATGTGATGTGGGAAATGCCTTTTCCAATAAGTGGGAAAAGCGCAGTGGTTTCGGATTGCGAAGTTATATCGATGATGCCGGAGGGCGAGGACTTCGATAAGAGAAAAGCTTGTATTGTTTTGCGCGAAGCCTGGCTGTGCACAAAGATATCCTCTTCCGCTCTCACAGCGCCCCCAAGGGCAGTTTTCTTCCCCTTGTAACTACCTCGAAATCAACATCCCCGGAAGGGCAAAATTACATTTGAGACGTTTTAAACTACCTCAACTGTAGTTTTTCTCATCTCAAATGTAATTTTTGGGTTATGCGGAAGGTTTTTTGGAGTGTGCGGAAATGAGTATTCCGTGAATGGGAATATTCATCGTTTGCGTGCTCAAAGGTAGTTTCCGGAGGGCCGCCCCTGACGACCAGATAGCATTCACGGATCTCCGGTAAGTCGTAAGGGTCACCGCCCCGCATAAGGGCAAATTCTCCGCGAGATAAATTCCCCTTCCAAAAAAAATAAGAGGTTCTCGAAATCATGTCTCAAACGCCGATTCTATTGCGCTTGAGATTATCTTATGCTTTCCCGAGCCGCTCCTTTCCAGAGAAACAGCGTCTGCCCGGGAAATTAAGGTCACTGACCCTACAAAAGTTTCACCGGACAGCTATAATAAAATAAGTAGTGAACATCACCGTCAATATTTCAGCTGCCTCCACGAATATCCCGCAATGTTCAATCTTTATGTCTGGTAGCAGACCTGAAACCTCTGCAATGTCTAAGCAATATCCACGCAAAATCCTCTCTGCGTATCCGTCATGTCATTCGAATTCAAGAGAATGAGCCAAAACGACTGATTGACGGAGCAAGACGATTTATTATCGGCCATAATTGTTTAGTCATCACTCGCGTAAGGGTGATTTTACTATATAGCAGCTAATAGAATACGCCCTTTGCTAACGGTCTAAAAATAATGTGCCGCAGTACGGGTGACACATGACTACATCGAAGCTAAAGGCACGCTGTAACGCCCAACTGCTGATTGACTGCGGCTTTATCGTTCATTTGTCTTTGCCTTGGCTGCCTTTGGGGCGCATAACATCGCAGAGCACATAAGCAGAGCCGCGAACAGCCGTCACTTAAATAGAATTTCATAAATCAGAAAATCACCCACTTACGATGCAGCGAGGCATTTTTGGAAGATTTTTTCGCCGGAAAATTTGGTCGGAAAGGGAATTTATTATACCTTTGCATCGCGTTTGGAGAAATGTAGTATTAATGCGGCAATAGCTCAGTTGGTAGAGCGCAACCTTGCCAAGGTTGAGGTCGCGAGTCCGAGTCTCGTTTGCCGCTCATTTTTATTGTAGAACGAAAGCCCAGGTGGCGGAATGGTAGACGCGCTAGTTTCAGGTACTAGTGATAGCAATGTCGTGCAGGTTCGAGTCCTGTTCTGGGCACCTGATGGTTTTCAACAATTCGGAGAGATGGCGGAATTGGTAGACGCGCTACTTTGAGGGGGTAGTGACAATTGTGTCGTGGGAGTTCGAGTCTCCTTCTCTTCACTTCGATTGTAATGCGGCAATAGCTCAGTTGGTAGAGCGCGACCTTGCCAAGGTCGAGGTCGCGAGTCCGAGTCTCGTTTGCCGCTCATTTTATCTTTATATATTATTCCCCGGCTGCTTAGAACACAATAATAACCCTTAGAACGTTCTAACATACACATACAGCGGAGAAATATATCATTGTAAACCTAAAAAGATGAACTTATATCTTAGATATTTCAACCAAGAGACATTAGTGCACAACGTCGACGAGGCATTGGAATTCCTCAATTCTATTCCGGACATTACAGTCGACGATGATATGAAGCAGGACCTTATCGGCTACGCCGAGAGCAATGTGACCTATCCCAAGAGATACAAGATACAGCCGCGCGTGTACTTCATCGTCATCAAGACGACGGCCGAGACGATGGAGGAATTCAAGGCCAACAGCAAGAAAGGCACGCACGAGCCCACGCAGCAGGTCAAGAACCCCGACGTCGTGGAGCTGTGCGAGCGCAGGCCGGGCTGGTACGAAGGCGCGCTGATGTTCAAGAGGGTGATCCCCATTCCCGGGACGGGCAAGTTCCAGTACCGCGACACCAAGTTTGTAGCCCGCGTCAAGGCGCAGAGCCCGCAGGAGTGCTATAACCGTATCATCCAGCATCTGCGCAATCGCCAGAACGTGGATCTCCGCTCCCAGTTTCCCTCGGCCAAGGGCAAGAACTTCAACTACAGATATCTGGGCGAGACGCTGCCGGACAAGTAATAGGCAGAACCGCATTGAGAATACAGACAGCCGGACCGCATTCCACCAGGAATTGTGGTCCGGCTGTAATTGTTTTCTGTCCGACGGTATCCCTCTGCGTCAGGCCCGGAAGCGGACGTAGGTGCGGTCGTCGTAGGAATACTGCCCCCCCAGACAGCCTTTGGTCTGCTTATTGAGCTTCAGCGCGAGCCGGTCGTGCGCCAGGACATCGGCCAGATAGTCCTCGCTCTCGCGGAGCGTAGCGAAAAGCCGCGGATAACCGTCAGAGGACAGAACGATATCGCCCCCGGCGCCGGCATCCACTATCAGCGGGCGGGCTGACGCGGGAAGATGGGGCCCGCGAGGGAGCGGGAATCCGTCCAGCACGCAATAATCATAAGGACAATAGTGAGGCCCGGCGGAGTTCTGAAAGAAGCACTGCTCACGCAGGAACGGGGCGATGATATCGCGCCCCGCGTCGTGCTCCATTAGTCCGGCCTCCGTGCGGCCATGGCTCAGAAGCCAGCGGTCACACTCCGTGCGGACATCGGCGAGCAGGGTGTCGATAAGCTTGGCGTTGTGATAGCACTTCCCTCCCACCATGCACATCGCGTCGCCCACGAGCCACACCTCGCGGCGTGTGGCGGAGTAGACGACGACGGAGGCGCTTATCCGCTCCCACGGGTGAAGGCGCACAGTCTCCGCGCGGCCCGCGCGGACGTACTCGGCCATGATCGCGTCAGTGGAGAGAGATATAAACTCGTCCATCGTGAGCGTCGGCGCCATACTTCTGATGACGCCCGCGATAATCACGGCGGCCCTGCGACCAGGGGTCACGCCGTCCCAAAGGAGGGCGTCCTTGGCCGTTGCCCCGTCGATGACCGCTATATACGAGTCCGTCATCACCAGCTCGTCCTCCGAGACGCGTCCGGGGCCCTTCGGCTGCTGAAAGGTCTCAGTTACTCTCAATTCTCCGGAGCAGGCTTTGTCTCCTCCGCCTCCTTGTTCTTCGCCTCAGAGGACCACTGCACGAACAGGATAATCAGCTGTCTCAGGCCAAAGGCTTTCATGCGGTCGTTGTAGATGACGTCTGCGGCCAGATGCAGCAGATCCCTGACGTCCTCGGTCGAACTGCCGATGATGGAGCGCACATTGAGCTTGAGCTTGTTGAGCACCGACTCGTCGACATAGCCGTTGGAGTCGATCAGGTCGCGGAAGAGCGCATACTTCCTGATGGTGTTCAGGTGGTCGTCTGTAATATCCAGGAAATGGGTTCCGGTGGGGTTCAATTGGATCTTGTACATGTCGTAATGGTATTTTAGTTAGTTTCTTGTCATTAAAAACTCGGCAAACTTGTTCATGAGCCGGCTGCGAATGCTCTCGCTTCTGATGCTCTCTATCGGGAATCCGAGCGTGATGCATCTGGAGTGCGGGCCGTCATAGAGCACGCCGGACGTTGTGCCGTCGGCGTAGGAGAGGATGCTCTTGCCGCCGCTCTGCGGCCTGAGACGGTCGGCGCTCTGCACCGCATAGGTGCTCCGGCCCAGCTGCTGCTCTATCTCGAAGCTCACACCGAGGCCGCTGATAGCGCCGGTGCTACGTATCTCGCCCGAGGGGGCGACATGGAGCTGCTGCGAGAGAAAGTTCCTGTCCGCCGCGCCGGAGCTCATGTCCCGACCAATGTAGGCTCCGCTGCACAGGAGCGAGCCGCCGCCGGCGAGATATTCGCCGATACGGGAGCGGAGCGCGGAGGAGAAGGTCTTGAAGCTGCGGAAGTCGTAGCGGCTGCGTTTCTGCAGGCCCATGATCAGGTCCACCATGGCGTATTTTGCCAGCGAGACACTGCCGTTCTCAACGGCCTGCCGGCTGCTGGAGGCGAAGGAGTACTTCTGCATGAGGCTGCGGCCGTGGAGCGCGACATAGTCGAACGTATTGCCGGCTATCATCGCATCGGCCAGTTCGTAGCCGCTGCGTCCGAGGCCTTCGGCGGAGTTGTCGCCGCCGCGCAGAGGGTTGAAGGACTTCTGGGCGCCCGAATATTCCGGCGTCTCGATGTAGGGCACACCGATGTCCTTGTATATGTCGAAGCCGAGGCTGTCAGCGTTGTCCACGATGGCAGGGCCGGAGAGGCGTGTGAAACCGTTGACGATGAGGATGGGCTTGGTCTGCGTCGCAGCGCGGCACGCCGCAAGCACCTCCGTGGGGAAGCTCTCGCCGCCCCTGTTCACCGCGGTCACCTTGAAGCTGTAGAGCACGCCCGGGGTCAGGGTCACCTGCATGTTAGTGTGCCTGACAAATGTCCCGTTGTCGAAGTCGCCGCTCCCCTTGCGCATGTAGACTATGTAGCCCGTCGGTGTGGCCGTCGACTCGAGCGAATCCTTCACGGCCCGCCACCTGAGCGTCACCTCCCTGTTGCCGCTGAACTCGACAGAGAAATTGTCCGGCGGCAGGGGCGCTACGGTGAAATGCTTGCCGTGTTCGAAGGAGAGGAATCGCAGGATGCCCTTGTAGATGCTGCGCGCCATATGGAACTTGAAGATCGGGTCGTGGCCGTAGACCATGTCGCGGAAGTTCTGGTGGGACATCATCTCCACTATAGAGGCCGGCATCTCGGGGCGGCTGCTCTCGCTGTAGTTTTTGTCGTAAATCTCGCGCCGCGACCAGGGCATATGATAGATGGCAGCCATTTCGGTGGCCACGCCGTCCGTGATGAGCGAGGCCAGGTCGTAGGAAGCCTTGCGGCTGAGCCCCGTGGGATAGGTTGTCTCCCCCGCCTGACCATTGGTAGTGGCGATGCCGAGCGTGCCGACAAAGTTGCCGGCCGAATAGCCCGCATCGCTGTGCACAGCCAGCGCCAGCTCCATCGGCACCTTCTTGCCCTCGGCATTGGGCAGATAGACAGAGCCGCCGGCGAGATAGTTGGTGGCGTAGGAGCGCGCATTGATATCGTCCTTGTAATCGTCCGTGCCGCTGTAGGAACTGTAGACGCTGTACGGGAAACCGTAATATTGCACCGCATAGCGCGCTCCCTCCAGATAGCGCGGCAGGCGGCTGACATTCTCTCCGCCGTCCACCGTCGCTGCGCCGCGCACTATGTCGCCCATACCGCCGCCGAAGCGCACGGCATCGGCGCCGACAAAGCCCTTGGAGCGCGACTGATTGGACAGAGAGACACAATTGCGGTCGCTCTGTCCGGCCTCAAAGTAGAATGTGCCGAGGTAGACCCACGTGCCGGCGCCCATAGTCTGATTGACATGGAATGTGGTGCTCTGCCCGCCGTGATGGACGGTATAGCGCGCGTCCTCCACCGCGCCTGCGATGGTGGGGTAACTGACATAGACGGCGTACCGGCCCGCCCGGGGAATCTTGGGTATCCATGTGGCGAGCGATGTGCCGGCGGCCGACCTCACCGTGCCTACCATGCGCGACGACCCGAAGGTAAACGGGTTCTCATCGTCGTGCAGCACGCCGGCTCTCAGCGCGAAGCCCGTCGAGCCCGACCGCTGCCACGCGAGCGAGCCCTGCCGCTCGTGGTAGATGCCGTTCAGCGCGGGCGAATCATTGTCTACTATCACCTCTTCCTTCTGCCATGCCCTCTCGCGCGGAGAATAGACTATCGCGCCGGCATTCTCGAGCATCGGGATGAGGAACGGCACAACGAACGACTGGGTAAACAGGTCTTCCGTGGTGCAGAAGAGATACGGGCGCTGCCACATCCAGCGGCCGTCGCGCTGGCTGTAATAGCGGCCGTGGCTTGCCCAAATGGAGAGATGACGATTCTGAAGTCCCATCGAGTAGACGTAGGGCCGGGAAGCATTGTACACCCACGGCTGACCGTGGTAGTCGCGCTTGCCCCAGCGGCGGTCGGCGTGGGGCGAGTCGAGATAAGGATTGGGAATGAGACTGCTGAGCGGTTTGCCCTCGCTGCTGATATTGAGTTTGTAACCGTTGTACGGAGCCGGCAGGCAGCGCGACACCGACGCGTAGATGGATGTCACGATCCCGGGCGTGAGCGGCTGCGCGCCGAATACGTCGTTGGCATTGATGTCGATGGTGCGGCTCTCGTCGTTCACCTCGTAGGTAAGCAGTTTGCAGCGGCCGGTGGGACTGTAGCTGGGCGCCTTGTAATGGTGAAAATAATTTGCCAGCACCGTGGCGAGCGTATCGCTCTGGGCAACGGCGGCCGCAGGCAGCAGCAACACGGCGAAGAAATATAACAGAATTCTCCTCAGCATGCTACTGCTTTTTATGAGATGCAAAATATTTGCAGGCCTCCGTGATAGGACATTCCTCACATTTGGGACGGCGCGCCTGGCAGATGTAACGTCCGTGCAGAAGTATCCAGAAATGGGACGGCACCACCAGTTCATGAGGGATGTTGCGCTTCAGCTCCTCCTCCACCTTGAACGGCGTATTGGCGGTCATGGGGACGAGCCCTATGCGGCGGCTCACGCGATAGACATGTGTGTCCACGGCCAAAGCCTCGCGGCCGAAAGCCACGGCGAGCATCACATTGGCCGTCTTGCGCCCCACGCCGGGAAGCGAGGTGAGCGCCTCGAAGGTGTCCGGCACCTCGCCGCCGTAGTCGGCGCACACCTTGCGCGCCATGGCCACGAGGTGGGTGGCCTTGCTGTTGGGATAGGACACGCTCCGGATGAACGGCAGCACGTCGGCCTCTGTGGCGGCGGCCAGGCTCTCCACCGTCGGGAACGCCGCAAAGAGCGCGGGCGTCACCATGTTGACCCGCTTGTCCGTGCACTGCGCCGAGAGCATCACGGCCACCAGCAGTTCGTAGGGCGAACCGTATTGCAGCTCCGTCTCGACGGGAGGAACGTGGGTCTTGAAATAATCTAATACTATCTTATATCGCTCTGATTTTTTCATCATACAGCGGAGGGGAAAGCCCCTCTTGTTCTCTTACATTATATTATACGCAAAAATACAATATTTTTTACTCTCCCGCGGCGCCGGCGGGCTATTTCTTAAGCCGCGTGCCGCATGAGCCGAGCCGCGCGCCCCGCCAAAGCCGCACCTTGCAAAGGCTGCCCGCCCGCCTCACATGACCCAGCGCACATGAAGCGGCACCAAAACCGGGCCTCCTCCCATGCTATGAAAAGCATTTCCGACATAAGAAAATCCCCGTGGGAACAGGATGAATTCTCATGCGGATGAAAATAAATTCTCATGCGGACGAAAATAAATTCTCGTGGGACAAGCCGAAATTCTCGTAGGATGAGCCGGAATTCTTGTGCGATGAGCCGGAGTTTTTGTGGGACTTGACGGAGTTCTCGTGGGACTTGACGGAGTTCTCGTGGGACTTGACGGAGTTCTCGTGAGACAAGAAAAAATCCTCGTGGGAGAAGGGAAAATTCTACTCGCAGATAAAAAATTTTATCTCGTAGTAGACGACTCGTTAACTCGCAGATAAAATAATTTATCTCGCAGTAGAATTTGCGCTCCTCGCAGAGGCCGAATTTTGCGAACTACACAGGCATTAGAATTGCCTTCTTGTAGTCGGACGCAGCCCCGCGATACTACCTTTGAACGCGTAAACGATGAATCTTCCCATTCCCGGAACACTCATTTCACCACATTCCATAAATTCTTCCGCTTAACCCATAAATTACATTTGAGACGAGGAAAACTACGTTTGAGGTATTTTAAAACGTCTCAAACATAATTTTGGCCTCTCGCAGACGCTGTTTTTCAGAGAGTTGGAGAGGCCGGAATCATGTTACAGCAAAGAGGGATCAGGCCTTGGACGATTAGAATCAGAGCTCGGCAGAGCGAATGCAATTCATTCTTGCAACTTCGCATCCGTCGTATTATACATAGTACGAGGGGCGGGGTTCTTATCCCGGCGGAGCATTATTTCTTGCTCTTGGGTTGTTTGTCGAAGCGGTACACGAGGCGGAGCATGGCGTAGCGCGGGATGACGTTGGTATAGTATTCCCAGCGGCTGCGGCTGTCTATGCCGGCGTTGACATTGGAGAGGTTGCCCAATATGTCCCAGGCGTCCAGCATCAGGTGAAGGCGGTTGTTCATGAATCCCTTCGAAAGCCTTGCGTTCCACACGAGGTCGTCGCGGTTCATAGCGGACGATTCGTAGCCGCGGCGGGAGAACATGGTCAGCTCGGTGGAGAGCTGGAAGGCCAACGGAAGGTCGACGACAGCATTGGCGCCGTAGCGGATGTTCCAGGTGTTGGCGTCGTTGAAATCGCTGCGGTCGGCGGTGGCATGGTTCCAGGCGGCGCTGCCCTTCAGCCCGAGGTTCACCTTACGGTATCGGTAATTGAGCCGCAGCTCCTCGCTTAGCACGGAGGTCTCTGTGGTGGTACGCAGGGGAACGATGGCTGCGCTGCTGCTGGAGAAGTCGACGATGTGATAGTAGTTGGCCGCGGAGGTAGTGGTGAGGGTCAGGCGGCGATGCTTGTCGAGCGGCGTAGTGTAGCCCACGTTGAGCCACGTGTTCCAGTTGCCGTTGACATTGACCGGGCAGCTGGTGGTCACGCCGGTCACCTTGTCGTAGACATAGCTGACGGAGATGGCGTTGACAGCATAGTGCCATCCGGCATTACCGTACAGCTGGCGCTCCTTGCTCTGCAGCCACTTGTCCGACTTGTACCTCATCGAAAGATCTATGTCGGAGCGCTGCTTAAGATCCGGATTGCCCAAAGTCACGTTCAGCGGGTTCTCAGCGAAAGTCTTGTCGACCAGATTGGTCATCGAGGGCGAACTGCTGTTGAGGGAAGCTGTGAAGCTCAGTTCGTGGCGGAACTCAGGCGTGTTGCGTTTGAAGTTGATGCGGCCCTGCGGCAGCAGGTAGGTCTTGCCTATCTTCTGCACCCTCCGGCCCGCGGCGTAGTCGGTAAAGCGGAAATGATTGTCCTCGAGGATAAAGGCCGGGCGCAGCTGCACATTCCAGCCGGAGGTGCGGCGGCCCTGCGGGGTCTTGCTGTAATGCTTCCACTGCCAGTCGAGCGTCAGATTGTGCTGGTAGCGGTTGAGCAATCCCTTGTAGCTGTTGTCGGCATCGAGGGCCTGCAGGAGCGTTGCGGCCTCGGAAGGCAACCAGCCCAGGCGCTGGTCGCGGCTGTCGTCGAGCACATCGAGGCGGTAGTGCATGCGGTCGCCCGACTCATATTTATAGACGAAGCTGTAGCTGGGATTGAACATGATCTCGTCACTCCAATGAGAGAAATACTTCAGCCGCGCGCTCGCGTCGAAGCCGTGCTCCGGGGTCTTGTCGTAGCGGTTGCGCCAGTCGGTCTGCAGGGCCTCATCCTCGTAGTGATTGTAAAGGAAATGATTGAAATCCTCCTCGTGCTTGTCGCTGAATGACAGACCGCCGTCAAGAGAGAGTCCGGTCTTGGTATAAGGAATCTTGAAGAAGCTCCAGTAGCCCAGTTCCCCATTCCATGAGCGGCTGTTGCCCACAGCCTGCTCGCCATTGCGACGGATGACATGACGCATGGTCGTGGCCCAGTCGGGCGAGAAAAGGCTGTCGAGCACGGCATCATAGTTGGCCGTCGGGCTCTTGCCGAAAGTGCCGTTGAGATAGTTGGAAATGTAATCGCGCTTGTTGTAGCTGAGGCTCGGCGAAAGGCTGAAGGCATTGCCAGACTGGCGAAAATTGAATTTCATATCATGGCTCGTGCTCAGGGAGAGATTGCTGGTGTTGGTCTTGCTGGAAGTGAAATTGTAAACGTCGCCGCCGGAGAGGAAGGTGGTAGAGTTGCCGCCCCAGGTATTGTCGTTGTCCGTGTAGGAAACGTCCGCATTGCCCGATACCTGATAGCGGTCGCGCTTGTCATAGACACTGTAGTCCACGCCGCCGCGCTTTGTAGCGGTCAGTCCGCCGGACACATCGACTTCGCCCCAGTCGCCGTTGCCGTCGGGCTTGCGGCGGTCGTTGACATTGTTGAGGTTGCCGAAGAAGGTCAAGCGCGACTGCGGTGTGTAGCGCATGGCGAAGAGGCGGCCCAGGTAGCGATGGTCTGTGCCATAGCCGCCCTCTGCATTGGCCAGCCAGCCGATGGCGTACTGCCGCTTCAGCTTTACATCCATCACATACTGCCCGTCGTCCACCTTGCGCCCCAGCAGTTTGCTCGTCTCGCTCTCCTTGGTGTACACCTGCACCTGATGCACCATGTAGGCGGGCAGATTGTCGAGCAGCACGGTATTGTCGCCCTTGAAAAAGTCGCGCCCGTTGAGCAACAGGCTCTCCACAAACTTGCCGTTGACCATGATGCGGCCGTCGGGCTTCAATTCCGCGCCGGGCAGCTGCGCCACAAGTGCGTCAAGCATAGAGCCCTCCTGCAGCTGAAAAGCATCGGCATTGTACACCAGCGTGTCGCCCCTGGTATAAAACTTGATTTTGGTGGCCTTCACCGTGACGGTGCCTAACTGCCGGTCGAACGACGACGCCGGGGCGCGGCGCATGGGAATGTCCGGGATGCCTATTTCTATCGGCCTTTTTTTCCACACCAGTCTGGCGGTCTTGCAGGTGGTCTGATAGCCCTTGGCCTCCAGCTTCACGATGACATTCGCCTCTTTCTGCTCGGGCACTTTAAACTCGAAGCACGTACGGCGAACGCCGTTCCCCTCATCAATGTGTTCGAAGCTCTTGGTGGTCATCAGCACGGTGCTGTCGGGCAGGAGCAGCGTACACGTTACCTCGCCGATGATAGCCTTGCGTGTGAAAGCGTCTACCACTGTCCCGCCAAAGGTAACGGGCGCCTTCTGCGCCGCTGCCGGGATGAAGAGCAGGGAAAACAATATCAGGCACGCTATTCTGTATATGACTCTCTGCCGGAAACCTCTTACTATACTGGAAGCTGTGCGTATCGACATGCCGCCGGACACTTGCGGGAAAGCTGTGTGAACCAATCCGTCAACAGCCTTCCATGGCCCGGCGCTTGCACTGCCTGCCGGTATGACGTTGCCTCTCATTTAATGCGTTGCCTCTCATTTATGGTATTCGCATGTAAAAATACAAACTTTATTATTACAATCAAAGGAAAAACGGATATCTGAGCAAAAGCCTGTTTTCAGCCGATTTTCTGCCATCGCCAGCAGGAAGGATTTTACATATACCTATTAATATATGGGAAGGCATAAACGGAGCCGGACACACTTCTCACGACTCACCGATTGTACACATCGGAAAAAGCGTTCCGCATGCGTGGCTACTCACATAGGACATGAGGGAAATTACATTTGAGATGTTCTAAAACGTCTCAAATGTAGTTTTGGCACTTTGGGAGCCTTGATTTTCAATGTGTTGCAAAGGCCGAAAAACCGGTGTTATGTCGTCGCAAGCAGCCTGAGGAATAAGGCGCGCAACAGATGAAGAGCCGCTTTGACGGAGACTCCGCATTCACCCCGCGGAGCGGCAGTGATTCTTGGCAAAGGGAGGTATTGCCGATACCCGCATCAAATCACAACGAAGGCCCATGCCGGAAACAACCAGCATGGGCCTTCGAATTCTTCTCTGAATGAAGAGTCTTGTCGGGGACAGAGATTACTGCACCGTCTTCTTCACGTTCACGGTCTTGCCGTAATCGGAAGCGTCGGGCACTACGATACCGCTGTCAGCCAGCACCTTGTCGATCTCCTTCTCCTTGTCCTTCATCTGAAGGTTGTAGTAGATGTTCTTGAGCGAGAGGCCCCAGATCTGAGGCTGGTTGGGAGCGAGTTCGCGTGTCTTCTCGAAGTAAACAAGAGCCTTGCGATAGTATTCCTTCACCTTCTCAACGTCGGTCTTATACTGCGGCTTGCGCGGGTCGGTGACAAACTGGTCCTTCTTGGAGATCAGTTCGTTGACATAGGACACACCCATGTTGTAGTTGGCATCTGCGAAGTTGGGATCAATGTCAAGAGCCTTCTGCAGGTACTCGCGGGCCTTGGTGTAGTCCTTAGACATGTTAAGGTAGATACATCCTGCGGAATACCAGGCATTCTTGTTGTTGCCGGCTTTGGCGACAAGGTCCTGAGCGGTAGCCACGGCCTCGTCGTTGAGGTGCTTCACATTGTAATAGTAGAGCAGGTTCTGCACATACTGCGACTCGTCGGGCAGTTCCTGAATAGCTTCCTTGACAGTCTTGAGCCAGGTAGCGGTGTCCTTCTTGTTGAGGCAGGTCTGCGCCTTGATGAGGAAGAGGTCGTGCTTGTTGGTCTTGGCCGTGTCCTGCAGGGCGAAGTCGATGTACTTCATAGCCAGATCGTCGTCCTTCATCTGATAGCCCAGCATCGTGGTGAAGTAAGCTATCTGATAGTAGTCCTCTGCGGCGCTCTTGTAGATGGAGTCGCTCTGCTGCTTGGTGAAGATCGGGTCCTTCGGGAGATCGAGATAACGGGCAAACTTCTCATAAGCGCCCTTGTGGTCGCCACGATTGTAGAGGAACTGGCCGGCGTAACGATAGTAGGAGATCATGTCGCCGAGCATCTTGTAGTTGTTCTGGAAGGGAGCCTCAGCATTAGCCTCGAGTTTGGGTTTCACTTTACCCTTCTCGTCGGGCTGATTGTCGAGCTTGTAGCTCTGCTCGAAATACTTCACAGCCTTGTCGAGGGAGGAGATAAACAGGTTGGTGTCGAGAGGCTGCTTGCTGGCGGCCTTGGCTATTTCGGCCTGCAGCATCTTGGCATACGTGATGCCGGCGATGTTGTAAGCACCAGCCAGGTTTTTCGTCTTACCGCTCGTAAGAGCCGGTTCTATAATTTGGGCAGCTTCCTGGAGCTTCCCGTCGTTGATTTTCTCATCGGCCCTGTAAATAGCAGAGTTCTGGGCGAATGCAGAGCATATCGGAGCCAGGGCAATCGCCATTAATAGAAACTTTCTCATAGTGCCTTGAATTTAAATGATGAATATTGTTGGTTACTTAATTATTCTTGATTATTGTCTGTGGGCTGTTCGCCATTCTGAGGCTGAGCATTGTCCGCGGGCCGGGAGGCAGAGTCGTTGTTCTCTGCGTCGGCAGCGCCGTCAGATTCTGTAGCTTCGTCATCCTCACGCGGTACACGACAGATGCTTGCGATGGTGTCGCCGCGCTTCTCGAGATTGATGAGGCGCACGCCCTGTGTGGCGCGACCCGTCACGCGGATGTTGGTAGCATGGAGCCTGAGGGTGATGCCGCTGACATTGACTATCATCAGGTCATCGTCATCGGTCACGCTCTTGATGGCCACGAGCTTGCCGGTCTTGTCGGTGATGTTCATCGTCTTGACTCCCTTGCCGCCGCGGTTGGTGATGCGGTAGTCCTCGACGGGGCTGCGCTTGCCGAAGCCCTGCTCGCTCACCACGAGCACAGTCTCCTTCTCCTTGTCGCAGATGCTGACCATGCCTACGACCTCGTCGCCTTCGTCGAGCTTCATAGCTCTGACGCCGGTAGCCACGCGGCCCATGGAGCGCACGGTGCTCTCGTTGAAGTGAATGGCGCGGCCGTTTCTGTCAGCCACGATAATCTCCTCGTCGCCACGGGTGAGGCAAACGCTCACCAGTTTGTCGCCTTCCTTGATATTGACAGCGTTCACGCCGTTGGCCCTGGGACGGGAATACTCCTCAAGGCTCGTCTTCTTGATAATGGCGTCGCGCGTGCAGAATACCACATAATGAGTGCGGCAGAACTCGGGATCGCTGAGCCTGCGGATGTGCAGGCATGCGTTTATCGAGTCGTCGGAATCGAGATTGAGCATGTTCTGTATGGCGCGGCCCTTGGAATTCTTGGCGCCCTCGGGGATGTCGTACACCTTGAGCCAGTAGCAACGGCCCTTCTGGGTGAAGAAGAGCATCGTGTTGTGCATCGTGGCGTGGTAGACATACTCGATAAAGTCATCGCCGCGTGTGCTGCCGCCACGGCTTCCTACGCCGCCGCGGCTCTGCGAGCGATACTCGGAGAGCGGCGTGCGCTTGATATAACCCATGTGCGAGAGTGTTATCACCACCTCGTCATCGGCGTAAAAGTCTTCGGGATTGAACTCCTCGCCGCTCATCACGATCTCGCTGCGGCGGTCGTCGCCGTACTTATCCTTGACCTCGATGAGCTCATCCTTCATCACCTTGCGGCAGACACTGTCGTCGGAGAGAATGCTGTTGAAATATTCTATGCGCCTCTCGAGCTCGTCGTACTCGGCATGCAACTGGTCCTGCATCAGGGCTGTGAGCTGGCGGAGACGCATGTCGACGATGGCGCGGGCCTGAATCTCGTCGAGGTCAAAGCGTTTGCAGAGGTTTTCTACAGCCTCGGTGGGGCTCTTGGCCGCGCGGATTATCCTCACTACCTCGTCGATGTTGTCGCAAGCTATTATGAGGCCCTCGAGTATGTGCTGACGCTCCTTGGCCTTGGCCAGGTCGTATTTTGTACGGCGTATCACGACGTCGTGACGGTGCTCTACAAAGCAGCTGATGCAGTCCTTCAAGTTGAGCAGCTTGGGGCGGCCCTTGACGAGCGCGATGCAATTGACGCTGAAGCTGGTCTGCAGGGCCGTGAGCTTGAAGAGCTTGTTGAGCACCACGTTGGCATTGGCCTCGCGCTTCACATCCACCACGATACGCATACCCTCGCGGTCGCTCTCGTCGTTGACATTGCTGATGCCGGTCACCTTGCCCTCCTTGACGAGCTGAGCGATGTACATGATCAGCTCTTTCTTGTTGACGCCGTACGGGATCTCGCTTATGACGATCTTGTCGTGCTGCGCGTCGGTCTCTATCTCGGCCTTGGCGCGCATCACTACCCTGCCGCGGCCTGTCTCATAGGCGCTCTTGACGCCCTGCATGCCATAGATATATCCGCCGGTGGGGAAGTCGGGCGCCTTGACATAGCGCATGAGCCCGGACACCTCGATGTCGGGATTGTCGATATAGGCCACGCAGGCGTCTATCACCTCGCGCAGATTGTGCGTAGGCACATTGGTCGCCATGCCGACGGCTATGCCGCTGGCGCCGTTGACGAGGAAGTTGGGGATGCGCGTAGGCATCACGGTGGGCTCCTGTAGCGTATCGTCGAAGTTGTTGACCATATCGACGGTATCCTTGTCGATGTCCTGCATCATGGCCTCGCCCAGCGGAGTGAGCCTGGCCTCGGTATACCTCATGGCTGCGGGCGAATCGCCATCCACGCTGCCGAAATTACCCTGCCCGTCTACGAGGGTGTAGCGCATGTTCCAGTCCTGGGCCATGCGCACCAGGGCGCCGTAGACCGAAGAGTCGCCGTGGGGGTGATACTTACCCAGCACTTCGCCCACTATTCTTGCCGATTTCTTATAAGGCTTGTCGTGCGTATTGCCGAGCCCCATCATGCCGAAGAGGATGCGGCGGTGCACCGGCTTGAAGCCGTCTCTCACATCAGGCAGGGCGCGGGCCACTATCACCGACATGCTGTAGTCGATGTAGGAGCTCTTCATCTCCTCCTCGATGTTTACTTTAATAATTCTGTCTTCTGAATCTGCCATCAGATTTGTCTAACTTAAATTTGACTCGCAGGAATGTGACAAGCCTGCGAGCGCAGGCAAGGCCCGATACCTGCCGTTTGAACACACAAAATTACCTCTTTTTTCCCGCATGCCGGCTCTTTATGCGAGAAAAAACGCATAAAATCTCAAATAAAGGCCTTTTCCGCCGCTCTCGCCGCGATTTAACAATAAGAAAAAGCGCAGAAAAGCCGCAAAAAACTAATTTTGCACCCAAATGAAAACCGCTGAAATCGCAGATTTGCTCATGACGGCCGCCGCGCGCTATGAGACGCCGGCGTTCATCCCCGCCGACCCCGTCCAGTTTCCCCACCGCTACAGCGAGCCCACCGACATCGAGATTGTCGGCCTACTCACAGCGCTCATCAGCTTCGGCAGCCGCACACAGATAATACGCAAGGCCGACACTCTGTGCCACATGATGGGCCCCTCGCCTACGAGATACATCCTGGAGCGCCGCTTCGCCGACGACTTCTCTCCGGACAACGGCGCGAGCTTCTACCGCATGGTCTCCTATTCCACCGTCCGCGGATGGATGGAGCGGCTCCGGGCGGCCTACGACGGCTACGGCAGCCTCGGCGCATGCCTCAGCGCCGGCGAGGGCTCGCCCATGGAGCGGATGTGCGCCTTTCTCGGCGTCACACCCCGCAGCCCGCAGAAGAAGATCAACATGTTCCTCCGCTGGATGATAAGGCGGGACTCGCCCGTCGACTTCGGGCTGTGGCGGCAGTTCTCCCCCGCCGACCTCATCATCCCCCTCGACACCCACGTGGTGCACACGGCCTGCTGCCTCGGCCTGACCGCGAGCGAGACATACTCCCTCACCGCAGCGCGCCGCATCACCGACGCCCTCGCACAAGTATTCCCCGGCGACCCTGTGCGCGGAGACTTTGCCCTCTTCGGCCTCGGCGTAGAAAATGAGATATAAGACTATGAGCGCATACACCATAATCCTGATAATGGCCGGCTACTTCGGCCTCCTGCTGCTGATATCCCACTTCACCTCGCGCAGCAGCGACAACAACGCCTTCTTTCGCGGCGAGCGCAAGAGCCCCTGGTGGCTGGTGGCCTTCGGCATGATAGGGACATCCATCTCGGGCGTCTCCGTGGTCAGTGTGCCGGGCATGGTGAGGGACATGAGCATGACCTACCTGCAGATGTGCCTCGGCTTCGTGCCCGGTTACATCCTCGTGGCCTATGTGCTGCTGCCCGTCTACTACAAGCTCCGGCTGACCAGCATCTACGACTATCTGGAGAGCCGCTTCGGGCACACGAGTCACAAGACAGGCGCGTGGTTCTTCCTCATCAGCAAACTGTGCGGCGCGGCGGCGAGGCTCTTTCTGGCCTGTCTCGTGCTGCAGCGCTTCGTCTTCGACAAATTCGGCATTCCCTTCGAGGTCACAGCCGTCGCCACGCTGCTGCTCACATGGATCTACACACGCCGCAGCGGCGTCAAGACGCTCGTGTGGACCGACGCGCTCCAGACGCTCGCGCTTATCACGGCCGTCGTCACGATGCTGATAGTCGTCTCGCACACCATGGGTCTCAACTTCTCCGGCATCGTCTCCTATGTCCACCAGAGCCCCTACGGGCGCATCTTCGTATTCGACAACTGGCGCAGCGGACAGTATTTCTGGAAGGAATTCATCTCCGGCATATTTATCGTCATAGTCATGACGGGCCTCGACCAGGACATGATGCAGAAGAATCTGTCCTGCAAGAACCTCCGCGACGCGCAGAAGGACATGACCGCCTACGGACTGGCGTTTCTGCCCATGAACATGCTGTTTCTCGCCCTCGGTGTCCTGCTCTACGGCTACTGCGCCCAGCGCGGCATAGCGACGCCCGAGCACACCGATGAACTGCTGCCGATGCTGGCCTCCGGGGGCTACCTCGGGGCCATCGTCCCGGTCATGTTCGTCATCGGCATCATCGCGGCGGCCTTCTCGAGCGCCGACTCGGCGCTGACGGCCCTCACGACGAGCTTCTGCATCGACATCCTCGGCCTGGAGCGCGGCAGTGTGTCGCGCGAGAAGGCCGCCGGCACACGGCGCCGTGTCCATCTGATGGTCACGCTGGCCTTCATCCTTTTCATCCTGGCCTTCAAGGCGCTCAACTCGACCAGTGTCATCGATGCCGTCTACATTATGGCGTCGTACACCTACGGCCCGCTGCTGGGCATGTTCGCCTTCGGCATGTTCACCCGCCGGCAGCCGCGCGACAAGTATGTGCCCATCGTGGCCATCATCTCGCCCGTCATCTGCTACCTGGCGTCGCTCGCCGCCACCACGTTCACCTCCTACCGCTTCGGCTACGAACTGCTGCTGCTCAACGGCCTGCTGACCTTCCTCGGTCTGCTGCTTCTCTCCTGCCGCAGGAGCCGCGCCTGAAGCCTCTCCGCCGGCATCCTGAGGCCGGTTTTCAGCCCCAGCAAGCACCTTAAAATCAGCGCCACGAACCTGCGTAAATTCTACTACGAGATAAATTATTTTAGCTGCGAGATAACGAGTCGTCTACTACGAGATAAAAAATTTTATCTCGTAGCAGAATTTTTCCTGCTCCCACGGGAATTTTTTCTGCTCGGATGAGAACATTTTCTGGTCGCATCAGGCCCGAAGTCTGTTCCCTTCAGAATTTTTTCTGTTCTGGGCAGACTGTGAGTCCGTTCTGGGCAGAATTTTTTCTGTTCGCATCAGAATTTTCTGACATGCGGGCAGATTTTCCGATGCGCGCATGTCTTCGCTCCCGGAGGGGAGCGGGTATATTTGACGCACGTCCAACGGATTCTTCGTGAGGCTTTGCTGACGACGTAAAGCCGATTTTTCCACCTTTGTAACTTCTTAAAAATCAAAGCCCCCAATAGGGCCCAAATTATGTTTGAGACGTTTTAAAATACCTCAAATGTGTTTTTCCTCAAGTCCTATGTAGTTTTTGAGTAATGCGGAACATTTTTTCAGATGTGTGCATATGGAGCGCCGCGCGATGTGAAACGCCGGCATTTTGTTCTGAGCAATTCATCTCCGCTCAGAACAAAATCTCAGAACAACACAGCCAGCCTGAACTACGGCGCGAAACGGATTTGGCGTAAGCCTGTAAAACCCGTCAATCTCCGCCCTGCCCGCCCTCGGGCCCGCTATCGCCGATGAACTCGTCGCGGTGGGCCTCGAGGTAAGCGCACACCGTGCTGACCTCCTGCGGCATAAGCGGCACATTGTGCACGGCGTATTGCTTCCGCCCGGGCGACAGGTCCACCAGGTACATGCGCGCTATCTCGATGTGCTCCATCTTGCCGATGAGGAAGCAGTAGAGGTTCATCTTGAGCGCGTGGCGCCAGTACGGCGTGTCGCTGAGGTGCTCCAGGCCGCGCGTGGCATGCGCCCCGTCGGCGCTACGCAGCACAGGGCGGCCGTCCGGGTCGGTGATGTGGGCGTTGCGCTTGAAGTCGTAGAGGGCGAAGCAGCCCTGTTCGCGGAAGACGAACGGGACGCGGCCCACGAGGCGGAGACCGGTGTCGGCGATGACGCTGGCGACGCGGTAAGGGCGCAGTTTGTGGTGCCAGGCGAAGGCCGCGAAGAGACGCTCCTCGCCCGCAAGGCTGATGTCCGTGTCGACGGTCGTATAGCGGCCCGCGAAACTGAAATGGAAGCTGCCCTGCATGGGGCGGTGGCTGAAGTAACTGCCTATCTCGCGCTTGAGCATAATGGCCGCCTGCTGCTCGCGGCGGCGCTTCATCTCCCACTCCTCCATGATGCGCGCGGCCTTCCCGCTGTCGCCGCCGGCCATCTGCTCCGCCCGTTCACGCGCATTGAAGGGCGGGAAGAACACCTCCACCACCCTGCTCACCGAGACATATGGCAGCGCGGCCGTGCGGACCGGACTGCGGCGCATACCCCTCCAACTGAACGGGCGAAGGAACGACATTCGCCTCCCGTAGCGGCGGAGCTCGCTGATGTAGAACGCGGAGAATCCGACAGCGGCCACAAACAGCAGCATCAGCAGCGGCGGCAGAAAGGAGAGGATCGAGATGAGCGGCGAAACGGGCATTGAGATGGTAGGATAAGGTATTAGTCAGGGCGAGAACGGGCAAACACTTGGGCTTGGCGGCATCAGACCGCCGGGCAATTCAGATGAGGCTATTCATACGGCATTCGAACAGCGGCAGAACGGCATTCGAACAGCGGCGGATTGCATTTAGCCGTTAGCGAGGCCGCATTCGGTTAAAGTAAAAACGCCGACGACGGAGTTACCGCCGACGGCGCATTTATCTAAGGTTACGTCCGATTAGCAGAGACGGCGTGAACCGTCGCCGATAACTACGTCGATAACAATGGGTTCGATGCCAAATTTCTCCTTGTAAGCCTGCTTAGCCGTCGACACAAAGTTGTCGTAGAGCTCGTTGCTTACCAGGTTGATGGTGCAGCCGCCGAAGCCGCCGCCCATGATGCGGGCGCCGGTCACGCCGCAGTTCTGAGCCACGTCGGTAAGGAAGTCGATCTCCGGGCAGGACACTTCATAATCCTTGGAGAGTCCGCGATGTGTCTCGAACATCTTGCGGCCTACCTCCTCGTAATCGTCCTCTTCGAGAGCTACGCTGACTTCCATCACGCGGTATTTCTCGTCGATGACATACTTGGCGCGGAGTGCATCCTCCTCGCTCACTTCTCTCCTGACAGCATCCAGCATGTCATAGTTGGCATCGCGCAGCGACTTCACGCCGGGGAACTTCTTCTGCAGAGCGGCAGCGACATTCTCGCAGCTCTTGCGGCGCTGGTTGTATGCGGAGTTGGCGAGCTCATGCTTCACCTGCGAATTGAGTAGCACGAGGCGATAGTTCTTCGGGTGCCAGGGGAAGTATTTGTACTGGAGTGAACGGCAGTCCAGACGCATCAGATTCTCGGCCTTGCCGAATACGGAGGCGAACTGGTCCATGATGCCGCAGTTGGTGCCGATATAGTTGTGCTCGGTAGCCTGTCCCACCTTGGCGAGGGTGAACTTGTCGATCTTGTTGTCGCCAAAGAGGTCATTGATGGCAAATGCGAAGGCGCTCTCGAGGGCTGCGGAGGAAGACATACCTGCACCGAGGGGCACATCGCCTGCGAAGGCGCAGTTGAATCCCTCAACGGGCACGCCCAGCTTCATCATCTCGCGGCATACGCCGAAGACGAAGCGGAAGTGAGTGGCCGACGGGCCCTGCTCGTCGTCGAGGCTAAACTCGACATAGTCCTTCATATCGATGGCATAAGCGCACACCTTGCGGCTCTTGTTGGGCTTAATCTCCACGATAATGCCCTGCTCAACGGCGCCGGGGAATACGAAGCCGTCGTTATAGTCTGTATGTTCACCAATCAGGTTAATACGTCCGGGGGAAGCGTACACATTTCCTGTAGAGCCGTCAAAGTGTTTGATAAAACGGCTTCTAACGTCATCTATCTTTAATCTCATACTTGTAAGTTTTTATAAAGGGTTAAACCCGGGAGGGAAAACGGATGATTTCTCCTCCCGGGCTTTGTTTTGTAGTTATCAGTTAGCTTCTGAGTCGCTGGTCTTCTTCACTCTGCTGCCCACGAGAGCGTAGAAGAGGATGTAGGCTGCGCAGATGAGCACGAGGATGTAGCTCATGCGGAAGCTCTGGAACACGTCAGCCAGGTAGCCCTGGAACGGAACGAGCAGCGCACCGCCGAAGACCATCGTCATGAACATTCCGCTGGCGAACTCGGTGTATTTGCCAAGGCCCTCAACAGCCATGTTAAAGATACCGCCCCACATCACGGATGTGAACAGGCCGGCCACCACGAAGGCGAGGATGCACACGGGGATAGCGGCGCCCTGGATGTTGATGGTAGCACCCTCGGGGCCGAACATACCGATGAGCGTGCAGAGCAGGACGAGCGAAGCCACCACTGTGATCTGCGCACGGCTGGACACTTTACCGCCGATAAGGCCGCCGATAAAACGGCCCACCAGCATGAAGAGCCAGTAAACACCTGCTATCGTGCCGGCTATGGCAGCGCTTACGCCAAGGCCCGGGGTAGCGGCGTCGGCAGGAGTGGAGAGATACTGGAGCACATAGGTCGGGAAACCTACCTCAACACCCATGTAAAGGAAGATGGCGAGGATACCGAGATTGAAGTGAGTATACTTGAAGGCGCCGGTCGTAGCGGACTCCTTGCTCGTGTTGGTAGCGGGCTCGGGAATCTTGACAAGCAGAAGCACGATGAATACTACTGCAAAGATGCCGAGAGCCGTAAACAGGGCGGGAGTAACGTCCTTGATGGCCGTATCCTTGGTCACTGTGCCGATGAGCGCGCCGCCGAAGATGGTAACGGTCGTAGCAGCGAGGGAGTTGCAGACACCGCCGAACTGGATGAGCTGATTGCCGCGGTTGCCGCCACCGCCAAGGGTGTTGAGCATAGGATTAACAACGGTGTTGAGCATGCACATGCAGAAGCCTGCGATGAATGCGCCGAGAAGGTAAACCCAGAAGCTCTGTACGGCATCCCATCCGGAGACGTACTCGAGGAATACGCCGATGAAGCCGAGCGCGATAGCCAGGAGAGCGGTATTCTTGTAGCCGATCTTCTTGAGCAGAAGGCCGGAGGGAATACCCATCACGAGGTAAGCGATAAAGTTGGCAAGGTTGCCGAGCTGTGCTTCAAAGTTGGAAAGGTGGAATTGTGACTTGACGATAACGCCCATAGGATTGCAAAGATTGGTAACGAAGGCAATCATTGCAAAGAGGAGGAACATCATGACAACAGGCACGACGTTCAGTTTCTTTTGTTCACTCATTTTATTTTTAGATTATTAGAATTATTGATTATATGCGGGTAAGTAGCGGCACAAGGGACATTGCTGTCTCGATGAGGGGCTCTCTCATCCTTCGCAGCGGCACGGCGGCCGCCGCACGGGAGCAGATTGTCCCTGCACGGTAGCAGTCAGTCACTCTCAGGGGAGTCAGTGATCCTCGGCGCCGAATTTGTAGATAGTCTTCTGCGTATAGATCTCGCCCGGCCGCAGTATGACGGAGGGGAAATATGCGTGATTGGGGCTGTCGGGGAAGTGCTGCGCCTCGAAGCAGAGAGCGCTGCGACGCGGGAAGGTGGCGCCGTTCTGGCCCTTGTATCCGTCGGCCCAGTTGTCGGAGTAGAACTGGATGCCGGGCTCTGTGGTGTAGACCTCCATCGTGCGGCCGCTCACGGGCTCCTTGATCTTGGCTGCGAAGGTCAGTTCGCCGGGCTCGTGTTTATTGAGCACGAAGCAATGATCATAGCCAGCGCCGTTGCGTATCTGTTCATCATCGGCATCGATAAAGTCGCCTACGCGATGAGGTGTGCGGAAGTCGAACGGTGTGCCCTCCACCTTGAGGATCTCGCCGGTCGGGATGGACGTGTTGTCTATCGGCAGATAATAATCGGCGTTGATCTGGCAGATGACGTCCTCGACAGTCGGTGTCGGGGTGCCAATACCGGCGAGGGAGTAGAAGCCGTGATGAGTCATATTGACAATGGTCTTCTTGTTGGTCTCGCCCTTGTAGTCGATCACAAGCTCGTTATTGTCCGTAAAGGTGAACATGACGGTCATCTTGAGCTCGCCGGGGAAGCCCTCCTCGTAGTAGGGCGACACATAGCGGAGCACGATGGCGCGCTCGTCCACTCTCTCCACGCTCCACACTTTGGTATGGAAGCCCGTGGGGCCGCCGTGGAGATGATTGGGCCCGTTGTTGATGGCCAGATAGTAATCCTTGCCATTAAGCACAAACTTGCCGCGGGCGATGCGGTTGGCATAACGTCCCACCAGCGTGCTGAGGAACGGCTCGGGACTGGAGATGACGTCCTCGATGTTGTCGTGGCCCTGAATGATATTGGCCAGTTCGCCATGCTTGTCGGGCACCATAATGGAAACGACGGCACCGCCGTAGTTGGTCAGAGACACTTCGTTGCCGTCGCTGTTGCGTAATGTATAGAGGTTTACCTCTTTTCCGCCTATTACCTTGCGGAAATTATCGGGATTGATACCGCTTTTTGTAAGTTTTGATTCTGCCATGTCTATATCTTTGAGGTTAGCGATTAGCTTTGAATTACACCTATGTATTGCAAAGTAAACTATAATTTTTGATATGACAAAGATTTGCGGGAAAAAAGCACGAAATATTTTCACATAGCTAAATTCGTAGCAAAATGACAATCTTTACGCCACTCTCAAGCCCCTCTGAAGCGCGTCACGCCTCCCCATATCAGAGACGCCGCCCGCTCGATGACGAAGCCGCCCACAAAGGCTGCCGCGAAGACGGCTGCGGCCGTGGTGAGATACGGGCTCCACCGGACATTATATATAATAAGGTAATGGAACAGGAACACACAAAACATGGAGCGCGCCACGCGATTAACTATGCGGCTGGAGAAGCTGAAGCAGCGGAACAGGAGGAAGAGCCCCGACGAGGCGAGGAGCACCTGCGGACTATTGTAGGCGAAGGCGCTGTACCCGCCGCCCAGGACGAGCGTCAGAAGGGCCGTCGCTATCGCGCCCAGCAGGTAAGCCGCGAGCGCGGCGGACGCCTTGACGCGATGGCCGACGCTGCGGAAATAGCGGCCGAGCACATAAAGGTAGGCCATCTGAAAGAGCGTGTAACCGGCCTTGTCGATAGCGCCGACGCCGAAGAGGTATGCGTAGATGTTGAGCAGGGTGAGCAGCAGCGTCCATAGCCCCAGTTCGCGCGGAGTCGCGGCGTCAAGGGCCTTGTTGATGAGCGGCGAGAGCAACATGAGCCCGATGTAAGAGGGGATGAACCAGTTGCTGTCCGCGAAGAACGGGATAATCTTATGCAGCGCGTAGCGGAGGTTGAAAAGCTGAGAGTCGAGGGGAAGGAGCGTGAGCAGGACATCGAAGAGCGCCGTGACGGCTATCAGAAGGCAGAAGCGCAGCAGCTTCGGAGCGCGCAGACGGATGCCGAAGTATCCGGAGATGAGCACAAAGCAGTTTACCCCGCAGACGAGGAACGCATTGACCATATTGCCGGGGCCTATGACGGGATGGTAGTAGTCTACCGCGCCCGAGGCAATGAGGCAGTGGTGGGCAATGATAAACATCATCGCCACGATGCGTAGCAATTCCAGATTGGACTGTCGCCCTCCTACGGTAGTCACTCTCCCTGCATCATTTCGTCGAGCCGCCTGACGGCCAGCTCGATATCCTGGCCGAAAGTAGCGTGATCCTTGAGAAAATTCGGTTTCCCTCCGGAGATTTTCGCATAGAGCTCGCAGCTCATCAGCTCCAGATACTGCGCTATGGCATACTCGATGTCGTCTCTCTGCGAGGGGATGTGGGAACCGGCGTAGACGCGGGCCTTCTGATGGAAGAAACTATAAGCCGACTCGACGGCGGCAGCGGTAATCATGACTCTGCAGCGGCATCGTAGCCCTCAGGGCGAAGCTGATTCTGCTCCTGAGAATAAACATATCCACAGGAGGCAAGGTAGGAAAGCAGCGCCTTGGGCTCCTTGTCAAAGTTGTAGCACAGCTCGTCGAAGCTCTCGTACTCGTGGTCGCGGAGCAGCATATTGATACACGACACGAGCATCGCGGGGTCGTGAGGCAGATGGTCCATATCTTTACTGATTTAGTTTTTTACGCTTAATGCTTTTTCTGATGATTATCACGGCCAGCACTACGACCACCACGGCCAGAATGCCGTAGCCTATGACGTGGCTGTAGCGCGAGGAGAGCTCAGCGATCTCCTGCGTGGTGCGGATGCCGGGGACATGCGAGAGGGAGTAGCCTATCGCGGCGAGCACCGTATTCCATGCGGCAGCGCCGAGGGTCGTGAAGAGGATAAACTTGCCAAAGTTCATCCGCGCCAGTCCTGCGGGAATGGAGATGAGCTGCCTCACGGCCGGTATCAGACGCCCGAAGAATGTGGACGAAGCGCCGTGATCGTCGAAATAGGTCTCGGCGTGGCGCACCTTCTCCTCATTGATAAGGCACAAGTGGCCGAAACGCGAGCGCGCGAAGGCGTAGACGATGGGGCGCCCCAGGAGGAGGGCCAGCACATAATTGATCGTTGCGCCGATATCCGCTCCGAGCGTAGCCGCTATCACCACTCCCACGACATTGAGACCGTTGGCGCCGCTGGCAGAGAGCCACGCGGCGGGCGGCACGACAACCTCAGAGGGAAATGGTATGAACGAGCTCTCGACAGCCATGAAAATAATAATCGTCCAATAGTTCAGGTGGGCGAGACACCACATTATAATTGCGCTCATACTGCTATTTTTTGCGCACAAAATTACTTTTTTATCCCCTAATGCCCTAATAAAACGGGCAGAATAAGTGGTACATCGAAATTAAATCCTTATTTTTACAGAAGATATATTACAATCAAAACGATGAAACAGACTATCAGAAACGCCATTGCCCTCTCGCTTTTGCTGCTCTCCACGGCATGCACGGCACAGGGCCAGAACAGCAACGCCGGCCAAGTCATCAACCTGCCCAAACCTGACATGACGCTCAGGACAACCCTCATGCAGGCGCTGCAGGACCGCAGCTCGGAGCGCGACATGGACACAAAAGCCATGAGCGACCAGGACCTCGCTACCCTGCTATGGGCCGCCAACGGCATCAACCGACCCGACGGCAAGCGAACTGCGCCCTCGGCCATGAACAAGCAGGATGTTGAACTGTTTGTGATACGCGCCGACGGGGCTTACCTCTGGAATCCTTCGGACAACACGCTCAGCCTGCGCTACAAGGGTGACCTGCGCGAAGCAGTAGCCGGCCGTCAGGCTTTCGCCGCCAAAGCGCCCGTCTCAATCGTGCTCGTAACCGACGGAGCCCGCTTCGGCGACATGCCCAACAAGTTCGGTCTGGCCGACGCCGCCTATGTGAGCCAGAACATATGCCTCATAGCGAGCGCCGAAGGCTGGGCCTGCTGCCCGAGGGCTACGATGGACATCGCCACGCTGAAGGAGAAGCTCGGACTCAGCGAAAAGGAAGAGCCCGTGCTGAACAATGTGGTAGGATATAAGCCAGGCAAGAAATTACAGCCCGCTCACAGGATCTGATGAGGCGGAGCGACCGCGGTCGCTTCGCCTCATTGCGTTTGAATACAGGGAAGGCATATAAGCTAATATGGGAATTAAAGTCCTACCGCGACACAGGAATTAAAACAGCGCCGGAAGAAGACAGCCCAATAGCGCAAATAAAAAGCCGGAAGCATCAAACTAAAATATCGAGACGGCATCAACTCATTCCGCTTTTAACGCAAGGCTGTGTAAATTTGCCCTGCGCATAGCGAATGAAGGTGACAAACAATTTAGTTATTAACTTCAGAAGTTGTCAACTATTTCCAGTAAACCACAGCACATAGTTATCGCATCGCAATTGTCATGTGATCGCATCGCAATTGTCATGTGATCGCATCGCAGCTGTCATGCATATTCATCACAGCTGTCATGCAAATGCATCGCAATTGTCATGCATATTCATCACAGCTGTCATGCAAATGCATCGCAGCTGTCGTGCATGAACTACGTGCCTTCAAAATTTCAGCTGTAGCTATGTCCGGCACTTTGCATCCGGTCGCAGACTAAGCTCTCTGTAGTCCGGATTTCATTCAATTGCGCAAGGCGCAAAAAGAGGCCGCGTCAGATTTGGCGCAGCCTCTATATCAACAGCCGTAAAGGCTTTTATCTCAAGGGCGAACCGAAGTTCGCTTCATTTCTCATTTAACGAGAACCTTCTTACCGCCGACGATGTAGATGCCCTTAGTCAGGCCTTCCGTTGCGGCGCTGCCCTTCACGTGATGTTTGAGAAGAACGCCGTCGGGAGAATAAACATCCACATAGTCAACAGCCACGGGTACAACCTTGTCGATGTCCGTCACAAAGTCCTTGGCGCCGATAGTGAGGTCAGCATCGCCATCCTGATTCTTAATCTTCGTCAGGTCGATGTAGCCCGACAGGCCTCTGAGCACAACGCCGTTGCGGCCTGCCACGCGCAGCATGTTGTTGTACAGGTATCCTGCGCCGTTTACCATGATCGTGCCACCCTCAAGAGTGCCGACGAGACCATTGCTGATGATGTCGGAGTGGTCTACCACATTGCCCGGCAATGTGAGCGTGAGGGCCACGGGATCGTGAGTGGAGGCAGAGGGATCGCCCAGCTTGATGATCATCGGTTCACCGGCTTGGAAGTCGCTCTGCTTCTTGAGCTTGAGCGTATTGGCGACGGTGTCGACGGCCATGATAGCGTAGGTAGTGACCGCACCCTCGTTGAGAGCGTCGAGAGCACTGCTTCCGGTGGTAGCGAACGGCAGGGTGAATATCTGCAGGCTGTTGTCATTGAACAGGGTAAGCTCGAGCTCATTGTCCTTGACCGGGGAGAACGACCACGACTGCTCGTCGTCGTCCACTGCCTCGCTGTTGATCACGATGTTGTTGACCACATTGGCGCGCAGGGAGTTGAGGACATTGTCCACGCTGGCCTGACGGAGACGGAAGTTGCCATTGCCATAGTAGATGACCTTGTAGGGCACCTTCTCGTGGGAGAGGAGTGGATTGTTGGCTGAGCCGATGCCGCGGTAGCCGCCGAAGTACTGGCCGGTAAGCATCGACTGGATAGCATACTCGTCGCTTGTACCCTCGATGGGCACGAAGCGCCACATAGCCGTCGGGTCGGTCGAAGCATAGCGGTCCTCGGGATAGCCGCCGAAGCTGAGGGCGGAACCGACGGACGTAGCTGTCAGATAGATGGGCTGCTTGTCGTACACTTCAGCCGTTGCGCCGGAGAGGATATTGTACCACTTGCCAGCTTCCACCTTGTTGACATGCGCATAGAATGCCTCGTAAGCAGTGCGGAGGGCGCTGATAGCCGTGTTAATGCTCTGCGTGGTAGGCGTAGAGGCGGTGTAAGCGCTCTTGGCTGCGGTGATGGCGGCCTTGAAGTTGTCGATAGCTTCCTGAGAGTCGATGTTGCCGATCTCAGTGCCGACAGTCGAGGTATTCACCATCTTCTCGCACATCGTGAAGTAGTTGTCCGCCTCGATGGAGCTGATGGCCATCGAGCTGACCTTGTCGATGGCATTCCTCAGGGCCGTGTTCATGCTATCGTTAAAGACGAGCATCTCGGGCACAGCGGCAAACTGGCTGGCGAGGCTCTTCATGTTGTCCACAGCAGCCTTGTAATCGCTGTCGTAGTAGTACTGCATCTCAGAGGAGGCCTTGGTGGTGTAAGCCTGGAACTCGCTCACATCCCATGTCACACCGGTGATCTCCGGATGGAGGAACAGACGGGCAAGCCTGCCGCCACCCTCGGTATAGAAGGCCGTCGAAGCGTTCTTGACGACGAAGCGAGCGTATCTGTAGGAACCATTGAGGTTGATCATCGGAGAGGTGTACTTGCCGAGAGCGCCCGTGGGGAATCCGCTGTTGAGCTCGGTAATCTTCGTCCAGCTGTCGATGTCCTCCATGTCGGGGCTTGCGCCGAGATTATCATCGTTGGTGACATAGACCTCGATGTCGGTCGGGTTGTCGTGATAGTCGGCAGAGTTGCGGCCGGTATATTCGAAGTAGAAACTGTCAACAGGATTGATAAACTTGACCTGAAGATCGTGATAACCAACGCCTACGGCAATGTTCTTGTTGTTGGAGGCGACAAAGTTCTCATTGCTTGCTATCCAGTCGTCCGTCGTGAGGTCGGCATTCTTCATGTCGCTGCTCCAGCGGGAGCCGAAGATCGTAGTCAGGTCACCGTCGATGAGATGCTCGAGGCTCGAAGCGTCGCTTGCGCTGCTGCTGTTGGTGTTGAGCTGACCCTCGTTGGTGATGAGCGTCACGGAGTGGTTGAGACTCGTGTTGTAAAGGCTGTTGGCCTCGCCAATGGTATTGGTGAGCTGGCTGTAGAGCTGGCTGCGGTCTATATAGAGCGAGTTGACCTTGTGGATGGCGGCGTTGAGGTCCGTGGTGTCGGAATACTGGGCTGTGCCGTCCTTCAGCTTGGCCGACAGTTCCTCTACGAGCTTGTTCATATCGTCGCAAGCCTCCTTCATGCCGGGCACCTTGTAGTATTCCGAAGAAGCGGTGGATGCCTCGGTGCTGTAGAGCTGCAGTTCGCCCACATTCCACGTCACGCCGGTAACATCGGGCACGACGAAGGTGCGGAAGGTGCGCTGATTCATGAGCGCGGAGGCCTTGATGACGAAGCGGACATACTTGTATGTGCTGCCAAGGTCAATGACCGGAGAAACATAAGCTCCGCCCTGCACTGCGCCCGGGAAGCCTTCGGTAAGCTCGGTGATCTTGTCCCAGTCGCCTATGTCGGCCTGGTCGGCACTTGCGCCGAGGTCATCATCATTGGTAGCGTAGACCTCGATGTCGGTCGGGCTGTCCACTACCTCCGTGCCGGTGCGGCCGTAGAAGGTGAGATAGAACTTCTGCATCGGGGTGTTGAACTTGACCTGCAGGTTGTGATAGCCTGTGCCGACGGCGATGTTGTCCGGATTCGAGTTGACGAGGTCGGTAGTCACGCTCTGCCAGATGGCTTCGGTCGTGCTGCGCTCGGCCATGGCCAGATTCCACATAGAGTGGAAGCAATGCTCGTAATCAAGCTTTCCGTCGATGAGATGCTCGAGGCTGGAATTGTCACCGGCGCTGCTGCTGTTAGTGCTGAGCTGCGAGACGCTCGTGATGAGCGGGTCGTGGTCGACGGCCCTGGAGTAGGCGGCGTTGGCATTGGAGATGCAGCCGTTCAGAGCCATGATCATGGAGCACTGCTCGCCGGCCTTGACGAGCTGGTCGATGGCGCTCTGGTCGGTGATGGGACGCAGGTACCATGCCGATGGCGAGTTGGCCCCGGCCTCGAGGATACTGATAGCGCCGTTCACGCCGGCTCCGTTCTCAAAGCCCGACATCGTATAGGCCATCGAGTAGGTGGTATTGGAGAGCTTCCACTGCCCTGTCTTGCCTATCGTCGTGAGCACCTGGTCCACTTCGGGCTTCTCTGTCATGTTGAGGGCTTTGCCGGAAATCTCGGCGTCGGTCTTGCCGATGTAGTAACTGGAGCCCACGTTCTGCACGGAGTAGTTGCCGTCGGAGAGCTTGCTTATCTTGAAGAGCTGCAGAGGATCGCTCTGATTGAGTGTCTGCCACGTCATAGCGTAGTTGCCGCTCACAGACATGGCCTTCTCGACCGACTGGCTGGTCATAAAGTCGGGATCGGCGCTCACGATGTTGTAGTAGCCGTCCGAGACGGGCACCATAGAGGCATCGGCAGCGGCATAGGCTGCGGAGAGCGAACGATAGACACTCTCATATTGTGAGTCCTTGCCGGAGCCGGCGGCCAGAAGCGCCTTTGCGTCGGTAAACTGGTCCTGAAGATCCTGCACGGGCTCATCGGGATATTGTCCGGGATTGGTGCCCACGGAATAGGTCTCGACAACGTCTTTCAGCGTTTTCACCAGGTCGGTGAGCATAGCCTTGTAGTCCAGCTTGGCGGAAGCCTTGTACGCATTCCACATGATACACGGCTGAGCGTCGGTATCCCATCTGAACATGGTATAGCCCATATTCCAGTTAGGCTGCAGGAACACGTTCTTGCCACCCACGACATCCTTGATATTGTCTATGTGCTGAAAGATAGCGACGCTGTTGTTATCGGCCAGCGACGTGGAGCTGTCCCAGCCCGTCTGCTTGGCGTTGTATGTGGCGCTGTCGGTATACCAGGAGCTGTATTTGCTGGCGTTATCAAACTCGAAAGCCGCCGCGCTGTCGATATCGTTGGTAAGAACCACGCCGTGCTCATAAAGGCTGACGAAGACGGTGCGGTAGTACTTGCCGGTCGCTACGTTTCTGAGGTAAAACATCGGTTTGTTGCTCACAGAGCCGACAATGCCAACGGAGTCGAGCTCAAACACGTAATCGGAGGTAAATGTACCGTCAGGGTCCATCACATCCAGCGCAGGCACACGATATTGCGGATAGTCCTTGAAGGCGTCCAGCGCCATGGAATAGACCTGAGACGAGCCGTTAAGAAACTGATTCTTCCCCGGCTGGAATCTGTCGGTATGATCCCAGGCGTTGCGGAGCTTACCGACATCACAGGTGGCGTTGCGGAGGATGATGAGGTCGCCGTTTTTGAAATTGTCAACGGTGGCTCGCTCACCAAGCGTGTACACATCATCCGCAACAGCCTTCTGCTGCCAGCATAACAGAATGCTCAATAGCAGCATAAGCTTGAGAAAAGGATAATTTTTCATGGGCTTGTATATTTAGTTATTTATTAATATCATCTCGAAGCAAATATACACTTTATATTTTAGAAACAAAGGTGTTAGGTATGAAATTGCTGCAAAAAAGTTCCGCTTTTAACAAAATAACATCTCAGACGGAACATTCCTTGCAGCGGGAATGCATAATATTGCAAGACACGTTATACAAACGCACAGAAATCAGGCGATAATAGTAGCATTTATGATCAACATTCACAAAATCTTATACGTCCTTGCTCTCAATAGCTACTGGCAGTCTGCGGGCAGCCTGCCAATGCAGGGAATAAAATTATCTCGCAGTAGGCGACCATTCTGCTCGCAGATAAAATAATTTATTTCGTAGTAGGAATTCCCCCTCTTTCAGGCGCTGATTTTTACTTATCTACCAGTGTCTCTGAGGCGGTTCCAAGTCGTCGGCAGCCGCCTTCAGGATGTATACTTGCAGGGCATACGGATGGATTTCCCCGTTTCGGGAAACATCGTGGATGCACTTCTCAAAAAATCTCCCGCACAACTCAAAAACTACATTTGAGATGAGGAAAACTACATTTGAGATGTTTTAAAACATCTCAAATGTAGTTTTGCCCTCTGCGAAGCACTGATTTTCAATGCATTGCAAAGGCGAAAAATCAGCTCTAAGCAACCGGCCTCCGACCATTGAATGAGAAGGCTCTCAGGAGACATTGCGGAGAAATTGCGAAGATCCGGCGGAGAGGATGCTGAGGCTTTTGGGGAAGACTTTATTTCAATGCTCAGATAAACGCAACCCCAAAGGCCGGAGCCCGGGCGAGGACTTCAGCCTAAATGATTTCCCTTCTCAAAAACCTTTATCGGACAGCAATATTCAGGGATACATTACCGGGATTTTTCCTCAGATGAATTCGGAATACATTTTCAGGATGCATTCCGGGAGGCACTATTTAAAAAAGGGGCTGCGCCATTTCTGACGCAGCCCCTTATATCAGAGCCGTAAAGGCTGTAGTTTCAAGTGAAGCTTGCTGTTATTCCCGAAGGTTATTTCACAAGCACTTTCTTGCCGCCTACGATGTAGATGCCCTTCTCAAGGCCTTCGGTAGCCGTATCGGCCTTCACGTGACGCTTGATGAGCACGCCGTCAACGTTGTAGACGTTCACATACTCAGTAGTGCCGGTCACGTTCTTGTCGATGTCAACAACCATAGCCTTGGTGGTAGCACGGTAAGCGTTCCACATGATCATGTCCTTGAACCAGTAGCCGTAGAGCGTGTTCTTGTTCTTCCACTGCGGGCCGAGGTACATGTACAGGTTCTTCATGCCGCTTGCCGGCGAACCGGGATTAGCATTGTAGTCGTCGTTCACAGATTCGTCGAGGTGCATCATCACGAGCGTAGTATCGTCGGCTATCGTTGTGGTCTGCTTCCAGTTGGCATTGTCCGTGAAGTAGGTGCAGGAATCCTTGGCCTGAGCAAACTCGAAGTCGGCAGCCACAGACGGATCATCGGTGTAGCTGAGCTTGAGCTCACCGCCGTTGGTGAACTGGGTGCGGATGTAGAGACCTGAGCCCTTGCTCTTGAGCAGATAGGTCGGGTTGTTGTGCAGCGGACCAGTCTTGCCGGAGGCAACGAGCTCGAAGAGATAGTTGCCGTCGATCGGAGCAGTCGGGTCGGCGATGTTGCCGAGGGTGAGCTGCTGCGACCACTGACTCATGCTCACGACGCCGTTGTTGAGCCACAGGTTCTGAGCGTCGTCGCAGGTAGCATTGCGCAGAGCAATGACGTCGCCGTCCTTGAGGTCGTAAGGATAAATCCTGCCGGCGAGATAGTAGATCTCATCATCGCTGAGCCTCGAGCTCTTGAGGGCATTGTATGCGAAGTTGAGAGTCTCGTAGGTGAGGTTGTAAGCCTCATCGGTCGTATCGACAGCCAAGAAGTTGTTAGCATAGGAAAGCATCGACTGAGCCGTGGTGAGGGCGTCGCGCTTGTACTCGGCAGGAGTATAGAGGCCGATGCTGTCATTCACGAGCTTGGTGAGAGCATTGAGCTTATCCCATGCAGCACCCTTGGTATACTTAGCATAGTAAGCATTCCAGATGATGGCATCAGGAGTCAGGAAGCCATAGGTAGCATAGTCTCTGTTCCAGTCCGGACGGATGAAGAAGATATGATCCTCAGAGTCGGAAGGAGCTGTGCCGATACCCGGAGAGGTCGAGCACTTGCCCTGATTCATCACAACGAGCGTAGTGTCGTCGGCCATGTAAGGCGTGTGAGCATAGCTGGAGTTGTCTGTCCAGTAGGTGCTGTAATTCTTGCCCTGACCGAACTCGAAGGCCGTTGCGTCGTCCTTGCTGTCCACAGCGTTGATACCATATTCGCCTGCGTTGCTGTACCATGCCTTGAGGTACTTGCCGCTGGCCACGTTCTTGAGGTAGAACGACTTGCCGCCGAGTATCGGAGCGCCGTCTGCGGCCTCTTCGAGCTGGAGCAGGAAGTTCTCATCCATTGCGCCGGCCGTATCTGTACGCTCGATGGAGAGCTTCTGATAGTAGTCGGTGTTGTCGATGGTAGGATAGAGTCTGGTAAACTTGTTAGAGTTGAGCCACTGATACTGTCCGTACACCTTAGCCCAGGAAGCTACGGTACCATCGATGGTAGCGTTGTTGAGAGCGATGACGTCGCCATTCTTGAGGTCGGCGGGGAATGCTCTGCCATTGAGTACGTAGCCCTGAATTCTGGTGATGACAGATACCTTCACGCTGTCGTAAGCAGCCTTGAGTTTACCGTACTCATCAGTGTAGGCCTCGTCGGTCGTATCAACTACAGCCAGTAATGCCTGGGCAGAAGCAAGCTCTATATTGAGAGCGTTCACGTATACGGCGGGATATTCGCCCACATGCTTACCGGCCACGATATTAGCAGCGCTAATCTCATCGGCGAGAGACTTGAGGTTGTCCCAAGCTGCGCCGTTGGTGTACTTAGCATAGTAAGCATTCCAGATAATGGCGTCCGGAGTGAGGAAGCCATAGGTAGCATAGTTTCTGTTCCAGTCCGGACGGATGAAGAAGATATGATCCTCAGAGTCGGAAGGAGCTGTGCCGATACCCGGAGAGGTCGAGCACTTGCCCTGATTCATCACAACGAGCGTAGTATCATCGGCCATGTAAGGCGTATGAGCGTAGCTGGAGTTGTCTGTCCAGTAGGTGCTGTAATTCTTGCCCTGACCGAACTCGAAGGCCGTTGCGTCGTCCTTGCTGTCCACAGCGTTGATACCATATTCGCCTGCGTTGCTGTACCATGCCTTGAGGTACTTGCCGCTGGCCACGTTCTTGAGGTAGAACGACTTGCCGCCGAGTATCGGAGCGCCGTCTGCGGCCTCTTCGAGCTGGAGCAGGAAGTTCTCATCCATTGCGCCGGCCGTATCTGTACGCTCGATGGAGAGCTTCTGATAGTAGTCGGTGTTGTCGATGGTAGGATAGAGTCTGGTAAACTTGTTAGAGTTGAGCCACTGATACTGTCCGTACACCTTAGCCCAGGAAGCTGCAGTACCATCGATGGTAGCGTTGTTGAGAGCGATGACGTCGCCATTCTTGAGGTCGGCGGGGAATGCTCTGCCACTGATCACGTAGCCCTTGATATACTTGATGACGGTGGTCTTCACGCTGTCATAAACAGCCTTGAGAGCGTCATACCCGGCCGTGTAAGCCTCGTCGGTCGTGTCGACGTTGGCCAGCAGAGTCTGAGCTGCCGTGAGAGCATCGGTGAGAGCCGTAACGGAAGTGGCGGGATATTCACCCACATGCTTTCCGGCCACGATGGTCGTGTCGGCGCTGATCGTCTCGGCAAGAGCGCTGAGCTTGTTGTAAGCCTCGCCGCCGTCATACTTGGCATAGTAAGCGTTCCACATGATGGCGTCCTTAAACCAGTAGCCGTAGAGCGTGTTCTTGCTCGTCCACTGCGGGCCGATATACATGTACAGGTTCTTCATGCCGCTTGCCGGGCTTCCGGTGCTGGCGTTGTAGTCATCATTCACCGACTCGTCGACGTGCATCATCACAAGCGTCGTATCGTCGGCAATGGTAGTAGTCTGCTTCCAACTGGAGTTGTTCGTGAAGAACGTGCAGGAATCCTTAGCCTGGGCAAACTCGAAGTCGGCTGCCACAGATGCATCGTCCGTGTAGCTGAGCTTGTACTCGCCGCCGTTGGTGAACTGGGTGCGGAGGTACAAGCCCGAGCCCTTGCTCTTGAGCAGGAAGGTAGGATTGTTGTGCAGCGGACCGGTCTTGCCGGAGGCAACGAGCTCGAAGAGATAATTGTTGTCCATGATCGTGTCGAGGTTGGCAATTGTACCGAGAAGGATCTGCTGACCCCAGTCGCTCATGCGAACAGTAGCGTTGGAGAACCACAAGTTCTGACCTGCGTCACACGTAGCGTTGCGCAATCCGATCACATCACCGGCCTTGAGCTTGTAGGGATATGCCCTGCCGGCGAGCCTGTAACCCTTAGGCTCTGGTGTAGAGGCTTCCTTAGCGGCTTTGAATGCTGCTTCGAGAGCTTCTGTCTGTGCGTTGAAGCCTTCATTGGTAGAGGTGAGACTATATACGGAATCTCTTGCCGTGCTGAGAGCGCTCTTGAGAGCGTCGAGCTCTGTGCCTGCGGTGAGGTTGCCGATGGTGTCCTCAACAGCCTGCACGAGGGTCTTGAGGTTGTTCCATGCAGAGCACTGATAGGTGACAGCATACGGGTTCCACATGATACGGTCCTTGTCGGTGCCGTAATACACATAGCCCGCGTTCCATTCTGATCCCATGAAATAAGTCTGGTCGCCATTCTGGCGCATCACGACAATAGCCTTGCTCTCATCGGGCAGGTAAGGCGTGTGGCCGTAGCCTGCATTGTCGGTGAAGTAGGTGCAGTACTGCTTGGCGGGGAGTATCTCAAACGGAGTAGCCTGATCGAGAGAGAAGTTGCCCGATGAGGTGAAGCTGATGATGGTAGCGTCGTCGCCGTTCATCCATTCGCGATAGTAACGCTTTGTAACGGGATTCCAGAGCTTGAAGAGCTTATTGCCGTCAGCAGCTGCGGTGTCGGTCATCTGCACGAGCTGTACGATGTAGCGCTCCAGGGCATGATTGCCTGTGCCGTATATGCTGTCTACATAAGCACGGTAGTAAGTCTCGCTGCCCGACGTGACAGACTTGTTGGCTGCCCTCATATACATATTGCGGGCCTCCTGAGTGGTAGCGTTATTGAGCAGTATCAGGTCGCCGTCCTTGAACGAAGATGCCAGTTCTCCCTTAGAGAAAGCTCTGGTATCGCCGAGAGCGTCGGGATAGATGACAAGACCTGTGATAGTGTTGTTCGTGGTATTGCTCACCTGCGTATATATGGTAGCGGGAGCCTTGTAAGCGCCCTCGGCCGTGTATTCGAGGGTATCGCGCTCAAGGACATTGTTACCGCCGGCATAGATGCGCAACAGCGTGGTGGTATCGCCCACGACGCGGTTATCGCTGAATGTGCAGCCGTCGAATTTCAGGTCAACAGGCGCGTTGATCTTATTGGACACGATCTTGCACCCCTTGTTGGCTGCTGCCCATGTTCCGTAAACGAACGAGGAGAAGCTGGCAAGATTGTCAAATGTGTTGCCCTCCAGAGCCACGGTATCCTTCTCGAGGAACAGCACGCCGATCTGGGCGGGATAGGCAGTATCGGTGCCCTTGAACGTACAGTTCTTGACCGTAATATTGGCGTCGCGGCTGCGCAGCATAGCGTAGCCAGCAGCAGTATCTGTACCAAGGCTGAAGGTGCTGTTGGTCACGTTGAGGCCGTAGACGCCGTCGGCGTTGAGGCTGAGGGTCTGCGACTGGATGTCACAGCTGTCGATATTCATATTCCTGAGCAGGCGGTTGGTCACATTGTACTGGGAGTCGTGCTCAGCGTAGCCGGCGATGCCGTTCTTGCACCTCTTGGCTACGACATTCTTGATATAGATATTCTCGCAGGTCTGATTGTCATTGGGCTCAATGTCAATGGCAGCCTGCGGGTCGGTGCCGTAGATGTCCTCTATCTGAGTATTTGTAATATGGACGTTCCTGCCGGCCACCACGGACACGCCCTGACGGCGCGAACCGGTAAGCTTGCAGTGGTCGATAGTCACGTTCTCGCACAGTTCGCCGGTAGAGGTGCCGCCGATATACACGCAGTCACCCCAGCACTTAGAAACGGTAATACCGGAGAGGGTCACATTGGTACTGGTATAGATGCCTATGCCCATGCCCCACTCTCCGTCGGTACCGGTGTGCTCGTCTCGGTCACCGATGATGGAACCGGTGCCCTTGAAGCTCACGCTGTCCTTCTTGTTGATGCGGAAGATGTCGTAAGAGCCCGAACTGGTGGGATTGATCTTCATGTCGCCGTTCAGGGTGACACTCGTCTTGCTGTGCATATCGACGATGACGTTGCCGTCAAAGATCAGGCTGTACACGCCGCCGTCGGGAAGCGCTTCGATGGTCACGTCGTTGTGAATAGAGTCGGACGTGAGAGCGAACACCCTTTTTATTGAGTTCGCGAAAGAGGGATCCTTGAACATCTTGGTAGACACCTTGGGGAAGAGGTAATCACCGCTGAAGGTGATCTTACCGAAGATTCCCTCCGTGTCGCCCGTGTAGTCAAGGCGTGTCCATGTGCCGACGAGCGTGCCGTTGTAGAGGCTACCCCCCTTGAAACGGAGGGTACACCCGGCGGGCACGGTACAGGTTGCACCGCCCATGTCGATGTCACCAGTAATCTCGTAGCAAACGTTCTCAGCCGTCATCTTGGAGGCGAGGTTATCGCCGGCCCCGATGACAATAGTTTCGGCCTGCACTCCGGCCATAGCCGGCGAGGCCCCTAAGAGCGTTAAGCCCATTAGCCCCATCATAAATGACAGGAAGTGAAACAAAGTCTTTTTCATACCATATATTTTGATATTTACAATATTCCTCATGATCCAAGGTTCATAGAACACCCTTTATGCCCTTTATGATGAGAATTTATGCCAGATTCTCGCGACAAATATAATAAAAATTTTAATAGAACAACTTTGAGAAAGAAAAAATTCTCATTCTGGCGATTTATAATTAAATACTTCCATAAATGCGATATTACTATTGCAAATCGCGGGCAAATCCGACTTTATGTCAAATTATAGCTTCATAAACTTTCAAACTTGTGCAAACTAAATATTGAAAATAAAAGCAGGTAAAAGCGCCATCGTCCGAATTCGTGGTTAAATAATGTATTTAATAAAACAAATAGCACACTTCTGCATTCAGATGATGTCAATGATAAAAAAGGAAATGAAGGACCACAAACTGTTGTCAGGCGTTGCGAAAAAAATACAAGGCACATAGTTTATGCATGACAGCTGCGATGCATTCGTATGACAGCTGCGATGCATTCGCATGACAGCTGCGATGCATTTACATGACGACTGCGATGCATTCGCATGACAGCTGCGATGCATTTACATGACAACTGCGATGCATTTACATGACAACTGCGATGCATTTACATGACAACTGCGATGCATAAACGGCATCGCACCTTCTGAAGATGAAATGGCAATTGCGATGCGATTAAATGGCAATTGCGATGCGATCGAATGGCAATTACGATGCGATCGAATGGCAATTACGATGCGATCGAATGGCAATTACGATGAATTCGAATCACAACTGCGATGAGATTTAATGGCAACTGCGATGAGGCATGCGCATTCTGATAAAAATCGCAGACCTCCTGATCGTGGGCTCATTCCATGCTCCGAAAAGTATGATATGAGATAAGCAGAAACACAAAGCACATAATTCTGATCACTTGTGCTGTAATCAAAATTATGTGCCTTGTAGTTTCCCTAACAAAGGGAAGGAATTTCCCGTGATTCAGGCGCGGCGGGGATTGCCGAAGGAATTACCGGATCACGGTGCTGCGCGATTTTCCTCTTTCCGGGATTGCGCAGCGGGCGAAGCATCCGTCCCCTGCATTTGTCACTTCCGGTCCGAAGCCTATCCCCCACCCCGCACAATGCGAAGCTTGCGGGGGAAGCCGTCGCAGAGTTAGTTTACTTGAAATACGGAGCCTTAGCCTGGCGTGGCAACACCTGGCCGTCGACATAAGGCCAGTTTTTCTTCCACTTTATCTGTACGAGGAACACGCAACGTCCCTTGCCGGCGTCGGCTCTCAGGTAGCCGTGCATCGGCATCCAGGTCTGTCCCTTGTCGTCCTCCACTATCTCGGCATTGTGTCCCGGGCCAGCCACGAAATCATCGCCCTTGACCACCAGTTCGGCCTTGTTGTCGAGCATTCTATTACCGTTCTTGTCGAGATACGGGCCGAGCAGACTCCGGGAGCGCCCCACCACTACGCGATAAGTGCTCTTGACTCCTTCGCAGCACGTACCGGCGGAGCCGAAGAGGTAATAATAGCCGTTGCGCTTGTAGATGTACGAGCCCTCGGTCAGTTTGCCGGCTATCTTATGCGGCTTGTCGCCCGGCATTAGGTGAAGGCCATCGTCGGTCAGCTGTATGACATAGATGCCGTAGAACGAGCCCCACACGAGGTAGTTCTTGCCGCCGTCGGAGACATACTGAGCGTCGATCGAGTTCTCCACTCCGATGTCCTCGCTCAGGAAGAGGGCGCCGCCGTCGTGGAAGGGGCCTTCGGGGCTGTCTGCCCAGGCGATGCCGATGCCGCTCTTCATGTGATCGCCCCATACGCCAATGGCATAATAGAGCACATACTTATCACCGATGCGTGCGACATCCGGAGCCCATAACTTCGGCGACTTGGTAGACCCGTCACTGTATGTGTACTTCACATAAGGGGCCACAGTATGCGGACGGGTGCTGTCGTTGAACGCCGTGCCGACGAAGAGCCAGTCGACAAGATTCTTGGAGCGGTAAATGGGCAGATTGTGATGGTCCTCCGTGCCGTAGAGATAGAAGTAGCCGTCGGGCGCTTTGATGACACAAGGATCAGGCACCGAAGTCGGAATTACAGGATTGGTGAACACGTTGCCTTTCACCACTCCGTCGGCCCAGGAGAAGAGAACCGCTACAGAGAGCGAGAATGCGAGTATGATTTTCTTATTCATCGGTGCTCTTGTATTATTTGAAATAAGGGGCTTCTGCGGTCTTAGGCAGGACACCGCCGTCCACATAGGGCCAGTTGTCCTTCCATTTTATCTGTACGAGGAACACATAGCGGCCCTGACCGGTAGACTTGATATAGCCGTGCATAGGCATCCATGTCTGGCCCTTGTCGTCCTCCACTATCTCGGCATTGTGTCCCGGGCCGGCTACGAAATCGTCACCGTCCACCACACGCTCGCTATGATTGTTGAGCATTGTACCGCCGCTCTTGTTGACATAAGGACCGAACAGGCTTGTGGAACGCCCTACGAGGACACGGTAATTGCTCTCTGAGCCCGAGCAGCAGAATCCCGCCGAACCGAAGAGGTAATAATAGCCGCCACGCTTATATATATACGAGCCCTCGGAGAGTGTGCCAGCGAGCTTCTGCTTCTTGGCGCCGGGCATGATGTGCAGACCGTCGTCGGTGAGCTGGATGATATAGATGCCGCTGAAGGAGCCCCACACGAGATAGTTCTTGCCATTGTCATAGACATACTGTCCGTCGATAGAGTTGCCCACGCCTATCGTCTCGCTTGTGAACAGGGCTCCCGCGTCGATGAACGGGCCCTCAGGACTGTCGGCCCAGGCTACGCCGATGCCGCTCTTGTTACCGTCGCCCCACACACCTATGGCGTAGTAGAGCACATACTTGTCGCCGATATGAGCAATGTCGGGCGCCCAGATCATAGGGCTCTTGGTAGAGCCGTCGCTGTAGGTATACTTGACATAAGGGCTCACCGTGCGCGGGCGGGTAGCATCGGTGAAGGCTGTACCGATGAAGAGCCAGTCGACAAGGTTCCGGGAGCGGTAGATGGGCACATTGTGATGGTCCTCTGTGCCGTAGAGGTAGAAGTAGCCGTCGTCGGCCTTGATGATACACGGGTCAGGCACCGACGAAGCGATGATGGGGTTTGTAAAGACCAGGCGCTTGATAGCCGAGTCGCCCCATGAGAACATCACTGCCAGAGAGAGGCAGAGAGTAAGCAATATCTTCTTGTTCATAAGCATTGCCTTTATTTTGAATTTTTGAAATAAGGAGCCTCAGCTGTCTGAGGCAGAACACCGCCCTCTACATAGGGCCAGTTGTCCTTCCATTTTATCTGTACGAGATAGACACAGCGTCCCTTGCCGGCATCGGCCTTGGGATAGCCGTGCATGGGCATCCATGTCTGTCCCTTGTCGTCCTCCACGATCTCGGCGTTGTGGCCCGGACCGGCCACAAAATCATCGCCGCTCACCACCAGTTCGGCCTTATTATTGAGCATTTTGTTGCCGCTCTTATCGAGGTAAGGACCGAGAAGACTTGTGGCGCGCCCCACTACCACATGGTACGTACTGTTTGCGCCCGAGCAGCAGGAGCCTGCCGAGCCGAAGAGATAATAGTAGCCGCCACGCTTATAAATATACGAGCCCTCGGTCAGCGTACCGGCTATCTGCTGCTTCGCAGCGCCGGGCATGAGATGCAGACCATCGTCGGTGAGCTGGATAATATAGATGCCCTTGAAGGAGCCCCACACGAGATAGTTCTTCCCGCCGTCCGAGACATACTGGCCGTCGATAGAGTTGGAGACACCGATATCTTCGCTCAGGAAAAGGGCTCCGCCGTCTATGAACGGCCCCTCGGGACTGTCGGCCCAGGCCACACCGATGCCGCTCTTCTGAAGGTCGCCCCACACGCCGATGGCGTAATAGAGCACATACTTGTCGCCGATGTGCGCAATGTCCGGCGCCCAGATCATAGGGCTCTTGGTAGAGCCGTCGCTGTAGGTGTACTTGACATAGGGGCTCACTGTGCGCGGGCGGGTAGCGTTGGTGAACGCCGTGCCGATGAAGAGCCAGTCGACAAGGTTACGGGAGCGGTAGATAGGCACATTGTGATGATCCTCTGTGCCGTAGAGGTAGAAATATCCGTCGCCGGCCTTGATGATGCAGGGATCGGGCACCGACGTAGGGATTATCGGGTTGGAGAAGACGAGTCGCTTGATTGAGTTGTCGGCCTGAGCGGCAGCAAAGACAAAGAGCGAAATGAATAATATATAAATCTTCCTGTACATATCGCGTAATATCCTTTCCGTATGAGTTTTGTTATTCCGGATATTCCAAACTTACTTAACGATATAGCACTTTCCTGCCGCGATGGATGTATATCTCGCCCTTCCGGGGATTGAGCACGCGGATACCTTCGAGATTGTAGTAGGCGTCATTGTCCTTCTTGTCCACCACAGCATCGTCTATGCCGACTGCTACAGCATCATACATCCTCTTGACCTTGGCATCCTTCCAGCCTGTCCTGCGGTAATAATAGAGCAGGTCGCCCTGAGGCACATAAAGCGTATCGCAGTAGGTGAAGAAACCGGAAGAAACTGTAGGTCCTTTCTCCCACTCGGCATAAAGGGCCTCTATGCTGTCGCCGCTGAATATGTAGTCGCCCAGACCGTCAGCAGTCTTAGACGGGAGCGTCGAGGGCATGTAGACATACTTAAGCGTGGGGATATTGGCAAAGGCATAGTCGCCGATGCTCGTGACATTGCGACCGATGGTGAGCGAGTCGAAGGCCTGCGTGTTGCTGAAGGCCGAGTCGCCGATCACTGTGACAGAAGCGGGGAGGTTAATGTCGGAAAGCTTTGCGCAGTAAGCGAAGGCCTTGAAGGGAATCTCGGTAATCTGGGATGAGAGGTGGGCCGACTTAAGCGATGTGCAGTAGGCAAAGGCCTGCTCGCCGAGATATTTCACCGAGTCGCTCATCGTGATGGTCTTGAGGGCATGAGCGTCCTTGAATATGCGGTCGCTCACGGAGTCGATGTTATCAGGAAGCGTCACGGCAGACATTGCCGTGCAGGCTGCAAAGGCGTCGTGGCCGATATATGTCACGGAAGAAGGAATGTCTGCCTTGCCCAGCGATGTGCAGGACATGAAACTGCATGAGCCAATACTGCTCACGGAGTCGCCGAAATTGTAAGTGGTCATCTTGGAGCAGCTGAAGAAGGCTGCATTGCCTATCTCGTCGATATTATTGCGCCTGTCTGTGGTCATCAATACATTGGAGAGAGATGTGCAACGGCTGAACAGACTATTGGGAATGGCCTTGAGCCTGCACTTGAACGTAACGCCCGTCAGACTGGTGCAGCCCTGAAACGCATTGCCGCCCAATGAGGTGACCGAGTCAGGAATCACCACGCTCCGCAACGCTGTCTCAGCAAATGCCCAGGCACCAATCTTTTTGGTAGTGGCGGGGATTGTGATGCTTCCCAGCGAGGAGCAGCCCTCAAATGCGGCATCGCCTATCGAGAGGAGCTTGGTCATGCGGAAAGTCACAGAGCTCAGCTTCGTGCAGCCCTGAAAGGCGCCGTCGCCTATCTCCTGCAGCGAGAGCGGGATGACCACGGAAGTTATGCCAGTATTGAAGGAGAAGGCGAAATCGCCTATTTTGGTCACCTCATAAGTCTTATCATCGCTGGTAACAGATGAGGGGACGGTGACACGGCCCGTAGCGTAGGTGCCGGTGTCCTCCGAAGCCGCAAGTTCGGCCGTGAGACTGGCATCGTCAAGGATGTAATAGAAATCATCTATCTTCACCTTGGTTTGGGCGGACACCGTAGTGGTGACAATCATAGCTATCGCTGCCATAATGAGCGGCAGAGATCTTAAGCTGAATGTGTGAAGTAAATTCTTGTTCATATTTCGGTTATCTATTTATTTCTGATACGCAATTTCAGAAGAGCAGCACAGTAGGCGCTCTCATCACTTGCACTCTGTTTTTAAAGTCTAAAAATATTCCTACGGAAGCAAAATTAATATTTTTCTCAAACGCTAATATGCCTTCGGCCTCAAAAACGAGAAAATTAACTATCTCTCCTCCATAATTGACTATTTGCGGCCCTATCAGAGACAAAGCCGCAAATAATCATTGCTTTCCGGTGCGTACGAAGACAGCTTGGTTACACCGTCGGCAGGTGGGCGAGAGCCTTGCGTAGCTCATCGTGAGTCTGCTCCGTGGCGGGAATCAGCGGCAGTCGCAGCACGTCCTTGATGCGGCCCTGTAGGGAGAGGAGAGCCTTGATGCCGGCAGGATTACCGTCCACGGACATCAGTTTATAGATATCGTTGAGCTGGCGGTGTATCTCGCGGGCCTCTTCGCCGCGGCCTTTGAGCTGGTCGTGGATCATACGGGAGAAGAGCGCGGTGAGCGAATTGCCGATGACGGAAATCACGCCGGCGGCGCCCAGACCGATAAGCTCGTAGGTGATGGCATCATCGCCGCTGATCACATCAAAGTTCTGCGGCTTGGCCTGCATGATGTCCTCTATCTGCGTGATATTGCCGGAGGCCTCCTTGATGGCCACGATGTTGTCGAAGTCGCGCGCCAGCCGCAGCGTCGTCGCCGCAGTGATATTCACTCCCGTACGACCGGGGATGTTGTAGAGCACGACGGGCAACTTGGTCGCGGAGGCCACGGCAGCGAAATGGCGGTATATGCCCTCCTGACGGGGCTTGTTGTAGCTCGGCGCGGCCGACAGAATGCCGTCGAAGCCAGTGAGATCGGTAGTCCTGATAGCGTTGACCAGACGTGCGGTACAGTTGTCGCTCATGCCCAGCAGCAGGGGCAGTCTGCCCTTGTTGACACGCACCACGGTGCGCTTGATGTCCTCCGCCTCAGAGGGCGAGATGCAGGGCACTTCACTCGTGCTGCCCAAAACGCAGATAAAATCGGCGCCGTTGCTTACCAATGACTCCGTCAGCCTCTCGAGCGAGGGAAAATCAATGCTTCCGTCCTCGTTGAAAGGTGTGACCATCGCGATACCCAGACCGGTAAAAGGATTCTTCTTCATATTATGATTGCTTATTTGCAGGCAAAAGTAATAATAATTGCCCACATCGCGCGTCGAAAGCCCGAAGCTATTTACAAAATGCCGGCAAAACAATCATTTTTCTTTTCATAAGTCATTCGCACGTTCCATCCTGATATTTCGCGGCGATGAACTAAAGGAGCGAAGCACGCCGTAGCTCAATCCGATGTCAGAGCAGGATAACAGGAACATTTTTAGCGATAACGGGGATAAAATACCTGCCACTTTGATGGTGAACGTCGGGAATATGCTATTCGAAAGGAATGGCAGTCACCTCTGACAGGCCTAAAATATCCTTTGCAATATCTTGGAAATCAGTACCCATAAGAGGGCAAAAATTACATTTGAGACGTTTTAAAACATCTCAAATGTAATTTCTCTCAGGTGCCTTGTGAGTATTCCTGTATGCGGAACGTTTTTTCGCGGAGCGTGCAAATGGTGTTCCGGCGAAGCGAAATATTCATCCCTTATGCGTTTGTGAATCACAGATCATCGTGCATGATCCGGCCTGCCGGAGATTTCTCCAAGAGCAATTTGTGAGATACAATATATTATAGGACATGGCGGGCATTTCAAGCTTCCTTGGTCTGAAGATGGCCCGGAAGTTTTCTTCCGAAGCATAAAAGAGGGGCGCGGGAAGCCGGCGGAAGGGAGAAAAGTAATATATTTGCCAGTAGGTTTCGGCGGAATGTTCCGCCTGAGACTACTAAGCAGACACGACAATGGAAGACAGCAATGAGAAATTCATGCGCCGCGCGATAGCCATCTCGGAAGAGAGCATGCACAGCGGCGGCGGCCCGTTCGGCGCCGTCATAGTAAAGAACGGAAAGATTATCGCCGAGTCAGGCAACAGTGTGACCAAGGACAACGACCCCACGGCACACGCGGAGGTGAACGCCATCCGCAAGGCCGCAAAGAAGCTGGGCACATTCGACCTGAGCGGTTGCATCATCTACGCCTCGTGTGAGCCTTGCCCCATGTGCCTCGGCGCCATCTACTGGGCTCACATCTCGCGCATCTATTACTGCAACACGCACACCGCGGCCGCAGAGATCGGATTCGACGACGCGTATATCTACGACGAGATGGCGCTACCCATCAGCGGGCGCCACGTTCCCACGGAGCGCATCCTGCCCGGCGAGGGCGATTATGTGTTTCAGGAGTGGGAGAATTCGAACAGCGTCACACGCTATTGACATAAATAAGCCGGTCGTGTTACCACGGCCGGCTTATTTATATATTTCTTATTGTGGACTTCCGCCCTGCCCTATTGCAGGCGCCATTTCCCATTCTGCCTTATCACCGGCACGGCTATCTCCTCACGCGTCGAATCGCCGAAAGTGATGTCTATGTGCACCACCTTGAAGGCTTTGGAAGCACCGGGCATTTCATTCTCCTTATCATTCTGCTTCTCACCTTCCTTAACTTCACCATCATAACCGACGGCGACAACGCCCTTGCGCTCTTTCTGCGCCTTGGCATTAGCCTGCTTGAGCATATTGACCAGCTGGGCGCGATAGCCCGCGGGAATGCTGTCGTAAGCGGCGACACAGTCGAGATACTGCTCATATTCGCCACGCATAAGATGCTCATAAGCAGCCACGGCCACATCGGAAGGAGAGTCGTAGCTCTTGGCCTTTTTCTCATCCTTTCCTCCGCATGAGAGGAGAAGCACAAGGGCTGCAAGAGCCGGCAGGATGGCGCGCAGATGCATCATTTATGACGGATAAAGACGTTGATAGGCGTACCGGAAAAGTTCCATTTCTCGCGTATCTTGTTCTCGAGAAAGCGGCGGTAAGGCTCCTTGACATACTGCGGCAGGTTAGCAAAGAACGCAAACGACGGGACGCGCGTATTGGGGAGCTGCGTGCAGTATTTGATCTTGATATACTTGCCCTTGGTAGCGGGCGGCGGCGTCTCCTCGATGATGGGCAGCAGGTAATCGTTGAGCTTGGGCGTGGGCACCTTGGTCACGCGATGCAGATAGACGTCCTTGGCCGTCTCGAGCACCTTGAAGATCCTCTGCTTGGTGAGCGCCGAGGCGAAGATGATGGGGAAATCGGTGAACGGCGCCATGCGCGAGCGGATGGTGTCGACGAAATAGTCCTGCGCCTCCTTCGATTTGTCGGCGGCGATGTCCCACTTGTTGACCACCACGACGAGGCCCACGGCGTTGCGCTGGATGATCTGGAAAATGTTCATGTCCTGTGTGCCGATGCCGCGCGTAGCGTCGATCATGAGGATGGCCACGTCGGCGCTCTCGATGGCGCGGATGGAGCGCAGTACACTGTAATATTCGAGGTCCTCGTTCACCTTTTTCTTCTTGCGGATGCCGGCGGTGTCCACGAGGTAGAAGTCGAAGCCGAACTTGGTATAGCGTGTGGAGACTGCGTCGCGCGTCGTGCCGGCGATGTCGGTCACGATGTTGCGCTCCTCGCCGATAAAGGCGTTGATGAGACTGCTCTTGCCCACGTTGGGGCGGCCGACAACGGCAAAATGGGGAATGTTTTCCTCTTCCTGCGGAGCGGTGTCCTCAGGCAGTTTGGAGACGATGAGGTCCAGCAGATCGCCGGTGCCGCTTCCGGTGGCCGCACTCACGGGCACGGGATCGCCGAGACCCAGGCGGTAAAATTCGGAAGCCTGAAAGACGTCGGCGCTCTCGTCGGCCTTGTTGGCCACGAGTATCACGGGAACATCAGAGCGGCGCAGGATGTCGGACACTTCGTCGTCGAGATCGGTAATACCGTTTTTGACATCCACGAGAAAGAGCACGATGTCGGCCTCCTCGGTAGCCACGGCCACCTGGCGGCGTATCTGTTCCTCAAAGACGTCATCGCTGTTCACGACCCAGCCTCCGGTATCCACTACGGAGAATGTGCGACCGCTCCAGAGCACCTTGCCATACTGGCGGTCGCGTGTGGTGCCGGCTTCGTCGCTTACGATGGCGCGGCGTGTCTCTGTGAGGCGGTTGAAAAGGGTGGACTTGCCGACGTTGGGGCGTCCTACGATTGCTACTAAGTTTCCCATTTTTGTAAAGTGGCAGTTAGTTATAAAAAGTGCGGGTCATTTCGGCTCGTAGCCAAAGTTCTCCAGTTCCTTGGCCGACTCGCGCCAGTTGGCGTCTACCTTGACGTAGAGATTGAGATACACCTTGCGGTCGAAGAATTGCTGTATGTCTCTCCTGGCTTCGGCACCAATGCGCTTGAGAGCCACACCGCCGTGACCGATGATGATGCCCTTCTGACTCTCGCGCTCCACATAGATGGTAGCCGAGATGCGCAGGAGCTTCTCCTCCTCCTTGAACTCGGTCACTACCACCTCGACGGCGTAAGGTATCTCCTTGTCGTAATAGAGCAGTATCTTCTCGCGGATTATCTCTGAGACGATGAAGCGCGAAGGCTTGTCGGTGAGCTGGTCCTTGGCAAAGTAGTCGGGCGACTCGGGCAGGAGCTCCACGATGCGGCGCAGCACATTGTCCACGTTGAAGCGGGCCTTGGCCGATACCGGCACAATCTCAGCCTTGGGGAGCTTATCGTGCCAGTAGTCCACGAGCTTGCCCAGCGCGTCCTGATTGCTGAGGTCGATCTTGTTGATGAGCACGAGCACGGGGATCTCGAGGCGGCTCACCCGCTGCAGGAAGTCCTCGTTCTTGGAAGGCTTCTCGACCGTATCGGTCACATAGAGCAGCACATCGGCGTCCTCGAGCGAAGAGACGGAGAATGCAAGCATGTCCTCCTGAAGCTTATAGTTGGGCTTCAACACGCCGGGCGTGTCGGAGAACACGATCTGGTAGTCATCCTTCGTCACGATGCCCATGATCCGGTGGCGCGTGGTCTGAGCCTTGAAGGTGGCTATGGAGACCCTCTCGCCGACGAACAGGTTCATCAGCGTGGACTTTCCGACGTTCGGATTGCCGACAATGCTTACAAATCCCGCCTTGTGCATGCTCTTAGTCTCTCTTTTTCTGGTGTTACTTGACGGGCTTATAGTCGTAGGCCCACTTCAGATAGGATGCGCCCCATACGAAGCCTGCACCAAAGGCGCAGAAGATGAGGTTGTCGCCCTTCTTGAGCTGACTCTCGTAATCCCAGAGGGCAAGCGGAAGCGTTGCACCGGAGGTATTGCCGTAGCGCTGGATGTTGAGCATCACCTTCTCCATGGGCACATCGAGACGCTTGGCTACAGCCTCGATGATACGGATATTGGCCTGATGAGGCACTACCCAGGTGATGTTGTCCTTGTTGAGGCCGTTGCGCTCAGCTATTGTAGCGCAGGCGTCGGCCATATGTGTCACAGCGAATTTGAACACTGTGCGGCCCTCCTGATGAAGATAATGGAGACGATGATCGATGGTGAAATGGGTAGGAGGACATACGGAGCCGCCGCCCTTCTGTACGAGGAAGGGAAGGCCCTTGCCATCCGTCCTGAGATAGGAATCCATGAGTCCAAGATCCTCCTCTGTGGGCTCAAGCAGCACTGCGCCGGCACCATCGCCGAAGATGGGGCACGTGGAGCGGTCTGTATAGTCGACCATTGAGGATACTTTGTCAGCACCGCAGACTATGACCTTCTTGTAACGGCCGCTGCGTATCATATTAGCGCCGACCTCGAGGCCGAACAGGAAGCCGCAGCACGCTGCCTCCATATCAAAAGCGTAGGCATTGTTCATGCCCAGACGGCCCAGCACGATGGAAGCGGTAGAGGGGAAATGATAATCGGGCGTAGTGGTAGCGACGATGAGGCAGTCGATGTCGAGAGGATCCGTGCCAGTGCGCTCCAAGAGCTGCTTCACGGCCTTGCGGGCCATGTAACTTGTGCCGAGGCCTTCCTCGTTGAGTATTCTGCGCTCCTTAACGCCGATGCGGGTCATAATCCACTCGTCGTTGGTGTCTACCATTCTCGAGAGCTCATCATTGGTGAGCACGTATTCAGGGACGTAGCCGCCCACGCCCGTAATTATAGCATTGATATTATTAGCCATTATACAAATGATTTATACAAACAAAGACGACTTGAAGACCGTGCATATTATTGCCGTATCCCCAAGTCATCAGCTATTAGTCTCAGGCCAGAGCTGCTTAAGCTTCGGCTGCTTTCTCTATAGCTACCTTGCCACGATAGTATCCGCACTCAGGGCATACGGTATGGTAAACATACAGTGCGCCGCAGTTCGGGCAAACGGCCAGTGTAGGCGCTACAGCCTTATCGTGGGTTCTGCGCTTTAATGTGCGAGTCTTGGATTGTCTTCTTTTAGGATGTGCCATTGTGATTGATATGTTTATTGTTATTATTCTCTATTCTTCGTCCAGCTCGGTAGTGATGCGGCCTATCATCTCGGGATTGCACTGTCCGTCGGGATGAACATGCACCGTGGGAATGCCCAGAAGCAGGGTCTCGTAAATGCGGTCGGAGGCGTCAAAGCGGCCGTCAGTAGCGGCTGTAAGCATATCCTCGTCGTCCTGAGGGCCGGCGGCCGAGTCGCAGAGGATGTGCACCGAGTCGACCGTATCCACGTCGTAGTCCATATCGTCCAGACAGCGCGTGCATGGTACTCTCAGTGTGCCGCGGAGCGCTATGTCGAGGTCGTAATCGTAATCGTCGGCAGCGGCTTCCTTCACAGTGACCATAACAGCAATGTTGCCGCCGGATATCTCTCCGTCATCTCTCAGGGACAGGAATTCGTCGTCCAGCTGATATTCGCCGGAGCCTCCCTGTCGCGATAACTCTTTGACATTAAATACACAACGCTTCATTGCTACTATCGCACAGTACCGAAATCGACCGCAAATTTACGAAAAATCCACATAAAACAATATATATGAGGATAAAATTCTTATCCTCCGCCTTAATTATAGACCGATAGTGTACAGCAGGGTCGTCAAAGCTGTGATCTGAGGCGCCGCTATAGCATAGAGACACGCTTCCCGCAAACCTCCTGGGCGCGCAGCCGGCATGAGATGCAACAAGGCCGCGCCCCGGGGGAGGCACGGCCTTGAAATATCAATTGTAAAGCAAGTATTCTCTTTACTCTGCGGCAAGCGTGAAGCGTTTGTAGGCTACGATCTTGAGCTCCTTATCCTGCTTCTTGAGCCATGCGGAAACTGTCTCGTGATTGTCGTCGCCGAACTGGAATTCCTGGTCTACGAGGCAGTTCTCCTTGTAGAACTTGTTCATCCTGCCCTTTGCGATGTTCTCGATCATCTGCTGCGAGAGAGAAGCCTTCTTCTGCTCTGCAACGGTAGTCTTGATCTCGCGGGCCTTGTCTGCCTCTTCCTTGGTGAGCCAGCCCTTGGCCATGTTCGACTCGATATGGTCGTCGCTGTCCACGAGGTTGGGGTTGATGCCGGCCTTCTTGAGAGCGTTCTCCACGGCCTTCATCACCTGCTCGTCCTTGGTCTTCTGCACGGCTACCTCATACTCGGTCTTCTTTACCTCTTCGGGTACGGATGCCTCGTCGAGAGCCACGGGCTTCATAGCGGCCACCTGCATAGCCACCTTGTGACCAGCGTCCTCGTTGCTCTTGTTGAGCTGTACCATGGTAGCCAGAGTGTGGCGGCCCATATGGTCGTATACGGAGATGTTCTCGCCCTCGAGATAGCTGTATCCGTCGAGCTCGGTCTTCTCACCGCTGATACCGCCGTAGGCTACGACAGCGTCCTGCACGGTCTGATCGCCGAGCTTGAGGGCTTTCACCTCGTCAAGGCTCTTGGCCTTAGCCTTCACAGCAGCGTCGATAATGTCCTGTGTGAGCTTTACAAACTTCTCGCCTTTGGCCACGAAGTCGGTCTCGCACTTCAGGGCGATAATAGCGCCGAAGCCGTCTGCATATTTCACAAGAACACATCCCTCCGATGCGTCGCGGTCGGAGCGCTTTGCGGCTACAGCCTGGCCCTTCTCGCGAATGATCTCGATAGCTTTCTGAGTGTCGCCGCCGGACTGCTCTAATGCTTTCTTGCAGTCCATCATGCCGGCACCGGTAAGCTTACGCAATTTTTGTATTTCTGCTATTGTAACAGCCATGATAATAATCTGATTAATGGGTTAATAATTATTCTGCCTTCTCAGCAGCGGGAGCATCTGCAGCGGGTGCTTCAGGAGCGGCCTCAGCAGCGGGAGCGGCGGGAGCAGCCTCTGCGGCCTCAGCTGCGGGTGCAGCAGCCTCCACGGGAGCCTCTACGCGTGCACGGCGTGTGCGGTGACGCATACGGGGAGCATCGGCGTCTGCCTCAGCCTCGGCCTGCTGTGCAGCGGCATCGGCGTCAGCCTTCTCGATTTTGTGCTCCTCGATACCCTCGCTTATGGCGGCGCAGCAAGCATCAACAATCACCTCGATACTTGTAGAAGCGTCATCGTTAGCAGGGATAACGTAGTCGATGTTGGAAGGATCGCTGTTGGTATCAACAATACCGAACACGGGGATACCGAGACGTACGGCCTCACGAACGGCGATATTCTCCTTGTACACATCCACTACGAACAGAGCTGCGGGCAGACGGGTAAGGTCGGCGATAGAACCGAGGTTCTTCTCGAGCTTGGCTCTCTGGCGGCTCAGCTGGAGTTTCTCACGCTTGGAGAGGTTCTCGAATGTACCGTCAGCGGTGAGCTTATCGATGTTGGCCATCTTCTTCACAGCCTTGCGGATAGTAGGGAAGTTGGTGAGCATACCGCCCGGCCAGCGCTCTATCACATAGGGCATCTCGAGAGCTTTGGCCTTCTCGGCTACGATGTCCTTGGCCTGCTTCTTGGTGGCTACGAAAAGGATCTTCTTGCCGCTCTTGGCTATCTGCTTGAGGGCGTCGCAAGCCTTGTCGAGCATTACGACAGTCTTGTTGAGGTCTATGATATGAATGCCGTTACGCTCCATAAAGATGTAGGGAGCCATAGCGGGATTCCACTTGCGTTTCAGATGACCGAAATGACATCCGGCCTTGAGTAATGTTTCAAAATCTGTACGTGACATTTGTTGCTTTGTTTGTTTTGTTTACTTTCCTTTTAATTGCTTTTCCAGCATCAGCCACAGGGTAGTCTGCCCTCCTCTTCTCCGCCCGGAGAGGGGCGTACAGAATCTCTGCGGTTTAGATACTAAACTATATATATGCCGGGCTAATTCTACAAGAATTGTTACTGCACTGGCATTAACGCTTGGAGAACTGGAAGCGGCGGCGTGCTTTGGGACGTCCCGGCTTCTTGCGCTCCACCTCTCTGGCGTCGCGGGTGATGAAACCTTCCTTACGAAGAGCAGCCTTGTCCTCGGGATTGATCTTCACGAGAGCACGGGCTATGGCCAGGCGCAGAGCCTGTGACTGGCCGGTATATCCACCGCCATCAAGGTTGGCCTTGATGTCATACTTCTCGGTAGCATCGAGAAGTGCGAGCGGCTGCTTAACCACGAACTGTAAAATAGATGAGGGGAAGTATTCCGTAATATCCTTCTTATTGATTGTAATCTTACCGGAGCCTTCGCTGAGGTATACGCGGGCTACACTGCTTTTGCGGCGGCCTAATGCATTTATTACGTCCATTTACCTATTTTATTTATACTGGTTAATATCAATTGTCTTGGGCTGCTGGGCGTCCTTGTCGTGCTCGCTGCCCGCGTAAACGTAGAGATTCTTGAGGAGCTGGCGTCCCAGACGATTCTTGGGGAGCATGCCCTTTACCACCTTGCGGACGAGAGTCTCGGGGCCGTTGGGCTTCCTGAAGATGCTCTCGGGAGTGTGCTTTCTCTGGCCACCGGGGTAGAGAGAATAGGTCAGGTAGACGCGATCCGTCCACTTCTTGCCTGTGAGGCGCACCTTGGATGCGTTGATTATTATCACATTGTCGCCGCAATCTGCGTTGGGCGTGTAGATGGGCTTGTACTTGCCGCGCAGCATCTTTGCCACACGCGTGCAGAGGCGACCGAGCACCTGATCAGTGGCGTCGATAACAACCCATTCCTTGTTTGCGTTCTGCTTGTTGACAGAAACTGTTTTGAAACTTAATGTATCCACTTTCGTGACTTTAATTATACGTTAAACATCAGGCCGGCTTCCGGTTCTAAGCTTCTTTCGGCACGGCCAAAGTTCACGCGCCCCTGCTTTGACACAAGAGCGCCTTTCGTGATTCACTAACCACCGCATCAGGCCAAATTCTCAATATCGATACGGCTATTAACACACGAGTCTGCAGGGTTTTTACACGCCTGCTGATAATAATCGGCGTGCAAAAGTAGCATTTTATTTTCATATAACAATCATAGCCTGATAGTTTTTTCCAAAATAATATGTCATAGGTCAGCGATTTGCGTCCCCGCGGGCCACATCCCGGCGCTATGCTACACGATGGTGATAAAAACGGAGCCATACCGCTTGCTGACCTGCCCTGCCGGTGATTGCACAGCTACACATATAATAAGGAGCGAATTCTCCATCGCACCTTTCCGCCCGACGGAGAGTCGCCGCCCGAAGGCAGGAGAAATTCCATACATATTATATATGCGTAATTCGCGGATTAAGATGACCAGGACGCAGAGATGAGCTTGGGCTCTCACGGTTATCATCGCCCGCAGCCGAGAATGAATTCCTCTTATTGAATGTCCTCACTCTCCTACCCCGCTGCGATAAATTCGCCCTCCGAAACAACTGCCATTTTCCACTTGTCGAAAAAGACATTTCCCACATCACATAAAAACCCTTCCGCATGTGTTGTTACTCACAAGGCACTTGAGTAAAATTACATTTGAGATGTTTCAAAACGTCTCAAATGTAGTTTTGGCCTTTTGCAGACGCTGATTTTCAAATAGTTACGCGGGGCCAAAAAATCGGCATTCAGCCATCGTCAACAGGGCGTGGCAAGACCATCAGGAAATGCATAAATGATGCATATACTGCTTCGGATCGGACGACGGGGTGCGGGCTTAGCCTGAAGTGCCGCCGAGAGTCATCATCGCGCCCATTTATCATCGTCCGTAGCTTATCGCGCATCTCTCCGCGGCTTTTCACATACGGTCGCCTGCTGCATCGGGGGCGGCCATTAGCATTCGGCTTATCCTTAGACTGCTGGCTGTTAACGAAGCGGAATAGCTATTTTCTCTTTTTTAAGTACTACGGTTTGGGAATTGTCGGGATAAGTGGTAATTTTGCAGACATCATAAGAAACTAAACGAGAAAATATATGAACAGCAACATTGACATTCGCGCGCTCAATGAGCAGATCGAGATTGAGAGCGGGTTTCTCACCGACCTGACCGAAGGGATGGGCCGCGTAATAGTAGGACAGAAGCATCTGGTAGAGGCGCTTCTGGTCAGCCTGCTCTCCGACGGGCATGTATTGCTGGAGGGTGTGCCCGGACTGGCCAAGACGCTCGCCATCAAGACGCTCTCGTCGCTCATCGACGCCCGGTTCAGCCGCGTCCAGTTTACCCCGGACCTTCTGCCGGCCGACATCATCGGCACACTGATATATAGTCAGAAGACGGAGAGCTTCGTGGTCAAGAAAGGCCCCATCTTCGCCAATTTCATTCTGGCCGATGAGATCAACAGGGCCCCGGCCAAGGTGCAGAGCGCTCTGCTCGAGGCCATGCAGGAGAAGCAGGTGACCATAGGCGGCACGACATACGAGCTGCCCAAACCGTTCCTCGTGCTCGCCACAGAGAACCCGATAGAACAGGAGGGCACCTACCACCTGCCCGAGGCGCAGACCGACCGTTTCATGCTCAAGGTGCTCGTAGACTATCCCTCGATAGAAGAGGAGAAGGCCATCGTGCGCGCCAAACTGGACAACAAGAGCGAGATCAAGGTGAGCCCCGTGACCGATGCTGCCAGGATAATGCACGCCCGCGAGGTGGTCAAGGATATTTATCTGGACGACAAGATAAGCCAATACATAGCCGACATAGTATTTGCCACCCGCTATCCCGAGCGTTACAAACTGAAAGATATCAAGGAATACATCTCCTTCGGCGGTTCGCCCCGTGCCTCCATCTGCCTGGCCTATGCCGGCAGAGCTTACGCGTTCATCAAGCGCCGCGGCTACGTCATTCCCGAGGACATCAGGGCCGTGGCCCACGATGTGCTGCGCCACAGAATAGGCCTGAGCTACGAGGCAGAGGCCGCCGGCGTGAACAGCGACAATATCATCGACGAGATAATCAACAAGATTGCCGTGCCCTAAGCAGGGAGGAGAGACAGGATAATGGATACCGCAGAACTGTTGCGCCGTGTGAGGCGCATAGAGATAAAGTCGCGCAGGCTGAGCAATGACATCTTCGCCGGCGAATACCACTCCGCCTTCAAGGGGAAGGGTATGAGCTTCTCGGAGGTGCGGGAGTATCAGCCCGGCGATGATGTGCGCGATATCGACTGGAATGTCACAGCCCGCTTCAACCGTCCCTACGTCAAGGTCTATGAGGAGGAGAGGGAACTGACCGTGATGCTGCTCATCGACGTGTCCGGGTCAGTGGATTTCGGTTCACGGATGCGCACCAAGCGCGAGATCATCACCGAGATAGCGGCCACGCTCTCGTTCTCGGCCATTGAGAACAATGATAAGATAGGCGTCATCTTCTTCTCGGACCACGTTGAGAAGTATATTCCCCCTCAGAAGGGCAGCAGGCATATCCTGTATATCATACGCGAACTGCTCTCATTCCGTCCCGAGGGCAAAGGCACGGACATCGCCGCCGCTCTGGAGTTTATGCTCAAGATACAGCGCCGGCAGTGCGCTGCATTTATCATCAGCGACTTTCTGGACAGCCACGACCTGAGCGACAAGCTCCGGATAGCCGGTCACAAGTACGACCTCGGCGCCATCGAAGTCTACGACATCCGCATGAAGGAGCTTCCGTCCGTGGGCATCATAGAACTAAGGGATGCCGAGACGGGGCACATACAATATGTCGACACATCGAGTCGCCGCATCCGCAATCTCCACGCCAAGGCATGGCAGGACCACCAGCAGCGCCTTCACCAGCAGTTCACCCGCGCCGGCGTGAGGAATGTAGCCATCCCGACGGACGGCGACTATGTGCGCTCGCTGATGCAGCTGTTCGGCGAGCGGCAGGCTTCGGGACGATAAAGCATACTATCAGAGATGACAAGGAAAGCATTCATATATATAATAGCACTGCTCCTGCCGCTCACGGCCGTGAGGGCGCAGGTCTCCGTCAAGGCCATGACGGACAGCACGGCGATACTTCTGGGCGAGCAGACGGCCCTGAGGGTCACCGTAGTGCACCCCGCCGCCACAACGCCCGTCTTCCCGCAGGACCTGCAGCCGCTGCTCAAGGCGGGACTGGAGGTCATCGGCAAGGGACAGGTGAGCTCCGAGCCGGGCACACCGTCCGACGGGATGACCACCACAAAATGTGTCTATACGCTCACGAGCTTCGAGCCGGCGCTCTACTATATTCCTTCTATCAATGTCAAGGTCGGCAAGCAGACTTACCCCACTCCGCAACTGGCCCTCAAGGTCAATGACATAAAGGTGGACACCGTACACACCGACAAATACTACGGTCCGAAGGAAATCACCGACCCCGCCTACACCTGGCGCGACTGGATGAGGCTGTTCCTGCTCGCCGTGCTGCTCATCGTCTGCTGCGCAGGCAGCGCCGCAGCCTACCTGTGGATGCAGATGGCCGGCAGAAAGAAGCAGACCAAGAAGCAGGTCAGGGCCGTAGTACCGCCGCACAAGGAGGCCGAAGCAGCAATAGAGCAGCTCAAGGACAACTACGGGCGCGAGGAACTCACGTCCAAGGACTACTACACCAGCCTTATCGGCATCCTGAGGCGCTACGTAAGCAAGCGCTACGGATTCAAGGCCGATGAGATGACTTCCTACGAACTGGTAGCGCGGCTCATAGAACTGGGCGAGAAGGAAGAACAGCCCGCAACCTCTGAAGGAGAACAGGGCGAAAAGGTGGCACACGTGGAACCGGACTATACGGAGCTGCGCGAAATACTCGCCACGGCCGACCTCACCAAGTTTGCCAAGCTGCAGACCGATCAGGGCGAGGACGAACGCAACCTGAGACGCCTCTCCGACTATATAGAGACCACCAAGAGCGACAAACCGCCTGTGATAACCGAGGAGGACATCCCCGAGGACACCGGGGAGAAGGTCAGCGACGTGCGCCGCCGGCGCAAGATAGTCTTCGTCCTCTCGCTCGTCGTCACAGTCTTAATTCTGGCAGTCGTGGTATACGAGATACACGAACTGTTGCTATAGAGCATTTGATAAATGATCACATTCGCAAACAAGGAGATACTTTTTCTGCTGTTGCTGCTGCTGCCCTACGCAGTGTGGCACTTCATGCGCCATCACCGCCGCGAGGCCGGCATCACTTTCTCTGACACCAACGCATATCGCGGCATCAGTCCGTCGCTCAAGATGAGGCTGATGCACACGCCGTTCTTCCTGCGCCTCATCACGCTGACGCTCATCATTCTGATACTGGCCAGGCCGCAGGGCAAGAACGCGTGGAAGGACGCGCAGGTGGAAGGCATAGACATCATGCTGGCGATAGACGCCTCTACGAGTATGCTGGCCGAAGACCTACAGCCCAACCGTATTGAGGCGGCCAAGAATGTGGCGACCGAGTTTATCAATTCGCGCCCCAACGACAATATCGGGCTCACGGTCTTTGCGGCCGAGGCCTTCACGCAGTGCCCCATGACTACGGACCATGCCTCGCTGCTCAGTCTGCTGCGCAATGTGAGCTGCGACTACGCCATGCACGGGCTTATCGACGACGGCACGGCAATAGGCATGGGACTGACAAATGCCATCTCGCGTCTGAGGGAGAGCAAGGCCAAGAGCAAAGTCATCATTCTCCTTACCGACGGTTCCAACAACAGAGGCGAGATTTCACCCCTTACCGCAGCCGACATAGCCGCCACTTTTGGAATACGCATATACACCATCGGCGTGGGCACCAACGGCACGGCGCCGTTCCCCTACCCTCTGCCCGGCGGAGGCGTCCACTATATCCAGATGCCCTGTGAGATCGACACCAAGACGCTCGACGGCATCGCTACGGCCACGGGCGGCGAGTTTTACAGGGCCACATCCACCTCGCAGCTCAAGAAGGTGTATCAGGACATCGACAAACTGGAGCGCACCAAGTATAATGTGCGCAAATACTCCAAGCGCTACGACCTCTATCAGCCTCTGGCCATGCTGGCGGTCATCACAATGCTTCTGGAGCTGCTTCTCAGAGCCACGGTATATCGCAGGCTGCCATAAACTATCGAGCATATGCTAAGATTTCAAGACCCGCAATATTTATATCTCCTGCTGCTCATCATAGTATGGGCGGCCATCTACGTCTTGTCGTGCATAGCGAGGAAGAGACGCCTGAAGCGCTTCGGCGACCCGAACCTGCTCAAGGCTCTCATGCCCGACGCCTCGCTCAAGCGGCAGCACCTGAAGTTCGGCCTGGGACTCTTCGCCGCCACAATGCTTATCCTGGCCCTCGCGCGGCCTCAGATGGGCCTGACGGTGGACAACGAGAAGAAGCAAGGTATCGAGGCCGTCATCGCGCTCGACATCTCCAATTCGATGATGGCCGAGGACGTAGCGCCCAACCGTCTGGACTGCGCCAAGCAGCTCATCACCTCGCTCATCGACCGCATGGACAATGACAAGGTGGCGCTCGTGGTGTTCGCAGGCGAGGCGTACAACCAGATGCCCATGACGAGCGACGGCATCTCGGCATCCATGTTTCTCGACGCCATCAACCCGACCATGATCACCAAGCAGGGCACTGCCATCGCCGAAGCCATCAATCTGTCCACGAAATGCTTCTCAAAGAAGGACGGCATAGGCCGCGCCATCATCGTGATTACCGACGGCGAGGACCACGAGGGAGGCGCTGAGAAGGCTGCCCGCGACGCTGCAAAGCAAGGCATCCGCACGTTTGTCATCGGCGTGGGCGGCAGCAGCGGCGCTCCCGTTCCGGACCCCGCCAACCGCGGAAAGTATATCACCGACCGGAGCGGGCAGACCGTCATCTCTCATCTCAACAAGGACATGTGCCGCGACATAGCCAAGGCCGGAAGCGGCGCGTTTATCTACCTCTCCAACGCCCCTTCGGCGCGCGAGCAGCTGTTCGCCCAGCTCGACAAGATCAAGAAGAGCGACATGTCCTCGGTCGTATACTCATCCTACGACGAGCAGTTTCAGTGGGTAGCTCTGCTGGCTCTCATCGCGCTCATAGCCGATGCCATCATCATGGAGCGCAAGAACCATGTGCTTCGCCGCCTCAACCTCTTTAAGAAACGAAGATGAAGACACGCTACTTATATATTCTCACCATTTTAGTCCTGCTGCTCTCCCAGACGTCCGCGATGGCGCAGCGGGACAACAGGCGCCTGATACGCAAAGGCAACTCCCTCTATATCGACAGCCTGTTCAACGACGCCGAGACCGCCTACCGCAAGGCCGTGAAGCGCAACGAGGCCGACCCGATAGCGCACTTCAACCTCGGCAACGCCCTGCTCCGGCAGCGCAATCCCAAAGACGCCGCCGCACAGTACGAGGCCGCCATCAAACACACGCACAATCCCCGCTATCTGGCCAAGGCTTATCACAACATGGGTGTAATCCTGCAGAGCCAGAAGCAGTATGGCGACGCGATAAAGAGCTACGAGAACGCGCTTCGCAATAATCCCAAAGACGACGAGAGCCGCTACAATCTCGCCCTCTGCCGCCACATGCAGAAGAATCAGAAGCAGAACAAGCAGCAGAATAAGAACAACAAAAATCAGCAGAACAAGAACAATAAAAACCAACAGAATAAACAGGACAAGCAGAAAGACCAGCAGCAACAACAGAAGCAGCAGCAAAGCAACAACCAGATGTCGCGCGAGAACGCCCAGCGTCTGCTCGATGCCGCACAGCAGGAAGAGCAGCGCACACAGGACAAGCTGCGCCGCGGACAGCGCTACAGCAGTCCCAGAAGTCTCGAGCAAAACTGGTAACTTTTCTTCTCCCTCTGTCCTGCACACATCACTATGCCTAAGAGATTATCCATCATACTCGCCCTCGTCCTCACGATGCTCACGCCCTACGCCACGGCGGCCGTGCGCATCAAGGCCAACGCCCCGCGTCAGGTGACCTGCGGCGAGAACTTCCGCATTGAGTATTATGTCTCGACGCGCGACGTCGACGACTTCTCCGGCCCGCGGTTCCCCGCAGCCATCAACGTGCTCTACGGCCCGAGCCGCTCCGAGATGTCCAGCTATCAGGTCATCAACGGCAAGACCTCCGGCAGCAGTTCGGTGACATTCACCTACACCTGCACCATCGACAAGCCCGGCACAGTGACCGTGCCTACCGCTACCATCACCATCGGAGGCAAGGCGTACCGCACGGGGGCTATCACCATCACCGCCACGGGCCACGCCGCGAGGGGCTCATCTTCACGGCAGAGCCAGAGCGATGATGCCATGCCCATGAAGACCGGCGGCAGGATCACTTCCAACGACCTTTTTATCACAGTCACGGCCAACAAGACCAATGTCCACGAGCAGGAACCGGTGGTGCTCACCTACCGAGTCTACACGAGGGTCAATCTCACACAGCTGGCGGGCAATATGCCGGACCTCAAGGGATTCCTGACGCAGGAGGTGCCTCTGCCGAGGCAGAAGTCGTTCAGCATGGGCTCGTACAAGGGCGTGCCCTACCAGACCACTACCTGGTGCCAGTATGTGATGTACCCGCAGCAGACGGGCAAGCTCACCATTCCCTCCATCCGCTTCGACGGCGTGGTAGCAGTGGCCAACCCGAACATCGATCCGTTTGACGCGTTCTTCAACGGCAATCCGAACTTCTCCGAGGTCAAGAAATCGATCATCGCCCCCTCTCTCACCATCAACGTCAGCAAGCTCCCCGAGCCGAAGCCTATGGAATACTCGGGCGCCGTGGGACACTTTGACATCAAGTCGTCCATCCTCACCGCCAAGCCGCGTACTGGCGAAAACCTGTCCGTGAGAGTGGTCATCACCGGCGTGGGCAACATGAAGCTCATCACCGCTCCGAAGCTGAAGATGGGCAACGACTTCGACGTGTTCCCCGCCAAGCTCACCGACAAGACCAAGCTCACCGACTCCGGCATGAGCGGCACGATGTACTACGACTACGTCGTGGTGCCCCACCAGAAGGGCAATTACACGCTGCCCTCCCTGAAGCTCTGCTACTTCGACACCGGCACGAACACCTACAAGACCACCTCGACAGAGCCGATCAGTTTCCGCGTGGAGCAGGGCTCGCGCATCAGTAACGAGGACGAGGATCTGCTGCGCAAGGACATCAATGACATCTGGCATGGCAGCTACAGCAAGCCCTCCACGCTCTTCAGCCTGAGCTCGCCCGTCTACTACATGCTCTACGGCATCGTCCTCATCGCTTTCATAGTGGCCTTATCCCTGTTGCGCCGCTCCGAGAAATACCGCAGCAACACCTCTCTCAGGCTCAGCCGCAGGGCCGGCAAGACTGCCGCGAAACACCTGCGCAAGGCCGCGCGCCTTCTCAAGGCCGGCGACACGGCGGCATTCTATGATGAACTGGCCTCAGCGCTGCTCAACTACGCCTCGCAACGCCTCTCCATACCGATGTCCGAATTCCGCACGGACGAACTGGCCACAATCCTCGAGCGGCACGGCGTGGAGCAAAGTCTGGCCGCGGAACTGGTAGACGTCATGAAGCAGTGCGAGTTTGCCCGCTACGCTCCGGGCGATCCGAAGACCAATATGGAGAACCTCTACAAGCGATCCTCCGATGCCATCATCCGTATAGAGGACTCACTAAGCCAAGCAAAATCATGAGAAAAGTCATCACAACACTACTGATATTCGCCGCACTCATCCTGAGCTCCGTGAGCGCCTTCGCCGCCGATGCAAAGGCGGCCTATGAAAAGGGAGCCATGCTGTACGGCAAGGGAGAATACCGCGCCGCTGTCGAAGAATACACCAAGGCAGCCGCAGCGGAGAAAAGTCCCGAGATATACTACAACCTCGGCAACTGTTACTACCGCCTGAGCGAATATCCCGAGGCCCGTCTGGCCTGGGAGCGCGCGCTGCGCCTCGACCCGTCTTATTCCGACGCCCGCTACAATCTGAAGATAGTCGTGGCCAAGATCAAGTTCTCCGGCGCGCAGCCGCAGTCGTTCATATCCTCGTGGGCGCGCGACTTTGTCTACAGCCGCAACATCGCCGACTGGACTCTCTACGCCCTCATCTCGTTCGCCCTCATGCTTGCCTGCTTCCTGGTCTATTACTTCGGAGGACGGCTGAGCCTCAGAAAGGGAGCATTCGCCGTCTGCATCATCGCGCTCATCGCGCTTGTCACGACCCTCACATGCAGTATCGTACAGACCGTCAACGGCGATGCGCCGACCGACGCCATAGTGCTCAGGGCCGGAGACATACGCCAGTCGCCCTCGCCCCACGCCAAGGCGCTGCAGCATATACTCCCGGGAGCCAAGATAAGACTCACCCGCGACAACAGCGTGAAGGGATGGAGGCAGATATCTCTCGACGGCGACCAGAAAGGCTGGATAGACGCCTCGACAATAGGACTGATATGACACAAATGCCACATAAACCGACGCAGACATGCCCGAAAGCCTTCTGACACTGGACCGCAGCATCACGCTCGCCCTCAACGGCAGCGACTCCCTGTTTGCCGACAGGCTGATGCTGATCTTCACATCCACGCTGACGTGGGTGCCGGTGGGCATACTGCTGCTGTACATCATCATCCGCAACAACGATCTGCCCCACGTGCTCTCCATCTTTGCGGCGCTGGTGCTCTGTGTGGCCATCTCCTCTTCGCTCTCCGAGATATGCAAGGCGCTCGTCCTGCGTCCCCGTCCCTGCAACGACCTCTACCTGATGGGCGAGATAGCCACGGCGAACGGCTACACGTGCTCGGGCTCGGGCTTCTTCTCGGCCCACTCGGCCAACACGATGGCGCTTGCCGTATTTCTCGCGCTGCTGTTCCGGCGCGCGCGCAGCGCAGTGTTCTTCTTCCTCTGGTCCATCATCAACGGCTGGTCGCGCATCTACCTCGGCGTCCACTACTTTGGCGACGTGATCACGGGCTTTGCCGTCGGCGCAATAGTCGGCAGCCTGCTCTTTCTGCTCTACAAGCGTATCTCCCGCCACATGCCGCACTCCTCGAGGGTCGTATCGTCGGAGTACACCCGCAGCGGATACCTCGCCGCCGACATCGACCTTCTCGCCTCCGGACTGCTGCTCACCGCCATAGTAGTCTGCATCATAGCCACCGCATACCCGGCGTGCTGAGCCGGATGCACCGAGGCCGGGAATGAGCGAAAGAAAAGCTGTCCGCAAGTCTCCGCCATCAGAGCAGATTACCGGCATTACGGCCGGGCACACAATTATTAATATAAGCACTATTTACCCCAACTACTCCGCCGGCGGCATGCACCGCCGCCTCACAGCGCGGAGAATAACATTCCGAAAATGAAGAAACTTCTCAATCCTTGGGTCGACGTGCCCAATTACAACTGCATCGGCTGCAGCCCGCATCACCCGTTCGGCTTCCACCTGCAATTCTACGAGGACGGCGACACCATCATATGCCACTGGAAACCGACCCAGAACTATCAGGGATGGATAAACACCGTGCACGGCGGCGTGCAGGCGCTTCTGCTCGACGAGATATGCGGCTGGACAGTGAGCCGCATGATGCAGACCGTCGGCGTGACGACCAGGATGGAGACCAAATACCTCAAACCGGCGCTCACCACCGACCCGCTGTTCACGCTCCGCGCCCGCATCACAGGCCAGAAGCGCAACATAGTCACCATCCATGCCACGCTCACCAACTCCGAGGGCGTGCTGTGCACGGAGGCCACCTGCGACTACTTCACGATCACCAAAGAGAAGTCCATGCGCGACATGCATTTCCGGGAGTGCCGCGCCGAAGGCGAATAGAGGGCCCGAAGCTATCACTAACAGATAATCGGGGACATGGACAACTTTGCCGCGATAGATTTCGAGACCGCCAATCAGAATCCCTCCAGCGTCTGCAGCGTGGGGATTGTGACCGTGCGCGGGGGCATTGTCGCCGATAAATTCTACAGCCTGATATTCCCCCGCCCCGACTACTTCTCCTACTGGAACACGCGTGTGCACGGCCTGAGGATGGAGGACGTGGAGGACGCACTACCCTTCCCCGATGTATGGCGGCAGGTGACGGGCATGATCGACGGCCTGACGCTCGTGGCACACAACAGCCGGTTTGACGAGGGGTGCCTCAAGGCAGTGTTTCAGAAGTACGGCATGATCTACCCCGGCTACCGGTTTCTCTGCACCTGCATCGCCGCGCGCCGCAGGCTGAAAGGCGTCCTGCCCAACTATCAGCTGCACACCGTGGCGGCCTACTGCGGCTTCGACCTCCTTCATCATCACAACGCTCTGGCCGACGCCGAGGCCTGCGCCGCCATTGCCCTGAGGCTGCTCTGAGAGAAGCGGCCGAAAAAGGCTTTTCCTATAAAAGACGCCGAACCGAAAAGGCCCGCCAATATTGCTCCTGCTTTCTGTAAAGCGCGTAAGATTTTACTAAAAGCAGTTATAAACATATATCTCAAGCGATATAATTCTTAATAGCTATTAAAGTAGTAGTACTATCGCTTGCGATATAAAATATTTCCCTTATCTTTGCCTGCGTAATGAGAAAATTATTAATCCTCGCCTTGCTGCTCGTCACGACAACGTGCGGCATGGCACAAAAAACACATAAGAGAATGAAAACAGTGTATGATTTCAGCCTTCAGGACAAGAAAGGCAACAATGTAAGCTTGAACGAGTATAAGGGCAAGGTGCTGCTCATCGTCAACACGGCCACGGGCTGCGGCTTCACCCCGCAGTATGAGGACCTCGAGGCGATGTATCACGAGCTCAAGGACAAAGGACTGGAGATCCTCGATGTGCCGTGCAACCAGTTCGGCCATCAGGCTCCCGGCACGGACGACGAGATCAAGGAGTTCTGCACGCTCAAGTTCGGCGCCGACTTCCCGCAGTTTAAGAAGAGCGACGTGAACGGCGCAAACGCCCTGCCGCTGTACACATGGCTCAAGAGCCAGAAGCCCTGCCTCGGCGGATATGAGGAGAAGCTCGCCGCCATCATGGAGAAGCTCTACAACGAGGCCAATCCCGAGCCCCGCAAGAAGGACGACATACAGTGGAACTTCACCAAGTTCCTCATCGGCCGCGACGGTCAGGTGATAGCACGCTTCGAGCCGACCGTGGACATGAAGGAGGTGAAGAAGCAGGTAGAGGCCGCTCTGTAAGACGCCATGACCGGCAGAGGCAAGACATACGAGCAGCTGAGACTGGACCATCAGCTCTGCTTCCGGCTCTACACGGCCAGCAGACTGGTGACGCAGGCTTACGAGCCGTACTTCCGGCCTCTCGGCATCACCTACACGCAGTATCTGGTGCTTCTGGTGCTGTGGGAGGAGGACAGGCTGCCCGTCAACGACATCGGCAAGCGCCTCTACCTGGGCATCAACACCATCTCGCCGCTCATCAGGCGCATGGAGCGTCTGGGCCTCGTCGGCAGGCATGACAGCGACGTCGACAAGCGCCAGCAGATAGTATTCCTCACCGACAAGGGCAAGGCAATGAAGCGCAAGGCGGCCGCGATCCCCTCCTGCATGATAGGAAAATTCAGGGATCACGGGGTAGACACAGACAAGCTCCTCGGCATCGTCCCCGTCCTCGATGATTTCATCGCCGGGATGTCCCAAGCGGGCAAAACGCCAGACATTGACAGTCAGGGATAAGGCGAGGTTATCTGCCGCTATAAACTACCGATTAACACAGCCCTCAAGGGGTAGAAAGCAAGGTTCACTCATCAGAAGAGGAGCCTTGCTTTTTTATTGGTAAAGTTTCGCTCTTAAAAGCAAGCGGGACAGTCGTTGGATTGAAGTCCTGCCGGAAGCAAAAGAAGCCGTGAACACAGTACGGGCGAGGATTTGCCCGCGCCAGAGCTTTAGATTCATCCGCTAGGCCCCGACTCCGTAGATCAGGCAACAGATCACCGGCCCGCAGGGCTATATGGGCTATCCTAAAGAATGAATATCCGGCACCTGAGACGATGGTTATTGATCACTGAAATGCACGTACAAATCGGCTTTGTAAATCACTGAAAATCAAGACCCGCAGAAGGGGAAAATTACATTTGAGACGTTTTGGAACATCTCAAATGTAGTTTTCCTCAGGTGCCTTGTGAGGTCTAGCGTATGCGGAACGATTTTGGAGAGATTGGGGAGTGCCTTTTGCTACAAGCGGAAAAAGCGCACGATTTTCGAATGACAAAGATACATTAGCAGGCTTAGGCGCGACAACTTCCGATAAGGGTAAACTTCTTCGCATTTCCGGACTCCGGAAAAGGCGATTTACGGGCCTCGGTAAATATCTGAAAATCAAGGCTCGCGGAAGGGCAAAATTACATTTGAGACGTTTTGAAACATCTCAAATGTAGTTTTCCTCAGGTGCCTTGTGAGGTTCCGCGCATGCGGAACGATTTTGGAGATGTACGATTGAGATGTTCATTTCGATATGATTACTTCCGCCTTTTATGCATTCCGTAGAGCATGCGACAGGAACAGCGCAAATCGAAACAGCGCGAAAAATCGGCTACGCCTCTCCGCCCTACTAATCAAGCATAACTATGTTTACCGGAAGGTAATAATCTCAAACCGGGACAGGACCAAAGCGGACGTATGCACGGGGAAACATTCGCCGCAGGCGATACGGAATCAGTAAAACGCATTCGCCGCCCCTGCTCACCGCATTCCGAGACACCGACATAGCTGCCCTACTCTCCTTCGTCGCGGTGCTCGAAGATGAGAGCCGTAGCGTAGGCGGCGATGCCCTCGCCGCGGCCCGTGTAGCCGAGGCGCTCGGTGGTGGTGGCCTTGACCGAGACGTCGCTCACGGGGATCTCAAGGCAGGAAGCGATGATGGAGCACATGGCGGGGATGTGGTCCCGCAGTTTGGGCCGCTCGAGGCAGATGGTGACATCTACATTCCCTACGGAGAAGCCGTGAGAGCGCAATATCCCGAGCGTGGCGCGCAGCAGAGCCTTGCTGTCGGCGCCGAGATAGCGGTCATCGGTGTCGGGGAAGTGGTAACCGATATCCCTGAGGGCTGCCGCGCCGAGCAGCGCATCGATAAGGGCGTGGAGAGCCACGTCGGCATCGCTGTGGCCCAGCAGGCCGCGTTCGTAATCTATCTTCACTCCGCCCAGCCAGAGCTCGCGGCCCTCGACGAGGCGGTGGACATCAAATCCCAAACCTGTACGCGGAATCAATAGCATATTTCTGAAAATAAAAAAGCGGAGGCGTTCTCCGGAGCTCCGCTTTGATTGTGATATATTCGTAGTTGTCTTATCAGCGCCGCCTGTTGAAGAGGTCGCGTATGCCGTCGAAATCGAAGGCGAGGGACACACGCAGCGTCTGGTCGAGAGGGTTGCTTGCCGCCGTGCTGAGTACATAGCCGGCATCGAGGGAGAACACATTCATCCTGAATCCGGCACCGACGGTGAAGTACTTGCGGTTGCCCTTGTCCTTGTTCTCATCGTGATAGCCGGCGCGCAGGATAAATTTGTCATTATATATGTACTCTGCGCCGATGCTCCACTGTATCTCCTTGAGCTCCTCGCTAAATCCGTCGGGGGCATCGCCGAAGCTCTTAAATATGCCGGTGATGGGCGACATGTCGTAGTAGTCCTTCTGCAGGCGCTCCTGATAAGCCTCGTCGCTCTCATCGTCCTTCTGCCGCGGCATGGTGGGCACGAGGAGCTTGTTGAGGTCAAGGGAGATGGAGAATTTGTTGTACTCGTTGATGGGGACGAGGTAACTGGCACCTATGCGCAGGTTCGTGGGCAGGAAGTAGGAGTTTTCATCGCCGTATTTCACCTTACTGCCCACATTGCTGATATTCATACCGAGAGCCAGCTGACATTCGCGGCTGCCCATGATGACATACTTGTTCCAATAGAGGCCGATATCGGCGGCAAAGGCGTTGCCGGGCTTCACGTCATCGGAGTAGTGGCCGCTGAGGTCGGAGTAGATGTAGCGGAGGGCTATACCGGCCGAGAGGTTTTCGCTCAGCATGCGCGACACGCCGACGTCGAAGGCGAGCTCATAGGGCTTGATGGTGAGGTTGTCGCCTGCGTCCACCTCGCCGAGCGAGAAATAGCGCAGGGAGGAGGACAGGGCCGTGTAATCGCCGAGCCTCATGTATCCGGCCACATAGCCGAGGTCGATATCGTTGACTATCTTGCGGAGCCACGGGGTATAGTTGACTGCCAGGCCGGCGCGGCTGATACAGAATGGATATTTGGCCACATTCCAGGCCTGCGAGTTGACATCCGGGTCGGTGGCAACGCCGACGTCGCCCATACCTCCGGCACGTGCGTCGGCTCCGATCTTGAGGGAGTTGACTGCCGTGCTGACCGGGTTGAACTGGTCTTTATCGCCGTCTGCCCATGCTGCTACGGAGAAGGTGAGAAGCAGGGCCAGCAAAGTTGTTATCTTGATTCTCATAAATTCGTTGTTGTGATTGACACAATTATAAAACTACAGAAAGCCCTATTTATTGTTTATCACGATGAGTTTCTTGGTTTTTGACGTCACACCGCCGCCGTCCTCGCTCACGGAGACGCGATAGAGGTAGACACCGCCGCCGACACGCGCTCCGGAGGCGTTTGTCAGGTTCCACGTCACGGGATAGTGGCCGTAATCACTGCTGCCGGTGGTCGTGGTGCGCCATACGAGCTGTCCGTAGGAATCGTAGACCTTGACGGTGAAGGTCATGTCGGTGAGCGGGCGGTCGTATGAGATGTTGAAGACGGCCGTTGTGGTGGCGGGATTGGGATTGCAGCTCACATCGAGGATGTTGGGCGCGAGGCCGCGCACGGCTGTGAAGTTGAGCAGCGTGGAGGAGGAGTTGCCCAGCATATCCCAGACGCGGAAATAGAGGCGGTGGGGTCCGGGCGCGAGCTCCGGTATCGAATAGCTCACGCTGCCGCTGGTGAATGTACCGAAGTCGTTGGTGAAATAATCGTTGAGCACATAGGACGTTGCGGGGTCGCCGTCGATAGTGAGCTCTATGTCGTGGCCCACGCCGCTGCCGGTAGCGTTAATGCCGCTGCTGTCGGAGAGGAGGGCCACAAAGTAGGGCGTCGTATTGGTCTTGTCGCCGTCGCGGAAGTCAGGATTGTTGAGGTAGACGAACATGGCCGGGCCGATGGTGTCTCCCGCGAGCGATGCGGAGGTGTTGATGGCGAAGTTGGAGTTGGCGCCGTGGTTCTCCGCTGAGCGGTCGTTGCTCACGGCGTAGAGGCTCATAAGACAGGTAGCCGTGGAATAGCTTGCATCGACCGAGACGGGGAACTGGAGGGTGAAGCGGCCGTCGCGCACCGAGTCGGAGCCCTCGAAGAGGCGGCGCGTACGTGTGCTGAAGGTGAAGGGCGTCTGTCCGTTGCCAGCATTGTCCTTGCAGGTCACTGTCTCCAGTTTGTCGTAGATGGTAGCGGTCACTGTGCCGTTGTAGGTCGTCTGCCTGACGCCCGAGGGCGAGGCTACATGGCCCACGACGGTGGCCACAGAGCCTGCGGCCAGATCGATGCGCGAGAGCAGGGCCGACTTGCCGTTGATGCTGTCTATCACCACCCGTCCCGTAGGTCCGGCCAGGCTGAGAGCCGGGTCACCCGTGAGCACATACTTGAGCTTGTTGATGGAGAAATCGAGCATCGAGGACGAGGATACGAGGGAGCACTTGGCGGCTGTCAGCGCAGAGCCCATGGGCATGAGGCGGCCGTCGCTCTGCTCGCTCAGCATGTTGCGCATCAGGTAGGTGTTGAGGTAGAGATTGCGCGTAGAGTAGACCGAGCGCGTGGCGCCGATGAAGGCGACGGGGCCGCCCTCGTTGAGCACGCTGACCTCGCCGATAGTCTCCTCCTGAGAGTCGAACGGGGTTATCTCGCACGAGGAAGTGACCCACACAGAGGGATTGGCTGACTTGAGAGTCTTGAAATCGTTGAGCAGGAGGACCTTCTCGTGGGAAATGGAGGACGGGGCGCCGTGGCCGGTGTAGTTGAACAGCAAGACACCGTTAGTCATGTAGCTCTTGAGCTCCTTGGTGATGTCTGGATACGTGTTTCCGGTGGAAGTCCGCACCACATTGTACGAATCCCAATAGACACGCCTCACATCATAACCGCTGTGATTTTTCTCAATGTCGGAGGCGATGTTCTCGGCGTCGGACATGAGCGAATTGGTAGTGACATCGTCGTCGCCCATGACGATGATCTTGTTTTTCCACGCCCCGACGTGAGCGTTGTACATATAGCCGATGGTCTTATCCACCATGACGCGGGCCTCGGCAGCCGTCCTGACGGGGAATCGTCCCACTGCGACATCGGGCTTCTCGGAGGTAAGGGTGCGCCCTTCCCCGTCGTCGAGGTAACAGAAGTAATCGTCGGTGACATAGCAGGAGATCTCGTTGATCGAGTTCCACGACTCGTAGCAGAGGAGGAAGTCATCGGGCGAGTAGTTCTGCCAGTCGGTAGTTATCATGCGATTGTCCCAGGCGGCGTCGCCGAAGAGCAGCAGGAAGCGCGGCATGTCGGCCTCGGTAGCGGCGCGGTCGTAGAGCATCTTGAGGTAGCGCCGGTAGGCCATCGCGTCGGGAGTGCCGGAGGAGAACTCATTGTATATCTTGTCCGCCTCCACGACGCGTACCCTGAGGGAGTCGTGCGCCACATGGGCCGCGGCGAGCCGCTGAGCCTCGGCGGTGAGCGCTCCGCTTGCGGGCACGATGATCACCATGTCGACGGCGCTGTCACCGTGCAGGTCCTGCGAGGCGATGGTGCCCACAAGCTGCGGTTCGGGGAAGGTGGCGGAGGTGTTGACCGCCACGTAAGAGTCCGTCACGTCGGGCAGCGTAAAGGTCAGCGTGGAGCCAGAGAGAACAGCGCTCACGCTCTGCTGCGGACGCCCTGCGATGCCCAGGCGCCACACCTTGGTGTCGGCCGTAGCCGAGGCGACGGAGTAGGTGCCTGCGCCGCTGTGCGAGGGGTCAGTGATCTCGAGAAACGGCGAGGACATGTTGAGCAGGCGGGTATAGTTGAAGCGGATATAGTCGAGGCGGGCGGCGTGGCCGGAGGTCGTAGTGAAGCGCACGCTGTTGGTGGCGCCGAGATTGTCGGTGGTGTATGTGCGCTCCATCATGCGGGCCTTATAGCCCTGCTCGCCGAGATTGCTACGGTTTAGGAGCGGGATGGTCATCGTGCCAAGCTCCGAGCCGTTGAGCTCCGTGGCGACCGTGGTGGCCGACGAGGCGTCGGACGCGGAGAACACGACGGTCACTGCGGCCTGCTCACCGGAGACGATGTCGGGCGCTGCGAGCGTGTAAGCCTTCGTATTGCCCGTGGCAAAGTCGTAGGAGTCGAAAAACTGCTGACCGCCGGTATACCAGCTGTAGGCATCACGCTCGTAGAGCGCATGCCAGGGAATGGTGGTGCGCGGCTCGTCAGTGGCGGTAGCGGTAGGCGCCGTCTCCATGGTGGCCGGACTGTCGCCCTCCGTGAGGAAGTAATAGGCGTAGGAGGAGTAAGGATTGTTGACATGGCGCCAGCGGCTGCGCACATAGCGCCAGCGTGTCACACCCTCTGAGTAGAAGAGGAGCCTGTCGCCCGTGCGTTCGAGGGGAATCTCCTGCAGGTCGTCGTAGTCGGGTTTTGTGCCGCTGTAGGTGATGACCGAGTCCTGCATCAGTCCGCCGTAGCCGTACAGCTTCACGCGCGAGGGATCAGAGAAACCGGCCTTGGATAGGAACGACTTCGTGAGCTGGTAGACGCCGACGGCATCCACGCGTATCTTGACCCACTTGCCCGAGGCGAGCACGGAGTGGGCGGCGTAGCGCGAGGAGGTCGTAGTAGAGGAGGCCTTTGTGGCGCGCGAGGAGGCCTGCGTCACGGCAGCGCGCGAGGCGGCCACAGCGCCGGAGACGGGTGTGCGCGTCACGGCCAGTTTGCAGCTCGTCAGGCGCATCAGCACACCGTCCTTTCTGACGAAGGGCGCGAAGCTCACATCGAGCGATCCTACCTTGCGCTCCACCGTCAGCACGCTCTCGATGGCTATCGTGTCAGCCACGGTCGTACCGTGACGGCGCAACAGGCGTACTTCCTGATCCGTGAGGCGGCTGTAGACGGGATACTCGATAGTCACGGCAAACCGGTAGCCGGCGTAGTCCGCCCCCACGGGGATACGCGTGGAGAACAGAGGCAGAGCCCCGTCGCTCTCTATGGCGAGCCGGGGGATATTGTAAAAGCTCCCCTCGCCTATCACCCTCACGGAGTCCACTCTCTCGCCCCACACGGCGGCGGAGCCCAGCAGCATCGCTGCGGCGAAGAACACGGTAAATATTATGTTGCGCTTCATAATCTATTCATAAGATATTGCGTCCCGGGTCGGGCGCTATTCATTTAATATTATAGCCGAGCAGCTGTCTGCCATTGACAAAGCCCTCGACATGAGTATCGGGGACCACCCTGACAGCCTCAGCGCTGCAGGGCATAAGCAGGATATCGCCCTGACGTATGGAGAAAAATTGCGAGGCGGCCTCTATGGATTCCGCTATGGCGGCCGTGGCGTCCTCTGCGCTCACTTCCCGCCTCTCTGTCCCGAGGGTAAAGGTAAGCGTAAGCCCTCCTTCGTCCAGGGGTGCGAACTCGCCCACTGCCACTGCCCCGTCGAAGCCCTCGGCCGCCGTCGTGGCGGCTCCGCGGCGCTTCATATCGGCCAGCATGTCCTGCATCTCGAGCTTGACGGCGGGCGCTACGGCATCGAAGTAGCGTGTGGCGAAGCGCCGCTCAATGCTCTTGCCGAGGCGGCTGATGCGCACCGCCAGCGCACAGCGCGCTTCGCACTCTCCTCCCCAGTCGGGGATGAACACCGGTTTACCGCGCGTCTGCAGCGCCGTATCGGGGAGCGCGCCCACGCGTGCGCCTTGTGCTTCTATACTACATAACGTATCGGCTCCGCCATTATTGCAGGCCTCAAGAGGGTGTACAATGATAATTTTCACTGCGTAAAGGATTTGTTGCAAATTTATAAATTTCCCTTCATTCGACCGCATTCTGAGCCCTCCGCCGTCAATAAGTTTGGCATGTTGGTCATTTCTGGCCACAATATAATGGGGAATTCCGCCTCGCCGGAGGCGATGACCGCACGCATTGCAGAGACGGAGAGAGCCCATGCGCCGCGAGTCCTATATATATTAATATGCGTGTGCAAGGATTCGGGAGACTGGAATGTGCATGTTCCCGGCGGCTGAAGCCGCCTTCTGAGAACTATGGCAGATTGTATTGGTATACAAAGAGAATGATATGCACCGGAGAGCACGGCACATTCGCCTCGGAAAGCCCGGAAGTCGTCAGGCATAAGTATTTGAAAATCAACGTCTGCAAAAGGCCAAAACTACATTTGAGACGTTTTCAACTACCTCAAATGTAATTTCACTCAGGTCCTATGTGAGTATCCGCATAAGCGGAAGGTTTTTTCTGATGTGTGCATAGAGTGCTCCCGGCGATATGCGTAACCATCCTTTTATGCATTCCGGCGTACGCCCGAAGGCGGGGCAGTCTGCGTGCGCCGGGAAATCTTATTCGAGGGTGTGGGGAGAGGTGATTTATTGCCTTATAAATAGAAACGAATACGCAAGCCGCCGGCGCGCCGGGCAATATGCAAAAGCCCGCCTGCCGAAAGCGCGGCGCGATGGCTCAGAGGGAGAGCTTGGCAGAGGCTGTGGTGCCGTCGCTCAGCAGGGCGCGGGCAATGATGACGCCGCGGACGCCCGGCCTGATGGTGAGCGATGTGCCCGAGCCCTTGGCGCGGGCTATCTCGGCGCCGTCGGAGCTGCTGAGGATGATCTGCCGGATGGGGACGGGGGCGCGAAAGGTGGCTCTGCCATCCCTGACGGTCGCCGAGAGCGAGGCGGTGGTGCGCACGGCCGCGATGCCTGTGGAGGAATCGGCGGGCTTGAGGCGCAGCTCGATATAGGTGCGCGAGCGACTGCTGTTGACGTCGGGGATAGTCTCCGCCTGCACCGTCGTACCGGTCACGCTGATCACCTCGACGGCGGCGGCCATCCGCTCATCGAGCGGCAAAGTGTCCTTGCCCAGCACGCTCCACGGTATGGCAGCCTCGATGGTGTAGCTGTAGGAACCGTTGGTGATGGCGTAGTGAATGGCATCGCTCTCAGCGCTCACCCAGCGGTTTATCGTCCCCTTCTGCAGCTGCACGGTGCTGTCGCGGCGGAACAGGAGGCTGTACATGCCGCTGCGGATGGCTGTGCCGCAGATGTTATTGGCGTCGAGGAGCAGGCGCACGGCGTCGCACTGTGTACCGCTCTTGTCGCGGGTAGCGTCGCGCACATAGGCGGTGAAATAGAGCGAGTCGGCATCGTAGGCGAAGTCGGCGCGCACGGTGTTGCCCGTCGTGGTGCCCATCTTGATCTGATTGCCCGTCGTGGTGAGGTATCCGTCGGTGGCTGTGACAGAGCCGTCGACGGTGGGATGGGCGAAGGGCGCCTGAAGCTGGTCGCAGAGGTAGCCCTTGATCATCCTGATCTGTCCGCCCTGCCCGCAGACGGCCACGACGACGCTACTGTCGATGATGGCGAGCGAGTTCCATAGCTGCTCCACGCCGTCGGCGGCGTAGAAGGGGCTGCTCAGGGCCTTGAAGCCGCGGGCGTACTCATCGCCCACGGCGACGCGCATTGTGAGCCCCGTGCGGCCGTAGGACGACTGGTAGGAGAGGATGGTGGGCCCGGAGGGCATCTGCCTCAGGTAGGGCGCGCCGCCCTTGGCCAGGGGGCAGTAGGTCAAGTCGAGCGTCTTGGCGCGGTTGCTGCTGCTGCCGCTCACATAATAGTCGTGCCAGTTGGTCCGGAGGTCGCAGCGCACTGTGGTGGGGAAGAAGTCGTTGTAGCCCGACCAACCATTGTCCTCGATGGCGAGCACTATGCTGTCGCCTCCGTTGAGGAGGATGGGGCACGGCATGCCGTCGCGATAGCCCGCACGAAACGAGACTTTCTCCGGAGAGCTCCATGTCTGCCCTTTGTCAAAGGAGCGGCAGAGGGAGATCTGCTGCTCGCTGCTGCTGGTATAGGGGCCTTCGTCCGAGTAATAGAGCTGCACCTCGCCGGATGGGAGCTCGAGGAGCGTCGGTTCCCAGCATCCGTCGCTGAAGGTGGTATCGGCATCGTAGACGAAGATCTCGCTGCTCCACGTGCGCCCGTTATCGGTGCTGCGCTTGCAGCGTATGCCAAAGTGGCGGTCGGCGGTGTACGGCGTCGAGGGCCGCGGGTTGTAGGCCACGATGATGGTGCCGTCGGAGAGCTGTATGAGGTCGGGCGTGCAGTTGGGCACATTATTCGAGTTGATGGCTATCTTGCGCGGACTGCTCCACGAGCGGCCGCGATTGTAACTTGTAGCCACGTTGATGCCGCCCGACTCGCACACGGCCATGAGCCGCTTGTCCTGCAGCTGTATCATCCTCGCATATCCGCCGGAGGAGAACACGGTGGAGAGGGACGAGAGATCCCAGAATATGCGCGGACCCTTGTAGGGCGTAGCGCCCTTGCTGATGCCAGCGAAACACATCGCCGCCACGGCGGCTATGACAAAGAATAACTTTCTCATATCTTATAGTTTGTATGCCAGTTCTATTCCGGGGCTAAATTACAAAGTCTTTTGTTATGGCACACTCTCAGGACACAGGAAAATCAATATCTTCTCATCATGCTCCCGGACTTCCTTACCAATAAGACTGCGATTTTTTACATAACGTACGGCATCCGGAGCATTCAGAGCGGGAGAAACTGCAACTTCTTCAAATTTTTACTATAAAAAACTTTGATTTTTCAGAAAAAAATGCTGCTTGATAAAAACATTTTGCATCTTTGCATATATCAATCTCATCAAGAGTGCATGTGAAGAGTGGGATTCGGTATGCAAGAGTCGAAATTGTTAAACAACCAATACCAAAAAACAATGAAAACAGTAACCAAGTTTCTGTCCACTGTGTTCATGACAATGCTCATGACTCTGGTGGGCGTCTCAGCCTGGGGCAGAGTCATCCCGATGGATGTTATCGAGGATGTCTATGGACTCAAGGGCGGAGACACAATCTTCATTCAGGGCCGCTGGAATACCACCGAGGCGGACATGACCTCCAGATGGGTCAGTGTGTATTATCCCAGCGAGGAGACCGACAGTGTGGCCGCCGTTAATGCCGCCACGATAGGCGACAGGGCTGCCATAGTGCTCGAGGACGCCGGTGTCACATTCTCCTACACCAATACGCTTGGGGAGACACACGAGCTCAAGGGTTTCTATCTCAAGAGCCTGATGACGGGGGACTACCTCTCCAAGACAAGCGCCGAGTCGGGTGAGAATTATGCGTCTGCCATAGGCTTCACCAAAGAGAAAAGCACGGTGTGGTATTTCGACAAGGCTATAAAAGTCGCCACGGACGAAGCTACAGAGTCGAAATACGACGCATCGCCAGCAAATGCATTCTATGTGATGACGCTTGCGGGCGACAAGACTCCGCTGTTCCTCAACAACAACTACAACAACGGCACCGGCTATTATTTCCGCGTAGCCACATTTGACAACTCTACCGTATGGCACGAGATCGACAGCGCCTACGATGACACCTCCCTGGAGGGCGCCATAAGTGACCTCGACGACCTCTACACCGTATGCGCTTCGCTCAGCACGGCCGAAGGCACCAATCCCGGATTCTGCGACCACGACTATCTGATAGCCCTGCAGGACGCCGAAGCCGACGCTCAGGACGACTCGAAGCTCGGCTCGGTAGAGGATGTGAAGGCTGTCTACAACAAACTGCTCAAGGCCTACCTCGACTTCACATATCGCGGCCTTGTGCCCGTAACCGACGGTTACTACTACTTCGTGAACAGCGATCCGGAATACAAGGCTCTCGAAGAGAACGGCACACAGATAGCCCTGCTCACCAAGAACAAGAACGAGATATGGTGGGCTTCGCTCGACTCTCTCAACGCCGCTTATATATGGAAGATCAAGAGCGCCGGCAATGGCTACTATACGATGCAGAACCTTGGGACGCAGGAGTTCGTAGAGAACGGCGCGCAGAACGTGGGCGTATTCACCACGACGGACACTGCAACGATCAGGCTGAGAGACCTGGGTGCCGGACAATGGGCTGTATATGTGGCGCGCAACACCACATCCTCGGAGGTGGATATGCACTACATCCACGCCTACGGCCACGGCGCGAGCGCCGCGACGGGACACATCACCTGTCTCTACAAGCCTCTGGCAAACGATCACTCTGGCTGGTATATGTACAAGGTGCCCAAGGCTATCGGCGACAGCCTCGCGCCCAAGGACGACGAGATAAAGAAGGCCGCCTATGCCGTACAGCTGTCAGACTCCCTCAAGGCGCTTGTCAGCAATGTGCGTCCGGACATCATGAACGCCATCGAATATGATTACACGGACAGCGTGAACGTATCGCCCACCCTTGCCGAAGAGCAGGCCAACGGCTTTGCCGACTGCTTCTCCAACGCCGGTATGAGCGTCGAGAGCGGATACAACTGGGGCAGCGACGGCGACGGCTACACAGGCATTCTGGACTACGACCAGAGCACCTACTTCCACACCACTTACAACAGTCAGCCCTCATGGAGCGACTACAGCATGGACGGCAAGGGCTTCGGCTACAAGACCACCAAGCACACACTCGGCTATAAGCTGAGAGAGAGCGTGGACAATGTGACATTCGTATGGCAGGAGCGCAACGGATGGAACGACGCGCCCGTCAACTTTGACATCGAGGCCAGCACCGACGGCACGACCTGGACACCCATCCTCTACAACTACGACCTCTACACCCATGATGTGGCAGACGGCGTCTACGTGACTGCCGGCCCGTTCAAGCTTAACGGCTCTTACAACTACGTCCGCATCCTTACCGACGGATGCAGTCGCGGACACTTCTTCAACTTCGGCTCGTTCCACATGTACAAGGATATCAAGTACAGCTCCACCTGCCCGGCCGTCAAGGTAGGCGAGGCCGTCTTCGGCGGACTTGTGAACGCATATCTCGCAGGCGCAAAGACCGCCCAGAACGACAGCGTGAGCAACATCCCCAACCTCGAGGCTGCCATCACCAACCTCACAAAGGCCTACGCTACCTATGAGAGCACCGTAGTCGACCCGACAGCGCTCAAGGAGAAGGTGACCGAGGGCAACACGATCCTCGACACATTCCTCTCCAGCGACACTTACATCGGAGCCTATGACTCGAGCGCCGACACCACCGCCCTGCACGCCGCAGTGAGCGACGGCGAGACGCTCCTCAGCACCGGCGTATACACGGAGGACGACCTCGCCAGCAAGACGACCGCCATCGAGACCGCCATCAACGACCTCGCTACACACATCGTGAAGCCCGACCCCAACAAGGTATACAGGATCACCACAGCCGCCGTTGACGAACTGCTCGACTACATCGACGTGGCCCGGTTTGACACAGCTACCTACAAGCAGATAGAGCGCCGCGAGGTATACATCGTAAAGGGCTACGAGGACAATGCCCTCTCGTTCTTCTCCACGCCCGACGAGGTGAACACCGGCAACAGCCACTTCTACTCCGCAGGATGGGACGAGACACTTGCCGCTCCTGAGCTCGGCTACTTCCGCTTCATCAACGTAGGCGACAGCGCATACGCCGTACAGAGCATCTCGACAGGCCTCTACATTCCTGACCTGGTGCAGAGCGCCAACGCAGTTCCTTCGCTCAGGCCCGGACTCTTCACCTTCCAGCCTCTGGGCTACGGCATGGTCTACATGCTGAGCCACAACATGAACACCGGTAAGAACAACAATCAGACACTGCACTTCGGCAACCAGAAATACAGCCAGTATCAGATCGTAGGATACCCCGACAAGACTCTCGGCTCGAAGTCATGCCTGAGAGTGGAGGAAGTGAGCGATGTGGAAATGCCCGAGATAGCACAGGCACAGATCACAGGCACACAGTATACCGTGTTTAATGAGGATCTCACCGGCATCGACGGCGCCGAGATCTACGTACCTACGGGCAAGAGCATCGACTCCGAGGGCAACACCTACATCATCTACAGCACGACCGACAAGGCAGAGGCCGGCAAACCGGTATTCATCGTGCCTGACGATCCGGAGATACCTTACATGGCTACCTTAGGCACCACCTTCACGAAGACTGCTACTGCCGCAGGTCCCGTAGTGGGCACATTCCTTGGCCAGGAGCTCCCGCAGGGCGACGCTATCCTCAGGACCGCAGCCGACAACACTTACAACTGGCTCATCCCCTCTGTAAGCGGTACACAGGTAGGCACCTACTCCGTATTCCTCAACACCGCTGACATTCTCAGCCTGCCGGACGCTTCGATCGACGATGCAGCCCTGACGATGCTTGTCTCCGGTCTGGACGGCAATGCTCTCGTAGGCATAAGCAAGGTTAAGGACGGAGCAAAGGCCACGAAGGCCATCTACACCATCGACGGCGTGAAGCTCAATACCGATGTAGACCATCTCAAGAAGGGCATCTACATCATCGGTAAGCAGAAGAAGGTTATCAAATAACGGATAACAATCCCTCGGCCCTCAGGGCCGGACGCAAAACAGCCCGAAGCGAAATCGCTTCGGGCTGTTTTTATATGCTCTCCCGGGCGCCGTCTAAAGGGCCTCGAGGAATACGCCCTCGTTGGAGCGCATAGGCAGAGAGAAATAGCCGTCGGCTACGGGCTTCAGCACCGTAGTGCTGCTGCCGCGTGTGAGGCGAATCTTTTTAGCGTCTGCCCTGAAGCGGATGATGTGCTCTCCCGGGTGCTCGTCATACATGTCGGCGTTGGAGCTGATGAACAGGGCCTCCGCCCTGCCCCCGCGGCGGGGCTTCATTGTGCCCACGGCGAGCGCCGAGCCGTCGGTGGCGCGGAGGCTGTGGAAGCGCGTGCTGCTCATCTCGTCCCGGTGCGGGAAAGCCAGTGTGTCGAGCTGCCCCACGGGGAAACGCCCCACGAGGTAGGTCTTGATGTTGCGATACTTCATATAGCGCTCAGCCATGTAGTGGATCTCAGAGTTGACCTGGCGGAGCTTGTCATACTGCTGCGTCTTGTGGCCCAGAGTGTCGAGCACCTGATTGTACCACCAGCCGGCCGTATAGCAGGCCCAGATGATCGTCTCCACGCCGTAGGCCATCGCCGTGTTGGCCTGATAGCGCAGCTGATTGGCCGAGAGCCAGAGCTCGGGGCGCGACGAGTTGACCTGCAGGACTATCCAGTGGCTGCGGTCCGTCTTCTTGCAGGCCTTGGAGACCATCGTGAGATTGTCGTAAAACTGGTAGGGAAGGCTGGCGTAGGTGTAGTAGTCGTAGCAGATATAATCCGACGGCACATAGCGGCAGTAGGTGTCCAGATAGCTCTGATAGCTGGTAGCGCCGAGCTGACTCTTGGCTATCTCGTCCGTGTTGTCGGCGGCCGAGGCGTAGCAGGGCATGATGTTGAGGTAGATGAACTGATTGGGGAACATCTCCTGCATCCGGCGCATGATCTTGCCGCAGTGCTCAAAATCGGGCGCTGAGGGCTCGTCGCCCATATCCATGCCCCAGATGGCGGGATGGTCGCGAAACTTGCGGGCCGAGTCCTCGTACATGCTCAGCGGCTGAGCCTTGGCCATAGAGCCCGGCACAGCGCCTCCACCCCACCAGCTCGGCAGCACCCAGGCCACCTCGACGCCGACCTTGTGCTTGTAGAATATGTCGAGCGCCTCTTTATTGTATTCCTGACACAGGAAAAAGTCGATGCCGCAGAGCTTGGCATCCCTCACATTCTCATCGTTTACGGCGTAGGGCTTGAGGAAATAGGTGCCGATGTTGAGACGGCTGCGGTCCATGCGCGGATGGCGCGGATGGACATAGTCCTTCTTGCCCAATGTCGGCTCCTCCTGAGCCTGGACGGATGTGGGCACACCGAAGAGTGCGGGTAGCAACAGAGCTGCCAGTAGTAATGGTTTTCTCATCTTGTTATGGTATTATTTTTTAGTTTGATTAGCGTCCTTATTGTTCTTGGCCTGCTCGGCGGCGGTGATGAGCTTGTCTATCTCCTCGAGCTTATCGCCCATGTTGAGAGCCAGATAGATGTTGTAGAGCGGGCGTCCCCACCAGTCTACCGCGTCGGGCTTGAGCGCGCGATAGCGCTCCATGAATGGCAGGGCCGTGCGCAGCAGTTTGTCCTCGCTTCGCTTCACAGAGCGGAGCTGCTGCAGGGGCATATCGCTCGTCACACGCCCCTCAAGCTCGGAGGCCTTGCCCATGTAGGCGGCGCCGATGTTGTAATATGCGCCCGCATAGGTCGAGTCGGAGGCCACGATGCTCTGGGCCACGGCGATGCAGTCGTCATAGCGCTTCATCTTGAGCAGCACGAGCGAACGCCCGTATTGCGCCATCACCGACCGCGCGTCACGCGCCAGCAGGCTGTCCGAGAGCGCCAGAGCCCGGGCAAACTCGCCCTTGCCGTTGTAATAGTCTATGAGATTGGTAAAGAAATAGTCCTGCATGGGATACTCCCTGACGCCGCTCTTCAGAGCCGCCACCATGGCCGCCGTATCCTTGGCCGCAGCGGCCACGCGCGCCGTGAGCTCCAGCTCCTTCTGACGGTAGACCGTGTCCTGGAGGGCCATCCTGTTGTAGCGCAGAAACTTGTCGCGCTCGCCCGTCTGCCAGGCGCACACCGTGGCCCAGTAGGCCGCGCGTATCAGCTGCAGGCTGTCCTTGGGCTTGACAGGGCGGTCGAAGATGGGATTGCTGCGGATGAGGATGTACATGTCGAAGTATTTGTAGGCCTCGGCAAAGTTCTTCTTCGTCAGGTAAAACTGTCCGCCGTTGTACAGGTTGACATACTGTGAGCGGAGCAATGCGCCGTGCTCGGAGCGGTACTTATATTTCACCTTGTCCTTGCCCTTGGCAGCGGCGGCCTTGCGCTCCATGCTGTCGCACAGCAGCGAGAAATCGTAGAGCCCGTAGATGCTCTTGAAGAGCTTCTCGGTGTCGTAGTTCTGCTTCAGGTAAGCCTTGCGATTGTAGAGCTCGTTGATCTTGAGATTGGCCATCACGCCGTAGTGATAGAGCTCGGGGTCGTCCTTCAGTTTGTCGTTCTTGATAAGCTGATTGACCGTGTTGAGCGGATTCTCCACGGCGCCCTCGTTAGCATCCTTGAGCTGGGCCTTGAGCGTGCGATATTCCTTGCGGGCCAGCGCCGGCACACAGCATAATACCGCCATCAGAAAAAAGAAGGCTTTTCGCATATCCTCACATTTTTGCATGTTTGCAAAATTATAAAATCTCTGCGATTGCCACCCGAAAACCGGCACAATCCTATCAGCGTTTAACATTTCCGCGCCTCTACGGAGGATATAGTTATCAATATGTATAATAATTTTCCGCTCTCCACGCTCCCCGGCCATGCATTCCGCATTTCCTGAGGGGCCTTCTCGGACCCCGGAAAGGCGGTTTTTGACGCCCTTGTATATATCTGAAAATCAGCGTCTCCAGAAGGCCAAAATTACATTTGAGACGTTTTAAACTACCTCAAATGTAGTTTTCCTCGTGTCCTATGTAGTTTTTGAGGAATGCGGAAGTTTTTTTGAAATGAGCCGGAAGGGGCTGCAAAAAGGCGGAATCAGGCCATTAATGAATATTAAAAGCGCCGCAACGCCGATCGCGATGAGAAAGATGAGCTGCAACGCATATCATATTCCCCGCCCGAAGGCCCTGTTCCGGCAGAGCAGGCGTAAATATAGCCTCTTCCCACGGCCGATGACAACACCTGAAGCGTCCGGCCGGGGCGCGGGCTAAAGAAACAAGCACACGTGTATGCGCCGGTCGCGGGATGAAAATTCCGCTGTCCATTCTTTCCGCAGCCTCAGCGAAATGCGTATATTTGCAGACACAGAGCCGTGCGGAGAGCCGCAGGGCCAAATATATTTGAAAATATAGCGTTTGCTATTTATTCGGAACGTTCAGGAAACTTGGCGGTGGAAAGAACAAATCAAGAATAAAGAGCGGACGCCCGCGATATGCGTGGGCGTTTGACTTGTCTTGATTTGTAGGTTTCCGCCAAGTACCTCTGAACGTGGACGAGTTCATACGTCCACGTTTTGCGTTTATGGGGTGCTTGCGGGAGCCGCGTTTACAGAATAATGTGCATACGCATTAATAACTGAAAACTATTAATGCTATGGCAAATCAGAACTTAGGCAAGGCCAAGAAGGCAAAGAACGATGAGTTCTACACGCAGCTTGCAGATATTGACAAGGAGATGCAGGCGTATATTGATTATAACCCCGACGTATTTCGCGACAAGACTATCCTCCTGCCGTGCGATGATCCGAAGACGAGCAACTTTACCAAGTTTTTCGCGGCCAACTTTCAGCTCTTCGGCATCAAAAAGCTTATCAGCACCAGCTATGCTCCCGATGCCAAGAAGGCCAAATACGACATTGCTCCGTCGTTGTTCCCTGACGAGGAGAATGACCCGAAGTATGACCCTTCGAAGTGGCAGACTAAGGGCAAAATCTTTGTCCTCGACCGCGACGTCAACGGCGACAGCCACATCAACATCGATGATCTGCAATGGAAATACCTCGAGGGCGACGGCGACTTCCGCAGCCGCGAGGTAATGTCCCTGCGCGACGAGGCGGACATCATTATCACCAATCCGCCGTTCTCCATGTTTCGCGAGTTCTTGAAGTGGATAATGGATGCTGGTAAACAATTCTCCATCATCGGCAACATGAACGCCATTACCTATAAGGAAGTATTCCCGCTGATTAAGGACAATAAGATATGGTTAGGAAATGGATTCAGTGCCGGCAATGCATTCTTTGCCACTCCAAATGCTGAAAAATACAAAGATGGAGTACTTCAAAGTAATGGCCTTGTAAAGTTTAGGAACTGTTGTTGGTACACCAATATTGAGCACGGGCGCAGGCACCAACCTCTTACGCTTATGACCATGGCCGACAACAAAAAGTTCAGCCCGCACAAGAGCATAAAGGAGAACGGGTATCAGCACTATGACAATTACGACGCCATAGAAGTACCTTATACCGACGCCATCCCTTCGGACTACGACGGAGTAATGGGCGTACCTATATCCTTTCTCGACAAATATTGTCCGGAGCAGTTTGAAATAGTCAATGCCAACGACTACAGAACGTCCGAAAACGTGCGAATAAAGCCCCATGGCCTCATAAAAGACAAAGAGGCGACAATAACCATATTTGACGGGCAAAACGCCGAGAGAGAGAGAGAGAAGAGACGAGTACGCACAACGTACGCACGGATATGCATCAGACGAATTGCTTGCTCCGGGAAGTGACGGATGGCACGTTGACGGTAAACGCAAATACGCACGTATCTTTATCCGCAAGCTACTATGATATGGTGGCCAGGCCTGTTATCGCCGGCAGGGAAGTTTACCGCAGAGTATTTATCCGGAAGAATTAAGAATTCCGGATTTGGGAAAGAAGACAGAACATAAACAAACTCGCGTCCTCGTTCAATAGTTACGATATGGTTTTCAAACAAAATTCGTGTACCATAATGGTACAATATAATAAATACATTGTATATTTGTAGCGTAATTGAAAAAGAGAAGGATATGATAGTACTTACAGGAAGAGAGTTTAGGGCAAACCAGGCAAAGTACGTGGGTGTTGCTCAAAGTGGAGAGGATGTAGTTGTGAAGTCACGTGTAGGAAGTTTCCGCATAGTTCCCATTGCCGAAGATGATATAATCATAAGCAAGAACAATCTGTCTGAGAGCCTTTACAGGGCGTTGCTCGAAGTAAAAAACGCAAGAGAAGGCAAAGGCAAATTGTTAAGCTGGGAGGACTTTAAACATGAAATGGAGCGTTGACTTTACCATAGAGTTTCTCCGAATGGCAAAACCATTGTGGAAGAAATACAAGAGTCTAATGGAAGACCTTGATCATTTCATAAATTCATTAGCAGAAGATCCCTTTCAAGGAGATATTCTCCAGCCCGGCATACGCAAAATAAGGGTGGCGATAAAGTCAAAGGGTGGCGGTAAGTCGAAAGGAGCCCGCATCATTACGCTAACATTCGCTATCGATGAGGATAATGGCAAGGTCGCATTACTGCTCATCTATGACCACAATCAAGCTGATACCGTTGACCGCAAGATGGTCAGGGTTGTCGCAAAGAAACTTGGATATGATGTAGACAAATTGCAAGGAAGTGGGAAAATGAAATAGACAAAACTATGAAAACGACATTACGCACTGACATTACCGTTGCAGAGCTCTGCAAGGGCTTTGTATATAACGAGATTGAGGGCAAGGGACTTTACGGGTGGAACGGCAAACTTATCATTCAGCCCGAATACCAGCGCAACTACATCTACAACGACGGCAAGAAAGACGTGGCCGTCGTGGAGTCCGTGCTGCGTGGCTTCCCGCTCGGCTTGATATACTTCACTCTCCGAGATGACGGCATGTACGAGGTACTCGACGGACAGCAGCGCATCACCTCACTGGGTCGCTTCCTCACCAACAGGCTCACATTAGATTACGAAGGCAATGTATATAACTACAGTTCACTTCCGGTAAACTTGCAGCAAAAGTTCTCCGAGACGACATTGACCATATATATCTGCCAGGGTACGGAGAAGGAAATAAAGGATTGGTTTCAGATTATCAATATCGGCGGTGTGCGGCTCAATGACCAGGAGATGCGCAACGCCGTCTACTCCGGTCCGTTTGTCACGGCGCTCAAAGCGCTGTATTCCAACTCTCAGAACCCCATGCAGCAGAAGTGGAGACACTATGTCAAGGGCGACCCGAAGCGTCAGGAGGTGATGGAGACGGTGCTCGCGTGGGTGAGCCGCAACAACATAGACGGCTACATGGCCGCGCACCGGCACGAAGGAGATATCAGCCCCGTAACCTCCTATTTCGACAGTGTGATAGACTGGGTAAGCGGCGTATTCCCCACACTTTATCCAGAACAGCGCGGCCTGCCGTGGGGAGACTTGTACGAGCGCTATCACGACAAGCCATACAACCCAGAAAAGACAGACGCAGAAGTATCCCGCCTCATGGCCGATGAATATGTGACCAACAAGAGAGGTATCTTTGAATATCTGCTTGGCGGCAGCACCGACACTTCGCTACTCTACATCCGGCTCTTTGACAATCACACTATCAAGACGGTCTACGAGCGGCAGACAAAAGAAGCGAAGGAAAAAGGCGAGAGCAATTGCCCGCTGTGCGCAATCTCCGATGGGCCCAACAAGAACCGTATATACAAACTATCGGAAATGGACGCCGACCATGTGACGGCCTGGAGCAAAGGCGGAAGCACCAATATCAGCAATTGCCAGATGCTCTGCAAGACGCACAACCGCGCCAAGGGCAACAGATAATAGCCGGAACGGATGATGTTATATTCAATGTTATAAGCAAATGGAAATCGATGCTTATTACAAATCGTTTACAACACAGCGGTATTTCTGTTGTCCCGGTTGCCACATGGGGAGATGTTAATTCCTTGAAATGGGCATTATCGGGACTACCGAAACATAGTATTATTGCCGTCTGCGGTGTAGGGCACAATAAGAGCAAAGGTGCATTATCACTGTGGAATTATGCTCTGCAGGAGCTGGAACGTCAGCTGGAGCCAACAAACATATTAAATGTGCATTGACTTTGATTGGGGGCATACGCACAAAAACGACGGGGTCGGCTGCGACGGCAGGATATTCCCCAAAGGTGTAGTTCATGTTCAGACTTATAAGGTTGAAAGCGACAGTTCCATAACTCGCCTATCCAACAACGCCCGGTACATGAGCGACAATGAGATAAAAAAGTATGGTCCTATTATAAAGGCATTCAATCCCAAAGTAAAATTCAGACCATAGTATGCCTCATTTTAGGGGCTTGCACAGAGGCGGAGGCGTGAAGCTTTTCCGGCGGCGAAGTGAAGCACAATGCCGGCGACGCGAGAGGTGCGGGCTAACGGAAGGTGCACACTATCTTGTGGCGGCCGCTGACGCAGGAGAAGTTGCGCCGACCGTCAGCATCCGTGGCGGGCGTGATGCGCTCCCCGTCCATTGTCGCGCACTGCAGTGCTGCGCCGGAGAGTGAGTTGGTTATCTCGTCCACATTCAGCAGAGCCTTCGTGTTGGCCGGCACAGTGATGTCCGCCTCGACGCGACGGTTCGACACACTCACGCTCACCGAGATGCGGCCGCTCATGGTGGTCACCCATCCCCCGGCGTGGCTCAGCGCTCCGAGGCGCGGCGTGATGGCGAACGCGGAGAAGGCCGGGGCTGTCGGCGTGATGCCCAGCACACGGCGCATGAGCAGATTGGCCGGCGCGGTGGCCCACGCGTGATTCCAGTCAAGGTTAGGCTTAAACTGCGCGTCCCAGTCCTCCATCGTGATGGTCGCTCCCGTGCGCATCATGTTCATCCAGCTGCGGCGGGCGGACGACTTGATCATATCGATGGCCTCGGCGGCGTGGCCGCTGAGGAAGAGCGCGTCGAGCAGAAACTGCGCGCCGAACACACTGCACGCCATGCCGCGGCTCAGGACATAGCGGGCCACGGCGGCGCGGTGAGCGGGGAGGCACAATCCGAGGGCGAGCGGGTAGAAATTGGCGTGAGCCGAGGAGTGGTCGGAGAGCGGAGCGTCGACATAGCGGCCGAGAGCTTTGTCATAGAATGCGCTGTCGTAGACGTCCCTGAACGCCGCCGCCCGACGGGCGTAGAGAGCGGCCTTGTCGCTCATGCCCGCGGCGCCCTCCAGCACGGCCATGTCGGAGAGGGCGCGATAGTGCCACGCATTGACCACGGCGTTGTAATCGGCCATCACAAATCCGTCGCGCTCCCCGCCTTTCGGTTCGTTGAGCCCTGCGCCGTAGTCCGGCCAGTCGGTAATGTCCTTAAGCGGGCTTTTCATGTTGATGCTCCTGAGGAAGTCGGGCGTCTGGAGGCCCGTGCGGGTGGAGATGAGCGAGCTCGCGGTGGTGAGAGCGGAGAGCGTGTGCGCCTCGAGGAACTTCAGGTCGCGCCGCGCGAGGCGGGTGTCGGCGGTGTGGTAATAGTCGCTCAGGGCGAGGGACACCGTCTGAAGGTTCCACTCCGTAGGCCATGTGGGATGAGAGAGCAGGTGGAGCAATGTGCGGCGCGCCATGCAGTATTCACCGAAACAGTCGTACGTGCCCAGCATACTGATGAGAGCGTCGGCCTCGTAGGGGATGCGCTCACGGTCGCCGTCGACAAAAAGGCCGGGGAAGGAGGTGGCGCGCAGGGAATATTTGCAAAGGTCGAAGACGGCGTCGAGCGTGTCATTGCTGCTACTGAAGCGGGAAGCCTCGTCGTCGAACTGGTAGCTCACCATGTCGCGCAGGAAAGCCCTGACCGTCGTGCGGCCCGCAGTGTCGACCACCTCGCAATAGCGAAACGGCGTCACCTCGCCTATGGAGCGCGGCATCAGAACGGCATCGGGACCCGTGTTGCGCTTGTCGGGGCGGAGAGCTATGGGATAGAGATGGCGGCCGCGCTCCACATCGAGCTCATATCGCGCAGCGCGTATTGTGCCGCCCGGCTTGGTGTCCACATATCCCTCGGGGGTCAGTTTCTCGCCGATAACGACGCTTATCCGCCCCTTCTCCGCGGCGCTCACCTCGAGCATCGGCTGCGCAAAGGCGTCGCGCCCGAAGTCTGCCACCACTCTGCCGCCGGCGTACTTCATGACTGTGGCGGCCCGCTGCCGTGTCCTGACGAGCGGCTCATAGCTGGTGGCATTGTCGTCGAGAGTGAAGTATGTGCGGAATAGTCTTGCTTTGCTCCACCTGCCTTTGCGATCCTTGTTGGTGCGCACCAGCACACGCCAGTAATAAGCCTTGTCGGGCTCAAGCCGCAGAGCCTCCGGGATATATCCGGTCGAGACGCCCGACACCACTACTCCCGAATCGTAGACATTGCCGCAGCAATGCGCGGCGTCGCCCGCATTGTCGGCCACAATGAGGCGGAAGGCCTCCTGCATGCAGCCGGGCCTGTCGTCCTGCACCACCCAGGCGAACGAGGGGTGAAGCGTCCTGACCCACGCGGCGCGGTAACGCAGTGTGTCGCTCTCCGCCGTCGCCACACTGAGGCGCGTCGGGAAGCCGTCCCGCACATAATAGTCCGTCGCCCGCATAAAGTCGACGCGCAGGCCGAAGGGCGCGCGGTGGAGCGCCGCCGAGATTGTCAGAGGGAGCGCCGTGAGCACGGTTATCAACAAATGTCTTGCTATGATGGATAGTCTTGTGGTGATGTTCATGATATGCTAATCTGTCTGCATGGCAGGGCTTCGGGCCTTGATTTTGGCAAAAATAGCATTTATTTCCGAGAGGAGCACAAGGGACGGGCAAATAACCGCCCCGCGGACGGCGGAGCATCGCGCCGGGACAGAGGGCAGAGCAACAGCCGCTCAGTTCGCCTCCTCGCCTGCGGCCTTTGCCGCGCGGCGCTGCCGGAGGCTCTCGCGGTAGAGGCCCGGGCTGAGACCGAAGCGCGAACGGAAGAGGCGATTGAAATAGGGCACGTCGTTGAAGCCGCTGTGATAGCACACCTCGGACACTTTCATCGCGGTCTTCACGAGCAGCCGGCAGGCTATCCTGAGGCGGTATTCATTGAGGGCGGCGACAAATGTCTGTCCGGCCTCGCGGCGGAACCGGATGCAGAAGGCGCTGCGGCTCATGCCCATGTGCGCGGCGATATGGTCGATGGTGAGGCTGCGGCGGTAATTGCAGCGGATGAATATCTCCACCTCCTTCAGCCAGCCCTCCCGCGCAAGGCCCTGACGGTGTGTGTCCTGCTCTTCGGCTGCATGACGGTGCTGCTCTGCTTCGACGTCGACTGGCTCGGCGTATGGGGCGAGGGCCGCGAGGCCGCCTACACCGTGATCGGCGGATGGAGCCTCACGCCCGACCAGTTGCTCATCGGCATTACGCGCCTGCTCTACCCCTTCTTCGCCGGCCTGCTGCTCTCGCGCATGGGGCACTTCATCCGTGTGCGCGGCGGCTTCTGGTGGCGCGCGCTCATCGTGGCCGTCATCCTCGTCATGCCGCGCATCGGCGGCACCTCATCCATGTGGATGAACGGGCTCTACGAGAGCCTCTGCATACTGGTGATGTTCCCGCTGGTGGTGAGCATGGGCGCCGGCAGCACGGTGACGGGCAAGTACTCCGTCGCCATCTGCAAGTTTTTCGGCAACGTCTCCTATCCGCTCTATATCACCCACTTCCCGCTGGTCTACATGCAGAGCGCATGGGTGCACAGCCATCCCGCCGCCACCCTCTCGCAGCACATCGCCCTCAACATCGGCATCTACTGCCTGGCCATCTTCAACGCCTACGCCGCCTGGAAGCTCTACGATATGCCCGTGCGGCAATGGCTCCGCAGGAAGCTCTTCGCTCCCGTCAGCAAGTAAAAGCGCATTCTCTCCCCGCTTCGCGGAATGCTAAGGAGGCATATTATATAATGATCCTCGCGGCTAATGGAAGTACGGAGGCATCTGACCGAACTCAGATGCCTCCGTATTTTATGCCGGACGAAGAGAATGATGAGGCGGAGCGCATGTCGGGCCGCGTGAATACGATTCCGGGATTTCGCTAATGCATAAAACGAGGGTGATTCGCTTTGCGCGGACAGCCAAATGCGCACATCTGAAAAAATGTTCCGCAAAACACAAAAACTACATAGGACATGAGGGAAAACACATTTGAGATGTTTTAAATTATCTCAAACATAATTTTGGCCCTATTTGGGGCACTGATTTTTAAGAAGTTACAAAGGTAGAAAAATCGGCTTTACGTCGTCAGCAAAGCCTCATAAAGAATCCGTCGGACGTGCATAAAATATACCCTCTCCCCCTCCGGGCGTGACAACATGCGCTCTTCGGAAAGGCTTCCAGCATGCGCGGAAACTCTGATGCGAACAGAAAAAATTCTGATGGGAACGGACTTTGGGTCTGATGCGATCGGAAAAATTTCTCGTAGGAGAAGAAATAATTCTCATGGGATGAAAATGAATTCTCATAGGACCGGAAAAAGTTCCCATCCGGGCAGAAAAAATTCCCGTGGGAGCAGGAAAAATTCTACTCGCAGATAAAAAATTTTATCTCGTAGTAGACGACTCGTTATCTCGCAGCTAAAATAATTTATCTCGCAGTAGAATTTACGCCTCTGCGAGGCGGCGATTTTCAGGGCATTATAAAGGCGTTTTAAGCCCATTCTAAGATACTTGTATGGCGGATGGCGTCGCGGGGAAATAAGGCGGATCGGCTACGGGCGCGGGGCAACGGGAGCGAAGAGGCGGGAAAAATTGGCGGCGGTCGTCACGGCGAGGTCTTCGTCGCGGAGCGCTGACAGGCGGTCGCAGAGCGGCGGCAGGAGCTCGGGCGCGGCCGTGTCCGTCTCGAGCAGGATGCGGTCGGACGGGCAGATGCGGGCGCTCTCCTCGTTGTAGCGCACGCCGAAGGAGATGGTGAAACCGGCGTCGAGAAACTGCCGCATCGTGGCGGGCTTGCCGCGGAAGCCGTGCACTATCCAGCGCGCGCCTTCCCGGCGGACTTTGGCCTGAGCGAGGATGATGTCGGCGGCGCGGACTATGTGGAGGATCATCGGGAGGCCCGTGGCGGCCGCGATGTCGGCCATCGACGTGAACACCTGCTGCTGCACCCCGAGGGGGACGGAGGACGTGCGGTCGAACCCGCACTCCCCCACCGCACTGATGTGGCCCGCGGCAGCCTCGTCGGCGATGCGGGCTGCGACGGCCTGCCAATTATCCGGCACAGAGCAGGGGTGTATGCCCATCGAGACATAGCGCGCATTAATAGCGGCACTCGCTTCCGCGCTAAGGCCGCTCATGTCCACCACCGCGGCGTCGGTGAGAGGGCTCGCGTGATGCGTGTGGGCATCGGTAAGGATGGCGGCGTCGCTGCTCATGGCACAGGGTCATAGCCGCTGCCTCCCCACGGGTGGCAGCGCAGGATGCGCTTCACGGCGAGCCACAGCCCCTTGACGGGACCGTACTTGCGCAGAGCTTCGATGGCATACTGGGAGCAGGTGGGGGTGAAGCGGCACGACGGCGGGGTGAACGGGGAGATGTAGCGGCGGTATATCTGGATGGGGAATATGAGCAGGGCCGTGCACAGCCGGGATAGACGGCCTGCCAATTGCGTCAGATTCATGACTTGGGCATCGAGAAGGCGTCGGCTATGCGGAGCATCAGATTCTGCATCTTACGCTCCGTTGTCTCATAGTCGCGGAGGTCGTCGGAGAGCCAGATGATGGCGATGTTGAGCGTGGGCGAGTCGGCGGGAAGCGCATCGGTGAGCAGGCTGCGGTGCAGCCGCCACGCCTCCCTGATGCGGCGCTTCACGAGATTGCGGTCCACGGCGTGCCTGAAATGGCGCTTGCTCACGCTCACCAGCACCCGCGCCCGCGGCCCGGGCACACTGCCGTAGCGGCATACGGCCCTCAGCGGCCAGGCGGCGAAACTGCGGCTGCCCTTGTCGAAGAGGGCGTCGATGTCCCGCTTCCATGTCAGCCGTTCACGCTTTCTGAATGTATTTCTCCGCGTCTCCATCCGTGCAAAGTTAGTCATATTATCCTTATTTCGGCATTCTGTCCCCATCCGGCGCGCGTCAGCGGGTAGAATAGACATAGTTGAACCGGCCGCCGGGGGCTGTGTCGCCATTCTGGTAAAAGTCCATGATGTCCCCCTCGCGCTGCATGTTATCGTTCCATTTGAACTCGATATCCACATCGCCGGCGCCGATGCCGAGCAGAGAGCGCGGGATAGCGATGGCGAGCTTGTTGCCGCGGGCCTCAAAGCGCACGTCAGCGGCCTTCTGCCACATCCATATCCCCTGCACATTGCTCTCCAGGACTGCCTTGTGAGAGTGGGGACTGACGCGATTGACGATAAAGTCGTAGCCGTTCCAGCCGGTAGCCTTGTTGCGGTCCATATCGAGGAGCAGCTGCATCCAGTGGGGGCCGTCGGAGGGCGTGAGCGGCGCGGCCGTCTCGACATAGAAGTAGAGATACTGCGCATCGCGGGCCACCCGGGCGCCGACGATATCGTTGCGGCCGGAGCGGTTGACATAGTGATTGCTGAAATAGCCCTGCGCGTCGCGCGGCATGGTATTGCCGCGGTAGGAAGCGTAATAGGGGCTCACGTCCTCCCACGCGGAGAAGTCCTTAAGGCGTATGGTCTTCGGGGCGCTGGGGCGCGGCGGCTCGTCCATGCCCTTGAAGCGGCGCACCTTGTCCACGAGCTGCATGTAATAGACGTCGCCCTTGTCGCCCCAGCCCTTGTTGGGCTCTATGTCGCGGCTGTGATCCCAGTCAAACTCGTCGACAAAGGAGAACGGGTCGCCGTTCCAATGGTCCTTGGGGAGCCACATGCCTGCGACGAACTCATTCCAGCCCGTGACGAACACCATCTCAGGGTCGAGCTCGAAGGCGCGGCTCCACTGCTCCTCAAAGTTGCGCCCGTAGAGATAGGCGTCGGGGCGCGGGTCGAAGCCGTCGCGCACCGAGAAACTGCGGCCGTAGGAGTCCTTGACATTGAATGCGCCGCAGTGGCCCTTGCGCTCGGGACTCGTGTTCTGCGCCACGCCCACGGGCACTTCCTCGTAGGTAATCCGGCCGCCCGGGAGAGAGTCGCGGACATAGCCGTGCTGGGGATACACCTCGAGCCATCCCCACTGGTCGCCGCGCCACGGGCCGCTGACATAGTCGGGCTGCGGAGCGCGGAATGTGAAGAACGAAGCTATCGCCTGGTCCTCGGCGTCGGTCTTGCTCAGCATGTCGGGGTAGGCCATGATGCAGGGCTTGCCCTTCCACATAAACCAGAGGTTGCTGTAGCGCCCGGGGCTGTAGAGGTCCGTGTAGAGCTGGCGGAGCGAAGTGTGGGCGTCGGGCGTGGGGCCGAAGGGAAGGATGAAAGCCACCTTGGGGACGTTGACGCCGTCGGCCTGAGCCTTCTCCCATGTCTCGAGGAGGGCTTCGTATGACTCCTTCCAGGTCAGCGAGCCGTTGGTGCAGTCGAAAAACACGGCGTCGACGCCCGCGTCGGCCAACATCTCGGCGTGCTTGCGCAGCACCCACTTGTCGGTGGTCTGATAGTAGCCGAAGAGCGGCTCCTCCCAGAAGAAAAATCCCGGTTTGTCGTCGCCCCAGGCGGGGTGGTTGTAGTCCTTGAGCGCCTCTGGGTAGCGGCGCAGGATCCGCGAGATGTTGCGGACTGTCTTGGTGGTGTCGCCGCGGCCCTGATGCCAGGTCCAGTAGAACATCGCCACATATTTGTCCTTGCGCTTGCGGGGCGCGTCGCGATAGCTCCTCACCTTGCGGCCCAGAGCGTCCTCGGCGGCCCAGCCGTCGCTGCTGACCACCGCCTGCTGCGTTACCGTGTCGACGGGGAGCATATTGTAGCTTTTGGGCGCGGGGACGTGCCTGCGCATCGCCGGCACGGACGCGGGCATCGCGGCGAGCATCATCACGGTGGCCGCCTTGAGAGAGAGTTGTAAGAGGGTATTGTTCATTAGTTATGTATTGGCTATTCCGGGGTGCGCTCTTCTTCGGCCCGGCTGCGGGACAGCCGCCACGCTCTCATGCGTCGCGTACATCAGCCGCTGGAGAGCCTGCAGAGGAGGCACCTTTCTTGCAAAATTAACCAATTCATTAGAATTACATCATTTACGGCGTGACAAAAAGGCCCCGCCGATACCTATATATTATATATGCGTAAAATTTTCTCCGCCCGCAGGCCTCCCGTGTTGCGAAATCTTACTACTTTTACATATCCTGAGTGGTAATGAAAACATCGCCTTCCGGCCCATCGCCGCGAAGACCACCGGAGAGAATATCATGGTAAATCAGAACATCAAGGTATGCCGCGCCTCAGCGGGCAGCGGCAAGACATTCGCCCTCGTGAGCGAATATATCGCGCGGGCCATCGACAGCGCATCGGGCAGCCCGGCCTTCGCCTCCATCCTGGCCATCACCTTCACCAACAAGGCCACCGGCGAGATGAAGATGAGGATCCTCAACACGCTCAAGAGCATAGCTGGCGGCGAGGCGCGCTCGGACGCCTACGTCGGCGCCATCAGAGGCCTGCTGGGCGGCAGGGTAAGCGAGGAGGAGATACGCCGGCGGTGCGGCGCGACGCTCGCGGCGATACTCGACAACTACGACTACTTCGACGTAAAGACCATCGACTCGTTCTTTCAGCGCATCATAAGCGACATAGCGGTCATGATAGGCTATGAGACGGAGCTGCAGGTGTTTCTGGGCGACGACGAAGCCGTCGACGGCGCGGTGGACAGCCTGGTCAGCGAGGCGGCAAGCGGCAGCAACAAGACGCTCACCGCCCTTATCGAGAATTACATCTCGCTCAACGCCGAGGACTCGGACACATGGGACTTCAGGAAGGAGCTGAAGCGCTTCGGCACGAATGTATGTCAGGAGATCTATATGCGCAACTCCGCGCGAATAGACACCACGCTGGGCAAACTCGACACATTCACCAAAATCTACAAAGCTCTCAGTAAGGAACGCAAGACGGCGGCAGACAACATCGCCTCCCTGCCCGCGGGCCTGGACATCGACTACAGCCTCGTGTACAAAGGGAACACTATCCAGCAGTATATAGCGCGCATCTCCGACGTCGATCAGTACAGCGCGAGCAAAGGCATCGATCCCGGCAGCACGGTCATGAAACTGATAAATGGAGACTATGGCGCGAACCCGAAGACCAGTCTGGAGCAGCTGACAGCGTGGTCGGACGAGATGCTGGAGTTCGAGAAGAAGAAGAATGATTACTACAAATCCTTCATAAGCGCCGACCTGACGCTCCGCCACCTCAACGAGATGCGCATGCTCCAGGCCATCGACCGCGAGGTGAAGCGCGAATGCCGCGAGCAGGGCCGCATACTGCTCTCCAAGAGTCAGGAACTGCTGAGCGGACAGCTCAGAGAGTCGGGCGACATCTCGTTCGTCTTTGAGCGGGCCGGCCGCCGCTACCGCCACATCATGCTCGACGAGGCGCAGGACACCAGCACCATGCAGTTTGACAATCTCAGCAAACTGATAGATAACGTCACGGCCACGGGCGGGAACAGCTGCCTCATAGTGGGCGACGTGAAGCAGAGCATCTACCGTTTCCGCGGCGGCGACTGGGAGATCCTGCAAAAGCTGGGACAGAAGTACGACCCCGATGGGCGCAACACACTGCACAACAACTTCAGGAGCGAGGGCAACGTGGTCAAGTTTAACAACGACCTGTTTGCCGCCATCCGTGACGCTTACTCCGGTGACTACGGCGATCTCTACGCCGATGTGAAGCAGAACATCATCAAGGGCCGCGAGAACAGGGGCTATGTAGACATCCGTATCTACGAGAAGGAAGGAACGGCCGAGGAGCAGCGGGCGCGGCAGTGCGAGGGACTGCTGGAGAGCATACGCACGGCCCATGACGCAGGCGTCCGCTATGCCGACATGGCCATCCTCTGCCGCTCCAAGGCCGACATCACCACCATCACGGACTATCTGGCCGTCAACACTCCCGAGATCAGCATCACGACAGAAGAGGCCTACAATCTCACAGGTTCCCTCGCCGTGCAGATGATCATCGCCGCCATCCGCTACATTAATGGCGATGCCACCTCCAACCCCGACATTATCAGCGGTTACTTTCTGGCGCTTGAGTACAGCCGCATGCTCTCCCCCGACTTCACCGCGCCGGTATTCGCCGCCGGCGACCGCGAGGCCAAAGCCGTGAAGAGCTTCATCCATAGCCACCTGCCCGATGAACTGACCCGCGACGGGGCATTTCTGGTGCGCCTGCCGATAGACGAACTCGTGATGCGCCTCATCCGTATCCTCCGCCTCGGGAATCTCAGCAGCGAGTCGCAATACATATTCACCTTTGTCGACTATGTCAACTCGTACGCCGCCCTCAACGGCTACGACCTGCAGCGCTTCCTCGACGACTGGGAGAGCGAAGGCCCCGGGCAGCGCATCAGTTCCGGTCAGGAGGACAGCATCAGCGCGATGACCATTCACAAGGCCAAGGGCCTCGAGTTTCACACAGTGTTCATACCTTTCTGCGACTGGAAATTCGTGGCCAACAACAAGGCGAACACCATGTGGTGCGAGCCGAATGGCGACGCCTCGGACAAGACGCCCGCCGTCTACAGCGACATTCCCCTCGTCCCCATCAACTTCCACAAGGCAGCCATGAACAGCATCTACGCAGGCGATTATCAGAGGGAGAGCCATAATATCATGGTGGACAATCTCAACTACCTCTATGTGGCTCTCACACGTGCGCGCTGCAATCTCTTCGTCGGCTACACGCACAAAGCGGAAGCCGGTCCCCGCTCCAATCCTGACGCCATCACCAGCATTACTGCGGGGAGAGTGATGGACCGCGCCCTATCCGGCTCTGACCTTAACCCCGACGAATATAAAGGAGAGATAATCCCCTCCGCGCCCGCAGACAATAAGAAGGCAGAAGACACATTCTCCACGGAGGGCGAACTGCTCAATTTCCCAACATCCATTTCCGACCATGCCTGATAGTTTTCTCCACAGAGTGTTATCCGACCTGCGCTCCCGCGGCGCCGGAAGCGACAGGGTGCGCCTCGTGTTTCCCTCCACGCGTGTCCTCATAGCTTTCCGTAGTATCTCCAGGGGCTACGCGCCCGAGATGCTGACGATGAGCCGACTGATGCGCGAGATGTCGCGCCTCAAGAAGGCCGACGGCCTCGACCTGACGTTCTCCGTCTACTCCTCCTACTGCGATGTGTGCCGGCGGCGCGACATAGCCCCGCTGGCCTTCGAGCAGTTTTATCCCTGGGGGCAGATGATGCTGTCGGACTTCAATGACATAGACCTCGCGATGGGGGACGCAGACAGCATCTTCCGCGACACACAGAATGTCAAGGCCATCGACAGCGGGCAGTTTGCCGACAGCTCCATGATTGAGGAGCTCAAGGAATATTTCTCCTACTTCGAGCAGGCCGCAGACGACTCCATGCGCGGGCGTTACCGCATGATGTGGGACCTGCTCGGCGACATTTACCACGACCTCAGGGACCGCTGCGCGGCAGAGGGCTACGCTTACGACGGCGCCATTTACCGCCGCGGCGCAGAGCGAGCTGCGGAGCGCTGTCCCGAGGGAAGATTTGTGTTCATCGGCTTCTGCCGCCTCAGCCTCGCCGAGAAGGCGCTCATGCTGAGCCTCCGGGCGGCGGGCCAGGCCTCATTCTACTGGGACGACCTCGCCCCTTTCATTTGCCATGAAGGCAGCAAGGCCGCCGCTCTTATCTCCGACAACATCAGCGCCTTCGGCAACAGTCTGCCAGCTACAAAGACAGCGCCAGGGCCCGACATAGAGATCATCTCCACCTCCACGCGCAGCAGCGAAGCGGCCTTTGTGCGGCAATGGCTCGACTCCGTGGCGGTGCGCGGGGACAGCACGACGGCCATCGTCCTGCCCGACGAGACGCTGCTGCCCATGCTGAGCCATGTCCTGAGGCTGGAGCGCTACGACACCCTCTTTCACGCGCCCGTCACCGGCACAGCCACCTACGCGGAGATAATGCGGGCCCTGCAAGGCCGGATAGCCGACGGCACCATGGGGAGCGCGGACGATGTGCTCGCGTTCCTCCACGACACTATAGGACGACTGAAGCCCGAGGAGGACAGCGCCGACTTCACCCGCGAGAGCGAGGCGTACAGGATGGCCACGGAGGCGATGACACAGACCGAGGCGCTCGTACACGACCACAGCGATGCGGCCGTCTCGGCCCGGGGCGTGGTGATGCTCTTCCAGTCCATCCTGAGAAGGGTCGACATGCACGCCGCCGGGGACGAGGACGACGAAGAGCCGGCCTCCGCGCCGTCCTCCCGCCTCGCCATCCTGACGCTCGACGAGACGCAGGCTCTGGACTACGACAACATCCTCGTCATCGGCTGCGAAGAAGGGTCGCTGCCCGCCTTCAGCCGGACGGAGACCATGCTGCCCGACGTGGTGCGCCTGAGCTGGAACATACCGCTGCGCAGCAGCCGCAGCTTCACCGACGCATATCTATTCTACCGCCTCCTCAAGCTTCCCGCGCGCGCCACACTGATCTACTCCTCCGCCTCCACGGGCATCGGCAAGGGGGAAGTATCGCGCTTCCTGCTACAGCTCATGGCCGGGTGGACTGTACGCGGCGTCCGCAAGTTCACCCTGGGATGCGCCTACGACCAGATGGATGCGGGCGGCATCGACAGCGTGCCCAAGAGCCGGGAGATGCTGCAGGGCCTCAGGAGCATCGAGCCCACGGCCATGACGCTCTACATGGAATGCCCGCTGAAATTCTACTTCAGCAAGGTGGCCTCGATGCGCGAGCCCGAACCGCTCGCTCAGAAAATGCCCGCCAACCTGTTCGGCACGCTCTTTCACGCCGCCATGCAGTATTACTACGAGCAGAAGCCCGCCACGCTCATCACCCGCGACACCATTTCCTACGACCTCAAAGAGCCCGGAGCCGCCTACCTGAATCGCTGCATAGACCGGAGCTTCACGGAGAACAAGGTGGAGGACAGCCCCATCCTGCGCGACATCATCCTGAGACTCATGCGGGAAGTGCTGCGCTACGACATGAAGATCACGCCGTTCACCATTCAGCCCGACCTCATCGAGAAATTCATTTATACAGAGGTCAGGACAAGGTGCGGGGACAATGAGATCGCCGTCCGCATAGGCGGCAAATTCGACCGCGTTCACACCACCAACGGCGACGCCTACACCGTGGTCGACTACAAGACGTCGACCTGGAAAGAAGCGCTCAAAGCCAGCAGCCTCGATGCCGTATTCAATACGCCCGCCAAGGTAGAGCATTTCAACTATATCATCCAGACACTGCTCTACTGCCTGGCGCTCAAGGACCACCTCACGGAGAGGGGCATCCGCTTCACCTCCATCAAGCCCGAGCTCTACTTCATCAACGGCATGTCGAGCCCGCTGTTCTCGCCGTCCATCACTATCGATAAGGAAGAGGTCGTAAACATCGGCCCTTACGAGCGGAGCCTGCGCGGATATTTTGGCAGCATCGTCGACAGCATCTTCGACCTTAACGAGCCGTTCAAGGCTACGCCGGGGAAGGATGAGTGCAAATACTGCCCCTACAGCATGCTCTGCAGCGCGGCAGTGAAAAAATAGCGCCCGCCCCGGATTCTGACCTGTTCGCTTCGCTCAAATTCTCCGGCCCATTGTCCGGAATGGAGGAATTGGACGAAGCGAATCGATATGCGCGAAGGCAGACGGCGGATGCAGAGGAGGGCGTTCCGGCCGCTCGCAATCCAGCTCTTTCTGCCAAATGACTTCGCGCCCTTCAGGAATTTGAATTTCTTCTCCTCCGCGATCAGCAGCATCACGGCATGAGGCGACTCCCAAATGCATAAAAGATGCATATTCGCTTCGCGCAGACAGCCCCTTTGCGCACATCTGAAAAAACTTTCCGAATAACTCGAAAACTACATTTGAGATGAGGAAAAATATATTTGAGGTAGTTCTACTCGTCTCAAATGTAGTTTTAGCCCTCCGGAGGCACAGATTTTCAGGTAGTTAGAAAGGCGTCCCGACAGGCATTTCCAGGGACGGATTCCGCATTCGGGAAATGCATAAAAGGTGCATAAGAGATGAATATTCATTTTTGCAGGAGAGGCCATTTGCGGACGCCGCGAAAGAATAAATACCACCCTTCCTCTTCCCTGCCAAAAGGAACTTTTCCGGCTAAACAGGCATGCACATCATCGCAGGATAATTTTTGGCACACGGTTTGTTATATCTGTTATATACAAAATAATTCTTACCTTTGCATTGAAGGAGCAACACATTCATTATGAACAATCAGTTTTCACCACGAGTATCCCAGATACTCATATATAGTAAAGAGGAAGCCGAGCGTCTCAACTCCCGCGTGATTGACCCAGGACACATGTTCCTCGGCCTGCTGAGGGAGAATTCGGGCAAGGCTATTGAGATCCTTGACAAATTTCATGTTCACCTCGATCAGATCAAAGACAAGATAGAGGGCGAACTGGTAAAGAATACGGGGGATACGCGCACAGATATATTCAGCGAGATAACGCTCTCGCCGGAGTCGGCACGCATACTGCGCCTCGGCACACTCGAGGCACGCCTGATGCACAGCAACAGCGTGGACACCGAGCATCTGCTGCTGGCTATGTTGCGCGAGAACGACAACATTGTCAGCCGTACCCTCGCCGAGAACGATATCACCTACGACTCCGCCCACAAGATGCTCGAGACCAAGCCCGACATCTCGGCCGGCTTCGCCTTTGAGGACGACGACGATGACGAGGCTGAGAGCGACGCCCGCGGCGACGCGGGTTCGGCTCAGGCGCAGAGCTTCAAGCCCGCGCCGGGCAACGAGACGCCGGTGCTCAACAACTTCGGCTTCGACCTCACGGCCGCCGCCATGCAGGGCAAACTGGATCCCGTTGTGGGCAGGGAACAGGAGATAGAGCACATAGCGCGCATTCTGCTGCGCCGCAAGAAGAACAATCCCGTGCTCATCGGCGAGCCCGGCGTAGGCAAAAGCGCCATCGTAGAGGGACTGGCCCTGAGGATAGCCGCACACAGGGTGCCGCGGGCATTCCTGCACAAGCGCATCATATCGCTCGACATGGTAGCGCTGGTGGCCGGCACGAAATACAGGGGACAGTTTGAGGAGAGAGTGCGCGGGCTGCTCAACGAACTTAAGAAGAATCCCGAGATAATCCTGTTTATCGACGAGATACACACCATCGTAGGCGCAGGGTCGGCTCCCGGAACGATGGATGCGGCCAATATCCTCAAGCCCGCCCTGGCGCGCGGCGAGATACAGTGCATCGGCGCCACGACAATGGACGAGTACCGCAAATCGATAGAGAAGGACGGCGCGCTCGAGAGGCGATTCCAGAAAGTGCTCGTGGAACCCACCAATGCCGCAGAGACACTACAGATACTGCGCAACATCAAGGGCCGCTACGAGGAGCACCACAATGTCGTCTACACCGACGATGCGCTCGAGGCTTGTGTATCACTCACCGACCGCTATATCTCATCGCGCTCACAGCCGGACAAGGCCATCGACGCCCTCGACGAGGCCGGTGCCGGAGCACATGTGTTCAATATTCAGGTGCCGCCCGAGATGGAGAAACTGGAGAACGACATCGCCGCCCTCAAGGAGGAAAAGGAGAATGCCGTCAAGAAGCAGGACTACGAGAAGGCGGCCGAATACCGCGACCAGGAGATCACCCTCACACGGCAGTACGAACAGATGCAGAGGCAGTGGGAGGCAACGATCAAGGAGAACCGCCGCACCATAGACCGCAGCAGCATAGAGCAGGCCGTATCGTCGATGTCCGGTGTGCCCGTAGAGAAGATGGTAGACCAGGAAAGCATGAAGCTGCGCGGCATGCACGAGAAGCTCGCAAGCGAAGTCATCGCGCAGGATGAGGCGGTGGAGAAGCTCACGAAGGCCATACTCCGCTCGCGCATCGGGCTCAAGGACCCGCGGCGCCCCATCGGGACGTTCATGTTCCTCGGCCCCACCGGCGTGGGCAAGACATTGCTGGCCAAGAAGCTCGCCAACTTCATGTTCGGCTCCGAAGACGCTCTCATCCGCATCGACATGAGCGAATATATGGAGAAATACAGTGTGTCGCGCCTTATCGGAGCGCCCCCGGGATACGTGGGCTACGACGAAGGCGGGCAGTTGACCGAGAAGGTGCGCCGTCATCCCTACTCCATCGTTCTGCTCGACGAGATAGAGAAGGCCGCCTCCGACGTGTTCAATCTGCTTCTGCAGGTGATGGACGAAGGCCGCCTCACAGACAGCAACGGGCGCACGGTAGACTTCCGCAACACGGTGATCATCATGACGTCTAACAGCGGTACTAAGCAGCTCCGCGAATTTGGCAACGGCATCGGCTTCAACACGGCTCCCGCCGGCGACAAAGCCCGCTCGGAGGAGATCATCCGCAAGGCCCTGAGCCGCACATTCGCGCCCGAGTTCCTCAGCCGCATCGATGAGATCATCACATTCGCTCCGCTCGGCCGCGAAGCCATGCGCAAGATCGCCGACGCCGAGGTGGGCAAACTCATAGCCCGCACTAAAGGGCTCGGGTACACTCTCGAGGTCTCCGAGGCCGCACGCGACAATATCGCTGTGCGTGGCTTCGACTCGCGCATGGGAGCGCGTCCCCTCCGCAGGGCTATCGAGGAGGGAATAGAGGACCCGCTGTGCGAACTGCTCATGGACGCCGGCGACAAGGCCCCGTCGCGGCTCATCACCGCCGATTACGACGCCGCCGCTGACAAATATTCCATCCTCTGGGGCAAACCTGAGACTGTACAGCTAAAACAAGAATAATCCATACTCCCGCATAGGGACCAAAGGGCTGCATGTGGCACACGCTGCATGCAGCCCTTTTTATTTTCTCCGCACTGCTCTATCCCGGAAAGAATTGATAACTTTGCCCGTGAGCCTCATGCCGATGCGCAGAGGGCTCACAATATCGATATGATACGCCAGTTCTCATTCCGCCTCAAGCCTCGTCTGCGCGGCTGTTACCTTGTGACCGACGAGGTGCTCTCCCATTTGCCCCGGCCCCTGCCCGAGGCGGGACTGCTCCATCTCTTTCTCCAGCACACGTCCTGCGCGCTCACCATCAACGAGAACGCCGACCCCGATGTCCGCACGGACATGACCGCCATCATGGAGCGCCTTGTCCCCGACGGCGAGCCGTACTACCGCCACACGCTCGAGGGCGCGGACGACATGCCCGCCCACGCGGTCAGTTCCCTCCTGGGGGCGAGCCTCACCATCCCCATCACCGACGGGCGGCTCAACCTCGGCCTCTGGCAGGGCATATGGCTGACCGAGTGGCGCAACGCCCGCCTGCCCCGCACCATCGTAGCCACCATCATCAGTTAGACAAGATATGAAACACTTATTCTATCCATTTTTTGCCTCTTTCATTATGCTTAGTTCATGCATGGCTCAGGACAACATCCACGAGCTCTCACCTCAGGACTTTTACACGGAGAGCGCCGCGGACAGCAACGCCGTGATCCTCGACGTGCGCACGCCGGAGGAGTATGCCGCCTCCCATCTCGCCGACGCCGTCCCGGCCGACTACCTCAACACCGCCGTCTTCGACTCGGTACTCAAAGGTCTGAGCCCCGACAAACACTATTACATCTATTGCCGCAGCGGGCGCCGCAGTCACGAGGCTGCGCTCAAGGCCGAAAAGCAGGGTCTCAAGGTATGGGACATGAAGGGCGGCATACTGGCATACGAGAAGGCGGGACTGCCGCTCCAGCGCACCGACACCTTTACCACACCTCGCGGCTCCAGTGTCATCGTCACGCCCATCGGTCACGCCTCAGTGCTCCTGACCGCCGGCGACAAGCACATCTATGTTGACCCCGTCCGTGCGCAGCGTCACCACGTGGACTGGGCCGCGCTGCCTAAGGCGGACTATATCTTCATCACCCATGAGCACTACGACCACTTTGATAAAGCGGCCATCTCACAGCTGACCAAGGCCGGCACACAGGTGATCCTCAACCGCCGCTGCCGCGAGATGCTGGGCTCCGGCCGCGCTCTCGGCAACGGCGACCGCCTCTCGCTATCCGAAGGTCTGACAGTGAAGGCCGTGCCGGCATACAACACCACCTCCGGCCGCGAGAAGTATCACCCCAAAGGCCGCGACAACGGCTACATCCTGAGCATCGACGGCCTTACGCTTTACTTCGCCGGCGACACCGAACCGATAGATGACATGCGGAAGCTCGGGAACATCGACGTGGTTTTCCTGCCATGCAATCAGCCCTTCACCATGACGCCCGCGCAGCTCTCGGAGGCCGCGATGGCCATCCGCCCGAAAGTGCTGTTCCCCTACCACTTCAGCGATACGGACATCACGGAAATTCCGCGCCTGCTCGGCGGCACCGGCATCGACATCCGGATGCGGCCCTACCAGTAAAAGAAAATTCCAGACGGAAACATAACTAAAGAAAACATCCTGCGCTCGGGAAGCACAGGATGTTTTCTTTGAGCCGATACCCGGACTTGAACCGAGGACCTACGCATTACGAATGCGTCGCTCTACCAACTGAGCTATATCGGCAGTCTTGCTAAAACCGACTGCAAAAATAATGAATTCTCCTGACAGAGCAAACTTTTTGCGGGCATTTTTAGCGTTGCGAACAGAATTTCGTCTGTGCGCCCCGCTTCCGGCGACCGCTTCGGCCGCTCCGGAGGCGCCAAAATCCGTGATTCAGAATAGATTTCCTATCTTTGCAGCGCGCCTCCGCGATGCGCCGGCAAAAGTCAGGGCTGCGGCACCCGCTCGAGCATAGGAAACGATAGCTGCATATATTAATATGTACAGGCCCGCGCAAGTCGGGACGCAGCAAAAGCCACACATAGACACAGAATCTTAAGAAAATGCATCAGAAGATGTCCAGAATAGCACGCGACCAGCATACCATCCGCATGATGATAAGCCTCTATTGCCGCCATCACCTGCATCATAGCGAGCCTTCGGCGGAATACCGGGCGCTCTCAGACTACGCCTGCCGCCGCCTGCAACACTGCCGCTGGGGCGAGGCGAAACCGGCCTGCAAGGACTGCCTCACTCACTGCTACGCGCCCGACAAACGGCAGAAGATGCAGGAGATAATGCGCTGGACCGGTCCGCGGATGCTCTTCTATTCCCCACGCGCCACAATGCGCCACCTCGGACAATGCATCTCCAGCATCCTCGCGAAACTGCGGGCTCGGCGCTGACGCCCGTGCGCTTCACACAAAGCGCAATACGCCTTTGAGGGGAAGTCAGCCGGGAGCACCGCTGCAGCGCGACGCCTCACAGATTATCGGAAACCGAATATTCATCTTTTATGCACCCTGTATTCATTTTCCGAATACGGAACACGCCCCGGGAAATGCCGGTTGGGGGCCCGTGTAACTATCTGAAAATCTGTACTCCATAAAGGCCAAAACTACATTTGAGATGAGAAAAACTATCTCAAACATGTTTTTCCTCAAGTCCTATGTAGTTTTCGAGTTATTCGGAAAGTTTTTTCAGATGTGCAGAAAATGCTGTCCGCGCAAAGTGAATTATTCACTATTATGCATTTCTATGGTCACGAAAATCATGAGAAATTCCACGTCACTTATAAAATCCGGCCCGCAGGCTATCCGCAGGCCGTAGAATTGGTTATAAATAGTTATAGCTGAGGTGGTGCGCAACAATTTGCATGAGAGCAAGGGCGGAAGACGGGAAATTTTGCTACTTTTGCAACATAGTATTCAGAAATCATACAGACACATGCATTCATACAAAGGATTTTTCCTCTTTTGCGGCATTGCGCTACTGGCATGCCTCACCCTGCAATCGTGCGACGACGAAGACAGCTACGGCAAGCGGAAGTCGAAGGAACGCAAGACCATAAACTCGTTTATCAAGAAAGGGACGCTGATAATGGCTGCGGACGCCGCCGACACACTGGTATATGTTCCGCCCATCAAGGTGATAAGCGAGAAGCAATTTGAGGAGCAGGATTCCACAACCGACGTATCGAAGAACGAATATGTCTACTTCCCGCAGACTGGCATCTATATGCAGATCGTAAGGGAGGGCGTGGGCGAGAAACTCAAGAGCGGAGAGAATGCCACCATCCTGTGCCGCTACACCGAGGTGAATGTCCGCGGCGACTCGATACAGACCTCCAATCAGAACATCTACTACACCGCCGTGCCCGATAAGATGACGGTCTCCAACACGCTTGGCACATTCACCGGCTCATTCGTCTCGGGCGTGATGTACTCCACCTACGGCTCCGCCTCTACCACGGTATCCGTGCCGTCGGGCTGGCTGTTCCCCCTGACATACATCAGGATAGGCCGGCAGGACAGCGAAGACGGCAGGATAGCCAGGGTGCGCCTCATCCTGCCCGATGCCCAGGGCCAGCAGGATGCGAGCAAGAATGTGTACGCCTGCTTCTACGACATAACATATCAGAGAGGTTATAAATAAAAGCCACGGGCGATGGGAGCGATACGGTTTGCAGTCATCGGCACGAGCGGCATCACGCGGTGGTTCCTCAGGGGGGCCTGCGAGGACCCGCAGTTCCACCTCGCTGTGGTGTGCTCCCGTTCGATGGAGAAGGCCAGGGCCTTCGCCGCAGACTATGAGGGGGCTGAGCCCTGCGATTCGCTCGACGCTCTGGCCGGGCGCAATGACATCGACGCCGTCTACATAGCCACACCCAACAGCACACACGCCGCCATAGCCATCCGCATGATGGAGAGCGGCAAGAGTGTGCTCGTGGAGAAGCCCGCAGCAGCCAATGCGCAGCAGTGGCGCGCCATGACAGAGGTGGCCTGGCGCAAAGGTGAGACGCTGATGGAAGCCATGCTCCCCACGATGAGCCCCAACTTCACGGTGGTCCGCGACCGTCTGCGCGGCATGGGGACGATAAGGCGCTACACGGCCTCCTACTGCCAGTACTCCTCGCGCATCGACCGCCTGAGGCGCGGCGACATGACCAATGTGTTCATGCCCTCGATGGGCGGCGGCGCGACAATGGATATCGGCGTCTATACGCTCTACCCGATGGTGGCGCTCTTCGGGATGCCCGCCGAGGTAAAGGCCATGGCCGGCATGCTGCCCACGGGCGTCGACGGACAGGCCATGGTGAGCATGCGCTACGGGGAGATGATGGCTCAGGTCACCTACTCCAAGGTCGACGACTCCAGCCTCCCCTCCGAGATAGCCGGCGACGGCGGCAGCCTGCTGCTCAGTTCTATCCACCTCCTGCACGAGGTAAAATATGTGCCGCACGCAGCTCCAAGCTCGGGGCAGGGCCCGGCGGCGGAGGCGGAGATCATAGCCACGAAGCCTGCGGCAAACGATTACTACTACGAGACGCACGAGTTTATCTCCCTTCTGGAGAGCGGCCGGAAGCAGTCGGACATCAACAGCTGGGACAACAGCCTCCGCACGCTGGAACTGACCGATGAGATACGCCGGCAGACGGGCGTCGTGTTCCCCGCAGACTCAGCTAACGCCTGAGCGCAAAAAAAGAAAAGGATTGAAAAGGACTTTCTGTCAGTCCGGACACATCAGATCAGCGATTATCTCGTCGGCGATATAGATGCCGTCGCGCGTTAATCTCAGTATCTCCCCATTATTATCGCTTATTATCGCGGCCTTGCCGCAGCGGATGTACGACGCGGCCTGAGCGAGCAGATATTCTTTGCGCTCCGCTCCGAAACATCTCTCCACCTCAGAGAGCAGAAGTCCGTCGGAGGTGCGCAGACGCGTCATTACCATCTCATCATATTTCTCATTGTCCGAGAGTCGCTCTATGCGGCATGGCACATTCGCCTTACTCTCTGCGTAGGAGCGCACGTCGGGCAGATTGATGCGCCTCGAGTCGCCGTCGTAGGAGTGGGCGCCCGCGCCGAGCCCGATGTAGGGGACGCCGTGCCAGTAGGAGGAGTTGTGGCGCGCGCGAAAGGACGGGCGGCACAGATTGGAAATCTCGTAGATCTCATAGCCGGCGGCGGTGAGGCGGTCCACGAGCAGATTGTACATACTAATATATGTCTCCTCATCGGTCTCGTGCACACGGCCGGCCTGCAGCTGAGCCGTCAGCGGCGTGCCCTCCTCGTAGCTCAGGGCATAGGCGGAGATATGCTCTGGCGCGAGCTCCACGGCCCTGTCGATGTCGGCCGTCCAGCGCTTCATGTCCTCGCCGGGCAGGGCGTAGATGAGATCGATGCTTATGTTGTGGAAATATTCCCTGAGACGCCGGTAAGCCTCTACGGCCTGGGCGGCGGTATGACGGCGGTGGATGCGCCTGAGCAGACTGTCGTCGAAGCTCTGCACGCCCATGCTGATACGGTTTACCGGCAGCTGCGCGAGGCCCGCGACATAGGGTTCCGTGATATCGTCCGGATTAACCTCGATGGTCACCTCGGCGTCGGGGCTCACATGATAGACGGCATAGAGCGTCTCGAAGATGCGCGCCAGCTGCTCCACGCTCAGCTGCGAGGGCGTGCCGCCGCCTATATATATTGTGCTCACCTCGCCGCCCGGGCTCTCCTCGCGGCGCTCGGCGGCCTCGGCGCACAGGCGCGCCACATAGCGCTCCCGCCACTCCGCTCCGAGCGTGGTGGAATAGAAGGCGCAGTAATCGCAGCGTGTCTTGCAGAATGGGATATGTATATATATGCCTGTCATCGCGGGATAAAACATCTCAGACGGTGCAAAATTAGCGCTTTGCGCCTTAACCGCCGGGCGAAGGAGCGTATTATTTGGCCGGGGAGGCATAAAAACGGAATAAGAGCTCGGGAATCCGTCCGAAAAAGGCATAAACAGGCCGCCGCAGAGGCATTATGGAGCGAAAAAGCTGCCAAAAGAGAAAAATTGTGGGGCAAAAGGTTGCTTATCTCGCGAAAATTTAGCAAATTGCAGCCCGAAAGGCATCAAAGAGGTGCTGCATACTTTAAAATCATTAACCGGATTATCATGAAAGTATATCAGACAAAGGAAATCAAGAACATTAGTCTCCTCGGCAGCGACGGTGCGGGTAAGACCACTCTCACCGAAGCATTGCTTTATGAAAGTGGTCAGATACAGCGTAGGGGAAGAATCACGGCCAAGAACACCGTGAGCGACTATTTCCCTGTAGAGCAGGACTATGGCTACTCGGTATTCGCCACACCGTTTCACACAGAATACAACGGCAAGAAGCTGAACTTTATCGACTGCCCCGGTTCGGACGACTTCATCGGCGCAACGATCACATCGCTCAGCGTGACGGACACGGCCGTCATCATGATCAACGGACAGAACGGCGTGGAGGTGACGACGCAGAATCATTTCCGCTACTGCGAGAAGCTCAACAAACCGGTGATATTCCTCATCAACCGTCTCGACGACGAGAAGTGTGACTACGACAATATCATCCACCAGTTGCGCAGCCTCTACGGCGACAAGGTGACCCCCGTCCAGTTCCCCGTCAAGACCGGCCCGGACTTCCACGAGATGGTCGACGTGCTGCTCATGAAGCATTACACATGGAAGCCAGAGGGCGGCAAACCGGAGATAGACGACATTCCCGCCGACCAGATGGACAAGGCGAAGGAGTGGCACGCCAAACTGGTAGAGAACGCCGCCGAGAACGACGAGACGCTCATGGAGAAGTTCTTTGACACGGAGAATCTGACCGAGGACGAGATGCGCGAAGGCATTCGCAAGGGCCTCGTGACGCGCAGCATCTTTCCCGTGTTCTGTGTCTGCGCAGGCAAGGACATGGGCGTAAGGCGAATGATGGAGTTCCTGGGCAATGTGGTGCCCTTCGTGGACGAGATGCCCCCTGTGGTCGACACGGAAGGCGAGGAGATACATCCCGACGCCGCAGGCCCCGAGAGCATATTCTTCTTCAAGACCGGCATGGAGCCGCACATAGGCGAGGTACAGTACTTCAAGGTGATGAGCGGCACAATCAAGGAAGGCGACGAACTGGACAACGCCAACCGCGGCTCGAAGGAAAGGATCGCGCAGATATTCTCGCCCTCCGGCGCCCTTAGGGAAAAGGTGAGCGAGATGCAGGCCGGCGACATCGGATGCACCGTCAAGCTCAAGGACGTGCGCTTGGGCAATACGCTCAACGGCAAGGGCTGCAACTATAAGTTTGACTTCATCAAATATCCCGACTTCAAGTACACCCGCTCCATCAAGGCGGTCAACGAGAGCGAGACGGAGAAGCTGATGGCCTCGCTGACACGCATGCACGAGGAGGATCCGACGTGGGTCGTGGAGCAGAGCAAGGAGCTGAGGCAGACACTGGTGCACGGACAGGGCGAATTCCATCTGCGCACACTCAAGTGGAGAATAGAGAACAATGACAAGATAAAGATCGAGTTCGGAGAGCCGCGCATCCCCTACCGCGAGACGATCACCAAGCCCGCGCGCGCCGACTACCGCCACAAGAAGCAGAGCGGCGGCGCCGGCCAGTTTGGCGAGGTGCATCTGATCATCGAACCGCTAGTGGAGGGACAGCCCGCAAAGCCCGTGTACAAGTTCGGCTCGCAGGAATACCGTATCACGCCGCGCTCGACCGAAACGGTAGACCTGGAATGGGGCGGCAAACTCGAGTTTATCAACTCCGTCGTGGGCGGAGCCATCGATGCCCGCTTTATGCCCGCCATCCTCAAGGGCGTGATGAGCCGCATGGAGCGCGGCCCGCTCACCGGCAGCTATGCGCGCGATGTCAGGGTCATCGTATACGACGGCAAGATGCACCCCGTGGACTCCAACGAGATCTCCTTCACGCTCGCAGGCCGCAACGCATTCTCGCTGGCCTTCAAGGACGCCGGACCGAAGATTCTGGAGCCTATCTATGACGTGGAAGTGCTGGTGCCGGGCGACCTGATGGGCGACACGATGAGCGACCTGCAGGGACGCAGGGCTATCATCATGGGCATGGACACGGAGGGCAACTATCAGAAGCTCACCGCAAAGGTGCCTCTCGCCGAGATGTCCGACTACTCCACTACGCTGAGCAGCATCACGGGCGGCCGCGGCCACTTCAGCATGAAGTTCGCCAGCTACGAGCTCGTGCCCAGCGATGTGCAGCAGAAGCTCATCGCCGCATTCGAGAAGGAAAACAGCGAGGAATAACCTCAATCTATATACGCAGCAGAATTACACCCCCTCTGTGAATTATCAGTTCACAGAGGGCTTTTTTCGTCCCGCCGCGCCCTGAGGAGGGACGTAATATGGCAGGATTTTGTATTTTTGCATCAAACATCAGAACTATGCAAAAGTTACTCATATCTTTATTCATCATGGCTTTGTCGGCCCTTCCCTCTCTTGCCGGTTCCGGCATCACGATAAGCGACATCGCCGGCGGGAAATATAACCCCCGTTACATGCGCTCATTCCGCCCCGCTCCCGACGGAGCGAACTATATGCAGATCAGCGAAGACGGCAAGCGCCTCATATCATGCTCCTTCAGGACCGGAGCCGAGACCTCGACCGTCGTCGACCTCAACAGCGCCCGCGGCGCCAAGCTGAGCAGCATCGAGGGCTACATCCTCTCGCCCGACGGCAAGCGCATACTCATCCAGACCGGCACGAAGAGCATCTACCGCCGCTCCTTCACGGCCAATTATTACATCTACGACGTGGGCAACAAGACCCTCACGCCGCTCACGAGCTCAGGCCCCGTGATGCAGCCGCAGTTCTCCCCCGACGGCACGATGATAGCCTATGTGCGCGGCGGCAACCTGTACATAGTCAAGCTCCTCTTCGACAATGCCGAGAGCCAGGTGACCAAAGACGGCGAAGTGGGCAAGATTCTCAACGGTGTGCCCGACTGGGTCAACGAGGAGGAGTTCTCCACCGCCTGCTCCTACGTCTTTACGGCCGACAGCAAGATGCTGGTGTGGGTAAAGTATGACGAGAGCCGCGTGCGCGAGTTCTCATTCCCGCTATACAAGGGCCTGAGCCCCGAGAGGGACGAATACCGCGAATACCCGGGCTCCTACAGCTACAAATACCCCAAAGCCGGCGAGGAGAACTCGAAGGTGAGCGTCCACTCCTACGACATCAAGAGCCATGTGGAGCGCGCCATCGATGTGCCGCTCGACGCCGACGGCTACATACCGCGCATCTTCCAGACCTCCGACCCTGAGAAGGTGGCCGTGGTGACCCTCAACCGCCATCAGGACCGCATGGACATCTACGCCGCCAATCCCCGCTCGCGCATCTGCAAACTGCTCGTGAGGGAGAACAATGACAAGTATCTCCGCGAGTCGGCCTACGAGAGCCTCAAATTCTACGGCGACCACTTCGCCATGATCAGCGACCGCTCGGGCTACAATCATATCTATTGGTATGACATTAACGGCCATCAGGAAGCTCAGGTGACCAAGGGCAATTACGAGGTGAGCCGATTCTATGGCTACAATCCCGAGAACGGCTGCTTCTATTATCAGGCCGATATCGACGGCCCGCAGTATTCCACCATTCACAGCACCGACCTCAAGGGCAAGACACGCCGCCTCACCACCGAGAAGGGCGACAACTCGGCCAGCTTCAGCTCCGACTTCAAATATTTCATCAATGTCTACTCCTCGCTCACTACGGCTCCCGTCACGACGCTGCGTAGCGGCGACGGCAAGGTGCTCAAGACGCTTATCGACAACAGTAGCGTCAAGCAAAGCGTAGAGGCCGACGCGCCCGCCACGGTCGAGATGTTCTCCTTCACCACCTCAGGCGGCACGGAGCTCAACGGCTACATGGTAAAGCCCGCGGACTTCAGCAGCAGCAAGAAATACCCGGTCATCATGTACCAGTACAGCGGCCCGGGCTCGCAGGAGGTCAAGGACTCGTGGAGCTCAGGCTTTATGAGCGGCATGGTGTGGGAGCGCTATCTGGCCTCCAAGGGATTCATCTGCGTATGCGTTGACGGTCGCGGCACAGGCGGCCGCGGCGCCGACTTCGAGAAGCAGACCTACCTCAGGCTCGGCCTCCTCGAGGCGCAGGACCAGGTAGAGACGGCGCTCTGGCTCGGAGGGCAGAGCTATGTCGACAAGGACCGCATAGGCATCTGGGGCTGGAGCTACGGCGGCTTCAACACGCTCATGTCGATGAGCGAGGGACGCGGTGTCTTCCGCGCCGGCGTGGCCGTGGCCCCCGTCACGAGCTACCGCTTCTACGACACCGTCTACACGGAGCGCTACATGCGCACACCCGCGGAGAACGCGTCGGGCTATGACGACTGCCCCATCTCGCGCGCCGACAAGCTCCACGGCGACCTGCTCCTCATCCACGGCACAGCCGACGACAACGTGCACTATCAGAACAGCGCCGAATATTCCGAGGCCCTCGTGCAGAGCGGAAAGCAGTTCCAGATGCAGGTGTACACCAACCGCAACCACAGCATCTACGGCGGAGCCACGCGCGAACACCTCTACAACAGGATAGCCGACTTCTTCGTCGACAAACTGAAATAAAATCCTTATCTACAGGAATAACATAACATTACAAACAAACTCACAGAACAATGAAAGACTTAAAGGGAACAAAGACTGAGAAGAATCTCGAGACAGCCTTTGCAGGCGAATCGAAAGCTACGAACAAGTACACCTACTATGCCTCCAAGGCCAAGAAGGACGGCTACGAGCAGATAGCAGCCATCTTCGAGGAGACGGCCCGCAATGAGAGAGAGCACGCCAAACTGTGGTTCAAGGCCCTCAACGGCGGCACGATCGACGAGACACTCGCCAACCTGAAGGACGCAGCCGCCGGCGAGAACTATGAGTGGACAGAGATGTACGCCCAGTTTGCCAAGGAAGCCCGCGAAGAGGGCTTCACGCAGATCGCTGCCAAGTTTGAGATGGTAGCCGCCATCGAGAAGCGTCACGAGGAGCGCTATCGCAAACTCGTAGACAACATCGAGAAGGCCAAGGTGTTCGCCCGCGAAGGCGACCGCGTATGGATCTGCCGCAACTGCGGTCACGTGGTGATCGGCCCGAAGGCTCCGGAAGTTTGCCCCGTTTGCGCTCATCCGAAGTCGTTCTTCGAGATTCTCGCAGACAACTATTAATCCGCCACTCTTAAGGACATCCACGCCGCCCTGCCGCACCATTGCGACATGGCGGCGTTTTTATTTCCCCGCCGTGCACCGCGCCGCAGGGATATCCTACCGCCTTTCCCCGCCGTCCGCACATCGTCGGCAGCAAAGGGAAAGATATACCATTAGTATGCGCTTCTAATCGCGTTCGAAGGCTTGTACCCGCGGCGTAGAGCCTGTTTCCAACCCTTTTCAACCATCTGAAAATAAGCAGCCCGCAGCGGGGAAAATTCTACTGCGAGATAAATTATTTTAGCTGCGAGATAACGAGTCGTCTACTACGAGATAAAATTTTTTATCTCGTAGTAGAATTTCTTCTGCTCCCACGGGAATTTTTCCTGCCCGGATGAGAACTTTTTCTGGTCGCATGAGAATAATTTTTCATCCGCATGAGAATATTTTTTCGTCCGCATGAGAATTTATTTTCATGCGCATGAGAATTTCGTCTTGTCCCATGAGAATTTCCGCACATGCGGGTAGGCTTTCCGATGCGCCGAGGTCGTCACGCCCGGAGGGGAGCAGGTATATTTCACGCACGTCCGACGGATTCTTCATGCGGCTTTGCTGACGACGTAAAGCCAATTTTTCCACCTTTGTAACTTCCTAAAAATCAGAGCCCCCAACAGGGCCAAAATTATGTTTGAGATAATTTAAAACATCTCAAATGCGTTTTTCCTCAAGTCCTATGTAGTTTTCGTGTTTTGCGGAACATTTTTTCAGATGTGCGCAAACGATGCCTTTCATGAGGCGGACACTCATCGTTTATGCGCACAGAAGAATTTCCACGAGGCAGCCCCCGATGACTGAGAGACAGGTGGCGCAGCCGGCCGCCGAAACAGTGGCGCCGGGAAGCCTCATAATCCGCCCCGCGGCCTTCATTCCGGAGGCCCGGGGCGGCAGACTGCGAGTTTGTTACGACATTTTAATGCTTATTACGCATACAGATTTCCCATTCGTGCGATTTTTCATAACTTTGCAAGGTCATAAGGCGAGATGTCCCCGCAGCATGAAAAGAGCTTCACTTATACTGACATTCCTTTTGCTCAGCCTCCTGCCCACGGCGGCCACGGCCGAAGTGTGGACGGCGGAGAGATTTCCCATTCCATATCTGCAGGACATGACCCGCCACGTCAGCGACCCTGACGGGCTGCTCACCACTGAGGCGCGCGACTCGATCGACATGATCCTCACCGCCATGCAGAGCGAGCGGGGCGTGCAGAGCATCGTGGCGGTGGCCAGGCGGATAGAGGACGGCGATGCCTACTCGTTCGGCATGGCGCTGGCGCGCAAGTACGGCGTGGGCCGCCGCAAGCAGAACAGCGGGCTCGTCATTGTCCTCTCGACCGAAGACAGAGCCTACTACATCCTCACCGGGACGGGGCTCGAAGGCACGCTGCCGGACGCCATCTGCAAGCGCATAGAGAACCGCTACATGGTGCCGGCGCTGAAAAGGGGCGACTGGGACACGGCGCTGCTCTCCTCGGTAAGGGCGATAAGCGCCTGCGTCAGCGGCGACACGAGCCTGGTGGCCGAGAGCGATGAGAGCGACGACGACGCGCCCGTGGTGGCGCTGTTCATAGTAATCTTCGGGCTATTCATCCTCTTCGTCATCATCGCCTCGCGCAACAGCCGCGCCACACGCTGCCCGCGCTGCGGCGCCCACGCCATGAAGCCCACGGGCGAGACAGTGAGGCGCACGGCCGACGGGGAGGAAATGATAGTGGTACGCTGCAGCAAGTGCGGCTACACCGAGACACGCCGCAAGAGAGGCGGCGATGACAATGGCGGCGACGGGCTCTCCGCGCTGTGGCCCATCATCTTCCTCGGCGGCACAGGCCGCAGCGGATTCGGAGGCGGCTTCGGCGGAGGCGGAGGCTTCAGCGGCGGCAGTTTCGGCGGAGGCAGCTTCGGTGGCGGCGGTGCCGGCGGCCGGTTCTGAGAGCCCGATTATTTACAAAACAAGACCAACAACGCATAATAACAATCAATATCGCAGAGACATGAAAAAGAGAAAATCGCTGATAGCAGTAATAGCCGTAATAGTACTGCTGGTATTATGGTGCGCAGCAAAATACAACGGCCTCGTGACACGCGACGAGCAGGTGACCACAGCCTGGGGCAATGTGCAGGCGCAGTACCAGCGCAGGGCCGACCTCATCCCCAATCTGGTGAACACCGTGAAGGGCTACGCCACCCACGAGAAGCAGACGCTCGAGGAGGTAGTGGCAGCCCGCGCCAAGGCTACCCAGATCACCGTCGACGCCGACAATCTCACGCCCGAGAAGCTGCAGGCCTACAACAAGGCTCAGGGCGATGTCACACAGGCGCTCGGCAAACTGCTCGCAATAACAGAGAACTATCCCCAGCTGAAGGCCAACGAGAATTTCTCGGAGCTTCAGGCGCAGCTCGAGGGCACGGAGAACCGCATCAACGAGAGCCGCCGCGAGTATAACGACGCCGTGCAGCAATACAACCTGAGCGCGCGACGTTTTCCCGGGAACATCGTGGCCGCGCTTTTCGGGTTCCAGTCGAAGGCAAAATTCGAAGCAGAGCAAGGAGCGGAGAAAGCTCCCGAAGTAAAATTCTAAATAGGAGAACAGACAAGATGAATTCAGGCAAACGCTATATGTTGCGCGGCGTAAGCGCCATGAAGGAAGATGTGCACGCCGCCATCAAGAACATTGACAAGGGAATATTTCCACAGGCATTCTGCAAGATACTGCCAGACATCCTGGGCGGCGACCCGGACTACTGCAACATCATGCACGCCGACGGCGCCGGCACCAAGTCGTCGCTGGCCTACGCCTACTGGCGGGAGACCGGCGACCTGAGCGTGTGGAGCGGCATAGCTCAGGACGCGCTCGTCATGAACACCGACGACCTGCTGTGTGTGGGCGCGACGGACAATATCCTCGTCTCCTCCACCATCGGGCGCAACAAGATGCTCATCCCCGGCGAGGTGATCTCCGCCATCATCAACGGCACTGACGCCCTGCTCGAGAAGCTTCGCAGCATGGGCATCGGCATCTACGCCACGGGCGGCGAGACGGCCGATGTGGGCGACCTTGTGCGCACGATAATAGTAGACTCGACCGTCACATGCCGCATGAAGCGCAGCGACGTCATCAACAATGCCAACATCCGCCCGGGCGACGTGATCGTAGGCCTCGCCTCCTTCGGCCAGGCCACCTACGAGGACCGCTACAACGGCGGCATGGGCAGCAACGGCCTTACCTCGGCGCGTCACGACGTGTTCGCCCATTATCTGGCAGAGAAATATCCCGAGACATACGACAAAGCCGTGCCCGCCGACCTCGTGTACTCGGGCAAGATGCGCCTCACCGACCCGGTAGAGGGGACGGGCCTCACCGCTGGCGAGCTCGTGCTCTCCCCCACCCGTACCTACGCTCCCGTGGTGCGCAAGATGCTCGACGAGATGCGCCCCAGGATACACGGCATGGTACACTGCACCGGCGGCGCGCAGACCAAGGTGCTCAACTTCGTAGGCGAGAACTGCCGCGTGATCAAGGACAACATGTTCCCCGTACCCCCGCTCTTCAGGCTCATCAAGGAGCAGAGCGGCACGGACTGGAAGGAGATGTACACCGTGTTCAATATGGGTCACCGCCTCGAGGTGTACGTCAGCCCCGAAGATGCCGACCGCGTGATGGAGATAAGCCGCAGCTTCAACATCGACGCGCGTGTCATAGGCCGCATCGAGGAGGGCAAACGCAGCCTGACGATAGAGAGCGAGTACGGGAAATTTGAATTCTAAGTAAGACAACAACATTCATCACGGGAGGCAGCTCACTGCTGCGTCCCGTTTTTACGATTTATATGCCGCAGGACAATTTATTATCAAAGCTTGACAAACTATCCGCAAGGTACGAAGAGGTAAGCACACTCATAGCCGACCCTAAGGTAATAGCAGACATGGGGCGCTATGTGAAGCTCACGCGCGAGTACAAAGAGCTCGAGAAACTCATGGAGGTAAGGAAGCGCTACGCGCAGCTGCTAAGCGAGGCCGAAGAGGCGCGCGGGATACTCTCCTCGGGCGAGAATGACCCCGAAATGCGCGAGATGGCCAAGGAGCAGGCCGCCGAATGCGAGAAACAACTGCCCGCCATGGAGCAGGAGATAAAGATGCTGCTCATTCCGAAGGACCCCGAGGACGCCAAGAACGCCATCCTCGAGATACGAAGCGGTACGGGCGGCGACGAAGCGGCTCTCTTCGCAGGCGATCTCTTCCGCATGTACTCGAAATATTGCGAGAGCAAGGGCTGGACGCTCACCGTGTCGTCGGCAAGCGAGGGCGCTGCCGGCGGATTCAAGGAGATCATCTGCTCCGTCACGGGCCAGGACGTTTACGGCACACTCAAGTACGAGAGCGGTGTGCACCGCGTGCAGAGAGTGCCGGTCACCGAGACGCAGGGCAGGATACACACCTCCGCCGCTACGGTGGCAGTGCTGCCGGAAGCCGACCCGTTTGAGGTAAAAATCAACGAGGGCGAGATACGCTGGGATACATTCCGCAGCAGCGGCGCCGGCGGACAGAACGTCAACAAGGTGGAGAGCGGTGTGAGGCTTCGCTACAACTGGACAAACCCCAACACCAAGGAGACGGAGGAGATACTCATCGAGTGTACCGAGACGCGCGACCAGCCGAAGAACAAGGAGCGAGCTCTGGCGCGCCTGCGCACATATATCTACGACCACGAGCACCAGAAATATGTCGACGACATCGCTTCACGCCGCAAATCGCTCGTCTCGACCGGCGACCGCTCCGCCAAGATACGCACATACAATTATCCTCAGGGCCGCATCACCGACCACAGGATCAACTATACCATCTACAATCTGCAAGCCTTTATGGACGGCGATATCCAGGACTGCATAGACCATCTGATGGTGGCCGAGAATGCGGCGCGCCTGGAGAATGCAGAACTGTAAAGGGGAAAGAAGACTTAAGAAACAACGGGCATTCTACAAAAGCAGCCGGGCATAGAGAGCTCTGGCTGCTTTTATATTATTGAGGCCGCCCGCGGAGCTGAAATAGCGCGCATCCCTTCTCAGCGGGGCTGTGCGCTATTTGATGAGGGCTGCGCAGCCCTCAGAATTTGCGCAGCAAGATATCCGCGTAGGAAGATGTGAGCTCCATCTTCGCGCCGTCGAGGCGTTTGATGTGGAAACGGGCCGAGATGCCGTCGACGCCGAAGGGGGCAAGCAGCGTCGAGGCCGAGTCGGTGAGCACTACCTCCACGGAGTGGCGCTCCGTGCCTATCGGGCCTATCTCCTCGCGGTAGACTGTGAAATCGTAGAGCTCGAGCGTCCTGCCCCTCTTGTGGAAGCGCATCAGGACTCTATCGCCCATGCTGTCCGTCCTGTAGGCGCCCGGAGAGATCTGCCCGAGGTTTTCGCCGTACATCATGTACACCTTGTCGTCCTTGATATTAACCACCGAGTCAGCGCCCGTAGCCGTATGATAGGTGATGGAAAGGTATTGCCACATGCCGTCGAGTTTCCCGTTGCGGGTCATCGTGTCGCAGGAGATCATCATCAGGCTCGCGACAATGAGCAGAATAAATGTCCTTCTCATATTGATTATCTTTTAGGCAGCAGCAGTCCCTGCTTTCGTATGGCTATCTGAAATCCGGAATTGTTGCCGGTGTGCGAACCGTAGTCGAAAGCGAAAGCGCATACGCCGGACCAGCCCCGCGTATCGAGGCCGAAGAGGCGGCGGGGACTGAAGGTGATCTCTCCCAGCATGGAGCGCTGATAGCGCACATCGTCGTAGGGATAGAAATAAGTGCCCCACTGCCGCGAGACGGTGTAGAGCAGACGATAGTGGAGCGAGGAGGAAGGATCACCGCTGAGGGCAATGTGCTGGGCCGAGAAGCGGTTGCTGCGGAAGTACAGATTGTTGTCGGAGTTGTAGACCGGCGAGAGGAAGAGCGGATTGCCGATAGCCATGCCCCAGTGCTGCCAGCCGGCGTAAAGGGAGTGGTTGTAATAGTCGTCGAGGCCGGCTATGTTACGCGGGAAGAGCGCCGTGTGGTCATGATACATGGCGCCGCTCTGAAAGCGCGTGTAGATATATTCGCCCACCACTTTGCTGACCACCCTGTTGCGCGGGAGCGTGACCTCTATGCCGTAAAGCCCGTCATAGTCGCCGTATTTGTACAGCAGGCCGCTGTGATCCTCAAAGAAGTGATCGTAGTAGGCGCGTGCCTGCCACCCATGGCCGTAATAGGTGAGATTGAGCAGCCATGAGCCAACGGTGTTGCCCTTACTGTTCTTGTAATCGGTCTGTCCCTTGTCGTGGCCCACGCCGAAGACTACGTCGAAAAAGTCTACTAATCCGCCGTAAAGCGAGGTGTTGAAACCGTCGTTACGACGCAGGCGGCCGCCGAATGTCGCGGCCATCTCGAGGCCGCCCTCAAGGGTCAGGGGAAAAAGTTCCGGATTGCCAATGCGCATGTAGCCGGCCTTGCTATGGTAGAGCACATGCTGGACATACTGCAAATCGGCACGGCGGGCGCGGCTGCTCACCCAGTGGTTGTCCGAGAGCAGTCCGTAGCCGAAATGACCCCTCACCGAAACGATCTTACGGCGTCCGGAGATGGAGATATAGTCGGGCACCTCGAAGCGGAACTCGGGAATGGGGCGCGCATTAATGCCGAGCGTCTGGCTGCCCGTGCTCAACTCCGCATCCTTGAAGGCCGCAGGGCGCTCTTTGGCGCCGGCGGAAAGCCTCACCTTCCTGTAGCCCAGGTCGAGGTAATACTGCTGCAGGAATACGTCGCTCGTGTAATGGTGGGCGGCCGCAAGCTCCACGCCGTAGCCCACTTTCCACAGCCGGGCACTGTCGGCGCTGATGTCGCGAAACACACCGACGGCCATGTGCCCGTTGTCCGTGCGCGCGCCCGACATGCCGTAGCGATTGGACGTGAGCCAGAAGGGCGTGTACTTGCCGCCGGTCGAAACAGTCATCGACGCTTCGGCGCTGTAGCTCACACTGTCCAGCAGCGAGGCGAGAAACGGGATGTCGCGGTCGGCCCGGAGGCCAAGAGGCGACGCCGCCACGCAGATGCTCAGGAGAGCGAGCCTTACACCGCTGTGCAAGCCTTGGTACATGTATTGGTTTGTGTCAAAAGGGTCTATATATTACTTCGCATAACTTACCGCACGGGTCTCACGTATTACAGTGATCTTCACCTGTCCGGGATAGGTCATCTCGTCCTGTATGCGCTTGGCGATCTCATTGCTGAGCGTCTCGGCCTGCTTGTCGTCGATCTTATCAGCGCCTACGATCACGCGCAGCTCACGGCCGGCCTGAATGGCGTAGGTCTTGGTGACGCCGGGATAGCTCATGGCGATGTTCTCGAGGTCGTTGAGACGCTTGATGTAAGCCTCGACCACCTCGCGACGGGCTCCGGGACGCGCGCCGCTGATAGCGTCGCACACCTGTACGATGGGCGCCAGCAGCGTAGTCATCTCCATCTCGTCGTGATGGGCGCCGATGGCGTTCACTATGTCGGGCTTTTCCTTATACTGCTCTGCCAGCTTGGCGCCATATAGAGCATGCGGCATCTCGGGCTCCTCGTCGGGCACCTTGCCTATATCGTGCAGCAGTCCGGCGCGCTTGGCCTTTTTGGGATTGAGGCCGAGCTCGGCAGCCATGATGGCGCAGAGATTGGCAGTCTCGCGTGCGTGCTGCAGCAGGTTCTGTCCGTAGGAGGAGCGGTATTTCATCTTGCCGATGAGCCTTACGAGCTCGGGGTGCAGGCCGTGAATGCCGAGGTCGATGGCTGTGCGCTTACCGGTCTCGATGATCTCGTCCTCTACCTGATTCTTGACCTTGGCTACCACCTCTTCTATTCTTGCTGGATGTATACGTCCGTCGGTGATGAGCTGGTGCAGGGCGAGGCGACATACCTCACGGCGCACGGGATCGAAGGCGGAGATAACGATAGCCTCGGGAGTGTCGTCCACCACGAGCTCTACGCCCGTCGCAGCCTCGAGGGCGCGGATGTTGCGACCCTCGCGGCCTATGATGCGGCCCTTCACCTCGTCATTGTCTATGTGAAATACGGTGACACTATTCTCGATGGCCGTCTCGGTAGCCACTCTCTGGATGGTCTGTATCACGATCTTCTTGGCTTCCTTGGTAGCCGTGAGCTTGGCATCGTCCATGATGTCGTTGATGTAGCTCTGCGCGTCGGTCTTGGCCTCGTCCTTGAGCGACTCCACAAGGCGCGACTTGGCCTCCTCGGCCGAGAGGCCGCTGAGCTCTTCGAGCTTGTCCCTCTCCTGCAGCTTCATCTTCTCGAGCTCCTCCTTCTGCGACTGGAGAGCGCTCTGCGCCTGCTCCAGACGCTGACGCTGCGACTCCTGCTCGGCCTTCTTGCGCGTTATCTCTTCCTGACGCTGATTGAGCCCTATCTCACGCTGCTTGAGCTTGTTCTCCTTCTGCAGGAGCTGGTGATTGCGCTGCTGTATCTCGTTGTCAAAGTCATTCTTGCGGCTCAGGAATTTCTCCTTCACCTCCAGCATCTTTTTCTCCTTGATAACGTCGGCCTCCTTCTCGGCCTCCTTGATGCGCTTCTGATAATGTCCGTTGGCCACATAGCGTAGCAGGAGGAATCCCGCGACTGCGCCGGCCACTATTCCTATTACTAAAAAAAGTATTTCCATTTTGTCGTATTTAGTGCGTTAATGTCCAATAATATTCTGTTTGCGACATTAATGACTGCACGCTTCTCCGGCCTCCTGGCCGGCTATAGTCCGCCTCAGGACCGCTCGCCACGCAGCGTATTCTCTATCTCCTCGGTCAGCTTGCCCATCACCTGACGGTAGGGCTCGGTATCGTTGCGCCGCTCTGATTTGACCAGGCGCAGCGAAAGGTCCAGCATGACCATATATAGATACTGCTCGTGTGCAAGGTTAGGGAACTTGGCCTTATATATATTGAGCCGGTCGTTGATATTGCGTTCCGCCTCGCGATAGTATTCCTCCTCGCTCCGCTCTACATTGACAGGATAGATCTGATTGTCTATCCTTAGCTGTATGTAAAATTTGTCACTGATAGCTGCCATATCTCTCCGTTAATTAGTCTACACATTGAGCAGGGCGATGCACCTGTCCACCTGTCTTATCAGCGAATCGATGCGCTTCCTGGAGCGCTCCACATCGCCGTCGGAGATAGAGAGCATTCTGGCTGTCTTGAGAGAGACCACTTTGTCCTCCAGAGCGCGCACCTGAGCCTTCAGGCCCTCTATCTCGGCATCCTTGTCGCTTATGCGTGCCAGAAGAGAGTCGTTGTCCTTGCATACAGTCTCGTATTCATACATCAACTGCCGGACGCGTGTCTGGAATACTTCGATTGTCCTGTCTCCCTTTTCGTTTTCAGCCATACCAAACTTGCAGTCTGTCGCTTTTTGCAAATTTAAAAATTTCCGGCCTCACGGCCAAGTGTCGGGCTACTTTTTATCGCCTTCGTCCACATCTTTGGGCCGCGGCTCCTTTTTGGCGAGCATCACGATGCGATATGTGTACTCGGTCATCCACGCCGGCGAATAGCCCAGCGAGTGCTGATACTTGCGGAGCTCGGCACAGCTGCGCCTCACGGCGTCGTCTTTCCAGTCGGTCTTGACCAGGAGGTCGTTCACCTGCTTCTCGATGACGCTCTTGATGGTCTTCTTGAATACCGACGGCATACGCAGCTTCCACTTGAGCACATTGCCCATAAGCATCATCAGCTCCTGCGAGAACGCCTGAAAGAGCGCCATATAGCTCTGCACATCGTTGATGCGGCGGCAGCGCGACTTGACGCTCTGGTCTATCTCCTTGAAGAACAGGTCGGGCATGTCGTACAGCTCGACGAGCATCTTCTTGCAGCGATTCTTCTCGCCCTGTCCCAGGCGGTTGTTGAGCGTAGGCACGGCGAGCGTATGCTTGAACACACGCAGGTCGGGCAGCATGGCTATGTTGGTAATGCCCAGATTGGCGGCCATGGTAGCCTGGAAGTAAACGCGTATGAGAGTCATAAAATCCTCTACGCCTCCCACACGGGCATCGTCATCGGCTTTCTTCCTGTGAAAGATATTTGTGAATATACTCATCTTCTTTATTTTGTTGTTGCTAAAGTTTAATCAATGGCAAAGATACAAAACTATTGACATTCGCCCCGCCGCAAGGGGCAGGAAATGCAATACAGAGGCGCACATCCGCCGCGCCGCCTCATGTTTCGCCCTCCGGAAGGGGGCTTATTCCGCGAGGAAAGGTTAACTTTGCGCCGTCCGGAGAGCGAGGAAGCCTCCGGACGAGCGAAATCATGAGCACCAGAGAATCTACATCCCGCACCATTCCCCGCGACACGGAGATGCCGTCGCTGCTCAACTCGGAGCAACGCACCCGGAGCATCGTCCGCGCCGGCCTCATGGGCATAGCGGTCAACTTCGTCTACGCCCTGCTCAAGGGCGGCATCGGCCTGATGTCGGGCTCCATTGCCATCTTTCTCGACGCCCTCAACAACATGAGCGATGCCGTGACGGCCGTGATAGCCGCCGCAGGAGCGCGACTGGCGCGCCGGCCGGCCGACCGCTTCCATCCCTTCGGCCACGGGCGGGTGGAATACCTGAGTTCGCTGGCCATCTCCGTCATCATCGTGGTCATCGGTGTCATGTCGCTGACGAGCGCCGTCAGGAAGATCATCCACCCCGAGGCCGCCCACTACACGCTCCTCATGCTGCTCATCATGGCTACGGGCGTGGTGGCCAAGCTCTCGCTGGGCATCTACACGCTGCGCGCCGGCCGCCGCGAGAGCTCCGACTCGCTCAGGGGCGCGGGAACGGAAAACCTGTTTGACGCCTTCGTCACGCTCGCCACCATCCTCTCGGCGCTGATCCTCATCGAATGGGGCATCGACCTCGATGGCTGGTTCGGCGCAGCCATCTCGCTGCTCCTCATCCGCGCCGGCGCCAAGATCACGCGCCGCACACTGAGCAACATACTGGGCCGGCGCGCCGACAGCAGTCTGACGCGCTACATCAAATCCATCATCGCCTCCTTCCCCGGCGTACAGGGCGTCTACGACCTCGTGCTCAACAACTACGGCCCCAGCTACATGGTGGGCTCGGTCAACATCGCCGTGGCCGAGGGCATGACCGCCGGCGCTATTCACATGCTGACGCGCGACATAGAGCAGACCATCGAGAGCCGCTGCGGCATATACCTCAATGTGGGCATATACGCCGAGCCCTCCGACCCTGAGACATTGCGCCTGCGCAGCGACATCAGCCGCATCGTCACGGCGCACGCCGGGGCCATGGAGATACACGGATTTCTCCTCGACCGGAAGCGGGGACAGGTATCCTTCGACGTGGTGACCGACTTCACGGTGCGGCACCGCTGCGAGTTCTGCCACACGCTGGAGCGGGAACTGGCCGCGCACTACCCCGCCTACAGTTTCCTCATCCACGCCGACTTCGACTATAGCGACTGACGCAGCCCGTCCCTGCCGCCTTTCCACAGTCGTTTTTGATGAGGACGAAAACAAATTCTCATACGCACGAAAATTCCCGCGGGAGAAGAAGAAATTCTACTCGTAGATAAAAATTTTTATCTACGAGTAGACGACTCGTTAACTCGTAGATAAAATAATTTATCTCGCAGTAGAATTTTCCCGCCTCGCAGAGGCTGATTTCTACGTACTTACGCAGGCTGCCGAAGCGGTCCTTTGTCGTCGGCAGGCGCCGTAAGAATGTATACTGGCAGGGCATACGGATGGATTTCCCCGTTTTGAGAAACCACGTGTATGCTCTCCTCAAAAATTCTTCCGCATAACCCAAAAACTACATTTGAGACGAGTAAAATTACATTTGAGGTATTTCAAAACGTCTCAAACATAATTTTGGCCTTCATATGGGTACTGATTTTCATATACTTACAAAGGGTCAAAAACTGCCTCCAGGTCGTCGGCTGCCGCCGTAAGAATGTATACTGGCAGGGCATACGGACGGATTTCCCCGTTTCGGGAAACATCGTGTATGCTCTCCTCAAAAATTCTTCCGCATAACCCAAAAACTACATTTGAGATGAGGAAAACTACATTTGAGGTATTTCAAAACATCTCAAACATAATTTTGGCCTTCATACTGGTACTGATTTTCATATACTTACAAAGGGTCAAAAACGGGCCTCCGGGCACCACAATCAGCCTCCGCAGAAAGAGCTGCATTCATCTTAATATGGGCAATCAGCCTCGGCATTATTAGCAACAAGTCTCTGCCCTCTTCGAGCATTGTCATTCTCTCTCCGGCGCGGGACACAAAGGGGGCGGCTTCGGGGCAGGATTATGGCAGACTCGCGGGGGAGAAGAAGAATTGGTTAAAAAATCATGTAAAAGATGTTGTCAATTCTCAATTTTCCCGTAATTTTGAAGCCAGTATGGAAACAATCAAATTATCACCGCTTAGGAAAGGCATCGTAGGCGTGCAGTTTTTATTCGTAGCCTTCGGAGCGACCGTGCTCGTGCCTCTGCTGGTAGGTCTCGACCCCGCGACAGCTCTTTTCAGCGCCGGCATCGGCACATTCATCTTTCATTTCGTCACCAAGGGTAAGGTGCCCATCTTTCTGGGCTCGAGCTTCGCGTTCATAGCGCCCATCATCGAGGCCTCGAAGCTGTGGGGCATGCCCGGCACACTGGCCGGCATCGCGGGCGTGGCGCTGGTCTACTTCATCATGAGCGCGCTCATCAAGTGGCAGGGGCAGAAGTTGCTCAACCGCCTGTTCCCGCCCGTGGTGATAGGGCCGGTCATCATCCTCATCGGCCTCACCCTCTCCGGTTCGGCGGTGAATATGGCCAAGACAAACTGGCTTCTGGCGGGCATATCGCTGTTTACGGCGATCCTGGTGCTCATTCTGGGGCGCGGGCTTATCCGCCTCGTGCCGGTGGTCTGCGGCATCGTGACGGGCTACATAGCCGCGCTGATAATGGGCGACGTGGACTTCAGCGGCGTGGCAGCAGCCCCGTGGATAGCGCTGCCCTCCTCGCTGACCCACTTCCATCTGCCACAGTTTGAGTGGAGCCCGTTCATCTACATGATCCCCGTGGCCATAGCGCCCGTGATAGAGCATATCGGCGATGTCTACGTGGTGAGCGCCGTGGCGGGCAAGGACTTCACAAAAGACCCGGGCCTCCACCGCACGATGCTTGGCGACGGACTGGCCTGCCTGGTGGCGTCGTTCTTCGGCGGCCCTCCCGTGACGACCTACAGCGAGGTGACGGGCGCCATGTCCATCACCAAGATCACCAATCCGCAGGTGATACGCATCGCGGCGCTGACGGCTGTGGTATTCTCGGTGATCGGAAAACTGTCCGCATTCCTCCAGTCCATTCCGCAGGCCGTGCTGGGCGGCATAATGCTCCTGCTGTTCGGTACCATCGCCAATGTCGGCATACAGAATCTGGTGCAGAACAAGGTGAACCTGAATGTGACGCGCAACACGATCATCATCGCCGTGACGCTGACCATCGGCATCGGCGGCGCAGTGCTGAGCTTTGGCGAGTTCGCTCTCGGCGGCATAGGCCTGAGCGCCGTGGTGAGTGTGCTGCTCAATCTGCTCCTGCCCCACGACAAGAAGGAGGAAACCGAGTGCGCCGCCATGGAGCACAAGGAGGAGCAATTCGACGCTACGACTCTCAGGAAGACCACTGAGGAGCAGGACAAATCGGATACGAAATAACATCTCCCGACACCTTACACCAAAGCCCCGGCGCGCTGCGCCGGGGCTTTGGTGTAATTATCTTTCTCCGAAGGCTTTCGCTCAGAAAGTTCTCAGCAGGGAATAGAGGCGGGGCGTGGGGAGGCCCATGACATTGAAGTAGCAGCCCTCGATGCGCCTGATGCAGGCCAGGCCTATCCACTCCTGTATGCCGTAGGCGCCGGCCTTGTCATAGGGGCGGTAGGTGTCGACGTAATAGGCGGCCTCCTCGTCGGAGAGCTCTGCGAACGTCACATAGCTCACATCGGAGAATGTCTCGATGCGGTCTGCGGTCATGCAGGTCACGCCGGTCACCACCTCGTGCGTGGCGCCGGAGAGAAAGCGGAGCATGGCGATGGCCGCGTCTCTGTCGGAGGGTTTGCCGAGCACCTTGCCGTCCTTGGCCACGATGGTGTCGGCGGTGATTATCAGTTCGTCGCTCCCCATCTGCGGCTTGTAATAGGAGGCTTTCTCACGCGAGATATAGGCGGCTACCTCTGTGGGCGAGAGAGACGCGGGATAGTCCTCACGGACACCGCTTGCGCGCCTCACGGTAAAGCGGACGCCGAGCTCTCTGAGCAGTTCGCTGCGCCGCGGAGAGCCGCTGGCCAGGATTACGGAGTAGCGATTCAGATTGTCCAGCGGGGTCACCATCCGAAAGCCCTTTTGTCGTCCATCCATTTGCCCTGCGCCTTGAGCACCGTCTCGACCACGTCGCGCACACAGCCCTCGCCGCCGGCGGCGCGCGAGACATAGACCGAGATGCTGCGTATCTCTGCCACCGCATCTGAGGGGCAGCAGGGACAGCCCACATAGGCCATTATCTCGTAGTCGGGGATGTCGTCGCCCATGTAGATGATCTCGTCGGGCCTGAAGCCGTTATTCGCCATCCATTCGCGGAAGATGTCCATCTTGACCTTTGCGGCCAGAAAGATGTCCTTGATGCCGAGCCGCTCATACCGGAGGCGGATGGACGGAGTGCGGGCTCCGGTGATAATAGCGAGGTGCAGTCCCTGCTTGACAGCGTACTGGAGGGCGTAGCCGTCCTTGGTGTTGACCGTGCGGGCCGGTTCGCCATCGCTGCCGAGGTTTACCGTCTGCCGGCTCATCACGCCGTCCACGTCAAAGACTATCGCCTTGATTTTCGTTAGGTCGTAGTTTATCATTGTGTTCAGAATTGTTTTCGTTTTCTACTGCCGCGTCATGAATACTGCGCGTGAGCGTCTCGTAAACATCGAGGTCGTCGCCCGAGAGCATCTGCTCGTGAGCGGCTATCACCTTGCGGTCGTAGCGCACAGCGGGACCTGTCTGCGCCTCGAGCGGAGAGATGCGCTCCACCTTGCGGGCGGTGTTCATGATGAGCGGCAGCATCAGGTCGAAGGGCACACCCGAGGAGCGCATGATCTTCTCGGCTATCGCGTAGCAGCGGTTGGGGAAGTTGGAGGCGAAGACGGCGGCGAGGTGCATGCTGCGGCGCGTGGCGGAGTCCATCACCGTTACGGGTCTGCGGGAGATGCTGCCGGCCACAGCAAGCAACAGCCGCTGCACATCGGCATCGGACGCCTCTATGAAGAACGGGACATCGCCCACGTCCTGCCTGTAATCGGCGGTGAAGGAATAGAGCGGATACATCACCCCGCACCGCGCTCCCGTTGTGGACAGGACGGAGAGCGGCGTGCTGCCCGAGGTGTGCACCATTACCGCGCGCCCTCCGCCCGGGGCCACATGCGGCGCGAGCTCTGCGGCCACGTCGGCGATAGCATCGTCCTTGACGGCTATCAGATAGATGTCGGCACCGGCGGGAAGGGCTGTGATGCGGTCCACTCCCGTAGTGCCGATGCGCGAGGCAAGAGATGCGGCGTGCTCCATGCTCCGGCTGTAGACGCCCAATGGTTTGTAGCCCGCCTCCTTCAGGGCCGGGGCCAACTGGCTGGCTACCTTGCCCGCGCCCACCATACAGAAGGTCATCCCTCCGGCTGTCTCTCTTTGCTTCATCATTTATATGGAATGCTTAGTCCCCTCCGGTGAAAAGTATGCGGCGGGAGTAATTGGCGGAGCAGGCTTCGGGAGCCATGAGATGGTAGAGCGGCGATATCACTGTGCCGCTCTGCTGTCCGCGGAAGGTCTGTGCGCGTCCCTCCACGGGAGTCAGCGCTTCGCCTCTCCTCAGATTGCCCTCATTTCCCGCCTCGCCGGCCAGGAGAAGCGGCCCTGCAGCCACACGGAATGCGCCCGCGGGAGCATTCTCCGCGTTCTGGGCATTGATATATTCGGGCTTCATGTCAAAGGATACGGTCAGGACATCGCCGGCCTTATATCGGCGCGCTATGGTCATCACGCCATTTTTCATACTGCCCTTAGCCTTTCGGCCGTTGAGCGTCACGGCAAAGTCCTTCATCCACGGCAGCACCGGCAGAGCCAGCACCGCGCGTCCTGCGGGCGCTGTGGCGACGGTGATGGTCGCTCCCGGGGCGAAGGGATAGGAGGTAGCCACGGAGACTTTCATCGTGCCGCCGTTCATAACGGCCGACGCCTCGAGGGGCCGCAGGGAGACGATGAACAGGGTGTCGCCCGAGGCCATGGCCGAGTAATCGGCAGCGGAATGCAGGCCTTCGCCGCCGCGCATCGTGCAGCACCAGTGGGCCTCATAGCACGCCATGCGCAGGTCGTTGGTCTTGCTACCCAGTCCGGGGCAGTTGTCCGTGCCGAAGCCGCCGTTGTTCCGCTGCCCGCTGGCTATGGCGTTCCAGTAGATGCGCTCGGCGTCGGCGAGGTACTCAGGGCGGCGTGTCAGGCGCCAGAGCTGCGAGGCCACCATGTAGGAGTCGACCACGGCGCAGGGCTCTGTCCATGTGTCATAGCGGCGAAACCAGTTGTAGTTGGCGTAGTCTTCCGTCATGCCGTAGTCGCGATATGTCTGCCACAGCCTGGCGGCGCGCACGATGTAATAGGGATTGCCCGTCATCGAGGCGTATCGGATGAGAGCCCGCATGCCGGTGAGCGTGGCGTGGGTCTGCGCCTTGATCTCCGTGACGGGGAAACGGAGGAACAGCGATATCAGCCGCGAGGCCAACGAGTCGCAGAGCTGAGGCTGCGAGCACATGCCGGCGTCCTTGAGCACCTGCAGGCCCTGCAGATATCCGTCCATCGCGATAAAGATGCAGCCGATATCAGTAGAGAGCCGCCAGTGGCCTATCACCGCGGAGATATTTCCCGACTCTCTTCCCTCGTCCTTGCGGCGGGAGTCGGGATCGAGGGGATATTCATTGACATAAGGCTCTATGGGGACGAAAAGCGAATCGACGATGCTCTTGATGAAGGGCAGCACGGAGGCGTCGTGAAAGTCGAGATAGTATTCCGATAGGCCGCGCAGCATCCAGCCGTGACCGGAGAGCTGCTGCTCGTCGGCCTGAGAGGGATGGATGGTACCGAGATAGCCGCGCGAGTTGAGGTGAGCGGGCAGGCGGTGCAGGATCTCGGCGAGATAGAGCGGGCGACGCCCTGTGGAAGCCGCATCGCACACGAGCCCGAGAATGGTACGCCCCTCCGTATCTCCGGGCCACCAGCCCGACTGCTGCTCGGTGAGAAAGACATGATCGGGCTGATACTTCTCCTCCTCGAGGCGGTCAAAGTTTTTGAGCAATCGCGTCCGCAATTCCCCGCCGATGGTGATATTTACATTCTCCTGCGCCTTGGCGGGCACCTTCTGGGCCGGAGCGGAAACGGAAAGAGAGGACGCTATGACTGCCGTCAGGAGTATTCGGAATATATGCATAAATCTATTGTTCTATTGCCGAATGCGGAGAGCCCCTGCAGCGCGCCGCCACATTGTGAAATCATCGGCGCAGGCCTCCTATTCGGCCGTTTTACCGCAAAAGTAACAAATAATCGCTACATTTGCAGTGCTAACACTACTAAAATGCAAATACGTAAAGCCGAAAGAAAGGACGTTCCCCTTATTCTGAGTTTCATCAGGGGTATTGCCAAATATGAGAAGTTGGAAAACGAAGTGCAGGCCACGGAGGAGCTACTCGACGAATGGCTCTTTCAGAAGGGCATAGCGGAGGTCGTCTTCGCCGTAGAGGATGGCGTCGAGACCGGGTTCGCCCTCTTTTTCCACAATTACTCCACCTTCACCGGCCGGGCCGGCATATACCTCGAGGACCTGTATGTCAAGCCCGAATACCGCGGCAAAGGCTACGGCAAGGCGCTATTCATGTATCTGGCAAAGACTGCCGTCGAGCGCAAGTGCGGACGCATGGAATGGGTGTGCCTCAACTGGAATACGCCGAGCATCGCCTTCTACCGCTCGATGGGCGCCGTCTCGATGGATGACTGGAAGACATACCGCCTGACAAGCGACAAGCTCGCCGCGCTCGTAGATAGGGAGAAATAGAGTCGCCTCCACAATCCCCTGCTGCGCTTACCCACCCTCTGAGGCCGCCGCAAGCGGGATAAATAAAGCGTGCATGCCGCGGGGCATGCACGTAATTCTTGTCTGCGGGCTTTGTCCTGAGTCCGCAGAAGTTGTTCCAGTATATCTGCTTATTTGCCTTGCTTCAGCGCCCTGAGCCTGGAGATGCACCATGCAAAGGCCGAAGCCATACGCGGGGATGAGTCGACGAAATGCCCGCCCTCGTTCCATTCGAGGCAGACCCTCTCCTCGCCCATTTCCCTGCAGAGCTGCGCATAATAGCGGCGCAGGTTGTCGCCCACGGCCGCGATATGCTTGTTGCGGCTTATCTCCTCGCGCTTGCCGAGGCTCAGATACACAGCCTCGCTCCTGGGACGCACGGAGAGGGAATAGTCAGCCCAGCCCTCTATCCACACCGACGGGGAAGCCGCCGCCACAGCCGCTATGCCGTCCATCTTCGCCGCCGCCCACAGGGAGAACAGCCCTGCGAGCGAGTAGCCGCCCAGCACCACGGGCAGCGCGCCATAGCGGGCCTGCATGGCCGCGATGAGCTCCCCGACGTGCTCCAGCATCTCCCTCGCACTGCTGTCGTCGGTCACTGTCCGGTCGATAAACTTGTCCGGCCAGGGCATCAGGGAGCGGTTCCACTCCTCCACCTCGAAGAACGAGGCCGCGAATCCCGCCCCCGTCCTTCGCGCTATCTCGGCCACCTCGTCGTCGAGCACACCCATGTCCTTGGTGTGAACCGGCTGGATGAGCAGATACTCCGGTGTCCCGCTCACATGCGTCGCGGCATCATCAATATCGTGCAGCATAACTATTATAATGTGTAAAAACCTTCGTCTATAGAAACCAAAAGGTGCGCCTCAGCCCTGAAGCGCGCCTTTATATATAATGTATGTCCGCAGCTTATTTCGTGCTACCGCCCGCAGCCTTGTAGGCAGCCTTGAAGAGGGCGTCCTTGCGATCGATAGTACCGGTGCGGAATTTGCCGTTGACCTTGGCGAGCTTTGTGCCGCCCTTGCGCAGCGCCGCCTCGTCCGTGATCCACGAGTTGGCGTCGTAACTGATTCCGCCGTTGTGCTCCTCGTCGTAGTAGTAGCGCATGTTGCGGAGCGTCACCTTGTAACCGCCGTCCTTTATCTGGAAGAGCAACTGGTAGTAGAAGCGTGTGGCATTGGTCACCCATGCCGTGCGCTTGAAATACATCCACTCCTCCATGTTAACCGCCAGAATGCCGGCGGCCTCCTCCTGAGTGGTGATATGGCTCTGCGGCAGGGCGTTCTCGCCCTTGACCAGTGTGCCGGCAAAGCTCTGCAGGGCCTCATAAATCTGGGCCTTCGACTTGGAGGGCAATGTATAATCGCTGCTGAACTCGACCTTGCCGTCTACGACGGGGACTGCGCCGGCGGCGTACTTGGCCGGGATGCGACCGCTGTTCGACTGGGCCAAGGCCGGGAGGCTCAGCACCACGGCCAGCATCATCGCGCCGCTGCGAAGCTTGTCCTGCATATTCCTGTTCATCTTATTCTTCTCGCCGCACTGCCCCGCTCTGCTGTTGCAGCAACAGTTTGCCGAGCCGCAGCAGCTGCAGCCGGTATAATGCCTGTCGCGGATGCGACGCACGGCCCTTCGGACCACGAAAAGGATTGCCACGCCGAGTATCAGGGCTGTGATAATAGTCTGTACCATATTCTGTGTAATATTGTTAGTCCTATTGCTGCTGCAAATATAGTATATTTCCCTCATTCCGAAAAAAGTTTGATATACACATTTCTCATCCGCCGCCGTGTGCCGTGAGATTATGTTTCACAGCCGCGCGGGAATTCGTTTCCCAGGTTAGCAGAGAAATATGCCGGCTACCGGAGCATGGAATTATGCATAAAAGGTGAATTATTCAGTCCGCCGAAACGGCGTTTCCACACTCTGCGAAAAACTTTCCGCATTAGTGGTAAACTACAAGGCACCTGAGAAAAACTACAAGGCACCTATTACAAAACATGTGCCTTGTAGTTTGACCCTTCATTACGCACTGATTATTAAGTATTTTCAAAGGGTAAAAAATCGGCTTCAAATCGCCTGCGAGAGGTCTCTCAGGAATGAATGAAAAGTGAATAAAAGATGAATATTCATTTCGGAGAATATCTGATTCCGCACCGCGCTCCGGCATTCACAGCCGGCATTTCCCGAAACCGATTGGAAAACGCAGCGCAATTTACGGCGCCATAATACCGGTATGAAGATGTGTTTTCGCGCCTCACCCGCCGTTTATCGGAGAGCAATAATTATATTTGCATATGAAATAAGCTTATTGATGATATACCTCTTACATTTTAGAATACACTACCATACTTCCGAGGGGGAGTACGTGGCAGTGAAGCTCACGGACAGCGGCGAGAGCCAGCGCAGCCTGATCCCGCTCAATGATAACGGCGACGGCGTGCATGCGGGCGAATATGAACTACAGCTCGACGCCGGTCTCGACCCTCATTATTATTATGTCGTATGCCGCGGCGGGGAGATCACGGCTCAGGAGAAGCTCTACCCGCAGCGCTCGCTTGTCCTCGACGATACGCAGGGCGAGCTCTGGCACAGGGATGTGTGGCGCTGGGACGAGCGGCAGATGAACCTCGGGAGCAAGGCCCTGCACGATGTCGTGTTCGCCTGCGGCCGTCACCTCCCCGCACGGCCCGTTCCCTCGCGCGGAGAGATGATCTTCTGCATCCACGCCCTGACGCCCGCCTCGGACGATAGTTTCAGGATAGTGCTCACGGGCTCTTCGCGAGAGCTCGGAGAGTGGAGCGTGGACCGGGGAGTCGTGATGAAGCGCACGGACACCTACGAATACACGGCGGCCGTGCCGGCACAGACGGAGGATACGCAATATAAATATGTAGCCCTCTGCAATGGTCAGGTCATGTGGGAGCAGGGCGACAACCGGATGGTGGACGTAGCGCCCGAGGGGGCCTGCGCCGTACTGGACGACGGCTACATACGCATCCCCTCGCTCACGGACTGGCACGGCGCAGGCATCGTTGTGCCGCTGTTCTCCCTGCACAGCAAGGACAGCGATGGCATAGGCGACTTCCGCGACCTCCGCAAGCTCGTCTCCTGGGCCGCTGAGGCGGGCATGTCCGCCATACAGCTGCTGCCCGTCTGCGATACCAACACGATGTGCACCTGGCGCGACTCCTATCCCTACAATGTGGTCTCGGTCTTTGCGCTCAACCCTGTCTACATCAACCTCCGCGAGGCCGGTTACAAGGGCAGGCGCTACGAACAGGCCGACTACCGCGACGGAGTGGACTACGAGCGCGTTATAGCCTACAAGAACAAAGCCCTCAGGAACCTCTACCGCTCCGTGCGCGGCTCTCTCGCGGGCGACGCACGCTACCGCCGCTTCAAGGAGGAGAATGCCGGCTGGCTGGACGCCTACGCCGCCTACTGCGCTCTGCGCGACCGTTACGGCACACTCGATTTCAGCAAGTGGGAAGGCCACAAGCGCTACGACCCCGAGAAGATCATGGAGGACAGGAAACTCACCGCGGAGGCCGAGTATTACAAATATGTGCAGTACATCGCTTTCGGGCAGATGAAGAAGGCCACGGCCTGTGCTCACCGCAAGCACATCTTCCTCAAGGGCGACATTCCCATCGGCGTGCATCCCGCTTCTTGCGAGGTGTGGAAATATCCCCACTACTTCCACCGCGACATGCAGACCGGTGCGCCACCCGACTACTTCTCCGCCGACGGACAGAACTGGGGATTCCCCACCTACAACTGGCAGGCGATGGAGGGCGACGAATACGAGTGGTGGCGCGAGCGGCTGAGAGTCATGTCGCAATTCTTCGACGCTTACAGGATAGACCATGTCCTCGGGTTCTTCAGAATCTGGGAGATACCGCGTCGCTACAGCAGCGGCAAGTACGGCCACTTCTCTCCGGCGCTCAGTTACAGCAGCGCGGAGCTCAGCGCCGCCGGCGTAAGCACAGAGGCGAAGAACATCGACACTCTCCTTATGCAAGTGGGCCATGACCTCTATCAGCCGGCCATAGCCCCGTTTGAGACCGACGCTTTCCGGGAGCTCGACAGCGCAGGGCAGGCTGCCTACAGGCGTATATATAATGAGTTCTACGGCGAGCGCAACGAGGCGCTGTGGAAGAAGGGCGCCCTCCGTAAGCTCGGCATCATCACGCGCTCCACCTCCATGCTCCCCTGCGCCGAGGACCTGGGGATGCTGCCCCACTGTGTGGCCGATGTCCTCGGGCAGCTTGATATTCTCTCCCTCCAGATACAGAGCATGCCCAAGCAGCCGGGCCGCGAATACGACGATGTCTCGCTCTATCCCTACCAGAGCGTCGACACGATAAGCACACACGACATGCCATCGCTGCGCCTGTGGTGGCATCGCTATCCCGACCGCGCACGCCGCTTCGCCGCCGCGGCTCTGGGGATGACGGGCGATGTGCCGACAGAGACCACCGCAGAGATATGCCGCCGCATCATCGCCTCCCACCTCCATTCGCCCTCCATGCTCACACTGCTCTCCTTCCAAGACTGGACATCGACAGCGCCGTCCGCAAGGGCCCGGGACCTGGAGCCGGAGCAGATCAACGACCCCGCAGACAGCCATCACCGCTGGCGCTACCGCACCCATCTCTCGCTCGAGCAGATGAAGGCCGACCGTGATTTCACAGCGCTCATAAGGCGGTTGATACACGAAAGTCAGAGAGACTCGTTCAAATAATTTTGTCCTTTGAGAATAATTGCCTACTTTAGCTCATTCAAAAGTATTATCATCATGCACAAGATACTCCTGCTGCTCTCATTTCTGCTCCTTGCCATCCCCACGACGGCTCAGGTAAACCGTAAGAAAGCGAAAGCCCCAGCCGCTCCCAGGCAGAGCGTCGCGGAACTGATGAACAGTTACCGATTTAAGGAAGCCGCCGATGCGCTGAGCAAACAGATACAGACCGGGCGCCGCCGCGGCGAGACCGTCGACTCGCTCGAGCTCATGCTGCTCAAGGCCAACATGGGCCAGAACATGATCAGCGCTACCGAGGATATTGCCGTTATCGACTCCTTCGTGGTGGACAAGGACAAGATCCTCAGTGTCTATCGCATCAGCAGCGACGAGGGCCGTATAGACTACGCCCGCTCTCTGCTCACCGGCCTTACGCTGAGCGCAAAGGCCGGAGCAATGCCGGCGTTCTCCCCGCAGCTCGGCGACAAAGTCTACTACAGCGACAAGGCCGCCGGCGGACAGATGCGCCTCTTCTCGCGCGACCGCCTCGACGACAAATGGGGCGAGGCACAGGCTCTCCCGGGGCTGGAAGACTTCGGCGAGGAGCAGATCACGCCCTTCGTCATGAGCGATGGCACGACGATGTACCTGGCCTCCACCGGCGACGAGAGTCTGGGCGGCTACGACATATTCATGACGCGCTACGGCAGCGGGCAGGGGCAGTTTCTCAAGCCCGAAAACATAGGCATGCCCTTCAATTCCCCCGCCAACGATTACATGTTTGTCATCGACGAGACCAACAACCTTGGCTGGTTTGCCTCCGACCGCTTCCAGCCCGAGGGCAAGGTGTGCGTGTATGTGTTTATCCCCAACGAGTCGCGCAAGACGCTCTCGCTCGAGTCCGAATCCGCTATGCGCAACTTCGCCCGGCTCAACTCCATCCGCGATACCTGGGCCGGCGAGACGGAACAAGTAAAGGCCGCGCTCGCCAAGCTCAAGGGAGGCTCCAAGGCTGAAGGCAAGAACAAGAGCGGCGGCGATTTCGTATTTGTCGTTAACGATGCCAAGACTTACACCTCGCTATCCGACTTTCAGAAGCCCAAGGCACGCCAGCTGGCCTCCTCGTGGGCTGAGGCGCGCAAGATGTACGCCTCTTCGCTCACTGCGCTGAGCGCTGACCGCGACGCCTGGGCCGCAGCTGACAAGGCCGGAAAAGAGAAGTTGGGCCCGAAAATTCTCTCTCAGGAGAAGGTCGTGGAGAGCATGAAGGCCAACATCACCAAGCTCGAGAAAATGGCCAGAGCCGAGGAACTCGGGAAATAAACGACACACTCATATAGATCATCAACACCATGACAGATAAACGCTACTACGCGCCCTCCGAACTGATACTCAACTCCGACGGCACGGTCTTTCACCTGCACCTGAGTCCGGCGCAGATATCCGACAAGGTTATCCTCGTAGGCGACCCGGACCGCGTGACGATGATAGCCCGCCACTTCCAGAGCATCGAATGCGAGGTAAGCAACCGCGAATTTCACACCATAACGGGCCTCTGCAACGGCAAGCGCATCACGGCCCTCTCTACCGGCATAGGCTGCGGCAACATAGACATCGTGCTCAACGAGCTCGATGCTCTGGCCAACATCGACTTCTCTACGCGCGAGGACCGCGACGCCCACACCACCCTATCGCTCGTCCGCATAGGCACCTGCGGCGGTCTCCAGATGGAGACGGGGCTGGGCAGCTATGTGTGCTCGCGCCGTTCCATAGGGCTGGACGGGCTGCTCAACTTCTACGCGGGCCGCGACGCCGTCTGCGACACTCCGCTTCAGGAGGCATTCATCCGCCACATGGGCTGGGAGAACCTCAACTGCGGCCTACCCTACGCCGCCGTCGAGGATGAGGAACTCACCACGCGCATCGCCGGCAGCGACATGCTGCAGGGCATCACCGTCTCGGCCGGCGGATTTTTCGGTCCGCAGGGACGCTTCCTGCGCGCGCAGCCGATGGACCTCCGACAGAACGAGAAGATAGAATCGTTTGAGTGGAAGGGCATGCGCATCAACAATTACGAGATGGAAAGCTCCGCCCTCGCAGGGCTCGCCGCAATCCTCGGTCACAAGGCCGCATGTGTGTGCATGGTGGTGGCCGGACGGCGCACCAAGGAAGCCTTTACCGACTATCACGAAGCCATGGACCGCCTCATCTCCACCGTTCTGGAGCGGATATGAGCAGCGCCATCGATTTCAGCGACACCATCTGCGCGCCTGCCACTGCTTCGGGAGGAGCGCTCAACATCATACGCATCTCGGGCGGGAAAGCGATAGACATCACATCGCAGATATTCTACCCTGCCTCGGGCCGCAGCTTCACGGAGCGCAAGGCCAACATGGCCACCTTCGGCGAGATAAGAGACGGCGAGCAGGTGATAGACGAGGTAGTGGCCCTGCCATATCGCGCGCCCCATTCCTACACGGGCGAGGACAGCGTCGAGATAACATGCCACGGCTCCCGGTTTATCACGGACCGAATCATAAGCCTGCTGCTCTCCCACGGCTGCCGCATGGCCCGCCCGGGCGAGTACACGGAGCGCGCCTTCCTCAAGGGCAAGATGGACCTGAGCCAGGCGGAGGCCGTGGCCGACGTCATCGCCGCGCGTTCGGAGGCCTTCAGCAGCATCGCCATCCATCAGTTGCGCGGCTCGCTGAGCAAAGCCATCGACCAGATACGCGAGCGGCTCATTCACCTCATCTCGATGCTCGAGCTCTCGCTCGACTTCTCCGATCACGAGGACCTCGAGTTTGCCTCTCAGGACAAAGTGCTCGCGGCCACGGACGCAGTGATCGATGAGATAAAACGCCTCACGGCCTCATTCGCCGAAGGCAATATGGTGAAAAACGGGATACCCGTGGCCATCATCGGCAGGCCGAATGTCGGCAAATCGACGCTGATGAACACGCTGCTGGGCGACAATCGCGCCATCGTCAGCGCCCGCCCGGGCACCACACGCGACACCATCGAGGAGACGCTCTACATCGCGGGCACCGAATTCCGGATGATCGACACGGCCGGCCTGCGCACCACCGACGACGACATCGAGCAGGCGGGCATAGACCGCGCCATGGAGCAGATAGAGAAGGCGCAGATCATCCTCTGTGTCGTAAGCGCCGACAGCGCCGCGGACGACCTCGATGTGCTCCGCAGCATTGGCAGCGGCGCGAAGGTTATCATCGCCGTCAACAAGTGTGACCTCCACCCCAAAGGCCTTGACTCCATAGGCCGCGACGTGAAGAGCCGCGCAGCAGCCATTCTGGGCACCACGCCCGACGTCTGCTGCATCTCCGCGCGCCGCGGCACAGGCATCCCCGCCCTCCGGAAGCTTCTCACCGGCATTCTCCCGCACCACGGCGAGCTCAGCGGCAACACGACGATCATTGTCAACCGCCGCCACTACGACACGCTCCGCAAGGCTCTCTCACAAATCGAGGAGATGCGGGGCAAACTGCTTCAGGGAGAGCCCGCCGAGATACTGAGCCTCTACCTGCGCGACGCCGCCGACACCCTGACGGAGATTGGCGGCGGCACAACGCCCGACGAGGTGCTCAACACGATCTTCAGCCACTTTTGCATAGGAAAGTAGACGCTCTGCGTGGGATAAGTCCGCTGTTCTGCTCACATGACCGAGAAAGCAAGGATTACCACAAATAGGCATACGGATATTATCCGGACAGTGTGGAGAATTTTATGGGCAACAAGTAAAAATGCAAATAAACAGAATATGGCGTTTCTAACAAAGGAAGAATTCGCTCTTTTCCGGCAATACGGGGATAAGTACGCTCAGGACTTTCCGGAAGCACATGAGAAACTAAGGAATTTGTACGATAAATTGGGGGAAATCTCTTGGGCTCTCAGTTCATACGGATACAAGACTCACATCCGGCGCAATCCGCAAAACCAAGGTCAGAAGTACGAGAAATATCATTGGGCTCAGCTCACTCCCAGCTACAGCCCTGATTCAGAAGGCATCATCTTTTTCGTTATTTCTTTTACAGAGAATGGCTTTGAGATTCATATTGACAGCAATCAGCGGAAAGGTTATTATGCCAACGAAGAGGCAGAATCTTATCAATCCTGGGACGGACTGGATGTGGATCAGGTTTGCAGCATGTCCAAGGATGAGATTGTCGGGTTTGTCAAGGATTACTGTAAAAAGCACAAGTCTGACTATCTGCATTTTGGAAAAGAATTTAATATCGAATCCTGTATAAAGTTGCTGAATATGGAACAATATATAAACCTACTGAGAGCGAATTATAATCTGATACTAACAGGCGCGCCCGGCACCGGCAAGACTTATCTGGCCAAGCAGATTGCGGCTCAGATAATTTTGGACAAAGAATATAATGAAGAAACGTCGTCCGAACAAGATCGGGCCATCATGAAGGAACAATGCGGTTTCGTCCAATTCCATCCCTCATACGACTACACTGATTTCATCGAAGGGCTGCGACCCGTCGACAATGACGCCGGAAATGTCTCGTTCCGTAGAGAAGACGGAGTCTTTATGAGGTTTTGCCGCAAGGCGCTTGATGCATATTATAATGCAGAGGATAAAAGCAACGTCCCTAATTATGTTTTCATAATTGATGAAATCAACCGCGGGGAGCTCTCAAAAATCTTCGGTGAACTGTTCTTCAGCATTGACCCCGGTTACAGAGGTGAGGCAGGTAAGGTTAAGACGCAATACTGCAATTTGTGGAAAGAGAAGGACAGCTTCGGTGGCTCGGACGCATTCTTCATCCCTAAGAATGTATATATCATCGGCACCATGAACGACATTGACCGTAGCGTGGAGAGCATGGACTTTGCGATGCGCCGCAGATTTGCATTCAAGGAAATCCTTGCATCCGATACTATGGAGATGATTAAAAGCAATAATACACTTGCAGAGTATTATCAGCAGATAGAGGAGCGTATGGAAAACCTGAACCGCTGCATCCTCACAATTCAGGGTTTTTCTACTGCTTATCAAATAGGTGCCGCTTATTTTCTTAAATTAAACAACTATTTGGTTGAGGGCAAACCGGAAGACGACTCCTGGAAGGAACTTTGGAGTAATCATTTGCAGGGACTTCTCTTTGAATACCTCCGAGGACTGCCAAATGCTGACGAAGAGCTCCACAAGCTACACCGCGCTTATCTCCTGGAAGATAAATATAAAATAGAAGAGGGAAAAGTTGTAAAGGATGAATAGGCCCGTCCATCTTATAGACAACAATTCCCAAGGAACGCCCGTTCCGACGGAGTCTATTAAGGATGTCGTGCAGATATCAAATATAGGACGTTTGCACGATGCGCCGGAACTTTTGGTATTCCCACATTCTTTCTCTGAACTGCAAGACGACATCGGCGACCTTTCGATACTCACCCTGCGCGAAGCTCAATATGCAGACGGCGTCTGTGTGTCTGTAAAAGCATGCACGGGAAATCTGATGGGATTTGTCGGCCTTAACGAGACATCTGTCAGCATCCATTCACGATTCACCCACAAAAAGGAGAATGGCGAGGTCGATCCTTCTTCGCCGGACTACCTCCTTTATTATATGCTTCAGAAGGTATTCTCTGTCAACGTGTTTTCCCTGGAACATGCATCAAGCAGAGATGATAAGGTCCTTGACTTTCTGTTGTTCCTGTTCCCCTACATGTTGAAGAAAGCCATGTCTCAGGGGCTATACAAGGAATACAAGAGATACCAGCACGACGATGACAGAGTGAAGGGGGCTATTGATGTCAATAGGTTCATTCGTAGGGATATCCCTTTCAGAGGCAATATCAGTTATACTACCGGAGAGTACAGCTACGACAATACTGTTACACAGCTCATCCGGCATACAATAGAGTATATCAAGCATCATCCCTTCGGGAATGCTGTTCTCAATAACGATTTCGAAACCACAGAGTATGTTCGTCAGATAGTGGAGGCCACACCTTCTTATAGTATGAGGGAACGCCTGCGTGTTCTGAATGCTAATCGTCGCCCTAAGATACATCCCTATTTCACGAAATACAGGGAGCTTCAGCTGCTGTGCGTGCATATTCTGAGGCATGAGTCCCTGAAGTACGGGGCAGAAAAGGATAGGATTCATGGCGTTCTCTTTGACGGGGCTTGGCTATGGGAAGAGTATTTGAATACCATAGTGAAGAACATGGGATTCAAACACCCTAGAAACAAACTACAATTAGGAGGATTCCGAATGTTTAAGGCACAGAATGAAGACGAACAGATAAGCAGGAACAGTAGAAAACTCTATCCGGACTTCTATAAAGACAACTTCATCCTTGATGCCAAGTACAAACATTTGAATCGTGGAATAGGCAGAGAAGACCTCTATCAGGTGGTGACGTATATGTATTGCAGCACCGCCGGCAATGGTGGATATGTATATCCGGATGAAGGTGCGAACGCCTACAGTAGGTTTCAGCTGAATGGCTATCAAGGATACATTCACTTGTTTCCGGTGACAGTACCTCTGAACAGTAAGAACCTAAACGATTTTATACAAGCAATGAAACATTCGGAAAACAAATTGAAAGGCCTAATACAGGATGTGAAATAGGGTCATAGCACCGCGTTCAGTATGCCCATCTGCTAGTCGTCTCAGCCCGCTCGCTCACCAATCACGTGGAGGCTATCGGGCATAAGTCGTCCCTGGGAATAATCCACGAGCGCATCGCCGCGGTGGCCCTGCGACAGATATTGTACTCCAACCGCTGGATGAAATATTCACATGGGAAAAGCCTCAAGCAGACACACAGCGCGACCCTCCGCCATCGATACTCATCACTCCCGGAAGCCGCTCGTTAAAATGGGCCGCCGGCGAGAAACACTGATGCTCTACCGCCGAGACTAAGTATGCGGCACAAGCGAGTACCTCTCTGATGCTTATTTGCCGACTGCCGTCGCGCCTAAGCCGCAATGCGCTGAGCCGCACGCGGCGTTCGACCGCCTACTTAGGCGCCTGCCAGAAATAAGCGTCGTCCGAAGTGCGATATCTCTGATATACGGCCCTGGAGGTAAAGCCGGAGGGCACAAGGTCCACGTACTCGCTGCCCGTAGCGCGGTACGGCGACTCTACATTGAAGGTGCTGTTGACCGGACACTCCATCCAGTAGAGATTCTTGGCCATATAAGACTCTAGGTATCCCTCCTTGCTTTGCTTTGACTTGTGATTCCAGTTGGCATCCTCGTTGAGCACCAGAGGCAGGCCCTTGATAAGCCGTTCCCTCACCTCCTGAATGCTGAGATAGTTCCCCTTATCATCCTGCACATAGGCGTCAAACGTCGGGTCCATCCACAGCCATTTGCCCTTGTCGCGCGACCACACGGAGACTATCACGTGGCAATCGTTGTCGTTCGGGTCAGCCGGCAGGCAGGTGATGTAGCGCGCGGGCATACCCAATGCGAGATACATCTCCGAGAGCATGATGGCCAGGCAACGGCAGTTGATGCCCCGTTTGTTCACCTTGGCATAATTGTACATGTCTATCGCATCTTTCTCACAAAACGGGTTGAACCCGCCGTCGTGGCTCACCTCGTTGTGAACGAAGTGCAGCACGTTGAGCATGCGGGAAATCTCATCACCGTGGCCTGCCACAGAGTCCAGATTGAAATACTCCTTGACGGCCTGCAGGGAGCGATTGTCCGCCTGGGCATAGGTAAACGTCGGGAGTGTGTCTGCCCGGCCTCGTTGATAGGGCGCGGCGGCTTTCAGTATCTCCAGCTTGTCATACTTCTTTATGCTGTTGAGCAGCGAGCGAAACTTTTTATCTGGTCTTATGTTGTCCAGGTCCTTGTCGACCAAGACATGTCTGTAGTCATTGTAGCCTACTGCAACGGCCTTGGCAAAGGCATCGACGGCGAGCTTGCTCTTACCGCTGAGCGAGTAGGAGCAGGCCAGGTTGTAGTAGGTGTTATTCAACGCATACTTCAGCATAAAGGCCATTTCCTTATTATTATTTTCCAGGCTCTCCTTATTCTCAGATTGGTATTTCTCTATCATCCGCTCCGTCTCATTGAGCTTTGCGATGGTGGTCGTATAGTCCTTGGCGTCGTATGCTTTTTTGTACTCATCGTTGAGTCGCTGCAAATCTTGCCTTAGAGCGTTAAACTCTTTGCTCTGAGCAATAGCGGGCGCGGAGAGGAGCATTAGAAATGCAGTAATGATAAAGAATCTTAGGGCTTTCAAAGCGAAATATAATATGAATAAGATATTTTCCGATTACACTTTTATAGAATGAGGGCAGGGATTTTCTCCCGCGCACCATCCGGCGTTATTATTGCAAATGTACAGAACTTTCATCAAAAATACATTATAACATGTGCCTTTCTTTTGTATTTCAGACTAAGGGGAAATAAATCGGTCGGGAGAGAGCGCCTCTGTCGCGCGAAGCCACTATCTTTGCATATATGAACGACGACGCGCTCCGATATATAGAGGCTCTGGAGTCCTGCCCCCTGTTTCGCGACATGGAGGCCTCTGCCATCGGCGACATCCTCGCGGGCTTCCCCTACCGGATGACCGAATACAAGCGGGGCGACCTCCTCGCCATCGCGGGCACGCCCTGCCGCTACGCCGACATCGTGGTGGAGGGGACACTGGCCTGCCGTATGTCATCGCCTGCTGGCAAGGAGGTCGAGATGAGCCGCCTCGGCCCGGGCCGCATGATAGCGCCGGCCTTCATCTTCGCCACGCGCGCCGGCATGCCCGTGACGGTACAGGCCGCGATGCCCACCATCGTACTGAGGTGGCAGAAGGACACATTTCGCCGCCTTCTCTACGGCAACCCGCGCGTGCTGGCCAACTTTATAACACTGCTCTCCGACACCAACGCCTTTCTGACACACAAGCTCAACATGCTCTCCCTGATGACCGCGAGAGAGAAGGTCATAAGCCTCATCATGCAGCGTGCCCGCGAGCAGCAGTCACGCCGCATCGTCCTCTACCGCAGCCGTCAGGAGATAGCTGACAGTATGGGCATACAGCGCTTCTCGCTGATGCGCGTGCTCGCCGACCTCGAGAAGGAGGGCGCCATCAGGGTAGACGGCCGCAACATAGATATCGTAGACAGCAGCCGGCTGAGATAAGACTTTAATGCTTTTTAATACTGACCCGTCACATTTGTGACCAGTCGGGATTTTCTACTGTGCCTACCTTTGCACCGCAATCAGAACAAAGGAATAATCATATGACAGACAACAGTAGATACAGCTTTGGCGAGTGGCCCATGGACCTGCTCATCGATTATGTGCTCAAGGTGCACCACCGCGCAGTGAGGGAGAAAGGCCCAGGCACGCTGGCCCTGATACGCAAGGTAAAGGCGCAGAATCCCGCGCTCGGCGAGGTGGAGATGCTCTTTGAGCAGTCGCTCTCCGACCTCGACATCCATCTCATGAAGGAGGAGCAGGTGCTCTTCCCCTACATCCTCGACCTCTTCGACGCCTCCCGCAACGGCAGCCCCATCGGGCCGATGCACTGCGGCACAGTGCGCAATCCCATCAGCGTGATGATGTCCGACCACGACGGCGAACTGGAGCGCCACGAGCGCATCGCCGCCCTGCTCCACGGTTACACCGCGCCCGCAGGAGCCTCGGCCGACTATCAGGAGATGGTCCACCAGCTCCGCGCATTCAGCGAGGCGCTCGGCGAGCACACCCACGTGGAGAACGATCACATCTTCCCCATGGCCATTGCCCTCGAGGCAAGTCTGGTAAAGTAATCATAGGAGAATTCATTTTAATAACGACTAACAGGATACATAATAAGAATCAACGATGAACATGTTTTGCTTTCAATGTCAGGAAACCGCCAAGGGCACAGGCTGCACCGTGCGCGGCGTATGTGGTAAGCGTCCGGAGACAAGCCGCTGGATGGACCTGCTGCTCAGTGTGACCCGCGGCGTGGGCACCATCTATCACGCCCTTCTCGAGGCCGGCTACGCCAACGACCCCGCGGTGGACGACTTTATCGTGGACGCGCTCTTTGCCACCATCACCAATGCCAACTTTGACGACAGCGCGCTGCTGCAGAAGGTGGACGCCGGCATCGCCGTCAAGCGACAGCTGCTGGAGACCGCATCGCGCAGAGGCGTGAGTCTGCCCGACTATCACGAAGTGGCCTGGGGCGGAGAGAAGAGTGACTATGAGGCCGAGGGCGACCGCGAGACGGTGCTGCGCAACAGCGACGCCGACATCCGCTCGCTCAAGGAGACCATCACGCTCGGGCTCAAGGGCATGGCCGCCTACTACGAGCACGCCGCCCGCCTCGGTCAGCGCGACGCCTCCATCACCACATTCATGGCCCGCGCCCTCGCCGGCATCAGCGATCCCGAAGCCGGCAGCGACACACTGCTGCCGCTACTCCTCGAGACAGGCAAACAGGGCGTCAGCGTGATGGCTCTGCTCGACAAGGCCAACACCACGGCCTACGGTAAACCGGAGATCACCCGCGTGAACATCGGCACAGGCAAGCGTCCGGGCATACTCATCAGCGGCCACGACCTCCACGACATAGCCGACCTGCTGGAGCAGACCGAGGGCACCGGCATCGACGTCTACACCCACGGCGAGATGCTCCCCGCCCACTACTATCCCGAGCTCAAGAAGTATAAGCACCTCGTGGGCAACTACGGCAACGCCTGGTGGAAGCAGAAGGAGGAGTTCGCCCACTTCAACGGCCCCATCACCTTCACCACCAACTGCATCGTGCCCCCGACGCCGACGGCCAACTATGCCGGGCGCGTCTTCACGGCCAATTCGACCGGTTACCCCGGCTGGAAGCACATCGCCACACGTCCCGACGGCCACAAGGACTTCTCCGAGGTCATCGAGATGGCGCGCCACTGCCAGGCTCCCGAGGAGATAGAGCACGGCGAGATCATCGGCGGCTTCGCCCACGACCAGGTATTCGCCCTGGCCGACAAGATAGTGGAAGCCGTGAAGAGCGGCGCCATCCGCAAGTTTGTCGTCATGGGCGGCTGCGACGGCCGCATGAAGAGCCGCAACTACTATGCCGACTTCGCCAAGGCCCTGCCGAAGGATGTGGTCATCCTCACCTCCGGCTGCGCCAAATACAAATACAACAAGCTCCAGCTCGGCGAGATAGGCTGCATACCGAGAGTGCTCGACGCAGGACAGTGCAACGACAGCTACTCGTGGGCCGTGGTGGCGCTCAAGCTGAAGGAGATCTTCGGCGCCGCCGACATCAACGACCTGCCCATCGTCTTCAACCTCGCATGGTATGAGCAGAAGGCCGTCATCGTGCTTCTTGCCCTGCTGAGCCTCGGCATCAGGAACATCCACATCGGCCCCACGCTGCCTGCGTTTGTCTCCCCGGGCGTGCTCAAGGTGCTGCAGGACAACTTCTCGCTCGGCACCATCTCCACCGTGGAGGACGACATCCGCACGATGATAGGCTAAAGCCGCACGCCGGAGGGGCGCAGCGTTTCCCTTACGAATGATAATAATGTTATTAATAATGAATTAGACCGGAGAAAGGCCGTCCCGGGACAATCGGCGGCGAACTTTCTCACTCCATGCACAGCCACGCACCCGCAACGGTGTGTGGCTGTCTCATTTGCGGGCGGCCACACGGCGCACAATAACAGAAGGCACATGATTCATGCATGACAGCTGCGATGCAATTGCATGACAGCTGCGATGCATTTACATGACAACTGCGATGCATTTACATGACAGCTGCGATGCATTTACATGACAGCTGCGATGCATAGCTCCCGCCGCTTATTGCGCATTATAGAAGTTTCCAACTTGTTTCGCACACTACATTAGATTCACCTGGCTCGTTCCCTGGCCGCACAGCACTGGCCCTTCGGCTATTTCCCGCGCACGGCAATCTCCTCGCTCCACACTCGCGATGCCACAAAAGGGCAGTTTTTAGGCCCTTTCTAACTATCTGAAAATAAGCGCCTCCAGAAGGTCAAAACTACATTTGAGACGTTTTAAACTACCTCAAATGTAGTTTTCCTCAGGTCCTATGTGAGTATCCGCGCATACGGAAGAGTTTTTGAAGTGTGTGGAATGCCTTTCCAAATAAGAGGGAAAAAGGGCCATTGTTTCGGACTGCGAAGTTATAGCTGGGAGGACCGCTGCCTCAGCGGTCGCCAGCCGCCGCATAAGAACGTGCGCGAAGGAATACGCGATACTAATTTACCGCCGCTTACAGCACGTAAAGAAAATTCTACTGCGAGCTAATTTTCCCCTTCCCGAAAAGTTTACCGGACAGAAAGAGATAACTATATGCCTTCTTCTTATTACGATACCAATGAAAAGAGTAACTTTGTTACACGAGGACATTTAGGAAGATATAAAAGCATGGCTATCTACACGATTAATATCAACGAACGCACCAGAGAAGGAAGAGGATTAGTCAATTACCTTCGTGAGCCGGGCGTCATTCAGACCAAAGAGGACAACGGCATTGACGCAACGCGCAAGGCGATTAAAGAAATGCGCGACGGCAAGGTAACGCATTGCAAAGACTTTGATGAATACCTTAAGAAAGTGCTTCCGTCAGGCAAATAGCCATCTCCGCGCACAGGAGCTTCTACAACAATACAGGCCGGCTTCAAAGCCGGCCTGTATTGTTGTTTAGTTGCTTGTTCCTCGCCCGCAGCCTTTACTCAATGGCCGTCAAAGCTTTGTCGAGCTCGTCGATATCTGTATCCTTTGTGGCCCAGCTCGTCACGAAGCGGCAGAGGACCTGGCCATTCTCCAGCGGCTGCCACACCTCAAAGACCACTCGCTTCTGCAGCGCGGCCACTTGGGCGGGCGTGAGGATCACAAACTGGAGGTTGGTGGGGCTGTCAACACCGGACTTGATGCCGTGGCGGCGGAAGCAGTCGCGCATCTTGCCGGCCATCTCAACGGCGTGGCGGGCCAGGCGGAAGTAGAGATCATCGGTAAAGAGCGTGTCAAACTGGATGCCGAGCATGCGGCCCTTGGCCAGCAGCGCACCGTGGTTCTTGACGATGCTGAACAGGTGGCGCGGCGCGCGAACGCCCGTATAGACGATGGCCTCGCCGAACATGGCGCCGACCTTGGTGCCCCCGATGTAGAAGACGTCGCAGGAGTGGGCCACATCGCTGAGGCTGAGGTTGCTGCCCTCCGCCATCAGGCCGTAGCCCAGGCGCGCCCCGTCGATATAGAGGTAGAGGCCGTGCTTGCAGCAGACGGCATACAGGTCGCGGAGCTCGTCGGCGCTGTAGAGCAGGCCGAGCTCCGTGGGCAGCGTGATGTAGACCATGGCCGGCGGCACCATATGCTCGTAGCTCTCGTTGGCGTAAAAGTCGGTGAGATATTTGTCGACGCCGGCAGCGGTGAGTTTGCTGTCCTTTGTGGGCAGGGAGATCACCTTGTGGCCGAAAGCTTCGACGGCGCCTGCCTCATTGACATTGATATGTCCCGTCTCGGCACAGACCACGCCCTCACCGCCGCGCAGCAGTGAGTCGATGACGGTAGCGTTGGTCTGTGTGCCGCCCACTAGGAAGCAGATATCCGCCTCGGGCATGCCTATGGCGCGGCGTATCTTGGCCTTCGCGCTCTCGGTATATTTGTCATGGCCGTAGCCGGAAGTCGTATCGTCGTTGCTGGCCTCAAAAGCGCGCAGTATCTCAGGCGCTACGCCATTGTTGTAATCACTTTCAAAAGATACCATATTAGTCTGATCAATATCCACGTTAGCAGAGAGAAATTTCAGATAGAACAAGCCGCTCCGCAGTATGCTCGCAGCGCAGAGGACACCGTGTCTCTCCGGGCGTCAGCCCTCACTCTTCATAACTAAATGCAAAAGTAAAAAAACATACCGGAATATAGCCCTGTCGGTGGCTTTTTTATGTCTCCTTAATCAAAATATGAGGAAATGTATAATTTTTACGCGCATTTTCTGCCCATTTGCTACGAACGTCGTCCCGCGGACTCCGGATGCGAAGGCCGCCCCGCGCGACGTTCTTTCCGCCGGGAGCGCCGCGGAGACGCATTATATATTAGGCCCCGGCGTCGGAAGATTTGCCTTCTTGAGCAGAAAATCGAAAAATATTTTCATTTCCGCTGAATTTTCGGCCCGTCAGATTCTTTTAATAGACAGTAGAACCAATCAAAAATCATCGCTATTATGAGCAAGACAGTTTACAATCTGATTATCGTCGACATGAGCGGCAGCATGTACTACATCCGCCAGCAGGCCTTCGACGGCCTTAACGACACCATCCTCACCATCCGCAAGATGCAGGAGGAGCGCCCCGACATCGAGCAGCGCATCAGCCTCATCACCTTCAACAGCCTCCGGAAGAGGTTCGTCTACGACAATGTGCCGGCCGCGCAGTGCCGCAGGATGAGGCACAGCGAGTATGAACCGGACGGCGGCACGCCGCTCTACGACGCCATCGGGATGGGCATCGCGAAGGTCGACGGCCAGCGAGACAAGGGCAGCCACGTGCTCGTCACCATCATTACCGACGGGGAGGAGAACAGCAGCAGCGAGTTTACCCTCGGCATGATCCGCATCCTCATCAGCCGCCTCAAGGAGCAGGGCTGGACATTCACCCTCATCGGCACGGACAACCTCGACGTGGAGAGCATGGCCCGCAGCTTCAGCATTGACAATCACCTCGCTTTCTGCGAGGACGCGGAGGAGACCAGGGCCATGTTCAGGAAGGACAGGATGGCCCGCCGCAACTACAACACCTGTCTGCGCGAGGGCACGGAGCCTCCCAAGGGGCAGTACTTCAGGCAGCGCGGCAGGAAATAGCCGCGGCGGGGGACCGCGGAATGGATTATTTGCCTGCTTCGCAAAATAGCAGCAGCAAGGGATTGTCGCGGCCGTGAATGCCGCGAAGGAAACAAATTGCGGGAATATTGCCGGGAGAGCCGCGTTCAAGGCGGCCCTCCCGGTTATGATTTCCTAAGCGGCGCGTTGGCTCTTCAAGTTTCGTTTTCCATTCTGCGCAGAGGCGCCTATTCCTCTTTCATATAATCGCAGCCTCTCCAGCTCAGCGCCTCATCAGTTCTCCTCGCGCAAAATTCCTTCCGCCCGCAACCGTCCATCCCGATATATTTGCATATCTTTGACAAGCCTTGCCGGCCCGCCGCCTGTTGGGATGCGCACCACGCTCTCAGGCGTCAGCAACGGCAACTCCGGCGTCGCGCCTGCCGTCCGCAGCCTGACGCCGCCCATCATAGAGAACATCTGCCGTGGTGCAAAACAGAAAATCATGAATCTGAAAGAGAATTACATAGCCTCCGCCCATCGCTACGACGACCCCGACTTCTACCGCCGCTGCGGCCATAGCGGCGTACTGCTGCCGAAGGTGAGCCTCGGTTTCTGGCAGAACTTTGGCGCCACCGCGCCCTACGAGCGCAGCCGCGCCATCACCCACTACGCCTTCGACCACGGCGTCACCCACTTCGACCTCGCCAACAACTACGGCCCGCCCTACGGCACCGCCGAGGAGACGATGGGCCGCCTGATGGACGACGACTTCCGCCCGTACCGCGACGAACTGTTCATCGCCTCCAAGGCCGGCTACGACATGTGGCCCGGCCCCTACGGCAACTGGGGCAGCCGCAAGTATCTCATGGCGAGCCTGGAGCAGAGCCTGCGGCGCATGCACCTCGACTACGTCGACCTCTTCTACAGCCACCGCTACGACCCGCTCACGCCCCTCGAGGAGACGCTGCAGGCCCTCGTGGACATCGTGCGTCAGGGCAAGGCGCTCTACATCGGCATCAGTCGCTGGCCCCTCCCGGCCCTCAAGACCGCGGTCAGTTACCTCCGCGCCCACGACACACCGCTGCTCATCTACCAGGGGCGGCTCAACCTCATCGATCAGGCGCCCCGCGACGAAGGCATCCTCGACTACTGCCGCGAGCAGGGCGTTGGCTTCATCTCCTTCTCGCCGCTGGCGCAGGGCCTGCTCACCGACCGCTATCTCCACGGCATACCGGCCGACAGCCGTATGGCCCGCCACGCCTCGCTGACCGACAAGGTGCTCACGCCCGAGCTCCTGGCGCGCCTCCGAGCGCTCCACGACGAAGCCGCCGCCCGCGGCAAGACGCTGCCCGCCTACGCCCTCAGCTGGATATTGGAGCAGAGCGGAGTCACCAGCGTCATCGTCGGCGCAAGCAGCGTGGAGCAACTGGCGCAAAACCTCCGGCTGTAACGCCCGCGCCACTTCCCCGCGCCCTTTCCGCCGCCGGGCGCAGCGCGCAGGCCGCAGGCTCTCCGGCTGCATGCATTCTGCTTCGTCCGGATTAAGAAGAATGTATTTCTTATGCTTCGCAAAATGCTTCTTACCCCTTGCGGGGTACGATTTGAAGGCGATTTTATGGCCGCTATAAGTACATAAAAATCAGCCTTCCGCAGAAGCGTAAATTCTACTACGAGATAAATTTTTTCTACTGCGAGTAGAACGATCGTCTACTACGAGATAAAATTTTTTATCTCGTAGTAGAATTTCTTCTCGTCGCACGAGGATTTTTTCATGTCCCACAAGAGCTCCGTCATGTCCCACGAGAGCTCCGTCATGTCCCACAAGAACTTCGGCTCATCCCACGAGAACTTCGGCTCATCCCACAAGAACTTCGGCTCATCCCTCGGGAATTTCGGCTCATCCCACAAGAACTTCGGCTCATCCCTCGGGAATTTATTCTCATACCATGAGAATTTATTTTCATCCGCATGAGAATTTATTTTCGTCCTATCGGACTACAAGTTCGTTCGCAACAGGATTTTCCCGGCTCGCATCAGGCTGATAGCCAATTCGCAGCAAAAGATTTTGCACGCCGAAAGGATCTGACTGCCCCGCACAGAAACGAATTTACCGGACACAGAATTCCAAATCTGTGGCCGGTATTAATGCTGTTTAATTCTATCAGTGTCTTCTCCGCAGGGTCGGGAAATTTCTCCCTTATCATTCTCCCCTGCTTCACCGCCCTGCTCCGCCGCGCTGTCTATCTCCTCTCGATTATCTCCCTTATCCTGCGTCCGAGCATTGCGGAGAACCGGTCGCCCTCGCGCCGCGTCAGGTGATTGCCGTCGGTGGTGGCGAAGGGCATCGTCGTGAAGTCCGCATACGTCACGCCGCACTCCCCCGCCACGCGGCGCATGTGGGCGTTGAAGTCGGGACAGCACTTGCGCTCGAGGGCGAGCATGGGCGCCGAGGTCGGGATGCGCACCAGCACCACGTCGCCGCGCCTTTTCAGCCCCCGCACCAGCGAGCAGAGCACCTCCTGCTCCCTCCTGCCGTAGGCGTAACCGGCCGCCATCTGCTCGTAGGCCTTCATGCGCGCCTTCACCCTCTGCCGCCACTCCGCCTCGCTGCGCGGCTCATAGTCCACCTCGGTGCGGCCGTCGGCATTGACGAACGAGTGGGTGGGCAGCGGCGAGAACCAGAGCCGGCTGAACTGCCGCGCGAGGTATTGCCAGTTGGGCCGGCTGCTCACGGACCTCAGCCTCAGTTCGTCGGGCACACTGTCCAGGCGGCGCAGCGCCCACGGGTCGACGGCGAGGATGAAAAGGGCGCGGCGGCCGTCGGGGGCGGCGAGCTTGCGCATGATGGCGCCCGCATACACGTCGTTGTAGGCCGAGGCGTCGAGGTGAAAGGCGAAGTTGTAGAGGGGCGCTTCGTTGAGGCCGCTGAGCTCGCGCCCGATGATGGCGGGGTTGACGGCCTGGGCGGCGCGCGATGTGCCGATGACGAGCGAGAGCTGCCGCGGCGTCGTCACGCGCGGATAGACGTCGCCGATACGCCCCGCCGGCATCAGGACGAACAGCATCCCGAGGATCATCGCCAGCGTCAGCGCCGCAAGGATTGTATGCATCACAAACCGTCTCATCTCCATCATTCTCTAAAATTGGAAATAGATAAACGCGGTTGGTTCGCCGCCGAGGGTGAATATCACGAGGGCTATCATTATATATGCTGTCCTGCGCGCCCACCGCGGCATCAAGCTGAGCAGCCGCGTCACACCGCCATCGGGCAGCGCCTTGTACTCGGCCGCCATCAGCAGCGCAGCGGCCACGACGGCCACAAGCGCGTGGGTAGCGGCCGGCGGCACCAGCGCGCCCCCGCTGAACGCGAGCATCCGGCCGATGTAGCCGAAGGCCGCGCCGATGTCGGCGGAGCGGAAGAAGATGAAGCCCACCACGACGCACACGAACGTCAGCACCCGCATCACAGCGACGGGCCACTGCCGCCGCTCTATCCGCCGGAACGGGGCGAAGAGCAGCGCATTGTAGAGGCCCCAGGCCACGAACGTCCAGTTGGCCCCGTGCCAGAGGCCCGAGAGGGCGAACACGACGAAGGTGTTGCGTGTCTTGTGCGCCCGCCCGCCGCCGAGGGGGATGTAGAGGTAGTCGCGGAACCAGTTCATGAGCGTGATATGCCAGCGGCGCCAGAAGTCGCGAATGCTGCTGGCGAAGAGGGGCGCCTTGAAATTCTCCGAGAGCTCGATGCCCAGCAGTTTGGCGCTGCCGATGGCTATGTCGGAGTATCCGGAGAAGTCGCAGTAGATCTCCACGGTAAAGGCCACCGCCCCGAAGGCGAGCACCGCGCTGCTCTGCCCCTGATAGCCGGAGAAGATGGCCGTGACGCTCTCGGAGATATTGTCCGCGATGACCATCTTCTTCAGCAGACCGATGAGAATGCGCCGCAGGCCCTCGACGGCCTGCGCGTAGCAGAATGTGCGCGGAGAGCTGAAGATGGGGATCATGCGGCTGGCGCGCTCGATAGGCCCGGCCACCAACTGCGGGAAGAAGGCGATGAACACGGCGTAGCACACAAAATCGCGCGTGGGCCGCATGCTTCCGCGGTAGACGTCGATCACATACGAGAGGCTCTGGAATGTGTAGAAACTGATGCCGGCCGGCAGTATCAGGCGGAGCGTTACCATGTCACAGTCCATCCCGAACGCCCTCAGGGTCTCCGCCATCGAGCGCGCGAAGAAGTCGAAGTATTTGAACACGACAAGCACACCGAGGCACACCACCACCGCCGCGCCGCACACCGTCCGCCGTATCGCCGGCCGCCGGCTCGCGCCGATGACAGCCGCCGCGCCGAAGGTCACGGCCGTCATGCCCAGGATGAGCAGCAGCAGTTTCGCGTCCCACCAGCCGTAGAAGACATAGCTCGCCACGAGCAGCAGCCAGTTTTGCGCCCGTGTGCTGCGCCCCATCAGCCAGTAGAGCCCGAAGACCACCGGCAGGAACACGAGGTATGCGAAAGATGTGAACAGCATTTCCGATTAATAGCATTTGTCCCGCGCCGCGCTCCCCCAGCCCCCGCTCTCTCCTCCCTCCGCGCTGCACTTCCTGCGCGCCCCAGCCGGTCGTGTGCACTTGCGTGGGGTCTTTGCGGAGCTCTTAAGTTTTGCGCTGAGCCTTTGTGAGAGCCATTAGCGCCGGCGTCAGCGTGGGCTTATACGCGTGGGCTTATACGCGTGGGCTTTGCGCATGACTTCTGCGTTTTGCGTTGAGTCGACGCAGGGCATTAACGCCGTGCTTCTGCGTTTTGCGTTGAGTCGACGCGGGGCATTAACGTCGTGCTTCTGCGTTTTGCGTTGAGTCGACGCAGGGCATTAACGCCGTGCTTCTGCGCGCCTTTTACGCGGGGCTTTTGCGCGTAGCCTTTACGCAGGACATAATTACTGCAAAAATAATCAATCTCTTCCTAATCCCCAACAGGCCCTGCGGTTAGAACAATACAGACCAATTCGTAATTGTTCAGTCCAATTCGATGTAATTAGAATCAATTCGCGGCAATCCGGATCAATTTGCGGCAAATTAGCCGCCATCCGAAAATGGATTCAATCCTCCCCGCACAAGTCATCAAATTCGATGGCGGTGCGCTTATTGCCAGAGGCAATTTTCTGCTTTTGCAATGCATTGAAAATCAAGGCTCGCGAGGGGGCAAAACTACATTTGAGACGTTTTAAAACATCTCAAACATGTTTTTCCTCAGGTCCTATGTGAGTATCCCGTTTTGCGGGACGGTTTTCTTGCTACGCTAAGGGAATAGTTCATTGGTAGAACGAAATGCGCTAAGATTGACTGGGAGAACAAAAAACGCAATGCGACTTTGCGCGAAGTTTAGCCGGGATAACAAATTGCGCGAGTAATAACTGGGCGGGCCGCTG